>Ga0180429_10000463_pt1 | contig 36661 bp, 32 predicted proteins | sample SS_ome_FD_132428 | JGI IMG/M metagenome (GOLD analysis project Ga0180429, IMG submission 132428) | Hypersaline lake sediment archaeal communities from the Salton Sea, California, USA - SS_1_S_1 metaG | ecosystem: Environmental > Aquatic > Non-marine Saline and Alkaline > Hypersaline > Sediment ...
AGCTTACCGCTGCTCCCTTCCGGGCCTGACGGGGTTCACCAGCGTGCGCCGCAGAGGGCTCGGCCGTCAACGCCGCTTGCTCGAGGTCGGACCCTCACGCCCACTCCCTCGGGGAGTCTTTCGGCTCCACGTGAGCGGGTTGTGGATCACAGGGGACCGCTAGCCCCCCACCTAGCACAGGCGGTGGCGGAGGGGGCGGGATTTGAACCCGCGGTACCCCAAGGGGTACACCAGTTCTCCAAACTGGCGGATTCGGCCGCTCTCCCACCCCTCCGGCGCGAGGGATTCTAGGGAACGGTTTCGAGAACCGCAACTGACCGACGCCCCAGTCCAGGTTTCAGCGGGGAAACCGACTCTCGACCACATCCGAGCATTGCGCCGATCGGGGCGACAACCTATCATGCCTCTCACTTGAGGTGAATCGGGCATGTTCGGTATGCTTATCCGTCGTTGGGCTGTGGTGTCCCTCTCCATGCCCCGTTCGCGCACAACCGTAGGGCAACCCCCAATCCGGCGCCGAAGAGCAAGCCTTCGCTGCGCGACCCGCCGAGAGACAGGACAGCAATCCGGGGTCGCCGTCTTCACCGCCTGCACCCTCGTTCTCGCGTCCGTCGCTGCCTGCTGCCAAGCCGGTCGCGCAAGCGAGGAGGGATCCCAGGAAACACCCCGTTTCGGGTTTCCGGACGCCGTCAGCGCAGATGGTCGAGAGGCGGGCCCGCACATCCTCAGCCTCGACAAGGGGATCGAGTTCCTCGCGCGGCACAACCTTCCTGACGAGGCGAGGGGCGAAACCGGGCTGAGCGACTACTTCTGGAGCCATCTGGATCGGATCGGGAAGCGCGCTCGCGCTATGGGGCTATTCGCGCTCCTGGCCGCCGAACCGGCGTTCTCTATTCCGTGAGTCAACACAGGCAAGGGAGGCTATGATGCGAAGAACCTTCGAGAGACGGATCAAGCACCTGTTCTCCATCGCTCTCGCGCTGACGCTTGCAGCGCTCGCGATGGGGGCGGTGACCGATGCCGCGGGGACCCTGATCCTCACGAGCTTCGACGACTGCCGGGTTCCCGGTCCGTACGCCAGCTACTGGGGTCCCTTCACCGACGGCCGCCACTCGCAAGCCGACGTCGACTGCTTGTCGTCGGGAGATCCAGCGCGTGGAGAGATCCTCCGCCTCAAGTACGACGTCGTCTACCACGATGCGTTCGCAGGGTTGGTCATCCAGTGGAACGTCGATGGATTCTCACTCGAGGAGTGGGAGGCTCTCACGTTCTACGTCCGCGGCGACGGCTCGGCGACCGCGCGGGCCCGCGTCGAGCTGAAGATCGAGGGAGAGGCATGGGGCTGGCGGTTCCACGACGTAGAGGGGATCACAAACGAGTGGCAGCAGGTCGTCGTCCCGCTCGCAGCGTTCACGGACTCCGGCGGCTGGTTCCGACAAAGCGAAGTCACGATCACCCTTCTCCATGACGGGGTAACCGAGCCGCAAGGCGCCCTGCTCGTGGACGAGTTCGCCTTCGTCCGCGCGGAGGAGACGTGCCGGGTCCGCTACGCACCGGCCTCCCCAATCGCAGGAGCGCCCGTCGCGTTCACCGTCCTCTGCGACGAAGAGGCGCGCGGGAGCGCAGCGGCGTTCGCGTGGGAGTTCGGTGACGGCACGCGTGGGGAGGGGCAGGAGACGATCCACGCCTTCGCGGACGGTGGCACCTACGCGGTGACGGTGGTTGCGCTCGACGGCGCGGGGCATGAGATTGCGCGCTGCACCGAGGACGTCACGGCACAGTCGCTTCCGCGAAGCCGGTGGGGAGTCGTCGTAGGAATCGATGACTACCTCTACGCCGACGCCAGAACTTGCCCCGGCTTCTGCGACCTCAGCTTCTGCGAGGCCGACGCCGAAGGCGTGACGGCTGCACTCGCTGGTCACACGAGCTGCTACGACCAAGGCGAGCTCGCCGTCCTCCTCTCGGAGGGGGCCACACGAGCGGCGATCTACGAGGCATTCCAGACAACGATCCGCGAAGCGCGGCCAGGGGACCTGGTCGTGTTCTACTTCTCCGGCCACGGAGCACGCACGTGGGACGACGAGGGAAACGAGCCTGACGGCGTCGACGAGTTCCTCCTCCCGGTCGACTACGTGCCTGGCAAGGTGTACGGAACGGGCATCCGAGACGATCAACTCATGGGCGACTTCATCGCACCCCTCCGGGACCGATACGTCCTTCTCATCCTCGACTCCTGCTACTCCGGAGGCGGTGCGAGGGACGCCAAGGGGGCCGCCGAGCTCGAGTACAGGGGGCCGCCGAGCTCGACGCTCACCGCTTACGAAGAGCCAATCCCTTCCGGGACCCTGCTCATCGCCGCGTCACGCGAGAACAAGCCAGCGTTCGAAGACGCCAGCCTTGGACACGGCGTCTTCACCTACTGCCTGTTGGAGGCAATCACGGCAACCGGGAGCCGCGGCTGCCTCCCTGCAGACGAGGACGGCGACGGTATCGTCACCGTTGGCGAGCTGTTTGGCTACATCGAGGAACGAGTCCCCGCGCTGACCGGCTACAGCCAGACGCCGGTCCTCGTCGGGGACGTGACCCTTCTTCAGCTCCCGTTCGCGCGAGGGGCTCCACGCGACGACGCCCCGTAGCGCAACGCCAGACTCGTTCGCGCGGGGCGCCCCGGCCGTCAGATCGAGTGGCAGACCCCGCGTACACGCGTCTGCGCACTACCGCAGCGCCGCGGACGAGTAGACGCGCAGGCGTACGCCTGCGCGTCTCCCCCTCGTCGTTCTCCCACCCGGAGAGCGACCTCACCCTGGATCCTGGCGGGATCGGTGCCCCGAGCGCACCTCGACGACGAACCTCGCACACTGCTTCTGCGAGACGAGCCAACGCTCCCGCGTCTCGGACTCCGGCCCAGGGCACCGTGCCTGGAGTGTGGTCAACCTAACAGATTGTCAGCTCTTTGTCAAGTTTTAGCTCTTCAACGTCTTTCTACGATCGTGATGATCTGCTTTTGATGCCATTCGCAAGCTTTTGGTGATCAACCGTAATCCGTAGTCGACCGAGGAAGCTCGAAGTTGCGTTTCCTGCGACCCGGCCTCGACCGCGCCTACCGCGCGTGCGTCACGCCGCGCGCGCGCGTCACACCGCGCGGCCGAGCAGGCGGACGACGATCTCCCGATAGATGTCGACGGCCGCTTCGAGCTCGGCGATCACGACGTGCTCCCGCGGGCCGTGTGCGTGGGCGATGTCACCGGGACCGAGGATGACCGTCTCGATTCCGCCCGCGGCGAGGTGTCCTCCGTCGGTCCAGTAGGTGACCCCGACCGGCGTCGCACACTCCGGCCCGACGGCCGCCTGCACGGCGGCGATCGCCGCGTCGGCGACGGGCGCGTCGCACCGCGTTTCGAGCGGCGTGTGGGAAACGACCGACGTCAGCGGCATCTCGGCGACGTCATACGCGAGGCCGTCGACTCCGTCGCAGATCGCAGCGACGATCGACCGCAGCTCGCCGACGACGCCGTCGTCGCCGGGGACCATCCGCCGGTCGACGTCGATCTCGCACGTCTCGGCGACGATGTTCGGCTGTGTTCCACCGCAGATGCGGCCGACGCTCACGGTTGAGGAGCCGAGGAGCGGATGCGTGCGCACGACGAGTCGAGGCGGAAGCTCCTCCTCAATCGCACGGACGATCCGCGCAGCGTACGAGACGGCGGAGACGCCCTCCTCCGGGCAGCTCCCGTGCGCCCCGCGACCGGTCAGCGTGATCCGGACGAAGCACGCCCCCTTGTGGGCGAGGGCGACCCGAAGCCTCGTCGGTTCTCCGACGACGGCGTAGTCGGTGCGGATCCCACCCGCGACGGCTGCCTTGACCCCGAGACCGCCCGTCTCCTCGTCGACCGTGCCCACGAACAGGAGGTCGCCTGCTAGAGATGCGGCCCCAGCACGCCTGCTCTCAGCTTCGTGTACGTCACTCAACGGGGAATGCACCGCACTCTCCGACGCGATTGCAGCCATTGTTGTTGCCATGGCTGCAATCGCGCCCTTCATGTCGCACGCGCCGCGCCCCCACAGGACGCCGTCCACGATCCGCGGAGCGAACGCGTCGGGCATGTCGCCCCCCGGAACCGTGTCCAGGTGGCCGCAGAGCATCAGGCTCGGACCGTCGCCGCCCGGGATCCGAGCAATCACGTTCGACCGACCCTCGACGGCCGCCTGCAACTCCACCTCGATCCCGCGGTCGGTGAACCAGTCCGCGAGAAACCGGCCGACGGCGCGTTCGCGCCCTTCCGCCAGGCGGTGGCTCTCGATGGCAATCAGCTGCCGAGTCAGATCGAGGACGTCAGCGGATCGATCGCTCATGACCGGCTACTTCTTCGACGGCGCGAGCTTGATCATCGCCCCCGCATCGAACGCGGACTGCGCCATCTCGCGCAGTCTGAACTTCTGCACCTTGCCCGATTGGGTCATCGGGAAAGCTTCGACGACGACGACGTACCGCGGAACCTTGAAGTTGGCGATCTCACCGACGCAGAAGTCGACGATCTCCTGCGGATCGATCGTCTCTCCGTCGCGCGCGATGACGTACGCCGCCGCGACCTCGCCGAAGACGTCGTCATCGACGCCGATCACCGAAACGTTCTGCACCTTCGGATGGGTGAACAGATACTCCTCGATCTCGGCCGGATAGACGTTGAACCCGCCACAGATCAGCATGTCCTTCTTCCGCCCAACAATCCGGACGTACCCGTCGTCGTCGATCGTCGACAGGTCGCCCGAGTAGAGCCAACCGTCTTCGTCGATCGTCTGCGCCGTGATCTCGGGCTTCCCGTAGTACCCCATCATCACGTTGTAGCCGCGGCAGGCGAGCTCGCCCGTCTCCCCGGTCGGCACCGGTTGCCGATCGTCGTCGGCGATCTTGACCTCGATCCCGTCGAGGGCGCGTCCGACCGTCTCCACGCGGCGTTCGATCGAGTCGTCGAACCGCGTCATCGTGATCACCGGCGACGCTTCGGTCAGTCCGTAGGCGATCGAGACGTTGCAGTTCAGCTCGTCCATCGTTCCCCGCATCACTTCCACCGGACAGGGCGCGCCGGCCATGATCCCCGTCCGGAGCGTCGACACGTCGTACGCCGACCCGTCAGCCTTCCCCTTCCGGTTCTCCTCGAGTTCGAGAACGAACATCGTCGGCACGCCGTACAGTACGGAGACGCCGAACCGCTCGACCAGCTCGAGCGCCTCGCGCGGTTTGAAGATCTGCATCGGGACCATCGCCGCGCCCCACGTGATCGACCCGGTGATCCCCATGACGCATCCGAAGCAGTGGAAGAACGGAACCCCGAGGAGGAAGACGTCCTCCTCGGTCGTGTGGAGGACCTCGGTGACCTGCTCGGCGTTTCGAGCGATGTTGTGGTGCGAAAGCATTGCGCCCTTCGGACTCCCCGTCGTCCCCGAGGTGTAGAGAATGAACACGTTCTCCTCCGGCGTGCAGAGTCCCTCACGCGCAGCGAGCGCCCCGTCCGACAACCCGCGCTCGCCCCGATCGGCGATCTCGCCGAACGCGTGCATCCCCTCGCCCGCGCCGCCGACGATCACGACGTGCTTCAGGTTCGGGAGCTTCGGCCGGATCTCGTCGATCATCGCCAGGTAGTCAATCCCGGCGAATCCGTCGACGGCGAACAAGGTCGTCGCCCCGGAATCGCGCAGGATGTACTCCACCTCGTGCGTCTTGTAGCGCGTGTTCATCGGAACGACGACCGCGCCGATCCGCGCCGCGGCGAAGTAGGCGATCACCCACTCCGGCACGTTCGGCATCCACAGCCCCACCTTGTCGTCCTTCTCGACGCCGAGTGCGAGCAGACCGCGCGCGACGCGGTCGACGGCGTCGTCGAGTTCCCGGTAGGAGAAGGTCTCGCCGGTCGGATCGAGGATTGCCGGTCGTTCCGGGTGGCGCGCTGCCGTCTCACGGAGGACTTGAGAGAGCGTTCTCATCGATTCACCTCATGTCGATCGTTGGGGGAGTGAGGCGATTATCCGCAACAGGATTGACCGGAGCAACCTGGCACGCCCTCGCGCTACGAGTAGAATCGACGTGCGTGGAAGGGGGTTCAATGCACGGCGTCCACGGGAAGTACCTCGATGTGAATCTGTCCGACGGCACAATCGCCGACTACGCCGTTCCCGAACGCTGGCAGGAGCGGTTCGTCGGCGGAAAGGGGATCGCGGCGCGGATCCTGTTGGAGGAGCTCGGTGAGCGCGTCGACCCGCTCGGCGAGGGCAACCTCCTCGTCTTTGCCACCGGCCCGTTCCAGGGGACGGGCCTCGTCGGCGCCGGCCGGCACGCCGTCCTCGCCGTCTCGCCGAAGACGGGCGCCGTCGCCGACTCGTACGCCGGCGGGTACTTCGGCCACGAGCTCGGCCGCTCCGGCTACGACGGGGTCCTCGTTCGCGGCGTCTCAGAGCGTCCGGTCGTCCTCACCCTGATCGACGGGGAAGCCGCCCTCGTGCCGGCCGACGACCTGTGGGGCACGGGGACCGGCGCAACCGAGGAGACGCTTCGCGCCCGGTATCCGCGCAGCCGCGTCGCCTCGATCGGCATCGCCGGCGAACGCCGGGTCTCCCAAGCGTGCATCATCCACGATCGGTCGCGCTCCGCCGGCCGCCCCGGTCTCGGCGCGGTGATGGGCTCGAAACGGTTGAAGGCGATCGTCGTCCGCGGGTCGTCCGACAAGCCGCTCCACGATCCCGCCCGTTTCGCTGAGGAGCGCGCGGCCTACCTGAAGACGTTCACCGACACCGACACATTCGCGGCGTTCGGCGAATACGGGACCGCCCGCGGCCTCACGATCCTCTCCGAAATGGGCATCCTCCCAACGCGGAACTTCCAGGAGGGCGTCTTCGACGACGCGGAGGCGATCGGCGGAGAGCGGATGCACGACACGATCCTCACCGACCGAGACGGATGCACCGGGTGTCCGATCCGCTGCAAGCGCGCCGTCGGCACCACGTTCGACGGGCGCTCGGTCCTTCCCGAATTCGGCGGTCCCGAGTACGAGACGCTCGCTGCGCTCGGATCGCTCTGCATGAACGCCGATCTCGACGCGATCGCTCTTGCCAACCAACTCTGCAACGACCACGGACTCGACACGATTTCCGCCGGGGTAGCGATCGCCTTCCTGATGGAGGCCTCGGAGAAGGGGTTGATCGAGGAGACGATCCGCTGGGGCGATCCAGCCGCCGTCGTCCACCTCGTCGATCAGATCGCCCGTCGCGAGGGCATCGGCGATCGCCTCGCCGACGGCCTGACCGCGTTCGCCGGTGAGATCGGTGCCAACTTCGCGATGGCCGTCAAGGGCGTCGAGATCCCGATGCACGAACCGCGCGGGAAGCAGGGGCTCGGTCTGAGCTACGCGACGACCCCGCGCGGCGCGAACCACATGGAGGGGCTGCACGACACGATGATCGCCTCCGGCGCGACGTGTGAGGAGCTCGGCCTGACGAAGGCCCACGATCGATTCACCCTCCGCGGGAAGCCACGACTCGTCGCCGCGTTCGAGAACCTCGCCTCGTTCGACAACTCGCTTGTCCTGTGCGCATTCACCCTCCGTCGCGTCGGCGAGAACTACAGCTATCCGCAGATCCGCTCCCTCCTCGAAGCGGCGACGGGGCTCGCCATCGACCCCGACGAAATGCTCCGGATCGGCGAGCGCGCGTACGCCACGATGCGGCTCCTGTCGGGACGCGTCGGGCATCGAATGGAGGCCGACGGGCTTCCGGAACGCTTCGCGCAACCGCTCCCGCGCGGCGCGAGCGCCGACCATCCGATCTCGCCCGACGAGATGGATCGAGCGATCGAGACCTACTACGACGTCCGGGGATACGATCGCTTCGGCCCGACCGACGAGACGCTCGGCCGGCTCGGCATCGACGACTGCCGCGGCCGACTCGCGCGCACGCAGACGCAACCATGATCCCAACCGTCTCCATCATCGGCCGCCACAACAGCGGGAAGACCGCGTTGATCGCTCGGTTGATTCCCGCCCTCGCTGCGCGGGGATTCCGTGTTGGAACAGCGAAGCACGCCCCGCACCTCGAGTCGCTCGACAAGCCGGGATCGGACAGCGCCGCACACTTCCGGGCGGGCGCACATCGCGTCCTCCTCGTCGGCGCGAGCGCGTCGGCCCTGTTCTGGAAGCAGGATTCGGCAGACCTCCCCGCCGCCATCGATCAGACCCTCGGCGACTGCGACATCGTCCTCGTCGAGGGGGGGAGGGCGGAGGCGTACCCGAGGATCGAAGTCTTCCGACGCGCGGCGGACCTGACCGAGGATCCGCTCGCCGGCGAGATCGACGTCGCCGCCGTCGTTACCGACGATCGGATCCCCCTCCCGGACGGGGTCGAGCGGATCGGGACGCGCAACCTGGAGAGGATCGCCGACGTCATCGAAGCGATCGCGTTCGGCGCCGCTCCGGCCGACTGACGATTGCGTCATCCTGGGACCTGGTGTACTCTGGAAGCGCGATGGAATCGGTTTCCCTTGCGACACAGACGCGACAGGCCACGTCGACGATCTACCTCGTCTCCGAACGCTCGGACCGCGTCCGAGACGGGCGAGGTCTTGCCGCGCCGCTTGTCGGGGAGACCGAACGCGACCACCGGCTCGCACGTCGGGGTGCGCACCCCGACGTCGTCGAGCTCACGCCTCCCGACGGGAAGGAGCGCGTCGGCATCGAGCAGGTGCGCGCGGCGATCCGCGCCGCCCAGTTCGCTCCGGTTCAGGGGCAGCGCAAGGTCTGCCTGATCCCAACGGCGGAAGCGCTGACGCCCGAGGCGGCCAACGCGCTCCTGAAGACGCTCGAGGAGCCCCCCCGCGAGATGGCGTTCGTCCTCCTTGCGACGCACACAAACGACCTCCTCCCGACGATCGTCTCCCGGAGTCGCATCGTCCGCCTCCCGGCGACGTCGCGGGAGGCCGACCGCGAGCGCCTCGTCGATCGCGGGTACAGCGACGCCGAAGCACGCTGGCTTCTCGCCGTCGCCGATCGCGACACGGAGATCGATCGGTTCTTCGAGGAGCGACTCGACATCGACGCACTCCGCGCCGCCGCGGAGGAGCGCGCCCGGCAGCTCGACCCGCCCGACCTGGTCGCCGCCGTCGTCAGCGGCGAATCGATCGTCCGGCGGGCGGCCGTCGTCGAGCTTCTCGAACGGGCGGAACGTCGGGACGTTCCCCTCCTGACCGAGGGCATCCGAACGTTCGCGTCGCAGACGCGGCCGGCTCTGTTCGCGTTCCTCGCCGATCTGCTCGCCGCCTGTTCCGAGGGCGTCCGCGCCGGCGCAGACAGGATGACGGCATCCGACCCGCGCACCCTGCGCGCGGCGTGCGTCGCGATCGATCGGGCCCATCGCGCCCTGTCGGTCCACGGCCCGACGGAGGCGATCCTCCTCTCGCTCTTGCTGTCCATCGGGGAGGGTATCGATGCCCACTGATCGCGTCGTCCTCGTCCGTCTCCACAATCTGGACCGTGAGACGGCCTACTTCAACGCCAGCGGGCTCGCCGTCCGCGCCGGTGAACCCTGCGTCGTCGACCACGGAGGCCTCTGTCTCGGCGTGATGCTCGACGAGCTCGACGCGGGCGAGGGGCTGAGCGAGCAGCTGGAGCGCGTCGTTCGTTCGGCGACGCCGAGCGACGTCGAAGCCCACCAGTACAACCAGGCGGACGCCGAGCGAACGCTCTCGCCGACGCGCGAGGCGATCGCCCGTCACGATCTGCCGATGCATTTGGTCGCGGCGGAGTACACACTCGACCGGAAGAAGCTCCGCATCTACTTCACCGCGCCGCACCGGGTCGACTTCCGGGCGCTTCTCCGTGACCTCGCCGGCCGCTATGGAACGCGAATCGAGCTACGCCAGATGGGCGCGCGCGACGAAGCGCGCCTGAAGGGCGGCATCGGGCGCTGCGGTCTCTTGATCTGCTGTCATCGATTCCTGCGAGAGCCGAAGCCGATTCGGATGGAACTCGCCTACGACCAGGAGCTGTTCGTCTCGCCGGAGCGGATCACGGGGGTCTGCGGACGGCTCATGTGCTGTCTCGCCTACGAGCACGAGACGTACAAGTCCGAACTCGCCCGACTCCCGAAGCTCGGCGCCGTAGTCGCTTGGAACGACAAGAAGGGCAAGATCATCGCCCACAGCATCTTCCGCCACACGGTGACCGTCCTCACCGACGACCGCGAGCGACTCGAGATCAACGCCGACGAGGTCACCGTGGTCCGCGCGGGGAAGCGCCGGAGGCGCTGACGGCCCCGGCGGCCTCGACCGCACGCAACTCGTCAGCGGACAAGCGCGCGCGAATCCGCATCCCTCGATCGGTGTGCTCGAGGACCTCGATCTGGTCGGGCGTCGTTTGCGCGCGAAGCGCCCCGGTCGCCCGGAACGGCACGAACAGGTCGACGATCCGGTCGTCGGGGAAGAGGATCTCGCCGACTCGTACTAGGAGCCGCTCGACGTTCGTCCCCACCCGCGCCGAGATCGCAACGCTGTCCGCTCGACCGTCGACGGGCTCGATGACCTCGTCGATCTTGTTGAACACCGTCAGAAACGGAGGGCGCTCGTCCCCGTCGGCGAAGACCTCGCCGTCGAGGATGCCGAGAACAACGCGCCGGTCCTCGTCCCACGTCGTCGCCGCACGATCGATCACGTGGAGGACGAGATCGGCGTGGCGGACCGCCTCCAGCGTCGCGGCGAACGCGGGAACGAGGTCGTGCGGAAGGTCGCGGATCAAGCCGACCGTGTCGATCCAGAGCGCGCTCCGCCCCGGCGCGACGTCCCCGCGACGGACCATCGTGTCGAGCGTGGCGAACAGCTTGTCCTCGACGGTTGCGCCGGCATCGCAGAGGCGATTGAGGAGCGTCGACTTCCCGGAGTTGGTGTAGCCGACGAGCGCGATCTGCCGCAGATCGCTCTTCGCGCGACGCTTCCGACGGAGCGCCCGCTCGGCGCCGGTCCTCCGCAACCGTCTCTCGAGCGCCTGAATCCGCCGATGGATCTTGTTCCGGTCGAGTTCGAGCTGGGTCTCACCCGGGCCGCGCGTCCCGATCCCGCCGCCGGCCCGCGTGAGCGCCGCTCCCCACCCGCGCAGCCGCGGAAGGAGGTAGCGCAGCTGCGCCAGCTCGACCTGCAGCCGCGCCTCCTTCGTCGCCGCGCGCTGAGCGAAGATGTCCATGATCAGCTGCGTACGATCGATCACCTTCCGAGCGAACGCCTCCTCCAGGTTGCGCGCCTGAGCCGGGGAGAGCTCGTCGTTCAGGATCACGACGTCGGCAGCGAGCTCGTCGGCCGCGCGTCGGACCTCTTCGACCTTCCCCTTGCCGAGGAACGTTGCCGGGTGCGGCCGCGCGCGCTTCTGGAGGACGGTGGCAAGCGTCGGAATCCCCGCGGTCGCGGCGAGCGACTCCAACTCGCGCATCGACGATTCGACGTCGCTTCCGTCGCCGGGATCGATCCCGGCGAGGACAGCTCTCTCCGCGCCGAAGACGCGCGCCCGCTCACCGAGCCGATCCTCGACGAGCGGCTCCCGCCTCCGTCTATCCTTCTCGTCGTTCAATGGCCGCTCCCAATCGTGCCAGTTTCGCCTCCAGCCCGGCGTAGCCGCGGTCGATCGTCTCCAGCCCCGACACCTGGGTCTCGCCTCGCGCGGCGAGCCCGGCGAGAACGAGCGCCGCTCCGGCACGAATGTCGGGCGCGACGACCGCAGCCCCCGACAGCCGCTCGACGCCCGTGATCACGACGCGAGGCCCGTCGACCGCGATCCCGGCCCCCATCCGTCGCAACCCGTCGACGTAGGTGTGGCGGTGCTCGAACACCGTCTCCGAGATGACGCTCGTTCCGGGGACGACCGCAAGCAGCGCCGCCAGCGGGGGATGGAGATCGGTCGGGAACCCAGGATGCGGAGCCGTCTCGACCCGAATCGGCCGGTTCCCTTTCCCCGAAGCCGCAATCCGATCCTCCTCCGAACGGATCGAGACGCCGAGTGCCTCCAGCGCGTCGAGAGCCGGGCGGAGCGCCTCGGCGTCAATCCCGGCGACGGTCACGTCGCCTCCGGTGATCGCACCGGCGAGGAGGTACGTCCCCGCCTCCATCCGATCGGGGATCACCGCGTAGTCGGCCCCGTGGAGCTCGGTCCGCCCGGCGATCCGATAGGTGCGGTCTTCGCGCTCGATCGTCGCTCCCATCGCCTCGAGCAACCCGACGAGGTCGAGCACCTCCGGCTCGATCGCCCCGTTGCGCAGCTCGGTGTCCCCCGCGGCGAGCGCCGCCGTCATCAGGATCTGCTCGGTTGCGCCGACCGACGGGAACGGAAGCTCGATCGACGCCCCCCGCAGCCGATCCGCTTCGACGAAGACGACGTTTCCACGTTCGCTGACGCGTCCGCCAAGAGCCCTCAGCCCGTCGAGGTGCAGGCCGACCGAGCGCTCCCCGATCGCGCACCCACCGGGGAGGGGGACCGCCGCCCGGCCGAGGCGGGCGACGAGGGGACCGAGGACGAGGAACGAGGCCCGCATCTGCCGCACCGAGTACGCGTTCGCCTCCGCCGCGAGCGGCCGATCGCTCGAAAGGACGACGCTCGCTCCGTGACGGACGACCCGCTTGCCCAGATCGGAAAGCGTGAACAGGATCGTCGATACGTCGCGCAGCTGGGGAACCCGATGCAGTGACAGCGGCTCGTCGGTGAGGAGCGCGGCGACGCACGCCGGCAGGGCCGCGTTCTTCGCTCCCTCGACGGCGACGACACCGGAGAGACGACGCCCTCCTTCGATGCGGAGGCAGTCGCCCACGCTACGGTAGATAGCGGAACGGATCGATCGGGAACTCGCCGTTTCGAATCTCGAAGTGGAGGTGCGGCCCCGACGAGATCCCCGTGTTCCCCGATTGCGCGACGGCTTGGCCGACCTCGACGAAGCGTCCCGGCTCGACGGACGAGTCCGACAGGTGCCCGTAGATCGACAGGAATCCGTCCGCGTGCTCGAGGATCAGGACGTTCCCGTATCCGGGCTGCTCGCCGTAGAACAGGACGGTACCGCTCGCCGCCGCGTGGACGCGCGTCCCCTCCGGCACGTCGATGTCGATTCCGTCGTGATGGTGACGATCTCCGAAGACCGGGTGCTCGCGCCAGCCGAACGTCGACAGGACCTCGCCGGAGAGCGGCCAGATGAAGCGTGACGGGACGCCCTTCGACAGGCGGACCACGTCCTCCCAGTACGTCGCACCCGACGTCGGAATCAGCAAGCGATCGCCGGAGAAGATCGTCTGGTTAACGGCAATCCCGTTCGCGGCAGCGATCGTCTCCTTCGGCACGGCATACGTCACCGCGATGTCCGTCAACGTCTGGCTGTCCTTGATCCGATGCAGAACCCCGTCGGCGGACGCGACGAGGACGCGCCCCGGCTGGAGCAGCTCGCTCCCGTAGAGAAGGTTGCTCGCCTGCAGGCTGGCGACGGTCACCCCGAGCGCCGCCGCCACGTCGGACAGCGTCTCGCCGTCCTCGACCGTGTGAGCCAGGATCTCGGCGGGCAGCGCCGCTTCGAGATCCACGACGTCCTCGACGACGTCCTCCTCCGGCTGCGGTTCGATCGGCGTCACCCCGGGAAGGAGGATCGCCTCCTCGCCCGTGGACTCGTCGACAACGGCGAGCGGCTCGGTCTCCCGCCGCGAGCATCCAGAACGTAGGAGAATCGGAATCAGGACGATGGCCACGACGACGGCAACTGCGATGGCGACACGATCCTTTCGGATCGGCTTCCGACGTGCTCCGTAGTCCGCGTACCTAGTCACTGCTCATCAACTCGAGGAATTGCTCGTTGTCCTTCGTTGCCTCGATCTTCCCCTTGATGAACTCCATCGCCGCTTGCGGATCGTTCAGGTCGCTCATCATCTTACGGAGGATCCACACGCGGTTCAATTCCTTCTCGCCGAGGAGGAGCTCCTCCTTGCGCGTCGCCGACTGTTCGACGTCGATCGCCGGGAAGACACGTTTGTTGGCCATGTTCCGATCGAGGATCAGCTGCATGTTCCCGGTCCCCTTGAACTCCTCGAACACAACCTGATCGAGCTTGCTCCCCGTGTCGACCAGCGCCGTCGCGATGATCGTCAGGCTTCCGCCCTCTTCGATGTTCCTGGCGGCCCCGAAGAATTCCTTCGGCTTGTACAGCGCGGTCGGATCCATTCCGCCGGAGAGAAGCTTGCCCGACGCGGGGATCGACAGGTTGTACGCTCGCCCAAGTCGAGTGATCGAGTCCATCAGGATGACGACGTCCTCGCCCATCTCGACCAGGCGCTTCGCCCGGTCGGTCACCAACTCGGCAATCCGCGTGTGATGCCGCGGCTCGAGATCGAATGTCGCCGCCACGACCTCGCCTGCGGCGATCGATCGCTTGAAATCGGTGACCTCCTCCGGCCGTTCGTCGACGAGGAGAACGAACAGCTTGACGTCGGGGTAGTTGGCGTTGATCCCCGCCGCGATCTGCTTCAGAAGCGTCGTCTTTCCCGCCATCGGCGGCGAGACGATCAACCCGCGCTGACCCTTCCCGATCGGGCAGAACAGGTCGATGATGCGGGTCGCAATCTCGCCCGGATCGTGCTCCAACCGGTACATCTCGTTCGGGTGAAGGGGCGTCAGATCGCGGAACTGCGGCCGACGGCGCGACGCGTCCGGATCCTGGCCGTTGACCGCGTCGGCCTTGAGGAGCGCGAAGTAGCGCTCGTCGTTCTTCGGCGCGCGGATCGAGCCCGTGATCAGGTCACCGTCGCGCAGCGCGAATCGCCGGATCTGCGACGGAGAGACGTAGATGTCGGTCCGCCCCGGCAGGCATCCGTCCCCGCGAAGGAAGCCGTACCCGTCCGGGTGGACCTCGAGGATCCCGTCGGTGAACGTGAGGTCCTTCTCCCGAGCCTTGTGCGCCATGATGTCGCGGAGGAGCTCGTCCCTCCCGGCGTGCTTCCGGTTCTTGAGCTGGAACTCCTCCGTCAGGCGGAGAAGATCGTCGATCTTCAGATCACGCAGTTCCTTGAGTTCCATTCCAGATCACCTCTACAGCTGGATCCCGCGGCCGATGATGACCGCGGTGACGGCGAAGTAGGCCGCCAAGAGCACGATGGAGTCAGCGCCGACTCCGAAGACGTGGCGTCGCGCGCGCGCGCCGATCGAGACGACGGCGATCCCCGTCAGGAGGATCCCGCATCCCCCGACGAGGAGCTGATCGACCTCTCCGCTCCCGAGCGCACCGTAGATCGGCCCGCCCCGGAACGCGATGTCAGCGAAGAAGATCGTCAAGATGTTGAACATGTTCGAGCCGAACAGGTTCCCGACGATCATGTCGTGCGCTCCGATTCGAAGCGCCCCGATCGACGTCGCCAACTCCGGGAGTGACGTCACGATCGCCACCAGGATCGCTCCCATGAACGTGGCGGAGAGCCCGGTCGACAGGGCGATCGCCTTGCTCGCGTGAACGAGGAAGATCCCGGAGACCACGATGATCGCGCCACAGACGATGAACCCAATGACCGCACCGATCAGCGAACACTCGGCCTCGTCGCGCGCCCCGTCGTCTTCGTCCTCCTTCTCCGCGCGGAAGAGGAGGAAGATCCCGACGCAGTACCCGACGAGCAACAGGACGCTGATCGGGCTCACACCGAACAGTGCCGCCTCCGGCTTCCACAGGACCCCGAGCATCGCCAGGGCGGTGAGGAGGATCGCCATCCCGCCGCTGATCGTGTGGTACGAACGCACCTGCGCCAGGAACGATCCCGGTCGCCTGCGCAGGAGGAGGATGTCAACCACGCCGATGATCGCGATGTTGAACAGGTTGCTCCCGAACGCGTTGCCGATAGCGATGTTCGGCGCTCCGATGCCGGCGCCGGTTACGGTCGTCGTCATCTCCGGGATCGATGTCAACGTCGCGAGGAAGATCAGACCGATCCATCCTTGCCCGATCTTGAGCGCCCGGCCGATCCGCTCACCGTACGGAGCGAGTCGGATCCCGGCCAGCACAATCCCGGCAGCGCAGGCGAGGAAGACGAACCAGTCACTCACCCGTCCTCGCCCCCCCCGGCATTCCGTCCCGGCCAGTCGCGATCGTGCCTCCCACTGCGCCTAGATCTTCTTGAACAGCCACTTGATCATGTCCCCGTACATCTTCAATCGATCGAGCACGCCCTTGGTGAACCCCCGCTTCTCCTCCTTGAGCACATGGGTTACACCGTCGAGCTTCACGTGCGCCTTCTGCCACCCTTCCTTCGCCACGAGCTTGGAGAGCGCGATCTCGATGCCGTAGTCCATCTCGCTCACGTTCTCCTTCGCACGCTCCCAGATCCGACGGGAGAGAACCCGCTGGCCCGACGCGAACGGATTGATCTTCTGGGCGAGATCGGTGTTCTTGCGCCCACTCGAGAAGACGCCGACGACCATGTCCAGGTTGCCCTCACGATACGCTGCGATCAGCCGATCGACGTGCGTCGTTTTGAGTCCGACGAGATCCGCGTCGAGGAAGACCAGCGTGTCGTGTCTCGCTTCCGACACACCCGCGTCGAGCGCCGCCGCCTTCCCACGATTCACCGGGAGGGAGACGACACGCACCGGGAATCGAGACGCTTCCTCGGTTGTTCCGTCGTCGGAACCATCGTCGACGACGATGATCTCATCGACAGACTCGCTCGCGACGACGGGTCGTAGGACAGCGCCGATTCGTCCGGCTTCGTTGTAGGCGGGTACCACCACGGAGACGCTCATAAGAACGCACTACAGGAGCTGATGCAAACGGAGTCTTGCGATCCGTCGTTTCGGATTCTACCGGGCGTCCGCGGACAAGTCAATCGTTGACGAGCTCGACTCCGGCGGGAGGATCGAACCAGGTGCCGATCTCCTCGACCAAGGTGTCGACCGTGCCGAACACCTCCACGCGAGCCGGAAGGGCGTCGACGAACGCTCGCCCGTATCCCTTCTCGAGGATCCGCCGATCGGTCAGAACGACGGCGCCTCGATCCCGGCGCGTCCGGATCAGCCGCCCAACCCCCTGTCGCAGCTTGAGCACCGCCTTCGGCAATGCAAGGTCGAGGAACGGATCGAGACCGCTTCGCGCGTAGAACTCGCCGAGCGCGGCGTGGATCGGGTCGGTCGGAACGGCGAACGGAAGTCGCGTGATCACCAAGAACTCGAGTTCCTCGCCCGGAAGGTCGACGCCCTCCCAGAAGCTGTCCGTCCCGAGGAGGAGGACCCCCCGGGAGAGACGTCGGAACCGATCAGTCAGCTTACTCCTCGGCCCGTCGACTCCCTGCGACAGCGCCGCGATCTCCTCCGGCAGGCGCGTGCGGACGGCGTCGAGCAGCTGGTACGACGTGAACAACACGAGGCCCTTCCGGCCGAGCCGGTGAGCGAGGTCACGCAGGAGCACCGCCAGCGCGTCCGCGTAGCCGTCGGCCCCCTCGACGACCGACGGGAGCGACGTCGGCACGCAGACCCGCATCCGATCGCGATAGCGAAACGCGCTCTCGACGACCTTCTCCTCGACCTCGTCGAACGCAGCGTCGAGCCCGAGGGCGCGGCGGACGAAACGGAAATCGCCGTCGACGGAAAGGGTCGCCGACGTGAGGACGACCGCATCGAGCTCCGGGTAGAGGGCGCGCGTCAGGATCGGCGCGACGTCGAGCGGCGTGATGTGAAGGGCCGGACCCGCCTGCTCCCGCTCGTACCAGCGCACCGTCTCCGGCTCCGGCGGAGCGCTCAGTCGTCCGACCAGCGCGGCGAGATCCTGCACGAACGACGCGTGCCCTTCGCCTTCGCGCACCAGCTCGGGATCGTCGAGCCGATCGAGGAGGTCCACGATCGCGCTCTCCAGCCGTCCGATGGCGTCGGCGAGCCGCTCGAAACCTCCCGCCGCTGCCTCGAGCACGCCAAGTCGCCCTCTCCGATCGGCGGGCAGGATCCTGCCGAGTGCGGCGAACAGGCTTGCAGACCGCGTGTGCAGCACGCCCACGGCGTTCCGAGCCGCACGAATCCCCTCGTCCCCGGGCGACAGACCGAGTCGATCGAGCCAGCCGATCCGTCCGCGCCGGTTCGGCGCGAGATCGTCTCCCAATCGCTCGATCCCCCGCGTCGACAGCGTTGCCGTGAACGCGGACCGCGCGGTCTCCTCGATTGCGTGCGCCTCGTCGAGGATCGCGTGCGAGTACTTCCCGAGGACGACACGGTCGACGGCGAGGTCGTTCAGCAGGAGCGAGTGGTTGACGACGGCGAGATCGGCGCGACGTGCGCGACGGCGGGCTCGGACCGAAAAGCACTCCTCGAGATGAGGACAGACCGAGCCAATGCAGGCGTGGTGAGAATCGCACAGCCGCCGCCAGACCTCGCGACCGGCGGGGTCGGAGAGAAACGCAGCGTTCTCGTCGATGTCCCCCGTCTCCGTCTCCCACATCCAGCGCACGAGGGGCGCAAGGACCCGCAGCCGATCGCGCTCGAGCCCCTCGCCGAACTCCCGCACGAGAAGATCCCATCGGCGCAGACAGAGGTAGTTCTCACGCCCCTTGAGAAGGGCAACCCTCAGCTCGGGCGCCGTCCGCGCGAGCAGGAACGGCAGGTCCTCGGCGAACAGCTGCTCCTGGAGCTGCTTGGTTCGGGTCGACACGACGACCCGCGCTGCCCGCTCCTCGACGAGCGCTTCGATCGCCGGAACGAGATAGGCGAACGTCTTCCCCGTTCCGGGTCCCGCCTCGACGACAAGCGCCCCGCCCTGTCGGAACGTGCGTCCGACCGCCTCGGCCATGTCGACCTGCCCGTCGCGCCGTTCGAAGTTTGGGAGCGCCCGCGCGATGAACCCGTCCTCGGAGAACGCATCCCTGAGCGGTTCGGGAGGTTCGAGCACTCCGGCCGGCCCTGCGGCTTCGTCCGGCGGCGGCCGGTCGGGAAGGAGGAGGGCCCGAGAGAGAAGGCCGGCGAGCGGCTCGGGAACGAGCCGGGCGAGGAGGGCGACGACGTCGCGTTCGAGGCGAGCTGTCTCCTCGACGAGGGCGACGAACGCCTCGCCGATCGCGCGCGCCCGTTCCCCCGATTGCACCGGGACTCGGTGCAGATCGCAGACTGTCTCGAGCTCGTGATCGGTCAGGGTCGGGTGAAGGACGAGCGCCAGGAGTCGGCCCTCGAAGCACATCCTGCCCGCCGCCGGATCGGTCCCGCCCCACGTGACGGCGGGAAGGGCGGTTCGATCGCCGGGCGGATCCGAGACGCGTCCCGACTCGAAGTAGACCGCGTCCTCTCCGGAGACGGCCAAGAAGGCGGGGATCCCGAGCCGATCCCACGGGATGTCCATCCGCAGGCTAGAGGAAGTGCCTCAGGAGGTCGATCCGCCGCACGCGGCCGACGAGGCGCCCATCGGCGTCAACGACGGGCAGGTTCTTCACGCCCTGGCGGATCACGAGGTCCGCCGCGCGCAAGTCGTCGTCGTCCTCGGTGACGTAGTGCACTTCGCGACGCATGTAGTTCTCGATCGGCTCGTCGGCGATCTTGAGGAGCTTGGTCGAGAGCTGGTTCATGTCCGGGATGAACGACGCGCTGTGGAGCATCTCGAAGTAGCCCGGCAGCGCCGCCCGGATCAAGTCCTTCTCCGAGATGAAGCCGATCAGCATTCCGTCGTCTCCGACGACCGGCATGTTCGGCATCTCGGCGTTCTCGAGGATGAAGATCAGCTCGCGGACGGGCACGTCCTTCTCGACCGCAGTCAGATCCTTGGTCATGATCTCCCGGACTTTCATGCTCCCTCCCGTTCGAGCCGCTCCACCGTGACCTTGGGCATCTCCGCCTCGATCCGTTCGATCTCTCGGCAGACCTTCTCTTCGCTCTCCGCGCTGGCGAGCCCGGCGGCCAGCCCGAACCGGAGCGCCTGCTCGACGCCGTCCCCTTCGACGAGTCGGAACAGGATCCCAGCGAGGAAGACGTCGTCCGCGCCGACGAGGTTGCGGAACTCGACCGGTCGAACCGGCGTTCGGATCTCCCAGACCGCGTCCCGCGTCACGGCGATGTCGCCGGTGACCTCGTGGGAGATGACCACCATCTCCGCGCCGCACGAGGCGATGTGGCGTCCCGCCTCGATGATCTTCTCCTTCGAGGCGAGATCGATCCCCATCAATTCCCGATGCTCCCGCGTGTCCGGCTTGACGAGATAGGGACAGGACTCGAACGTCTGCACAAGCGCTTCACCGCCCGCACTGAGAACGACTTTGGCGCCTGCATCCTGGGCCATCTGCGCCAAATCGCGGTAGATGGTTGCGTCGATGCCCGGCGGAATGCTCCCGGCGAGAACGACCCACTCCGCGCGGCCGAGCATCCTCCGGTAGCGGCGCAGGAAACGCTCCATCTCGTGATCGGTGACCCCACCCCCCGCCTCGCCGATCAGCATCGGGACACTCTCGTGCCCCTGTTCGAGGACGGTGACGTTGGTCCGCGTCTCTTCCCGCGTCCAGATGAAGTTGGTCGTCACCCCGCGGTCGCGAAGGTCGCGAACGACCACGTGGCCGGTGTGCCCGCCGACGAAGCCCATCGCGACGTTCTCCATCCCCATGCCCGACAGGAAGACCGACATGTTGACGCCCTTGCCGCCGGCCGACGTCGCGCTCCGCAGCGCGCGCGTCATGAATTCCTCCTCGGCGACTTCGCAGATCCTGAGCCGGTCGACCCAGTAGACCTTGTCCACGGCTGGATTGAGCGTGACGGTGATGATCATGATCTCCCCTTCACGGATGCCCGAGCGCGACCGACTGCACGGCAACACCGGACAGAGACGCCGACGAAGCCGCCTCGACGCGCACGGCGACGAGGTCGCCCGGCGCGAGATCCTCCGCCCCGCTCTCCGCGAGGACCGTCCGGTGGTCGGCCGCACGCCCGTAGTGTACCCCCGATCGGCTCTCCCCTTCGAGGAGGACCTCGACGACGCACCCGATCCGCCGTTCGTTCTCCTCCAGCGCGATCCGGCGCTGTCGCTCGAGGACCGTCTGCAGACGACGTTGCTTGACGTCCTCGGAGACGTCGTCCCCGAGACGCGCGCTCGCCGTCCCAGGCCGCGGCGAGTACTTGGCGGCGAAGATCGATCCAAACCGCACCCGTTCGACGAGGTCCATCGACGCGGCGAAGTCCGACTCCGACTCCCCGGGGAACCCGACGATGAGGTCAGTCGTCACGTTGATCCCGGGTACCGTCGCTCGGGCGCGGGCGACCCGCTCCAGGAAGCGCTCCTTCGTGTAGCCGCGGTTCATCGCCGCGAGGATCCGATCGCTCCCGGACTGACAGGCGACGTGAAGATGCGGGCAGACGTTGTCCACCGTCGCCATCGCCTCCAACAGCTCGTCCGACAGGTCGCGTGGGTGTGAGCTCGTGAATCGGATCCGATCCGGACCGCACGCGGCGACCCGGCGGAGGAGGCTGACGAAGTCCCCGAACGCCGGGCGATCCTGCCCGTACGAGTTCACGTTCTGGCCGAGGAGGAGGATCTCGCGATACCCCGCAGAGACCGCTTCGGTGACCTCAGCGCAGATCCGCTCCGGCGCGCGGCTGCGCATCGGACCGCGGGCGAACGGAACGACGCAGTAACTGCAGAAATTGGAGCACCCCTCGGTGATCGTCACCATCGCCGTCACCGAGCTCGATCGAAGAGAGGGAACCTCGTCGATCGTCTCCCGACCGACCGCGACCGGTCGGCTCCGTCCGGTCGCCTCCTCGATCAACCCGGGAAGGCTCGCGTGCCCGCTCGCGCCGAAGACGAAATCGACCGCCGGGAACCGATCGAGGAGCGTCTTCCCTCGGATCTCGCCGAGGCATCCTCCGATCCCAAGGAGGACGGGGCGGCGGCGCCTCTCCTCGACCACGGCGCCGATCCGCCCGTACACCTTCTCCTCCGCCTTCTGACGCACCATGCACCCGTTGAAGATCACGACGTCGGCGTCACCGATCTCGTCCACCGAGACGTACCCGGCGCGGCGGAGGACGCCGGCGATCCCCTCCGACTGGTGTCGGTTCATCTGACAGCCCCAGGTCTCGATGTACAGGCGCTTTCCCATGATTGCGCGATGACTATACCGAATCGCGGAAAGCGGGTCCATTGCCCAACAGAACGCCACTACCGGCCGTTGGACATCCGGGCTGGCCGACGTTCCGACGGGTCCGGTACACTCGCCGGGCGATGTTGCGCCGTTGCGATCGGTACTTGCTCCGCGAGATGGTTGGGCCGTTCTTCCTCGCCCTCACCGGCCTCGTTCTGTTCATTCTCCTCAACATCATCCTGTCGCTCTCCGACTTGATGGTCGATCGAGGGATCGGGATGCTGACCCTGCTCCGCATCGTCGTCCTGAAGATGCCGAGCCTCCTCGTCATCGCCGTCCCGATGAGCGCGCTGTTCGCCACGTTTCTCGGCCTCGGCCGACTCGCACATGATCGCGAGATCGTCGCGCTCGAGTCGCTCGGGATCCCGCTCCGGCGCATCCTCCTCCCGCTGATCCTCGCCGCCGCCGCCATCGGGTCCGTCGACTTCGCCGTCTACAACTGGGGCGTCCCGGCGTCCGAACACGCGTACCAACAGGCGTTGCGCGGGGTCATCTTCCGTCAGGGCGTCCCCCGGATCACCGCCAACACCTTCTTCAAGGGCGCCGACAACCAGTTCTTCTACGTCCGTCGCTACGATGAGGAGGAGGGCCGGCTGCACGACGTCCTCATCTACGACACGACCGGTCGCCTCTTCCCCCACGCCGAATCGCAGGTGACGTCGATCACGGCGGAGACGGGCGAGTGGACGGGCGACGCCTGGCGCCTCGAGTCGGGCAACGTGTACGGGTTCGACGACGCCGGGATCCTCGCCTACTCGGGGAGCTTCGACGAGCTGTCGATCCCGCTCGATCAGAGCGTGGACGAGATCCTCTCCCGCTCGCGGACGCCGGCCGAGATGGGGATCGCTGAGCTCGCGCGGAGGATCGACGTCGCTCGACGAACCGGGCAACGATCAGACGAGTTCGTCGTCGAAATGCACCTCAAGATCTCTCTCCCGCTGGCGACGATCGTGTTCGTCCTCCTCGGCGGGGCGATGAGCCTGATGTTCACGCCGCGCAGCCGAGCGGTCGGAGTCGTCGCCGGCCTCCTTCTCGTCGCCCTGTTCCAGGGCGTCCTCTGGTGGACGCAGACCCTCGGTCGGCGGGGCGCGATGAACCCGGTTCTCTCCGCCTGGTTCCCCGACATCCTCTTCGGGCTCGTCGGGCTCGCCCTGTTCGTCTGGCTCGACCGCCTCGCGTCGCGGGAGATCTGGCGCCGCCTCCGGCGGCTGATCCCGTTCGCCCTCGTCCTGCTGTCGCTCGGCATTCCTTGCCTCGGAGACGAGATCCCGCTCCATCTCGAGAGCGATCGTCTGGAGATCTCCGAGGATCGGAAGGAGATTCAGGCCGAGGGGAACGTCCGACTGACGATCGAGGAGATCGAACTCGACGCTGACGCCGTCTCCCTCGTCGAGGACGAATCGGGTGCGTGGCAGCTCTCGGCCGCCGGGGGCGTCCGTCTCCGCTTCGCCGACGACATCGACCTGTCCGCCGACGCCCTCGACGCGGTCACCACCGTCGACGAGGGCGTCCGCCTCCGCCGCGTCCACGCGGAGGGGTTCTCGGGCACGACGAGTTTCGTCAACGATCTCGACGAGGAGCACACCGTCTACTTCCGCGCCGCGTCCGCGCTCGTCGACTTCGACGAGGACGGCGAGATCCGCCGGATCGAGGCCGACGGCGGCGCGCTCACGACGTGCGACTGCTGCGGAGTCGGCTTCGAGCGGCAGCCGTACGTCGCCGAAGCGCGCCGGATGATTCTCTACCCGGATCGCCTGATCGTCGCGTTCGATCTCGTCGCTCGCGCGGGCGGCATCCGGGTCTTCTGGCTTCCGGTCTACGTCTGGCCTCTCGACGAAACCCTCGACAGCCCGTTCTTCCCGTCGATCGGTCGGAGCAGCCTGCGTGGGTGGTTCCTCAAGTGGAACGTGCCGTTCTTCCTGAGCGAGGCGGTCTACGGCGCAGTCCTGTTCGACTACTACAGCCGCTACACCGAAGTCGGCCTCGGCGGAAACCTCCACTACGACGTCGCCGGAAATCGCGGCAGCGTCTCGGTCTATCGCTTCCCCGCGGTCGTCGGCGACTCGGTCTTCGAGTTCTCGCTCGATCACCGCCTTCCCCTCGGCGAGGTCTGGACCGGAGAAGCGACCGTCGACTACCGGACCGCCGGCGACACGACCGAGCTCGACTTCGCCGCGAACCTGCGCGGATCGGTCGACGGGTGGGACATTCGCGTCTCCGCGTCGCAGGAAACCGAAGAGGAGACCGACGACGGCGAGGAAGACGAGCTGTGGGTCGCCGAGCGGATCCCGGAGATCTCGATCGCGCACAGCGCGTTCGGCGAAGCGCTGACCGTCCGGCCGAGTGTCGAGCTCGGCCGGTATCGCGAGTGGACCGAGAGCACCCCGACGACCGCGGCGACGCGCGTCCGGGGTACACTTCAGCTCGGCACCCCGACGAGCGAGTTGCTCGGCATCCGGGTCACGCCCCGCCTCGATCTGCAGGGGACGCTCTACCAGGGCGCCGATGTCGATCAGTCGCGCGGGACCGTTCGCGCTTCGGTCTCGGCGAGCCGGGGGGGCGTCAGCGCGTTGTACGACCTGACCGTCGTTCAGGGGTCGAGCCCGTTCGCATTCGACGCCGAGGTCGCCGCCCATCATCTCGGTATCATCGTGAGCGATCGCGATCGAGCGACGCTGACGCTCGCCGGCGGCGTCTCGTTCGACACGATGGAGCTCGACACCGTCACGGCGAGCCTGATCTGGACGGATTGGGCCGACTGGACCCTGTCCGCCGAGTACGACCCGACCAACCTCACGCTCGATTCGGTCCGCCTCGCCGGCGACTGGTCGTCGGGTGGAATCGGCGCAGCGTGGGCGATTCCGTACGCGCCGATCGACGGCGCATTCGAGACGATCACGCTCGACGTCGACGTCTCCGGGGATGCGTGGTCGCTCGACGTCGACCTGAGCCTCCTCCACGGCCAGCTCTCGGCGACGACCGCACTCGCGGCGGCCTACGGCGGCGAAGGGTTCGATCTACGCGCCGAGGCCGAGTTCGCCGATCTCGGTCTGTCGAGCATCCGCCTGTCGTCCGAGATCTCGATCGACCCCGGCTGGGGAGCGAAGGTCGATTGGGCCTACGACGGCGGCGTGCTGTCGTTCGCCGGCGTTCGGTACGGGCTCTTCTGGGACATCGGCGGGTGCCTCCGCCTCGGCGTCGACCGCGAGGCATCGGAGACGTGGGTCTACGTCTCGATCCTCGCCTTCCCCGAGGCGATCATCCGCTACGCCCCGGTCACCTCACAGATCGACCTCGGCGATTAGGCGGCGTGCGGAATCCCGACCCGACATCGCTCCCCGCGCTGTGGCATAATCGGCTCGGGTTGTGAAAGGAGGGGACATGGAGCCCGATCTCTCTGCACTCGTCTACGTCTTGATTGCCGCCATCCTTCTCGGCAAGTTCATCGGTACCGGCCTCTGCGGCGGCGGGACTTGCGGCTGAATGCGCAGTAGAGCTTCGCGCCGCGGCGGCGGCACATGTGGCTAACAGCGAGAACCGTTCCACACCGCTGCGGCGGCGGGACTTGCGGCTGAATGCGCAGTAGAGCTTCACGCCGCGGCGGCGGTACATGTGGCTAGCAGCGGAACCCGTTTCACGCCGCGCGGCGAACACAGGGTTCCGAATCGCGAGAAAGCTGCACGCCGCTGCGGCTGTACTTGCGGCTAGCGACGCGTGAGAGTTCCACGGAGCGCGCTCTGCTGTAGCGAGCCGCCATGTGCGGCTCGCCGCGCCGATCCGATATCATCCGCCCATGCTTCTCGGCATCGCCCAGACGAACCCAACGTTCGGAGATCGCGACGGGAACATCGAGAACGCCCTCAACGCGCTCGCCTCGGAGCGGGCCGATCTGTGGGTCCTTCCTGAGTTCTTCGCCACCGGGTACCAATTCACGTCCCGCGAAGAGGCTGCGGCATTCGCCGAGCCGGTCCCCGACGGACCGACGACCGCCGCCCTTGCCGGCTTCTGCCGCGACCGCGGCTGCCACGTCGTCGCCGGCCTCCCCGAAGCCGCAGATGGCAGCGTCTTCAACGCCGCCGTCCTCGTCGGACCGAGCGGGCTCGTCTCCAGCTACCGGAAGATCCACCTATTCGGCGAGGAGACCGTGCTGTTCACGCCCGGCGACCGTCCGTTCGCAGTCGACGACATCGGGACCGCGCGCGTCGGGGTGATGGTCTGCTTCGACCACCTCTTCCCCGAGTCGGCGCGGTCGTTGGCCCTCCTCGGCGCAGACGTGATCGCGCACCCGTCGAACCTGATCATCCCCGACCTCGCCCAACGGACGATGACCGTCCGCGCGCTGGAGAACGGCGTGTTCACCGCGACCGCCAATCGCGTCGGCGAGGAGGCGCGATCGGAGACGGTCCTTCGCTACACCGGCCTGAGCCAGATCGTCTCCCCGAAAGGAGAGATCCTCGCCCGCCTATCGGCCGATCGCCCCGAGGTCGCCGTCGTCGACATCGACCCCGACGCGGCGCGGTCGAAGCGTCTCACCGCGCGCAACGACAAGCTCGCCGACCGTCGTCCCGACCTGTACTGTCTCGGAGGCATCGGTTGATCGAGCCGGGACTGGCCAACGAACGGACCTGGACGATCACCGTCGATCATCTCGCCAGCCGCTACGGGAGCGGGCTTGTTGACGTTCTCGCAACTCCGGCTCTCGTCGCGTTCTGCGAGGAGACGGCGCGCGGCGCGGTCGATCCGCTCCTCCCGGAGGGGGAGACGTCCGTCGGGACCGCGATCGAGCTGACGCACACCGCGCCGACCCCGCCGGGGCAGACGGTCACCGTCACCGCGCGTCTCACCGCCGTCGACGGGCGCCGCCTCACGTTCGAAATCGAGGCGCGGGACGGGGTCGAGCCGATCGGGCGAGGGAAGCACGCGCGAGCGATCGTCGAGCGGGAGCGATTCGAGCGCCGCGTCGCCGAAAAGGCAGACGCAGTCTGAGCGAAATCGCTCCCAGTCAGCCGACACGCGAAGCCCACTCTCTCTTCACGTGGCATTCACAATCCGGGGGCATCCTCCGCGTTGAGCTGCAGAGATGCAGCTCTCCGCTAACCTCCTTGCGGATAGCCACCACACCGGCTGGGGAGACTCCTCCGGGGTCTCCCCGGTTGCCTTTCTGGGGTTCCTCTCGGCTCTGCCCGCGCGCTCGCTGTCGTCCGTCTTCGCGATCGACGGCGACCAGGCTCACCAATCTCACTGGTTCCTGACAACGTGAAGCGAGCCATCCCCCGCCGTCGGCCCGTCGGCTCGTTCGATCCTCGCCGACATGAAGCGAGTTATCCCCCGCCATCGGCCCGTCGGCTCGTTCGATCCTCGCCGACATGAAGCAAGCTATCCCCCGCCGTCGGCTCTTTCGATCCTCGCTGACATGAAGCGAGCTATCCCCCGCCGTCGGCCCGTCGGCTCGTTCGATCCTCGCCGACATGAAGCAAGCTATCCCCCGCCGACGGCCCGTCGGCTCGTTCGATCCTCGCCGACATGAAGCAAGCTATCCCCCGCCGACGGGGGGGAGGATCGTCAGCCGATCCCCGTCGCGCAGGACGGTCCGAAACCCTTCGCGAAGGGTGACGTTGCCTCCGTTGACCAGGGCGTTGATGTGACGGCGGAACGCGCCACGCTCGTCGAACAGGCGCGCCCGAGCGAGCGGGTGTCGATCGACCCAGGCCCCGATCGCCGTCTCGACGTCCGTCCCCTCCGGAACCTCGAGCGTCCGGTAGCCTTCGTCGAGTTCGCGCTGGAACGAGAAGGCGACTTCGAGTTCGATCCTCATCGCCCGCCGATCAGCCGCCGGGAGATCTCGTTGTGTTGCGGGATGAGGCCGTAGATCGCTTCGTCGACCAAGCGGCCGTCGCGGACCCTCCACGCCCCGTTCACCATCGCGAAGTCGACCCGATCGGCGGCGCAGTGAACGAGGGCTGCCAGCGGATCGGACGATGCACCGGCGAACGCGATTTCAGCGAGGTCGAACGCGATCAGATCGGCCGCCTTCCCCGGCTCGATCGAGCCGATCTCGTCCTCGCGATGGAGGACCGCTGCGCCGCCGGCCGTTGCCATTCGAAGCGCCTCGCGCGCGGTCATCGCGTCGGCCCCGTGAGCGACCCGCTGGAGAAGCATCGCCTGACGAACCTCGCGGATCATGTTCGACGTGTCGTTCGACGCCGAGCCGTCGACGCCGAGTCCGATCTTGACGTGGGTCTCCTTGAGCGTGGTGACCGGGGCAATCCCGGAACCGAGGGTCATGTTCGAACTCGGGCAGTGGGCCATCCCGACCCCCGCGTTCGATAGCTTGGCGATGTCTGCGTCGTCGAGGACGACGAGGTGTGCGAACCAGACATCGTCGCGCAACCAGCCGAGATCCTCCATCAGGTCGACCGGGCGAACCCCGAACCGGCGCTGGCAGTAGGCCTCCTCATCGTGGGTCTCGGCGAGGTGCGTGTGCATCAACACGCCGTGCTCCTCGGCGAGCGTGACCGTCTGGCGCATCAGGTCTGCCGTCACCGAGAACGGCGAGCACGGGGCGAGCGCGATGCGCAGCATCGCCAGCGGCGCCGGATCGTGATGCGTCTCGATCGCCCGCTGGGAGTCGCGCAGGATCTCGTCTTCGGTCTGCACGACCGAGTCGGGCGGGAGGCCGCCGTCTTTCTTGGAGAGCGACATCGATCCGCGACAGGGATGGAATCGAATCCCCGCCTGACGTGCGCCGTCGATGTCAGCGTCGAGGATCGCGCCCCCGCCGCGCGGGAAGACGTAGCAGTGGTCGGTCGTCGTCGTCGCTCCCGAGAGCAGAAGTTCGCTGCACGCCACCGCCGACGCGACCCGCATCGCCTCCTCATCGAGTCCCTTCCATCGCTCGTAGAGGAAGACGAGCCAGTCGAACAGCTTCGCGTCGGAGGCGCCGGGCACGTTGCGGAAGAGCGCCTGGTACAGGTGATGGTGAACGTTGACGAACCCGGGAAGGAGAACCTTGTCCCGGCCGAGAACGAACTCGTCGGCGTCGATGCCGGCGGCATCCGATCCGACATCGACGATCCGGTTGCCCTCGACCAGGACGTAGCCGCACTCGATCTCACGTCCGGCGGCATCCATCGTCGCCACGAGGTCGAAGTCGGCGAAGAGCGTTCTCATCGTCTATCCGGCGAGGTCGATCGTGCTCGCCGTCTCCAGGAACGCCGCCAGCAGGGCGATCGTCGCCTCGATGTCGTTCACGTGGACGGTCTCCACCACCGAGTGCACGTAGCGCGTCGGGATGCACAGCGCCATCGCCGCCGAGCCGGCGCGCGCCAGCTGCAGCGCGGCCGCGTCGGTCCCGCCCTTCCCCGGAACGACGATCTGGTACGGAATCTCCCGTTCGTCAGCCAGCGCCCGCAGCGCCCGCACGAGCGGTGGATGCCAGATCGCTCGAGCATCCTTGAGGGTGATCGCCGTCCCGCCGCCGAGTTTCGAGACCTGCTTGCACTCGTCGACACCGGCCATGTCGGCGGCGACGCAGACGTCGAGGGCGATCGCGATGTCCGGATCGACCCGATACCCGGCGACGTGCGCCCCACGCAGGCCGACCTCTTCCTGGGTCGTCGCGATCAAGTAGAGGTCGCAGTCGAGCTTGCTCGCCCGTTTCATCGCCTCGATGGCGATGTAGACGCCGAGCCGGTCGTCGAGCGCCTTTCCGGAGACGACATCACCGTACTCGACGTACTCCTGCCGGAGCGTGACGACGTCGCCGACCGAGACCTGCGCCGCCACCGCCTCGCCGGACAGACCGACGTCGACGAACAGGTCCTCCATCGTCACCGGCTTCTTGCGCTCTTCGTCGGTCAGGATGTGGATCGGCTTGCGTCCGATGCACCCCGGGAGGATCCCGTCGTTCGTGTGCACGTCGACCCGCTGTGCGACGAGCGTCACCGGGTCGAACCCGCCGAGCGGCTGAATCCGCAGGAATCCTGACCCCTCTTCGATGTGGCTGACGAGGAAGCCGATCTCGTCCATGTGCCCGGCGACGAGCACGGTCGGTCCATCCCCCTTCTTGTGGGCGATGAGGTTTCCCATCGGGTCGACGTCGACCGAGTCGACGTGGTCCTCCAGCGCATCCAGGACGACTTGGCGAACCGGCGCCTCGTAGCCCGAGACTCCGTAGGCCTCGCTCATCCGCTTCAGAAGTTCCATGCAGCCTCCTTTGGACAGGCATAGTGTAGTCCTTCGCCGGCCCGGTTCAATCGTTTGTCGCTCCTTGCGAGAGGCGAGTACCATCCGGTCATGATCCCGATTCGCGACACGTTGCCGAGCCGTCGGTTTCCGGTCGTCACCGTCGCCCTAATCCTCGTCAACCTGCTCGTCTTCCTCTATCAGGGCTACCTTCAGACGCGGCCGGTCGAGCTGAACGACGGCATCGCGTGGCAAGACGAGGGTCTCTCTCCACCCCCCGCATTCGACCCGACGTCGTACCGAACGCACCGTCTCTCGGGAGGCGATCCGGCCCTCTATCCGATCTCGGCGAACGACCGGTTCATCTCGCAGTACGCGCTCGTCGCCGCCGAGCTCCTCCGCGGGGAAGACCTCCCGCCGTCGATCCCCGTTCCGCTCTGGGTCACGCTCCTGACGTCGATGTTCCTGCACGGCGGGCTGATGCATCTACTCGGGAACATGCTCTATCTGTGGATCTTCGGCGACAACGTCGAAGACGCGATGGGACCGGTTCGATTCCTCACGTTCTACGTCCTCTGCGGCGTGGCGGCCGCGTTCGCCCAAATCGCCGTCGATCCTGGGAGCACGATCCCGCTCATCGGTGCCTCCGGCGCGATTGCCGGCGTCCTCGCCGCCTACTTCATGCTCTTCCCCTACGCCCGCGTCATCACGCTGATCCCGATCTTCTTCTTCCTCCGCCTCGTCTCGATCCCGGCCCTGTTCCTGCTCGGATTCTGGTTCCTCCTCCAGGTCATCAGCGGCGCCGGATCCCTCGGCGACGCCGGTGGCATCGCGTGGTTCGCCCACATCGGCGGGTTCATCGCCGGGGCGATCCTCGTCTTCCCCCTTCGACGCCGCGGCGTCCCGGTCGCCCTGCTGCGCCTGATCCGGAGGGGACGTAGTTAAGCCTTCCCGAGCGGTCCTATGTCACGTCCGAACCCCCCGGCCGCCTTCACATCCGGTCACCGACCTGCTACCATGTGTGGCGCGTATCACGATCGATCGCTAAAGGGGTGATGAGGTATGAAGAAGGGTGCGGCTCTCGCGTGCGCCGTGTTCTTGCTTTTTTTCGTCGGTTATCTTGTAACAGCGGGGGATCTGGTGGCGCGGCGTGTGATCGTCATCACCAATGATCACGAGTTCACCGTCGAGAACGGGGTCTGCTCGGGAAGCGGAACGGAAGAAGACCCCTACGTCATCGAGAACTGGTCGATCGACGCCGGGCTCGACGAGTACGGAATCCGCATCCACGGCACGACGCGACCGTTCGTGATCCGCAACGTCGAGATCAGCGGCGCGTCCAAGTCCGGCATCTACCTCAGCTACGTCCAGAACGGGACGATCGAGGATTCCTTGTTCGAGTCGAACTGGGTTGGCGTCACCCTCAATTTCTCCTCGTTCAACCTGATCACGGGATGCGCGTTCGTCACGAGCACCGACGGAATCCACGCCTACTTCTCCCACTCGAACGAGATCGTCGCCTGCACGTTCGATCGCAACGACACGGCGATCTGGCTCGACGCCTCCAACGGAAACGGGGTCTCGGCGAACCTGATCGCCGACTCGCACATGGGGGTCTACCTGAACCTCGGTTCGGTCGGGAATCGCGTCGTCAGCAACGCGTTCGTCGGCAACCTGCACCACGCCTACGCCCACGATCCGAACGAGTGGGACAACGGGAGCCAAGGGAACTACTGGGACGACTTCGAGGCGATCGACGCGAACGCGGACGGGATCTGGGACACGGAGTATCTGATCTCGCGAGACGGGGAGAGCGACGGATTCCCGCTCGTACGACATCCGCTCGTTCCGGAGCCGCCTCCGGCGACCTGTCCGTAGGTCGGCCCGAGGTTCGATCTCTCGGGGACTAGTCGAGCGGAACGAAGCGGTTCTCCGACCAGTACGCATCGCGTAGCGCGTCATCCTCCCGGAGGAGGAGCTGGTAGTGTCCGTTCTCCCAGTCGGCGAGTTCGTGCAGGAACCTTGACGCGGTCTCGTCGTCTGCACGTTCGGCGGACGTCGCGTAGAACTCGTACGCCGTCTTCTCGAAGAGGATCCCGATCGACAGCGCCGACATCTCCACGTGCCGACCGCGAATGCGACGGCGGAAGTCAGCGGAGAAGATCGATGCCGTTCCGTCCGGCAGCCAGCGCTCGCCGAGGACGACGCTCGGATCCCACCCCGTCCCGTCGAGGATCGATCGATACTCCTTCTGAAGCGCGTCGAAGTGCCGGCGTTCCTCCTCGGCGAGGTGGGCGAAGACGTCCCGCGCTCCCGAATCGTCGCTCTGCTGCGCCGCCAACGTGTAGAACTCGAACCCGTCACGCTCAGCGCGCAACGCGTCCTCCAGAATCACGGTCAACCGACGCTCGTCCATTCCTTCCCCTTTTCCGCGGCAAGCATACCGGATTCCCGCTTCGCGGCCGCCCGGGCGCGGGTTGGCTTTCCTCCCGCTGCCTCCTACACTGGACGCCGGCAGCGTCGAGGGAAAGGATCCCATGAGTTCAGATCGTCTGTTTGAGCGCGTTCGAGACGAGGTTTCGTACTCGCTTCTCCATGTTCCCGTGTCCGACTTGAGAGAGGGTCAGCGCATCGGGCAGTGCTTCCTCGTCCGACACAAGGCCCAGCGCTCGACGAGAAAGGGCGACCCGTACCTCGAAATCGTCCTCGCTGATCGCACGGGAACGATCCCGGCGCGGGCCTGGTCGCAGGCTGCGGAGCGATACGCGGACCAGTTCAGCGAAGGGGACTTCGTCTTCGTCGAGGGGCGGACGGAGACGTACCGCAACGACCTCCAGATGATCGTCGAGTCGATCCGCCGACTGACCGCCTACGAGAAGGAGGAGGGGCAGCTCCCCGACTTCGACGCCAGCCTCCTCGTTCCGGCGAGCGAACGCGACGCGGAGTCGATGTGGTCCGAGTTGCTCGCCCTGGCGAACATGATCGACCCCGCGCCGCTGCGAGACCTGACCGTCGGAATCCTCGAGGAGCGCAAGGCGGCCTTCATCGAGGCCCCCGCGGCCATCCACAAGCATCACGCGTACATCGGCGGCCTGCTCGAGCACACGCTCGAAGTGGCGGTCGGAGTCGACGCCTACGCGCGGTCGCAAGCCGCCCTCGGCCTGCACGTCGGGCTCTGCCTCGCCGGCGCCATCCTTCACGACGTCGGCAAGCTGGAGGAGATCGGGAACCCGATCGCCCCGCGCCACACCCTCACCGGGGAACTCATCGGGCACATCCTCCTCGGCCGCGACATCGTTCGCGAGGCCGCTCGCGCGCTCGAGTGGGCCGATCCGAGGCTTCCGCAGCTGTTGGAGCACATCCTCGTCTCACACCACGGGATCCTCGAGTACGGCGCCGCCGTCGTTCCGAAGATCCCAGAGGCGGTCTGCATCTATCACTTCGACAACCTGTCGGCGAAGCTGAACATGATGCGGATCCACCTCGCCTCGGACGCCGAGAAGGGCGACTTCACCGCGTGGAGTCCCGACCTCGGCTGTCGCGTGTTCAAGAGCCGTCTCATCGAGGAATAGCTCTCGATGGAGCGCCGTCGCGATTGCGAGTGGTCCCGGTCCTCCCTAGAATCGTCTCCATCGATGGGCCCCACACCATCGGCATCGGCGCCCCTGGGGCGGCGATGACATCGGAGGGATCCACAGCCATGAGAACGGACTACTGCGGACGATTGGCGAGCACGGACGTCGGCCGAACCGTCGAGCTGACCGGATGGGTCAGCCGCCGCCGGGACTTCGGGACGATCACGTTCGTCGATCTGCGCGACCGAACCGGCATCATTCAGCTCTTGTTCTCGGGAGAGGGAGACGATGACGCGACGGCGATCGCCCACAGTCTCAACCGCGAGGACGTCGTCGCCGTTCGCGGGACCGTTCACCCACGGAGCGACGGCAACGTCAATCCCGACATGCTGACCGGAGAGATCGAAGTGCACGCGGAATCGATCGACCTGCTGAACCGCTCCAAGACCCCGCCGTTCCTGATCGAAGGAGACGGCTCCGACACCACCGAGGAGACGCGCCTTCGCTACCGGTATGTCGATCTACGGCGCAACCGGCTGCAGTCGAGCCTCGAGCTCCGCCATCGGGTGTTCAAGGCGACCCGCGACATCTTCGCCGAGAACGGATTCCTCGAGATCGAGACCCCGTTCCTGACCAAGTCGACCCCCGAAGGGGCGCGAGACTTCCTCGTCCCCAGCCGCGTCCACCCCGGATCGTTCTACGCGCTTCCGCAGTCGCCGCAGCTGTTCAAGCAGCTCCTGATGATCGGCGGCGTCGACCGCTACATGCAGCTCGTCCGCTGCTTCCGCGACGAGGACCTCCGCGCGGACCGCCAGCCCGAATTCACCCAGCTCGACCTCGAGATCTCGTTCCCCAACGGGAAGGACGAGATCCTCGACATACTCGAGAAGGCGATGGTTCACGTCTTCAGCAAGACCCTGTCGGTCGATCTGCCACACCCGTTTCCGCGACTCACCTACGCCGAAGCGATGGCGCGGTTCGGCAGCGACAAGCCGGATCTTCGGTTCGGCATGGAGATTCACGACGTCTCAGAGCGCGTCGGGGGAAGCGGGTTCCGCGTCTTCTCCGAGGCGGTCGCGTCAGGTGGCCGCGTCGCCGGGCTCCTGGCGAAGGGGTGCGCCGCCTACTCCCGGTCGGCGATCGACCGTCTCCAGGAGGTCGCCGTCGCCGCGGGCGCCAAGGGGCTCGTCTGGCTCAAGGTCGTCGACGAAATCGAGTCGCCAATCGCCAGGTTCCTCGACGCAGCGGAGATCGACGGGATCGTCGAGGCGTTCCAAGCGGAGACGGGAGACTTGATCCTTCTCCTCGCCGGCGAGGGAATCGAACGTCCACTCGGCGAGCTGCGGCTCGCCGTCGCGCGGGACGAGGGGCTCGTCGAAGACGGCTGGAAGATCCTCTGGATCACCGACTTCCCGGTGTTCGAGCTTGGCGAGGACGGTGCGCTGACCAGCTCCCACCACCCGTTCACGTCCCCGCGAGCGGAGGATATCGACCAGCTCGAATCGAACCCGCTTGCGGCTCGCTCGAACGCCTACGACCTCGTCCTGAACGGAACCGAACTCGGCAGCGGGAGCATCCGAATCCATCAGCGAGAGCTGCAGGAGCGGATCTTCCGGCTTCTCGGCATCACCCCGGAGGAGGCGACGTTGCGGTTCGGGTTCTTCCTCGATGCGCTCGACTACGGCACGCCGCCGCACGGAGGATTCGCCCTCGGGATGGACCGTCTGGTGATGATGCTGGCCAAGGAGGAGTCGCTCCGCGACGTGATCGCGTTTCCGAAGACGGCGACCGGTGCCTGTCCGCTGACCGGAGCGCCGATGCCGGTCTCGCCGCATCAGCTCTCCGACGTCGGACTGGCTCTGCGGGAGGAGTGATGTCCGTCCGGCGCGCGATCTTCGTCGCAGGTCTGCTCGGCGCCGCGGCCCTCCTCGCGATCGCGCTCGCCGGGGGACTGGAGACGGTCGACTTCGCGTCGGGCCGCATCCTGTCGGAGGGGACTGCACCCCCTCCGTCGGATCGGGGGTGGAGAGGAGATCTGGGCGGAACGCTCGGCGTGCCGGGCTTCGATCCGTTCAAGATCCTCCTCCCCGTCTGCCTCGGACTCCTCGTCGTCTCGGTCGCGTTCTCGATCCGGGATCGCAGCGTCCGTCCCCATCTGCTGGCGAGCATCCTCCTGTTCGCCGCAGCGGTGTTGGTGATGAACTTCGTGATTCCTCAGCCGGCGAAGGAGACCGAGCCGCTCGTCGAGGAAGAGGGGACGGCTCCCGTCGACGACGAGGTGCCGCGCGCGACCGGCGTCCCCCGTGCGCGGGTCGAGCCCCCTCCGTCCGCGACGGGATCCCGATGGCCGATCATCGTTTCGTCGGCCCTCGCCGCCTCCCTGATCGGACTCGTCGCCTGGCCGATTGCCGCCCGCTGGCTCCGCCGCCGGCGCTCGAGCGGAGCGCCGTCGGAGGCGACCGCCCTCCTCGAGATCGCCGCCAACGCCGCCCGGGAGATCGAGTCCGGCGAGGACCCGATCGGCGTCGTCCAGCGCTGCTACGCGCGGATGCTCCACGCCCTCTCCGAGCGCGCGAGCGTCGATCCGACCTATCGGACGCCGCGCGAGTTCGCGGCGAGCCTCCGCGACGCGGGGCTCGGCGGACCGAGCGTCGACGCGTTGACCGAGATGTTCGAGTTCGTCCGCTACGGCGGCCGCACCGACGAACCATTCGCACAGCGCGCCCACGCGTGTCTGTCAGCTCTGAGGCTCGGTCACGATGCGGTCTGA
>Ga0180429_10000465_pt1 | contig 36520 bp, 48 predicted proteins | sample SS_ome_FD_132428 | JGI IMG/M metagenome (GOLD analysis project Ga0180429, IMG submission 132428) | Hypersaline lake sediment archaeal communities from the Salton Sea, California, USA - SS_1_S_1 metaG | ecosystem: Environmental > Aquatic > Non-marine Saline and Alkaline > Hypersaline > Sediment ...
GAGCAGCTCGGGATTCTCGTCAAAGCAGACGACGTCAGGGTCGCCGCCTACAACGAGGCGAAGAGGGCGAGAGATCAGCTCGTCGCGATGCCGGCCCGAGTCGCCCCGATGATCGCAGCGATCACCGACGCAAGTGAGGTCCTCAGAATCCTCGAGGATGAGATCGAAGCCATCTGCCGGGAGCTGAGTGGTGCCAAGCGCGGTTGAAGTCTTCACCGAATCGTATCGGTCAGCGTGGACGCCGGAGCCGCGTCTGAACGTGAGCGAATGGGCCGATCGGTTTCGTGTTCTCGCCAACCGTGCGGGTCACGCCCCCGTCAGATGGAAGTGTTCGACGACGCCATACACGCGAGAGATCATGGACGCGCTGGGCCCCCGCTCGCCGGCGCGTCGTGTCGTCTTCATGTCGGGCACTCAGCTCTCGAAGACCGAGACGGGCCTGAACTGGCTCGGCTTCATCATGGACCAGTCGCCGGGGCCCATCCTCGTTCTTCGACCGACGGTCGACGAGGCGCGGCGATTCAGTCGTCAGCGGCTCGATCCGATGATCTCGACGACGCCCGTTCTGTCTGATCTGATCAAACCGGCGAGGTCTCGGGAGGGCGGGAACACGCTGTTGATCAAGGAGTTCCCCGGCGGCGTTCTCTTCCTGACCGGCTCAAACTCAGCGACCGGGGTCAAGTCGATGCCGATTCGCTGGCTCTTCTGCGATGAGATCGACGAATATCCCGGCGATGTGGACGGGCAGGGTGACCCGATCGCCCTGGCTGAGAAGCGAACGACGGGGCCTAGCTTCCCGCAGCGGAAGGTCTTCCTCGTATCAACACCGACGGTCAAGGGCATCTCTCGAATCGAGAGAGAGTTCCTTCGCTCTGATCAGCGACGCTACTTCGTGCCGTGTCCTCACTGTGGTCACTTCGACTGGGTTCGCTGGGAGAACATCAGGTGGGAGAAGGACGAGCAGGGGAAGCCGTTGCCTGAGACCGCAGCTCTCGCGTGTGTCGAGTGTGGGGCGATGATCGAAGAGCATCACAAGATGGAGATGTTAGCCGGCGGCGAGTGGCGACCGACGGCAGAGGGGGACGGGGTCACGATCGGCTACCACATCTCGTCGTTGTATTCGCCCCTCGGCTGGTTCCCGTGGTCGGAGTGTGTCGCCGAGTTCATCGCCGCCCACGACGACCCGATCAAGCTGAAGTCGTGGGTCAACGCCGTCCTCGGCGAGACGTGGGAAGAGCGCGGCGACTCGGTCGACCCCGAGAGTCTACTGGCAAGAGCCGAGGTCTATCCGGCCGAAGTGCCTGACGGCGTCGGTGTCCTCGTCGCCTCTGTCGACGTTCAAGATGACCGTCTCGAAACAGCGGTCAAGGGCTACGGGGTCGGCGAAGAGTCGTGGCTGATCGCCTATGAGGTCATCACAGGCGACCCCTCGAAGGAGGATGTCTGGCGCACGCTCGATCACTTCCTCGGTCGGACGTGGCGGCATGAACACGGGCAACGGGTGCCGATCTCTTGTGCTGTCGTCGACTCGGGCGGTCATCATACCGATCAGGTCTATCGCTTTTGTGTCAGACGAGCCAGCCGTCGGATCTTCGCAATCCGTGGCGGCTCCGAGACGGGGCGACCGCTCGTGCCCCGTCCCTCGAAGCGAAACCGCTATCACGTCAATCTCTTCACACTCTGCGTCGACACTGGCAAGGGCACCGTTCTCTCGCGTCTCAGAGTCGAAGAGCCGGGACCGGGATATGTTCATCTGCCCTCGTGGGTCGACGCCGAATACGTCGCGCAGCTCACAGCAGAGAAGGCGATTCGGAAGTGGGTCAGGAATCGGGGGACCGTTCGCCGCTGGGTCAAGACGCGAGAGCGGAACGAGGCTCTCGATCTCGAAGTCTACGCGCTCGCCGCCCTCTACATTCTCGGGCCCGCCTTCGTTCGATCGTTGCCCGAGAGGGTCGCCGCCCTCTCGAAGCCGGTCGACTCAGACGACGAGCCCGAGCCGTCGCCTACGCCGCCACGCCGGCGTCGTGGTGGCTGGATCGACGGGGCGAAAGGTCTGTGAAATGCCGTCACTAGCGTCACTCGCGTCAGACAGACGAATCGGAGCCCGCCGTGTGGGTGACGGGCTCCGATCATCAGGGTCGATCGTCGGTCTGTCAGGCGTGACGACCGTCACGCGCTCTCGGTTGAAGGAACGGGGCCTCGAAGAGACTCGGGGCCTCGTCGGTCACGGCGTAGGCCCATGCATTCAGCCACACGGGCTCGCCCCCGCACATCGGGCAGTCCGTCGGCTCGTATCCCTCGGGCCAGTCCGGGTCGAACCGACCGTCGGCGGCGGCGGTGCAGTCGACCCACGTCGACCCGCAGTTCCGGCATCTCAGGGTCAGGACGTGCGACATCTTAGTTCCCCTCGCTCTCGAAGTCTACGTGCTCGAATCCGAAGCTCCATGTCAGATCGTTCGCCATCTCGACTGCGACGTCGAGAGTCATCGCCTGTCCGATGCACACGGCAGCCGCGACGGGGTCGACGCCACGAGACATCAGCTCGTCAGAATCGAGCTGCACGATCTCGTCGCTCTCGGTGTCGTGTTCCTCGTAGACCGTCCACACCTTGTAGAACTTCATCGGACGCCTGCCTTCCTGAGCTGTCTCAGCTCGTGTCGATAGTCGGACTCCCAACCGGGATTCGCCTCGAAGTAGGCGTCGAGGGCGGCGACGATCACATCCTGTGCGGTCGACGGGCCGTGATAGGTGCCCGCCCTCTTCTCACGAGACCGGAACGCGAGGAAGGCCCTGAATCGGGCCTCTGCCTCGACGGTCGTCAGTCTGAACGAGTGCTGAGTCGGCTTCGTCATCAGTCGATCTCCTTCCCGAGTTCGTTGATCGCGTCGATCAGGTCGTCAACGGTCTCGATGTCGCGCCAGTTCGTGACCCCGACGGTGTCGATCGTTGACAGCGCACCGGCGGCAGATTTCAGGGCGATCAACGCCCCCGTTTCGAGTCCGACGAGCAGGGCGATCGCTGCTCGCGAGTCGAGGCCCCGAATGTCGATGATGGGCAGCTCTTCGCCCTCGGGATCGTCGAGGGCCGGGAACAGTCTGATCTCGATGTCGCCCTCGGTCAGCTCCGTGTCGTGCCCGACGATCATCGAGGTCGTCACTGACACGCGCTGTGCGAGTGCCGGGATCTCGTCGGGCAGATGGACGATCTTGTCGCTAGCCATTGTCGACCTCACTCTCTCGATAGCAGAAGTGGGGGCAGTCGTCACACCGCTGACCGCCGACGACCGTGACGTCGATGTCGTGACCCTGAGCCCGTGGCGACTTCGGGTCGATCGACGTGTGATACCGACAGACACCGTCGGTCACGCCCGCCCGAGGGCCGATCGGCTCGAAGTGCTGACAGTCACGGTGCCGAGGGGCCTCGGCCTCGTCTCTGACGGCCTCGATGCCGGGGGCCCCATATTCGTGCGATGGACGAGACGGGGCCCCGACATCGGGGGCCCCGTCATCGTCGTCGACCATCGTGAACCGGATCGGGCCGCCTGTGATCGACGACCCCGAACACGATCGCGGGGGCTCGTAGGTCTCAGCGTCCAGAACGCCAGACGCGATCTGCTGACGCCGACCCGCGCCGCCCTGACTGTGAGGGGCGATCTCGACGGCGAAGCGATCGACGTCGCCATCGCCCCATGCACGGACGATGATCTGTCCGTGCCATCCTTCGGTCGTGATTCGTGTCTCGCGGTGACCGATCGACGAGGTCACGTTGCCGCGAGAGTTCATCATCGTCGAGTGAAACCGTGCCATGAGATCAGCTCCTTAGAAGCGGGAACGGTAGGACCGCCCCGAGAAGACATCGAGAACGGAAGCGAGACCGCCATCATCGAGCCGCTCGCCCTTGTCATCAGAGACGATATGTTCGACGACCTCGATCTCGCCTCTTGCCTGCTCGACCCATCCTGCGGGACCCGCGAGAACGTCTTCGCCCTCGGGGGCCTCGTCGACCTCGACGACGGGGACGAAGACGATCTCGCCCGGGCCGCCGTTCTCGTGTCGACTGTAGATCGCCACGGCGAATCGCATCGGTCAGCTCCTTTCTCTCTCCCTCTCTGCCTCGGGGCCTCTCTCGCCCCACAGGACCAGTCTACCAACAGGAGGTCATAGTGGCAAGGCAAATCGCTAGGATGCTACCACCGAGGGGGTTTCGTGGGGCACGGAATCGCCCTAGAAGTGGGGCTCCTGAGCAGAAATCGCCTCTCCCGCACGATCGCCCGAGTGGGCGACTGAGAGGTCGGGGTCGCCCGAGATCGTTCAGCAGAGGCGATCTGTGGAGGTCGAAATCTGAGGTCCTCACGATCGACGACGTCGGTCTGCTTCTCCCTGGCGATCAGCTCTTCGTCAGACACGAGATCGTCGGCCCGCCGTGGAAGTGGCTAGTCGGCTTCCTGATCAGGGTCGCCACGTTCACTCGGAAGGACAAGCGACCGACCGTCGTGAATCATGTGGCGACGGTGATCAGGGCGATCAGAGAAGTCGACATCATGTTCATCGGTATGACGGGAGAGCTTGACGCCCCCGAACTCCACGCCTTATCAGAGATCGACACCTACTACGGGATGGCCGGTCTCGAAATGCATGATGTCGACGGGCGACCGATCGCGATGCCAGCGACACGGGGGCCGATCGTGGACTGGATGATCGGCGAGGCTCTCGGCAAGGGCGGGTTTCACTACACTCGTCTGCTCGATCGCTACTCGGACACACGTCATTTCTCGATCGCCTTCTGTCGTCATCTCGGGGCGACCGACGACCACAGGACGAAGATCGTCGAGGCATGTGATTATCTGCGCGACAAGAATGTGACCTATGGCTTCCTGAAGATCGCTGCTCACGTCGGCGACTTCGCGCTGACGCGAGTCTGGAATCTCATCGGCGGCAGGAGTGACGTCTACGCCTTTCGGTGGCTCTGTCGACTCGATCGGTATCCGATGTGTTCGTGGTCATCGCTCTACGTCTACGACAAGGCCGGTCTGCCGTTCGATGTGCCCGTCGAGATCGGGTCGCCCGACGATCTGTGGGACGAATGTCTCGTGAAGACCGATGTCTGGATGTGGGGCTATCACTCGCCCGCGCTCGATGACGAGTTCGCACGTGCGACGCGCCGAGCGAGGGCGACCGAGAAAGGAGGAGCTGATGCGTGATCGACAGCGGGGTCGGAATCGACGGCGGCGGCGACCGTTTCTCTGCCGTCTCGGGCTGCACAAGTGGGGGCCGTGGGACATTCAGGCCCACGACTGGCGAGTGATCGAGAGGCGGTGCCGACGGTGTTCTGCCGTCGGTAGGTTTCGCCAGCCGACAGCGGCGGCGACAGAAAGGAATCGGTGATGAAGAGAACGATCGGCCTCGTGGCGGCAGAGATCGAGCGAGACCTACGTCCGACGCTCAAGGGCACTCGTGAACACGAGATATTCAACGTCGTCCACGACGAGTTCGTGCAGCGTCTCGGGCGTCAGCATCCGGTGATGGCCGACGGCGACGTCCTCGTTCACGTCACGGAGGCCGAGTTCACCGTCCGCTGTCCCGACTGCGGATCCTTCGAGACCGGCTCTCTGCCCGTCGGGGACGAGGGGACTCCGACGTTGACACTCGCTGATGTCAGATGTGGCGAGTCCGAGGCAACGCCTACCGAGACCGAGACCGAGCCGGCTAAGGAGGACGGCGACGAGTGATCAGGGCGATCGCCACGATCGCCCTGCTGTTGACGAGTGGGGTCATCGTCTCGACGACTCGGATCGGTAGCGTCGATCATCATGTCGTCGTGATCGGCGTTCTCCATCCGAACAACGAGATCAGGGTCGTCGTGAACGGTGACGAGATCGACGATTCGCCGGTGTGGTGTGATTCGACCGGCGTCTTCTCGTTCATCTACAGCGCGGAGTGTCCTTGTCTCGTCGAGATGACCGTGATCTCGCCGGGGCCCGCTGCTCTCTGTGAGGAACATGAGCGATGAAAGGAGTGACGATCGTGCGATTCATCCTGACGACCCTCGCCCTGTTGATGTGCGGGGCCTGCTGTGTGATCGGAGGCCCACTCGAGGACGGGCCCGAACTGAGTCTGTGCGTGTCGGCAACGTGGGGAGGCGCGACCCCGCCGATCGGATCGACTGCCGCTGTCGACATCTATTCGATGATCGAGGGCACGGGTCAGTGGACGCCGGTCGTCCTCGACGAGCCCTATCCGATCGTCGTCGCTACGGGGGCTCTCGTCGACACGTTCTGCTTCGACTGGCAGGTGCCCGAGAACGGCGATCGGATGACATATCGGTATGAGGTCGAGCTGACGATCGGCGATCAGACCTACTCGCCCGCCGACTATCCCGAACTCGTTTGTGAGTCGGGCGAATGGTGGTGGCTCTTCGCTGGTCGAATCCGTTGCTCTGAGCGCGAGCGATGAAGGAGGCGATGATGAGTCTGCCCCCGCTGAAACCGAACAGTCAGGGCGGCCGGCTACTCAAGGCGCTGGTCCTCGGCTGGCCCCGATTCGTCGGAGGTCAACGTGCATTCGGCGACCTCTGGCACAAGGCATCGACGCGTCTCGGTGACACACTCGCGCCGAGGGGATTCGAGACCGTCGGTCACAAGTGCCCGAGGTCGGAGGGGAATCATCAGGTCTATCGCTTCGCCAGTGAAGCGATCTATCGGGAGGCGGCTTTGCTCACTCGCTCGTGGCAGACCGGCGAGAACATCGACGAGCTGCGACGACACGTCAGATCAGAGACACCGATGCCCGAGTTCGATCAGGGGCGGCTTTCGCTGTAGATGACGAGACACGGTCTGATTCTTGCACTCTCGTCTCTCGTCTCGACGATCGGCGTCGAGGGAGGGGAGGCGAGACATGAGGTCGACGTTCGTCATCAGGGCAGAGGCCCGAGAGATCAAGATGCTCGGGGCGATCATGGTCAGGCTGACCGTCAAGGTGATCGGGCTGATTGCCCTGTCGGTGTGGCAGATCGCACGACACGGGGCCCGCCGCTGCTGGACAGTGATTCAGGACGGGTCACGGTGCGGTCGTGGTTGGCGATGATCGTGCTGGACACAGGTCGGCTCTCGTGTTAGAGTCGGTCTGTCGGACTGAACCGGCGACCGAGCCCACGGCAAGGCTGCATGCGCTAGGCCCCGAGAGGGGTTCCCCGAGAGGGGTGCGATCCTGCCAATGGCCAGCGGTCGCCGGTTCGTCACGTCAGGGGTCATTTCGTCGAGGACCGTCGGGGTGGAGGCCGGCGTCGTCCCGACTCGATCACTCAACGTCGTCCAGCTCGCGGACGACACGGGGCCCGGCTCTCGCGGGTCGGGCCCCGCGGAGGGAGGAACATGAGAGGACTCACGACTCTGCTCGTCGTTCTGCTTCTGGCGATGGTGCCGGTTTCGGTCGCCCTCGCCGACGACGAGAGTCCAGAGCCCGTTGACGAGGTCGGCACGGCTGCCGACCTCGAGGAGGAGGAACGGGACGACTGGACGAATCTGCTCGCACTACGTTCGGGCGGCCTCTACGACATGAGCGTGAAGGAGTGGACGCCCTACGTCACGACCCCTCTGCTTCGCTACCAGTCGTTGACAGCAGAGGGGGGAGTCGAGATCGACATCGACGAGGACACCGAGGCGAAGGGACTGATCAGTGCCGTGATCGGTCTGACGTTCAATATCGGCAGTCTACGGAAGCTCGGTGTCGAGACGATGTGGGCCGATCATGTCGCGATTCATGTCGGGCCCTATGGTCGCTATCGGTTTGAGGACGGCGACTGGTCCGGCGGCGTGATGGTCAGTGTGTTGGCGACCGACAGAGACGGTGGTCGCCGCTGATGAATCGACGAGAGAGGGGTCACTGTCGCCTTCGACGAGAGGTCCCATTGCCGCTTTCGACGGTGTCTACCTCGTGACCCCTCTCGACTCGACAACGGAGGTCTGAGACATGAGATCACTCGTGAGGACTCTGTGCGCGGCCGCTGTGGCCGGGATGCTCGTCGCCCTGGCTGTCTGCTGGGCGGTCGGGGTCTTCGATGATCTGCCCCGAGACCCGTCGACGCCCTCGACGGAGGCGGTTGACGAGCTGATCGAGACCGAGGTCGGGGGGTGATCGGGGGTCTCGGTCTTCATCTGTAGTTCTTCTACTACTCTCGATATAGAAGATTAGTAGTAGTAGTAGGGCCCGTGGACAAGTGGACAAGTGCCTCGGGCCCTAACTTTTAGGGGTCTTCCTCGTCGACGCCGCTGTGAACATCTTGGGAACATCTGTGGAGGACGGTTGATAGATCGTCGATCTCGTTGTCGGGCGGCGATTTACCCACAGATGCCCACAGGTTGTCCACCGACTATTCACCGAGTTATGCACCGATGCTCGTCGGGGCCCTCGATGCTGCGAGAAGTAGCGTCACGAGCGTCACGAGCGTCACAGACCCGAGTCAGAGGGCGATTCGTGCTCGCGGTGCTGACCGTGCTAGCATCACGAGCGTCATCAGCGTGACCGACGTCACGGGTCCAAATCGGGGCCCGATTTGGACCCGTCGTGCTGACGGTGCTAGCGTCATCAGCATCACGAGCGTCAGCGACCCGACGAGCTCGCGGCGGTCGGGCCGAAATCGGGCTCGGAGGCGGGGCAATCGTGGGTCTCTCGCTAACGAGGGCGGGCACCAGTGAACATCGGGGGCTGTGTCGGTGTGTCGGGTCGTCTGACGCCGAGATCGTCGCTCACAGGCGATCTATGGAGGTCGGCGGGGGTCGGAACGGGCCCGATCGGTCTGATTCGGGGGGATCGGGCCCGAGAGAGAGGTCGACGAGTGGGGCGATCACGTCTCTGAGGGCCTCTGTCGAGGTCTCAGATCACGAATAGGCGCGGTTCATCCATCCCTCGGCGAACGGGGCGAAGCCCTCGTCACGGGCGAGGACGAGACGATAGTGACTGGCGGCCTCTGACCGGAGGGCCGCAACGAGGGCGAGTTCGCACGTCCCGGCGACACCGCTTGCGGTCTCAGGGCCGATGACCCCGTCGATCGAGACGAGGATCCCGCACGATCGAAGGGCACGTTGGAGGCAGACGACGCCCGCTTTCAGACCCATGTTCACGGCGAGATCGAACGTCTTCGTGGCGATCTTCTCGGGCAACATATCGAAGTTCCGACCCTGCCAGTGATGGGTCCAGTAGATTTCGATCGCGTCATCGCGGGTCAGGTTCTCGATGTCGACCTCGGGGTGCGACCTCGACGAGATGCCGAAGTTCGTCGCGCCGCCGGGGTCGGTCGGGTGATCGACATAGCCGCCCTCGTGATCGAGAACGACTTCGATCGCACGGTTGAACAGCTCTCGACTTGTCATTGTCTCTCTCTCCGTAGTGTGGCGACCTCGACTCTCAGTTCCCCGAGGACCCGTGCCAGCTCGCCGTCTCGTGTTCTCTGCTCTGTCCGTCCGTTGTTCATCGCGTCGATGCCACGTTTGACGTCGAGCAGAACATCGCGCACGTCCTCGAGCGAGACGTTCCCCGTGGCGATCGGGCAGATCAGACGCAGCTCGTCGAACTTCGGCGTGCAGGAACAGTCGTTGCCGTTCTTGCGGTCAATGAGTCGTCGGATCGTCTCGACGGCTTTCAGGGCGAGGAAGACCGCGATGACGAGAGCAAGGGCGATGAGACCGACTGGTCCGAGGGCGTTCGCAGATTCTACAATCGAGTCCATCTGTGGGCCTTTCAGGTAGTGGTTTGGGTGACGTCAATCGACAGCTCGATCGTTCCTTTCTCGACGGTATAGACCTTGTCGTCTTCGAGCTTGATCTGTACGTCGAAGACCCACGGACGGGCCCCGAGGGTGCGGGTCTCTTCATCGGTGAGGTCGAACCGGAGGATCCCGTTCACGCCGACGCCCCCGACGTCCTCGATGCAGCCGGTCCCGGGAACGTCGTCAATCGTGATCTCCTTCGCCAGAACGGCATCACCGTCGGCTTCCTCGGCGTACCGCTTGACGGTCATCCATGCCTTTGCGATCTGATCGGGCAGGCCGGTGATCGTCCGACGAATCTCTAGGTCGTCACCGACCACGAATCCGGTGATTGCCACAGCAAGATCACTCATCCCGTCAATCTCCTTGCGTTCCGCGTGCCCTCGGTCAGTTCAGAGCAGTCGATCGTCCTCACGTCGACTGCGACAGCTCTCGACGCAACGTGTGACGCGGCGACCGACCGAGTCGCCGAGTGTTGCGCCCACGGCGGAATATAGATCACACCAGCGACGGCAAGAAGACCCTCGGCGATCAATGTCGCCACGCCGACGATTTCGAGGACCGCGCCGCCCTCGAGGATGCCTTCACCGATCGCGGTCGCCGCCCCGAGTCGCTCGACGAGGCCGCCGCCCTCGAGGACGCCTTCTCCGGTCGCGGTCGCCGCCCCGAGTCGCTCGACGAGGCCGCCGCCGTCGAGGACGCCTTCTCCGGTCGCCGTCGCCGCTCCGACAGCCTCGACGTTGGCGGCACAAGAGCAGACGCCCTCGCCTGTGATTGTGGCCGACCCTGCCGCTTCGAGGTTCCCTGCTGCCTCGGTGAGCCCCTGACCGACGAGTTCGGCACTCGGCATCGAATAGACGATTCGGAGCTGACATTTCGAGAAGGTCTGGTTGAAGTCGACTCCCCAGGAGAAGTCGCCCGTGCCCTGCGTGCTGTCGTCCCACACGCGAACGTCCGTCTGACCGCCGGGAACGATGGCGGCGATTCCGACCGACCCGAGACTAATCAGCTGACCGCCGGTAGGTTTCGCGTAGATCGTCGCCGCGAGGGTGCCACCGTTCCACTCGCCGGCATCCCCGTCGAGAGTGGTGCCGATGAACTCGCCGATGGAGAACTTGCAGACGTAGTATTGCGGGTCCCCGTAGGGCTGACTACGTCGCTTCACGACGAGGAATGAGACCGACGTGATCTCTGCTTCGGCGGGGACCGCCGATGTATCGAAGGCGAAGTAGGCGCGCCAGTAGGTCGGCCCGAACGCACTCTCGCCTGTCTTGCAGTTCGCCCAGCCGGTCGCCGCCGTGAAGACGCTGCTGGCGAGAGTGATCTTCCCGCTTCGTCCGTCGATGAAGTTAGCGTTGTGCAGATAGAGCATGGGAGCGCCTTTCGGACGTCGAGCGTCCGGCGATCAGGCGATCACAGGCGCTCGCCCATGTGTCAGCGGAGCTTCAGGACGAGGAAGCCGTCGAGGATCTTGAACACGTCGCCGTTGCCGACGGTCTTCGACTCGTCGAGTTCGCCGTGATAGAGAAGGTTCCCACTCGTCGCCGCGTCGAAGACAGCGACGTGCGTGACCGTTCCCCACGAGGCGGTCGCCGTCGGAAACGTGATCGGGCCGTTGTTCTCGACAGCATAGGCATCGCCGTCGACTGCGGCAAGCGTCCACTCGGGGCTGCCCCCGCCGTTCTCGTAGACCCGCACACGGGCATAGGAGCCGCCCGAGACCTCGGTTCCCGTCCCCGCGTCGGTTGGGTCATCGGTGAACAAGGCGACCCACGTTGACGGAGACGTGTAGGCGTCGTCGTTGAAGATATGATCAAGCAGTTCCTGTTCGAGATAGTCAGAGAGGGCTGGCACGGTGATCTCCTATCGTGTGGGCTGTGGGCTAACCGAGACGAGACGACGGGTCACGTCGTTGCTCGTCATCACATGATCCCGGCCGTCGCCGTTGCCGCCGCCGGCTGCCTCTTCGGCGGCTGCCTCGATCTGCGTCTCGACTTCGGAGGCCGTGACCGGCTCTTCCTTCGGTGCGCCCCCGTCGATCTTGATTCCCCATTTCTCGGCGAGATCGAGTTCACGCCTGAGCTGTCGGAAGACGTCCTCGACATCGAGACCACGTTCCGCGAGGACCTCTGCTCGGGTGCCGAGTCCGTTTTCGATCGAGAGGACCGCGCCCTTCGCCGCCTTCTCGGGGTCGATCCACGCCCATCCTCGAGGACGATGTTCGACCTCACGATAGCGGTCGGGATTCTGGGAGGGGAGGCGAAGCTTGCGGGTCAGGAGAGCCATCGAGAGCCACACGTCATATAGCGGGACTCGCCACATCTCGATGAAGTCGTTCTGAATCCCTCGCCAGTCGTCTCTCTCGACGAGAGCGAAGCTCCGCATCGACGAGTAGCTGACGCCGCGGGCGTCGTTGGCGAGGACGTTGTAGAAGACGCCTAGGCCCGTGGCGACCTTGCGGGCCATCTGCTCGACGAAGGCCCCGAACTGCCCCGTCGGGTGATCTGGCGACCAGCCGTTGAACTCGTATCCCTCAGGCACGATCTCGATCGAGCCGGGATTCGCCTCGATCATCGCCGGGTCCTTCTCGCCGGCGAGGTCGGGCCCGAGTGAGTCGGCCCGCTTCTGGAGAAATCCCATCTTGGCAGCGGCGACTCTCGCAGCGACGGCCTCGGATTCCTCGTAGGCGTCGAGCATGTGCGCGGGCACCATGATCGAGTGGACCCACGTCACGCCTCGGGTCTGATTCACACGATCGGGATCGTAGAGATGAATCATCTCGCTGGCGGGGACGAAGTATCGCTCGCGGATCACTGTCATCGACACCGACGAGGGCTTTGTCCAACACCAGAAACCGACGGGCCTCGACAGCTCGTCGACCTCGACTCCCATTCTGATCTCGTTCTGACCGTCACGGGCGGGTCGGTTCAACCGTTCGTCGATTAGATCGGCGTCGATCGCTTGCAACGCGAGCCCGAAGGGATTCCCCTCGACGCCACGCCACAGACGGACAAACGTCTCGCCGTCGCAAGCGACGGTCTTCAAGATCAGTTGCTCGAAGCGTCTAAGAGAGAGCTTGCCGTCGAGTGTGACGGGCTTCCGCGCCCACGTTCGCCAAGCCCGTTCGATCTCGTCGTTGACAGCGGTGTCGAGAACGAAGGTCTCGCCCTCTTCGCCCTGGCTCGGTCTCGTGACGAGAGCCTGTAGGGTGATCCCCTGTGAGCCGATGACGTTGTTTCTGAGCAGACGGAAGTAGCGTTTGATGTAGCTGTTGTTGCGAGCGAGTTCGCGAGCCCGCGCCCTCAGTCGTCGGATGTCGCCTTTGATCTCTTCATCGGCAGAGCGAGAGGCGGCGATCCAGTCGAGCAGAAGACGATTGCTCATCGCGCCCTCGAAGGCCGTTCGATTCTGACCTCGGGCCTCTCGCCAGCCGAGACGAAATGCGCGGGCGATCCTCTGTCGGAACGGTCTCATCGCTTCATCCCCGTCTGAGTGAACTGAACAAGGACTGACCGAGAGACCTTCGAGGGCTGTTGCAGGCGGGCGAGGCGGGCTTCGAGCGAGGTCAACAGCGAGACGGCGTCCTTGATCGGCATCTTCGAGACGGCACGACCGGCGATCGAGTAGCTCTCCATGCCGGCGGTCATCCGACCCTCGACGTGAGCTTTCAGAACGACGATCGACCGTTCGAGCCACGACTGACGATCGCCCGGGGCTGCCTCTGCGAGATTCGGTGTGATGTGAACGACACCGGAGTCGACGGTGTAGACCTCGTCGCCCTTCGAGACACGCTCGACCCATTCGTAGACGCCGTCGACGAAGGAGCCCGACGTGCCGGCGGGGGAGATCGTCACGACGAAGTCGTCGCTGTCGGGGGTCGCCTCGATCTCCGTGACAGATGCGCCGGCGAGATAGAGCGTCAGAGTCCATTCGCTCGCGGGATACGACGAGAACGCCTTCCGATAGCTGACGGTCGTGCCGGCCTCGAAGGACTCGGGGAGTTCTGTGAGTTCGTTCGTCAGGCTCATGCGGTCACGGTGCCACAAAACGCCCTCAGTCGACAAGTGCAATAAGATTGCACTCGACGCCGCGGCCCGATTCTGGCAGAAGTGGAGCGTCAGGGGAAATCAACGCACGACGAGGCGAGAGAGCAGGAGTCGGGGATGATACGATGAAACGGACGATCCCAACACGGCAGTTCCGGCAGTTCGACATCGACGTCGGCGAACGTCAGCAGGGGGAGGGAGGCGATCGCTACCCGATCTCGTTCTCTAGCGAGGTCCCGGTGCTGAGGCAGTCATGGGAGGGCCCCTACTACGAAGTCCTTTCGCACGCTCCCGGTGACATCATCCTCGACCGAGCCGAACGAGGTCTCCCCGCGCTCAAGTCACACGAGCGCGTCCTGCACTTCGGCTCGGTGACCGGGATCAGGCTCGACGAGGTCGTGAAGCGGCTCAAGGGTCTGCTCGGATTCTCATCGACCGACCTCGGGCAAGAGCAGAAGACACTCGTCGACGAGGGGCATCTGCACACCGTCTCGGTTGGCTATCGTGTTCACGGCATGGAGTTCTTGTCCAAGAACGCCGAGGGCGTGCCGACGTTCCTCGTGCGACCGTGGGAGCCCTTCGAGATTTCAACCGAGCCGGTGCCAGCCGACTACGAGGTCGGCTTCGGCAGAAGCGACACAGCAGGCAGAGTCAAGGTGGGAGCTGATGACGTCGTCGTGATCGAGGTCAGAGATTCGACGACAGGAACGGGAGGAGAAGACATGGGCGAGACGATCACCGAGAGAGGGACCGTCGAGACCCCGACCGACGTCGTCAATCCGACGACGCCGAGGATCGAGACCCGAGGCGAGCCGACGTCACCGCCGACGCCGGTGACCCCGACTCGTGACCGGGGTGCAGAGGCGGCCGAGATCATGGAGCTGTGCGCGACGCACGGCTTCGCCGAGAGAGCTGCTGACTTCGTTCGGGAGGGTGCGACGCCCGATCGTGTCAGGCAGTTCATCCTCGAGCAGATCACCACGAAAGGGCCAGGACAGCCGGGCAGCGAGTCGCTCGATCTGCCGAAGCGCGACGTCTCTCGCTACTCGCTTCAGCGGGCCCTTCGGATCGCGGCCGAGATGGAGAAGCCGAACGGCATCGAGGCCGAGGTCGATCAGGAGCTGAGGAAGACGAGGACGACGAGCGACCACGGCGGCATCCTCGTGCCGTGGCGGTTCGGGACCGAGCAGAGGGCGCTCGGGACGGGCGAGGCGACCGGAGGGGCGACCCTCGTCGGCGAGACCGTGATGCCCGAGATGATCGACATCCTCAGGAACAAGGCCCTCGTGCTACAGGCCGGGGCTCGGCTCTATCCCGGTCTGCAGGGCGTCGTTCACTTCAACAAGAAGACCGGCGAGCCGACCGTCTACTGGATGCAGGAGAATCCGGCGGCTGACGTCACGGCAAGTCAGCCGACATACGGCTACGTCGATCTGACCCCGAAGACTCTGATCGGGTCTGTCGAGATTCCTCGACAGCTTCTCGTGATGGCTTCGATCGACGTCGAGGCCGACATCAGGTCGGACCTCGGCACGGGTCACGCGCTCGCCGTCGACTCGAAGGCTCTGCACGGCACGGGCACGGCGAACGAGCCGGTCGGGATCTACTCGGCCGCCGACGTACAGTCGGCGACGATCACGGGCGTTCCCGATCTGCCCGAGACCTCGGCGATGATCGGCAAGCTCGCCGACGCGAACGCCGACCTCGGCTCGGTCTCGTGGATGACGACCCCGCTGCTCGCGGAGGTCTGCACTCGCGTCGAGAAGGCGTCGGGCTATCCTGTCTACCTCTGGAACGGGCCTCTCCAGGAAGGTACGATGCTCGGCTACACGGCGCGGGCGACGAATCAGGTCTCGAAGAGCCTCGGCTCGGGCTCCGACGAGCACGGCCTGATCTTCGGGAACTGGAACGACCTCGTCGTCGGGCTGTGGGGCAACGATCTGGAGATCGTTGTCGATGTCGTCACGAAGGCGAAGCGCGGTCAGATCGTGATCACGTCCTACTCGATGGCTGACATCGCTCTCAGGCGAGGTCAGTCGTTCGTGAAGGCGACTGGCGCGAAGATCGCGTAGTCGATGACGAGACCGAGACTCTGAACGGGAGGACTGCACATGGCAGGACCCGAAGAGAGGATCACGCTGCTCGTCACGACTGATCACTGTATCGGAGGCGGGCGAGACGTTGTCGCGGGAGATGTTCTCTCTGCGCCGGGAGACGTCTCGCTCGCCGATGCTCGGGCAAGGATCGCTCGGGGCTGGTACACGGTCTTCGACGGCGACGTACCGCCGGGGCCGATTCATCCCGCCGTCGAGACACGAGAGCCGACCGTCGAGAAGCGTGACCCCGAGATCGAGAGCCCGCCGCCCTCGAGGACGACGGGCAAGAAGACGAAGGGTCGAGGGAAGGGCAAGAGGGCGCGGTCGAAGTAGAGCCGCGTCGACAGACAGGAGGACGACGTTGCCGAATCTGATGAACGCGCTCGCGATGGCGGGCGTCAAGAGGGGAATCCTGCCGGGGACCTACACGTCGACCGAGACGGGAACGGGGGTCGACTGCACGGCATGGGACGGGATGGCGGTCGCCGTTCTCGACTGTGCCGCCGGGACCGGCACGACACCGACGCTCAACGTCAAGCTACAGTCCTGTGCGACCGTCGACGGGACCTACGCTGACATCAGCGGTGCGGTGTTCACCGAGGTCGACGACACCGAGGGCGGCTCGACTCAGATCATCGCCTTCCCCGTGAGTGCAGCCGCGGCGTTCGTCAGGGCCGTCGGGACGATCGCCGGGACGACCCCGTCGTTCGATTTCTCGGTGACCCTCGTCGGGATGCCGAAGGTCGCCTGAGATGTCGGGATTCCTCGGTGAGTCTGACATCGACGCGATGCTCGCCGATCTCGCCGAGGCTGATAGCACGGTCGAAGTGACGCTCGGTGCGACGACGGTGACGGGCCTCTTCGACCGTGCTGCTGTTCAGTTCTTCGATGGTGATATGCCGACGGTGATCAGCGAGAGCGAGGCAGTTCACGTCAGAGCGGGGTCGCTGCCCGGCCTAGAGCCGGGGGCGTCGATCACGATCACGATCGGAACGACCTCGACGACCTACTCGGTCTTGCGTGTCCTCAAGTATGGAGACGGGGCGATGGAACGGATCGCCCTCACGACACCATGAGTTCGATCAGAGAACAGATCGTCGAGGCCGCAGTCGACGCCCTCACGACTGACAGGCCGGCAGAGATTCCGGAGCCCGTTCGGACTCGGCTCGTGTCACCTCGCGCGGCTCAGCTCCCCGCGCTTACGGTGTATCAGGGCCGGGAGGTCGTCAGTCCGATGCGTGATGAGAAAGCCGAAGAGCGATCGAGTCGCGGGGCGGTCGTCCGGCGGGCTCTGGATCTACAGATCGAGGTCGTCACACTCGCCACGAAGAGCGGCGATCCGGCAGACAAGCTCGCCGACCCCATTCTCTGCTGGGCCGTCAAGTCGATCGTCGGGTCGGGGACGTTCAACAAGCTCTTGAACGACCCCGCCGACGAGGCCGGGACCCTCTTCGACTATGAACAGTCGAAGGAGGGGTCGTTCTGTCGGGCGACGATGACCGTCCGGTGTCACTACCAGTCGAAGACCGACGACGCCGAGCTGATCGCCTAGCGAGAGTCGACGTCTGACAAGGGAGGGGAGATGCCAGGAGAGAACGTCAACGGCAATCTGGTTCTGCTCGGGCGAGGCAAGGTCTATTTCGACCGCCTCGACTCTAGCGGGAATCCGACGGGCGAATACTTCCTCGGGAACACGCCGAGCTTCGAGATCACGCCGACGCCCGAGGAAATCAAGAAGTATTCGTCCGCGACGAGGGCCGCCGACCTGATCGCGTCCGATGTGATCAGAACGACCCTCGCCCTTCGGATTCAGGGCGACGAGTTCTCAAAAGAGAATCTCGCGATGGCCCTCTTCGGGGGCACGGGCACACTGGCGCAGACGGGATCGAGCGTCGCGGCAGAGGACCTTCCGGGTGTTCTGCAGGGCCGCTACTACAAGCTGGCCTATCGTGACGTCTCGTCTGTCGTCGTCGAGCCCGACGGAGGCGGAACACCGTACACGGTCGACACCGACTACACGGTCGATGCGGACACGGGTCGCATCTACATCGTGGTCGGTGGAGGCATCGCCGACGACACCGACATCGAGGTCGACTACGACTACGGGACGATCGCCCTCGACACCGTTCTCGGGATGACCGAGACGTCGGTCAAGGGTCTGATCAGGTTCGTCGGCGACCCCGCCAGAGGACCGACCTACGAGATCGAAATCTGGCAGGCGTCGGTGCGTGCGGACGGTGCGATCGGCTTCATCTCTGACGAGTATGCGAGCTGGTCGCTCACGGGTGACATCGAGTCGATGGCGACTACTCATCCGAACGAGCCGCACTTCCGCATCATCAAGCTCTCTGACTGATGGCTGATCGACATCTGCTAGGCGGTCGACCCTTCCTGACCGTGCAGGAGTCGACGGTCGAGCAAGACTTCATCTTCCTCGCCCTCGTGAAAGAGGCGGGGATCGACGATCTGACGCAGAGCCGGGGCGAAACGACCGGCGATTTCGCCGTCCGGATCCTCGAAACGGCGATCGCCAACGGGGTCGTTCTGAGACTGCTCGCGTGTCTGCTCGTGCCCGAGCCCGAGGTCGAACGGCCCCGAGGACTTCGGCGTTTGATTCCCGGTCGACGTGACGTCCCGCCGTGGACACGCGAGACCGCCGAAGAGACCGCCGAGTTCTTGGGGTCGCTGCGTTCGCCCGAGGACAAGGCGAAGATCAGAGCCCTCGTGCTGTCGTTGCTCGTGCATTTTTTCGAGAGCGGGACCGTCTCTTTGTGGACTACGCCGACGTCATCAGTCGAGCCGGTCCCGAGAGCGACGACGAATGGGGAGGCGAGCAGACCGACGGACGCTACGGGTGCTGGACCGCCCTCGTCCTAGAGATCGTCGACGGTGATTTCGATCGGGCAGAAGAGGTCATCAGATGGCCTCTTCGAGCCGCTCTCGACTGCTATCTGATCAAGGCGAGAGAGGTCGCCCGTCAGAACTACCGGCACCAGCAGATCATGTGGGCCCTCGTGACGCCGCACGTCTCGAAATCGAGCCGCCGGCCGGCCCCGAGAGTCCCCGACATCCTGAGAGGTCGTCGACGAGATGGCGAAGCCCGACGTCAGAGTTCGACTGTCAGCGGAAGGCGTCAGTGAGGTCGTCTCTGCCCTCAAGCGTGTGCAGGCAGAGGGTCAGAAGAGCGCCAAGAAGCAAGCGAGCGGTTTCGGCGGCCTGAATCGCGTCCTCGGGGGCACGACGAATCTGCTCGGCGGGCTCGGGATCGCCCTCGGGGTCCATCAGTTCACTCGATTCATCGGCAACGCGATCGAGGCCGGTGATCAGATCAACAAGCTCGGGGCGAAGGTCGGAGCGTCAACCGAGAATCTCTCTGCCCTGTCTCTCGTCGCTCGCACCGCCGACTCTGATCTGAATCAGGTCGGCGCGGCCCTCGTTCGGATGAACAAGAACATCGGCGACGCTCAGGCCGGGATTCCTACCGCCGCCGCCGCTCTGCGCGATCTCAACGTCAAACTCGAGGACCTCGAAGGACTCGACTCGGTCGAGATATTCGAGCTGATGTCGAAGCGGATCACCGCGCTGCCGACGGCGATCAGGCAGGGGCGTTCCGCGATTCAGATGTTCGGTCGTGCGGGGGCGATGCTGATGCCGACGATGCGAGCCCTCGCCGAAGAGGGTCTCGCCAATGTCATCAAACGCGCAGAGGAGCTCGGTGTTCTGATCGACCATGATCTCGCCGCCGCCGCCGAGCGGATCAAGGATGACGTCGAGATTCTCAAGATGCAAGGGGAGGCACTCGGGGTCAGATTCGTCGCGGGCTTCGGGCCCGAGATGTCTCAGGCTCTACAGACGATCTCGGGCGACCTCAAGCAGACGACGAGCGCGTGGGAAGAGTTCGGGACGGGCGTCGGCCGAGTGCTGAAATGGCTCGTCTCTCTCGTGTCGACGGTCTTCGACACGATAGGAACCTACATCGGCTATGGAATCTCAGCTCTGATCTCCGGCGGGAAGACGATCGGTCGTGTTCTGAGGGGCGATCTGGAAGGCGCGAGACGAGAGATGGAGACGTTCAATCGCTTCTCCGAGCGAGAGAACAAGAAGTTTGCAGATCGCATGAAGGGTCGTTGGGAACTGACCCTCTCTGCCCCGACGAAGGCGACGGGCACGCCGGAAGGCGGCGCGGGAGGCGAGACGAGCGAAGAGTCGTTGCAGCAGATGGCAGAACTCGCCGCCCGTCGGGCTCAGGCTCTACAGTCATCACTCGATCGAGAACTCGCCCTCGTGAAGACGACGGCGGGGCTCAAGAACAAGGCAGAGCAACGAGAGTTCGATCAGGCACTACAGAGTGTTCAGACCTACTACAACGACCGCCGGAAGATCATCGAGGACGCCTATGCGGAGCAGGAACGGATTCTCGATGAGAAGCAGGCGGCTCTCGAAGACATCGTCGACCCTGCGAGACGCGAGCAGGAGGCGATGAAGATCGACACGCAGCGGGCTCAGGCTCGTATTCAATACGAGTCTGACATCGCCGACCTGATCTACGAGGAACAGGAGACCGTCAAGGACCTCGCAGCCGAGCGACTCGGCTATGAACAGCAGCTCCTCGAAATGCAGGGGCAGAGGATCGCAGCCGAGCGACTCGGGTTCGATGAACAGCTTCGTCAGTACGACGAGCTGCTCAAACGTCAGGGCGTCTCGGACGCCGAGCGGGAGAGGGCAGTCGCCCGATTCAAGACCGCCCTCGAAGCCGGGGCCGACTTCGAGGAAGCGAAGGCCGACGCCGAGGCCGCGCTACATGAACTCGAATCTGCCCGACGTGACATCGACGCTCAGGTCGCCGCCGGGATCCTCGGTCAGATGGAAGGCGAAGAGGCCCTCTTGCAGATCGAGATCGCTCGGCTCGATGCACTAGAGCGACTCGCCGCCGCGATGCTCGCGGCCGCCGAGGCGACCGGCGACCCCGAGAAGATTGCCGCCGCGCAGGACTTCGCCGCGTCGATCAGAGAGATCGAATACTCGGTCGAAGGATCAGTCAACGCCTTCGCACGGCTCGGAGAAGTCGCCCTCGACGCTGCTCAAAGTGCCCTGGCTGACTTCCTCGACACGGGGATCGAGGGTGCCGAAGACCTCGGTGACGCCTTTCAGGAGATGGGAGCAGCCGTCGTTCAGGCTCTCCGTCGTATCGTCGCCGAGATGATGGCGGCGTGGATCATCAAGAAGATCACGGGTCTCTTCTCGATGGGCGGGGAGGTCGGCGGCGACGGAGGCGGGTCGGGAGGCGAGCCGGCGACAGCAGAGGCCGCCATCGGGGGTCTCTTCCGAGGCAAGGGCACGGGCACGTCGGACTCGAACATCATCGCCGTCTCAGATCACGAGTTCATCGTGAGAGCGGCGGTCGTGAAGCAGCCGGGGGTCCTCGCCCATCTGAGAGAGCTGAATCGGGAGGGGCATCGCGTGCTCGGGACCGAGACGCCGAGGATGATCAACGCACCGATCGGTCGCTTCGCGGAAGGCGGCCTCGTCGAGACCGGCGGCGTGTCGGGTGAGGTCCTCAACGGCCGACTCGAAGTCGGTCTCGAAGAGGGTCTCGTGATGCGAGAACTCGAATCGCCACAAGGACAGCGAATCCTCGTCAACACGCTCAAGAACAATCGCCGAGCCGTCCGATCGGCGCTGGGGATCTGACCATGTTTGAGACGGGCACAGCGACAGACTATGCCGATCTGATCGACAAGCTGAACACGTTCCTGACAGCGAAGGGCTCGGCTTTCGGTCTCTCGTATTCGGGCACAGGCACGGGCACGCTGACCGATTATTCTGGCGGCGCGTCATCGGTCGCCGAGACATTCACAATCACAGCGACCTCGCCGACGGTCTTCGACGTGGTCGGGTCGGTGTCGGGTGACATCGGCGACGCTACCGTCGGGACGCCGTTCAGTCACGCCAAACTAGAGTTCACGATCACCGCCGGGGGGACGGCTTTCATCGTCGGCGACGAGTTCGTTCTGTCGACCGCGCCGAAGTGGACAGCGCACAGGAAGTGTCTCGGCTGTCGTGTTCTTGCCGACCTCGGCAACACGGGCACCTACGGGGCTCAGAACATGGTCGACGGCAAGAACGAGATCAGTTCCTACAAGTTCAGAGCCGAGGACCCCGAGACACCGTTCGACATCGAGATCGAGTTCTTCGAGGCAGAGACGATTCACCAGTATCAGCTCGCGATGTTCCTCAGCAGTCAATACAGCTACGGTCCGAAGGCGTGGACGTTCGACTACTGGACGGGGAGTGCGTGGTCGACTCTCGATTCTGAGAGCGGTCACGACGACTGGACACAGACCGCGATCAAGACGTTCGACGTCGGGTCGCCCGTATCCGCGACGAAGTACCGACTGCACGTTACGGAGCTGAACACATCGAGCTATCTCCACATCGGGGCCTTCCGGCTGCTCAGGTCCGACGGTGTCGACGCCGCGTTCTCGCAGACGATCTGGGAGGCCCCCGGCAACGACGGCGACTCAGAGATTCTCGTCGGTGTTCATGGCTTCGAGCGACAGGATGCAGACTATTTCGACTGGGAGATCGCCGCGTTCGACGGCTATCTAGCCTCTGCCCTCTGGCGGGAGCAGACCGGCTTTCACGGGCAGCTCTTCGTGCCTCTGTGGGACGCCTCGATCCCCTACTGGTTCGTCGCAGACGGTCGGAGAGTGATCGTTGTCGCCAAGATCAGCACGCAGTATGAGGTCGCCTACCTCGGCTTCATAGACGCCTACTACACGCCCGAGCAGATGCCCTATCCGATCGCACTCGGCGGCTCACTGACGTTCGACTTGCCGATCCCCGGCTGGCACGATGACGACTATCGCTGGTCGACGGCGACCCTCGAACACTCTGCGTTCCCGATCTCCGACTACGCTGACTCGGGCACGGGCGTCGACCCGACCGACTATCAGATGCGACTACGTTCGATCGACGGAACATGGATCGGATTCGCTGCACGGGTGGCCGGCGGCGAGGTCTCGATGAGCTCTCGGGACGCGATGTGGCCCTACTGCGGAGGTCTCGATGAGCTCGACGTGAATCTCGACGGCGGCTATTCGCTCTTCCCGATCATGCTGAACACACTGACACCGAACACGTTCGGTCAGCTCGCGGGGGTCGCCTGTGTCACGGGTCAGGGGCTCACTGCCGAGACACTCATCACGAAGGGGTCGGTCGACTGGCTCGCCCTGCACAACATCTTCCGAACCGAGCGTGACGACTGGTTCGCAATCGCTCTCGACTAGGACGGGGTCATGGCTGCTGCATACTCGACAGGAATCAGCTCGTCGCCGACGAATCTGCTGACGACTCTCGTGTCGTTTCTGACTGGTCAGGGATGGTCAGTCGATTCGTCGGCATCTGAGGGCTCGGGCTGGCGAGCGCATCTTCACAAGGGCGGTCTGTACGTCAACATGAGAGCCGCCGAGGACGAGCTGATCTATCCCTACGGCGGCGGGGGCTACCACGATTCGCTGCACGGGTCGACTGGCGGCTACGGGATCGGCATCTATCTCGGGACCGGCTATGACGGGGGTGACGGATGGGACGAGCAGGCGGGGGCTCCCGTTCGCGTCGAGGATGCGACGACCTGTGGCGTGGGTGCGAATCTGCCGCCCGGATCGGTCGCCGCCTACCATCTCTTCGACGACGGGAACGACAACATCATCGTCGTCGTCGAGAGGTCGCCGGGAATCTTCTGCTACTTCGGCTGGGGGCCCGACCTCGAGGACGCCGGTCAGCCAGAGGCGTTCCCGTATTTCTTCGGAAGCTCGCCCGCTGTTCTGAACACCTATCAGGGCGATCCGGGTGAGGATCGTGGGGGCATCAACGTGTCCGCGTGGCCCCCGATGTCACATGGCGACCGCGAGGACGGCAGCAAGGGCATCACGACAGAATATCATCACGCCGTCGCCTACGTGCGAGTCGACGCCGCGACGTTCACCGATCGCTGGGTCGGCAACAATCAGGTCGGCATCGAGCCAGAGCAGTTCGGGCACACGGGGCGAGTGATGCGGTGCGCGTGTTCGATCAATCCCGACCGATCATCGTTGGAAGAGGCCGAATACCCGTGCTACGAGGATATGACAGAGCGTGTTCATCAGACGGCGTTCGCCGGGGCTCTGCTTCTGCCTCTTCACTGCTTCGTGAGGACGGACCCCGCCGATCGCTGGGCCCCGATCGGCTACCCGGCAAACGTCTTCTACTGCGAGGCGGTCGGTCACGGCTACGCCGCGGGCACGGTCTATCAGGTCGGGGGCCTCGACTATATGCTGTTCCCTCACTTCGCCGTGCGAAAGGGAGCCTGATGTGGCGACCGGCGTTCTGCATCCCGGTTGGCTGTCGCTCGAATCGGTCGGGGTCACGAATCTCGCTGACGCGGAGATCCCGGTGCCGACGTCGAACGGATGGGCGATGCCGATTCCCCTCTTCGCCGGCGATCAACCGTCTGCCCTGGCTGATCCCCGCCCCGACGCCTTCGAGAAGATCGGTGTCGAGGGTCCCGCGAACGATCTGACCTTCCTCGACAGGATTCATGTCGTGCCTCGACGTCGAGACCTCGGGGCCGTGATCTCCGAACAGGAGATCGAGGTCGAGGTCTGGAACGCACGTCGCAATCGTGCGAAGATTCTCGATGACATCACCGTCGAAGGGGCCGCCGGGATCACTGTCGTCGATCATCTCGGGGTCCCGGCTCACTTCCCGGCGACTCAGTCGGAGGTCTTCACCGTGATCGTCGATGAAGAGGGCGACCCGCAGATCGACAACCTGATCTCGTGGGTCTTCCTCGACGTATCGGAGGCGGGCACGACTCTCGCCGTTCTCGGCTTCCGGTTGATCCCATTCCCCTACCCGCCGAATCTCGTGTCGCCGGTCTCTGAGACGTTCGGCTACACGACGAATCTGATCGAGGCGGCGTTCTCGGGCATGGAGCAGCGCGTTCAGCTCAGGGTGAAACCTACGGGCACGATCGGCTACTCGGTCTTCCTGATCGACCGACGCGAAGCACAGATGGCAGCGGCGATCCTCTTCGGGAATCAACCGAGGGCCTTCGGGGTCGGTCGCTGGCAGTTCAAGACGCCGCTGACAGTGGGCGCGGGCGTCGACGACCTCGACTTCTACTGCGACACGAGTGACATTCCGTTCGACGTCGGGGGTCTCGTCATGCTGTGGGTCAATCCCTTCGTGTGGGAGGTCCTCACGATCGAGACGATCGCCGCTGATCATCTGACGACATCGACGCCGACCCGCAACGACTGGAACGCCGTCGAGACCTTCGTGCTTCCGGTTGTCGTGGGACGCCTGACCGAAGACGAGGGTCAGACATGGGAGTCGCTGATGGCTCTCTCTCAGACGGTCGCCTTCACAATCGACGGATTCGAGCCGTGACGTATCTCGATTATGACGTCCTAGAGCTGAACTACAACCGGATCGCCGGCATCGAGGAACGGCTTCGCCGGAAGTTCGTTCTGCTCGACCCGAAGACGGGCAAGCGGACGCCCGATGAACAGGCCCCCGCGCCGGCGGGGGTCCGACCGTTCACGTGGACGGCGATCGGTCGCCCCGAGATCACCGTCATGCGCGAGTTCTTGGCGGCTCGGAAGGGGAGGGCCGTGCCGTTCTGGCTGCCGAGCTATCAGTGGGACCTAGAGCTCTCAGAAGACGCGCTCGAGGATCAGTCGATTCTCTCGATTCGCTGGGTCAGATACACTCAGCAGATGTTCGGCACGACGGGGGCCCGTCGTCACATCGCAATCTGGACTCTGGGCGACGACACGTCGATGGACTACTATCGGATCGACGACGCCGACGACCCGCTGAACTACACGACGGAGAGCATCACGATCGACCCCGTCGCCGTGCGCGACTACCCGAAGGAGACGACGGTGATCTCGTTCCTCAAGCTCTGTCGTCTCGACAGCGATCGGGTCGGTATCAGCTATCCGAACGACCGAGTCGCCGATGCAACGATCATGTGCCGAGAACTGCCCCTCGAAGCTCCGACCGAGGGGTCATAGGGGCCCTAGAAGTGGGGTCTGACAGCGAAATCGGCCTCTCCCGGCGATTCTCGGGCGTCGGTGTGTCAGACGTCAGGGGAGGGCGAGATCGTGCGGGAGAGGCGACCTATCGAGGCCGTTTCTGAGGACCTCAGACGAGGCAATCATGTCGACGTTCGATGAGCGAGAACGACAGCGATTTCAGGGGCAGCCGATCGAGGGCTTTCGATTCGTTCAGGGAAGCAACGTGTGGATGATCACGTCAGCAGATGACGAGATCACGTTGCCGATAGGGGTCTTCGAGCCCGAGTCGATCACGAGAACGCCCCTCGACTTCTCTCAGGAGGACACCGGCGAGCAGATGGAGTTCACCGTTCCGGCGACACATCCGGTCGCCGCCCTCTTCATCGGCGACATCCCCTCGACGCCGGTCTGGATCACCGCCTACCGCGCTCACAGGGGCGACGAATCTGAGAGTGTGGCGATCTTCACGGGCAAGATCACGAGGGTCAGGTTCAGAGAATCAGAAGCGATTCTCGTCGGGACCAGCATCACGGCGATGCTCACTCGGGCGGTTCCGACCCTGCAGATGCAGAGCCCTTGCAATCACATCCTGTTCTCCGCAGAGTGTGGGGTCGACCCGATCGCGTCTCGTGATCAGGTGACGATCGGAACCGTCGACGGTGTCACCGTGACATCGAGTGACTTCGCGCTGCGGGCCGACCAGTGGTTCCGTGGTGGCTATCTACAAGGACCGACCGGCGAGAAGCGATTCATCGGCGACCACATCGGGAACACCGTCACGTTGATCTCGCCGATGCCGGGGCTCGCCTCGCTCGACGTGTGCTATGCCTACTGGGGCTGCGATCATCTCGAAGCGACCTGTCTCGCCAAGTTCGACAACGCGCTGAACTTCCTCGGATGGCCGAATCTGCCGAATCGGAATCCGTTCACGGGGAGGATCGAATAGTGCCGTGGTGGGTGACCGTTCTGATCTACATCGGACTGACACTCGTCTACGAGCTGATCAGACCGAAGCCCGAGTTTGACTCGCCCGAGCCTGCCGGCATGAGCGACTTCAAGTTCCCGACGATCGGGGAGGGTCGCCCTCTGCCGATCGTGTGGGGCACGGTGATTCAACGGGGGCCGATGGTCGTGTGGTGGGGCGACCTCGACGTCGAGGCTCGCAAGAAGTGGGTCAAGACGGGTCTCTTCTCGGGCGAACACGTCACGACGCACTATCGTTACTACCTCGGCGTGCAGCTCGTCCTCTGCTCAGGCGAGATCGACGAAGTCGTCGAGGTCAGATTCGACGATCGACCGATCCCCTCGACGATCACGACGCCGCAATCGTACCGGACGAGTGTCTGGATCGACGCAATGTCGTTCTTCGGTGGCGAAGAGACAGGCGAAGAGGGCGGTGTCCGAGGTCGAATCTGGATCTATCATGGGACAGCCGAGCAGCCGAGGAACTCGTATCTCGAAGATCATCTCGGCGAGGACGTGTCCGCATATCGTCACGTCTGCTATGCGGTCATGCAAGGGGCGAACGATGAACAAGGGATGTATCTCGGGACGAGCCCCTACATCAAGGACGTCGCGTTCGTTCTGAGGCGATGTCCGAACAGCTTGGGACTGACCGGCGGCGACGAGAACATCGACGGTGACGCGAATCCGGCGGCGATGATCTACGAGCTGATGACGAGACCGCCGGGGCAGAACGGTCTCGGGATTCCGGCCGGATTCATCGACGTCGACGCGTTCAGGGCGGTCGGAGCGCAGCTCGCCGACGATGAACACGGTCTCTCGATGATGCAGGAGAGATCGACGCCAGCAAAGGACCTGATTCTCGAAGTCCTCAGACACATCGACGGGATCATCTACGTCGAGCCGTCGACGGGGCTGCTCACTCTCACGCTCGTCCGATTCGATTACGTCGAAGACGATCTCGACACCTTCGACGAGACAAACTGCACCGTGACGGGCTTCTCGCGGGCCTCGTGGGGCGAGATCAAGAATCAGATCAGGGTCGCCTACGTCGACCGCGCCGACGGCTTCGTCGAGAAGACTGTGCAGGCACAGGACCGTGCGGCAATCGAAGTCGCGGGAGGCGAGGTCTCGACTCAGGACCTGAAATATCGGGGCTTCTCGAACGCGACGATCGCACAGCTATGGGCCGCCCGTGCCCTCTCATCTCTCGCCTATCCTCTCGCGGCGATCGAGATGCAGACCGATCGCTCGGCGTGGTCGCTTCGCCCTGGCGCTGTGTTCAAGCTTGACTGGCCAAAGCTCGGCGTCGAAGGGATGGTCTGTCGTGTGCTTCGGATCGGGACGGGCGATCTGCTCTCAGGCATGATCTCGATCGAGGCCGTCGAGGATGTCTTCGCTGTCGACTGGACGGCCTACACGCCGCCGGGGTCGAGCGACTGGCCCGACCCTGTCGGTAACGTCCCCGAGCTGACCGATCAGGCCGCGATCAACGCGCCCTATGAAGCCTGCAAGGGTCTCGCCGCACCGGAGGGGTCCGCTCACGCTATCGTTCTTGCCGCGAGGGGTGTGCCGGGGGTCTCGAAGGGGTTCAGGCCGTTGATCGACAGCACCGGCGACCCGATTCCCTACTTCACTCCGTCCGGCACTCTCGATGACGACATCGACGAATCGACGACGTCGTTCGACATCACGATCGGCCCCGACTGTGGTCAGGTCCTTAGTGTGAATGACCCCGACTACGACGCCGGATTCAACGTCCTCTGGATCGACGGCGGCACGGGGCCGACTCAGACGGGCCTCGAGGAGTTCATCGCCTTCAAGACGATCAGCGTCGTCGATGACACGATGACGATCTCGGTCCTCGCTCGCGGGTGTCTCGACACCGCCCCGACTGCGTTCTCCGAAGGCGCGAGGGTCTGGATCCTGAGCTATGCGAACACCGTGATTCCCGTCGACACGGCGGGCGAGGTCATCACCTTTCAGCCCTACAACAACAACGGCGTCCTCGCGCTCGGCTCGTGCGACGATTCGACGATCAGTGGCATGAATCCCGACCGCGCTGATCGGGTCTACTGTCCGACCGACGCGAGATTCAACGGTGACAGCTACCCGTCCTCGATCTCTGGCGAGCTGACGGTCTCGTGGGAACATCGAGACCGCTTCGGCGAGTGGGTCTACAGTGAGTCGGGAGAGACCTCTGCCCCCGAGGACGACACCGAATATGATGTCCTCGTCTACGGCGAGTCCGACACGTTGATTCACACCGAGCCGGGAATCACGGGCAAGTCGTGGACCTACCTCGAAGCCGACGAGATCGCCGATTCGGGTCTCGGGCGGCTCAACAATCATCTGCGCGTCATCATCCGAACCTATGGCGACAGTCGGGCTCATCAGGCGTTCAGGGAGATCGAGTGGGAGTTCGATCGAGTCTAGTCGTCGCCGTTGCCAAGATTTCTCTTGCGTAGATTCCCGCCTTCGTGGTAGAGCGTCACAGCAGGCCCCGTCGAAAGCCTGAACGACACAGGAGGACAGCCGATGCCCGGATCGGAATCCTTCGCGGCTCGTGCCCTACCTCGTTGGCATACGACATTCGGTCGTTGGGTCGACGAGATCGGGGTGCCCTCGATCGTCTCTCATCTGTCCACCGATCCCGACCTGAAATGCACGCGTGGGGCCGTCTACGGATGGCTCGACGGGCATCGACCGAGACCCGAGAGGGCACAGGCTCTCGTCGAGATGTCGGGAGGACGGCTGACACTCGACGCGATCTATAATCATCGGAGTGAGCTGGCGGCTCTTCGTCGAGAGTGGCCTACAGAGGCAGCGAGATCATGCCCCAAAGCCTGACGATCAATGCCGAGTTCGACACGAAGCAGCTCGTGAGTCGAATGCGAAACGGTCACAAGCGTCTCGCATACGCCGCCGTCAACGCCCTGAACAACACCGCCAAGCTGATTCAGCGAGAGGTCCGCGAACACGTCGAGAGTGTCTTCACACTCCGCAAACGTGAGTTCGTTCTGAGACAGGCGGCGGTGATCAAGCCGTTCGCCTCGGTGAAGCAGGGCAGGGCCTTCGTCGAGATCAGCATCGGCGACAAGCCCCGACTGCTACTCTCGGTCTTCGAGAGGGGAGGAACGAGGAAGCCGGTCACGCCGGGGGCCTCTATGGTCGCCGAGCCGGTCGTGGGCGGCCCCGCCCGACCGACGTTCGAGCAGTCAGTCGACCCGCAGTTCTATATGCGGCGGCTAAGATTCGATCGCACGAAGAGCGGGAAGTTCAGGAAGGGTGTCACCGAGACGTCGACCTTCCTGATCCCCGAGGTCGGTATCTTTCAACGTGTGGCGGGAGAGGGCATCAGACCCGTCTACTACTTCACGCGAGGTCGGAAGCTCGACGCCCGCCTAGAGTTCGTGCCGATAGCGAGACGCATCGCTGACAAGTGGCTCGGCGAGTTCTTCGAGAGAGAGGTCGTCAAGGCGATCGCCCACGACAAGGGAAGGAGCTTCTAGGTCTCGCGGGGAGATCAGCCGTCCTCGAGGACGGTTGGAGCTGTGGTCGACACGGGAGGCAGTATGAACTTCGCACGTGCGTCACTCGCTGATGCGGGCGTCCTCGCCGACGCGATTCTCGACTACTACAGATTCGGTCGAGGGGCTCTCGTCCTGGACTACAAGGACGACGCTCATCTCGGTCGCGTACATAAGCGGCTGGTGCAAGAGGCCGGCGGGGAACGTGTCCTCGCCGGCCTCGTCTTCCCCTACTACCTCGCACTCGTGAACAAGGCGATCGCCGCCGTCGACCGTGACCTCACCGTCGTATGGGGAGAGGGTGATCTACTGATCAGGAGGCGATCATGTTCTTCGTCGGATTGTTTGTCGGGGCAGCGGTTGGCGTCGTCATCGGCTGGGCTCTCTGCCTGATGCTACAGACGGCGGCGAGGGCAGACGAAGCCGAAGGCGAGGTCGGTTAGATCGTGCCGATCCGACCGACCGAGATCGAGAGATACCCGCCCGATTGGGACGAGATCAGTCTGAACGTGCGGGAGGAAGCAGGGTGGCGGTGCGAGTGGTGCGGGGCACGACAGGGCGAGCCGCATCCGGTCACTGGTTCGACGGTCGTCTTGACCGTCGCGCACCTAGACCACGACCCGTCACACTGTGAACGATCGAATCTACGAGCCCTATGCCAGCGATGTCACAATGGCTACGACGCTCCGCATCGAGCGGCTGGCATCAGAAGACGACGCCGCGAGGCAGTAGAAGCGGCAGGACAGACCCGTCTCGATTTCTGACGGGTCACAGATGGAAGGAGCGGGCGATGGAGAAGTTCACTCTGATCGAGAACGGTCTGCCCTGCACCAACGGCGACAAGGTCAGAGACAAGATCACGGGATTCGAGGGCGTCGTGATCTGCATATCGTTCTGGCTGAACGGGTGTGTCCAGATCAACGTCCTCTCTGCCGAGCGCGACAAGGACGGCAAGGAGGTCAGCGACTGGTTCGATCAGGGTCGGATCGAGCTGATCAAGGAAGGCGTGATCAGTGTCGACGACGACGAGAACGGAGGCCCACAGTCGAGCCAACCGAGCCCGAGGAAGGTCTACTAGACGGGGGAGGTCTTGATGATCAGGACGGTGACGGTCGATCTCAGTCAGGACGGTGACGCCGTCCTCGCCGAGTATCGACGGAAGACGTTCGGGCCCTACGAGATCAGATGTCAGATCGGATCGGCAGTCGACGCGATGAAACGATTCGCCGAGGTCTGCCGCGAGCTACAGGAGGCGGGGGTGATTCCGGTCTACTACCCTGCCGAGGAAGGATGAGAGTGATCGCCCTGGCTCTCGTCGTGGTTGCCGGTCTCTTCGTCCTCGTCGTCACGGGGGCGGTCAGACTACCTCGACGAGAATCGGTCTCGCCGTCCTCGAGGAAGGGCCCTAGAAGTTCGGGTCCTGTGGACGGGAAGCTCGGGAGGTGCCGGCGACCCCGCTTTCTGACGAGTCGGAGACCTCTGAAACAGGTTGCCACCGGCGGGGGCGGTTGCCACCGGCGGTTGCCACGATCGGGGGCCCCACGATGACCGACGAGGCGCGAGTGCGAATCGTCGTGCGAGAGCGAACCGACAGGCAGATCGTGATCGACCCCGACCTCTTCGAGTATCTCGGGGAGTCTCGTCGGGAGGCGATCGAGACGATGATCGGAGAGGTTGCTGGTCGCCTGATCTCGAAGGCGACTCGACAGCGGCGGGCACACGAGGCGATCGTGATCGACATCTCGATCGGTCTCGGGAGGGAGGCAGACTGATGTCGAAGATCGCAGAGCAGATCGTCAAGTTCTCATTCGACGCCGCGCACGAGCTGCCGGGGCATCCCGGCAAGTGCCGACGGCTGCACGGTCATACGTGGAAGGGTCGTCTGGTCGTCAGGTCGTCAGTCGACGAGGGCACCGGCATGGGGCTCGACTTCATCGACTTGAAGCGGATCGTGGACGAGACCGTGCCTGATCACGCCTATCTGAACGAGCTGGTCCCGACGCCAACGTGCGAGGCCCTCGCCGAGTATCTCGTCCTCTTGTTCAGAGCGGCTCTTCCCGCCACTGATGCGGTCGTCGAGATCGAGCTGTGGGAGAGTGATCGCTGCGGCGTGAGGGTGCGAGTATGAGACATCCCGACGGCATGATCGGGGTCGCTGAGACGTTCGCGTCGATTCAGGGCGAAGGGGCGTGGTCGGGGACGCCGATGTTCTTCGTCAGATTCGCGGGGTGCAATCTCGACTGCCCGTGGTGCGACACCGATCACGAGGTCACCGAGCTGCTCGACGCCGGCGAGATCGTCAACCGCATCAGAGCGTCGGGCATGAGGCACGTCTGTCTGACCGGCGGCGAGCCGATGCATCAACCGATAGGTGTGATCTCGCTTCTTGCACGGCTGCAATACAGGCGGCTCAGGCGAGTCGTTCATATCGAGACAAACGGGACCGTGATGATCCCGCTTGAGATCGACTGGAAGACCGTCTCGCCGAAGCAGGGCGCACCGCTGTCACCGCACAACGACCTCGTCGATGAGGTCAAGATCGTCGTTCAGGAGGGCGACGGTCTTCCAGCGTTCCGTGATCTGCCCCTCGCTCGGTTCTACTACGTCGTACCGGAGGCGAGTCAGGGCGAAAGGAGTCTCGAATGGGCGATCGGTCTCGTGACGGGTCAACCGCTGTCGCCGGTGAACCGTCCTCTCTGGCGGCTAGGCTTTCAGATGCACAAGGCGATCGGGGTCAGGTAGGTTTCGTCGACGAGCTCGCGGGCGACCTCGAGGAGTTCCTCGACATGAAGGCGGCGACGACCTCTCTGATCATGGCGATCGGTGAAGACCCGACGCGGGAGGGTCTACGAGAGACCCCGATTCGAGTCGCCGGGGCGTGGCACGAGCTGATGTCGGGGATGCACACCGACCCGCTCGAAGTGATCAAAACGACCGGCGGGGGTCTCGGTTTCGAGAATCCCGGCTATGACGAGATGATCGTCCTCGCTGGCATCGAGTTCGTGAGCGTCTGCGAGCATCATCTGATGCCCTTCTACGGGACGGCGGCGATCGGCTACATCCCGAACGATCAGGTCGTCGGGGTCTCGAAGCTTGCCCGTCTCGTCGAGGTCTACTCTCGACGGCTACAGATTCAGGAGAGGATGACCGCCGAGATCGCGGCGACCCTGAACGAGGCGATCTCGCCGAAGGGTGTTGCCGTGCGAGTCGAGGGCGTTCATCTGTGCATGGTGGCGCGTGGGGTCAAGCAGAAGCAGGCTCGGATGATCACTCAGGCCGTCCATGGGGTTTTCCGTGAGGACGGTCGGGCCCGAGCCGAGTTCACGACAGCGATCGGGGGCTGACATGAATCGAGCGATCGTGTTGCTATCGGGGGGACTGGACTCTGCCGTCTGTCTCTTCGACACCGTCTATTCGGGCGAGTTCAGCCACATCGACGCCCTGAGCTTCGACTACGGTCAGAGACACAGGCAGGAGATCACGAGGGCAGAGGGGATCGTCGAGACGGCGAAGTCGTTTCGGGGGGCCGAGATCGTTCATACAATCATCGAGGCCCCGCGATTCCCGGTGTGGTCTGCTCTGACCCACGGCGGGGACCTCAAGTCGAAGACAGCGAGGAATCCGCGTCTGCCGGCGTCGTTCGTTCCCGGTCGGAATCTCCTGTTGATCACTCTGGCGGCGATGTTCGGCTACGACCGACGGGCGTCGGTCGTGATCATCGGGGCGAACGAGATCGACTTCTCGGGATACCCTGACTGCCGTCAAGGGACACTCCGTCTCGTCGAGGCGGCGATTCGGACGGGCTTCGACTGGCCTGATTTCGTGGTCCGAGCCCCTCTGATCAGAATGTCAAAGGCGTCGATCTTCGAGCGAGCTGAGATGCTCGGCGTCCTCGACTTCGTCGTCGCCTCGACTCTGTCGTGCTACGAGGGTGACGAGACCGCGCATCCGTGGGGTCACGGCTGCGGTCTCTGTCCCTCGTGTCGGATCAGAGCTGCCGGTTGGCATGAGTTCAGGAAGGCGCATCCCGTCGTAGCGAGAGAGCCGTGAGGGACGGCGTCAGGCGTGAGGGTCTTACCCTGGCTGACCCCGATCGGGCAGATCGTCGACTGTCGCTGCGGTCGGTTGACGATCGAGACATCGACGGCGGTCGATGGTCGGGGCGACCCTCACGCGATCGGAGGCGAATCTGATGATTGTCTACTTCGCCGGGAACTCGATCGACACCGACATCCCTCTGAGACGGGTCGGGATTCACTACCGGATCGCGAGCTTCTACGACATCGACAGAGGACAACAGGACCTCGATGTGCTTCACGACTATCGGCACGTCATCGTCGACTCGGGTCTCTTCGCCCTGATGTTCGGCGCGGGGGCTGGCGAGGTCACCGACGAGGCCGGGGCCCGGAGGTGGATGCTACGCTACGTCGACTACATCAGGTCGTGTTCCCTCAGACGACCGACGTTCGTCGAGGTCGACTCTCAGTGTCTCATCGGATCGGACGCGACGTGGGAGCTTCGACGGGAGTTCCGATCGCTCGTCGGTCCCGACGTCGACGTGATGAACGTCTATCACTTGCCCGACGGCAATCCCGACGATCTGATCGACTACGCCGACTACATCGGGGTCGGGATGCCCGAGCTATCGCGGTCGCTATCGAGAGCAGAGCGACATCGCGTCGTCGCCTACATCGCTAGGAAGGCGAGCGCGAAGGGCAAACGGGTTCATCTGCTCGGGACCGCGGAGGTCCGCTACCTTCGGGACTTCTCGTTCTGCACGTCGTGTGACACGTCGATCTGGCTCAACGTCGCACGCTTCGGGCAGCTCAGGATCCCCGAGTTCGGGACGGTGAAATATCCCGGCGCGATCAAAGGCGAGAGACGTTGGGAGTGTCTCTGTGCCTCGGCTCGTATGGTCAGATCACTAGCTCAGAAGTATGCGGGGGACCAGCGATGACAGGTGGCGAGTGGCTCGACATTCCTCTCGGTCAGCTTGCACGGGCCGACTGGAACTACAAGCAGGACGACGAGGTCATGGAGGCCCGTCTGCTAGAGAACATGAGGCGCAGCGGTCAGATCGAGAATCTCGTCGTCAGACGTCTCGGGCCCGATCACTACGAGGTCATCAACGGGAATCACCGACTGCCCGTGATGACCGAGCTTGGGATCGACCCCGCGAGATGTTTCTGCGTGGGCGAGATCAGTCAGGACGAGGCCGTGCGGCTGGCGATCGAGCTGAACGAGACGCGATTCGCTACCGACCCTCTCAGACTGGCGGCGAGGCTCGAGGAACTGACAGAGGCGTTCGGTCGTGAGGACCTCTTGACGACCCTTCCGTTCATGGACTTCCAGCTCGACGCCTACGCCGATCTCGGCCGAGAGACCGAGTGGCACGACCCCGTCGAGAAGCAACGGGACGGCGAAGACGCCGCAGACGGTTCGGTTCCGTGTCCTCTCTGCAAGGGCACGGGGCGAGTCCGACCCGAGGAAGCAGAGATCGAAAGCGATTCTGAGGACGAGTAGACATGGCGACGGCAGCGGCAGGCGACCTCTTGTCTCAACGCGCATACGCCCGACACCGAGGCGTGTCGCACACTGCCGTTCAGAAGGCGATCAGGGACGGTCGCCTCTCGAAGGCGATCGTCAAGGGCAAGATCGACCCCACGATCGCTGATGAAGAGTGGGAGCTGAACACTGATCCTAGCACGTCGAGCAACAGCGTCACTGGCGATCCCGGGAACGCCATGCCAGCGAAGAGGCGTCGGGGGAAGGCCCCGCCCATGCCGATGGACCTCGACGGGGCGAAGGGTCGATCAGCGAAGGGCGGCGGGGGCAACGGCGACGGGGGCAACGGCGAGGCCCATGATACCAGCTACTCGACTGCGAGAACGGCCCGCGAGGTCTACAACGCACAGCTCGCCAAGCTCAAACTCGACGAGCAGCTCGGGATTCTCGTCAAAGCAGACGACGTCAGGGTCGCCGCCTACAACGAGGCGAAGAGGGCGAGAGATCAGCTCGTCGCGATGCCGGCCCGAGTCGCCCCGATGATCGCAGCGATC
>Ga0180429_10000466_pt1 | contig 36496 bp, 30 predicted proteins | sample SS_ome_FD_132428 | JGI IMG/M metagenome (GOLD analysis project Ga0180429, IMG submission 132428) | Hypersaline lake sediment archaeal communities from the Salton Sea, California, USA - SS_1_S_1 metaG | ecosystem: Environmental > Aquatic > Non-marine Saline and Alkaline > Hypersaline > Sediment ...
AGGGCGGAACCGCCGATCATCACCTGCCAGTTCGACAGGTCCATTTCCTTTATGGACGGACTGCTGAGCAACATGTGCAGGATCGTGGGCACACAGTGGGAGAAGGTCACCTTTTCCTCACGAACAAGCCGAAGGAGCAACTCAGGCTCGTACCTACCGGGATAGACCTGTTTGAGACCCAGCATAGTGCAGATATAGGGCACCCCCCATGCGTGGACATGAAACATGGGGGTAATGGGCATGTAGACGTCACCCGAGTCCAGGCTGGTCTGTGACTTGAAACCGGTCTGCGTGGCGACCACCCCCAGGGTGTGGAGAACGAGCTGCCGGTGGCTGAAGTAGACCCCTTTCGGCAGCCCGGTGGTGCCGGTAGTGTAGAAGGTGGTTGCCATGGTGTCTTCGTCGAAATCCGGAAATTCGTAATCATCGTTACACTGTCCGACCAGATCCTCGTACTCGCCGTCCAGGTTCAGGCTCGTCTCGGGGGTCGTATCCTCGTCCGCGAGCAGAACGATCTTCTTCACCGTGGTGAACTGGTCCTTGACGGCCTCGAGCATGGGCAGGAATTCCGCATTGACGAGGATCACCTCGTCTTCCGCATGGTTAATCGTGTAGAGCAACTGCTCCGGGGACAGCCGGATGTTGATCGTGTGCAGCACCGCCCCCATCATGGGGACCGCGAAGTAGCACTCCAGGTACCTGTGGCTGTCCCAGTCCATGACCGCCACGGTGGTTCCGGGTTCCACCCCGAGTTGTTCCAGGGCATTTGCCAGCCGGGCGACCCGCTTGCCAAAGGTCAGGTAGTCGTACCGGAGTTTGTCCCGGTAGACGATCTCCTGGTTCGGAGAGTAGATCATCGGGGTTCTGAGAAGCTGCTTGATGATGAGCGGGTAGGAATAGGCCGAAGGGGTTCTCTGGATCTTTCTGAATCCCATGCTTGCTCCTCCAGTCGGTGCCTGATCGTGGTGGGCCTCGAACGCAGAGAGTGGTCGCTCACTCCACAGCAGGGCCGCAGAGAGTGAGCATTCACTCTTTTTACCGGAAGGGGGCCGGCCCTGTCAAGCAGATCTTCCGGAAGCCCTCGCCCGAAATACGACACAACGCATTCTTCTTTGAGGGGGGCAGCTCATGGACACTCCGCGGCTTTGTCAAATGTGTACGCGAGTTCGGGGACAGAAGAACGCCGCCCCGGAATGCCCCCCCCTGATTTAATAATAATTCACTATTTCATATATATTTTGCAAATATCATATAAATTTTAGTATAATATTGACATAATACTCATATAATACTACAGTAGATTTAGTACAGTAGATCCAGGACCCGCCGCGGAGGTGTCACCGGCTCTCCGATGGCAAGTCGTCTTCTTTATGGAAATGAGTTACACCTTAGGGATCCATTGAATCTCGAAGGGAGGGCGGAGAGTTGAAAGCGAAGGAATGGGCGAAGCACAATCCGGGCGGCGAGAAGAGGGTGATCGTGACGAAAGAGCTACCCGGAAACGTCTGGTTGGACATACTTGCGCGGGCGGATTGCAGGGTGGAGATTTGCACCTCTACGGAGATCCTGACCGAGGATGAGATCAAGTCCTCGATCGGTGAGCGATGCGACGGGTGCATCGGGCAGTTGACGGAGCCGTGGGGAGAAGAGCTTTTTGGGGCTCTCAAGGCCGCGGGGGCCAAGGCCTACAGCAACTATGCGGTCGGCTACAACAACGTGGACGTGGAGAGTGCCACGGGACACGGAATCCCGGTGGGCAACACGCCCGGGGTGCTGACCGAGACCACGGCCGAGATGGCCGTTGCTCTGACCTTTGCGGCGGCCCGACGTGTGGTGGAGGGCGACTCTCTCATGCGTGGGGGCCATTACAGGGGCTGGTTGCCTGGCCTGCTGCTGGGAGAACTCCTGCGGGGGAAGACGGTGGGCGTGATCGGTGCGGGGCGCATCGGTGCGGCCTTTGCCCGTATGATGGCCGAAGGGCACAAGATGAACGTGCTCTACTACGACCTCTACCCGAGCCGGGCCCTGGAGGAGCAAATCGCTGCCTACGGCGAGTTTCTGAAATCCATCGGGGAAGAACCCGTATCCTGCAGGCGAGCCGAAACGGTTGAGGAACTCCTCGGCGCTGCGGACGTCGTCAGCCTGCACACGGTCCTGGACGACACCACGCACCACCTGATCAACAAAGAGCGGCTGGCGGTGATGAAGCAGAATGCAATCCTGGTCAACACGTGCCGGGGCCAGGTGATCGACGAAGCGGCCCTGGTCGCCCATTGCCGGGAACACCCGAACTTCCGGGCCGGACTCGACGTCTTCGAAGACGAACCGGCCATGAAGCCGGGCCTGAACGAGCTCGACAACGTGGTCATCGTGCCCCACATCGGCTCGGCAACCACATGGACGAGGGAGGGGATGGCCACTCTGGCGGCAAGCAACGTGGCCGGGATACTCAGCGGCTATCCGGCATGGCAGGATTCGGACATTTCACCGTTCCTGGGGGGTAACGCGCCAAAGGCGGCTCCGAGTATCGTGAATGCGAAGGAGCTGGGCCTGCAGGTGTACAAATCTGAGGAGCCCGAGGGATGAGCCAAACACAACGGACCCCCTTCTACGAGTGCCATGAGGCCCTGGGGGCCAGGATCGTGGAGTTCGGCGGCTGGGACATGCCGATCCAATACCCTTCCGGGACCGTGAAGGAACATCTGGCCACCCGGAAGGGTGCGGGCCTCTTCGACGTATCCCACATGGGTCGCTTCATCGTTCGCGGCCCGAAGGCACTCGCCTTTCTCCAACACGTCCTGACGAACAACGCGGAAGCACTGGACGACAAACGGATCGGGGCACAATACACGGTCATCCCGAACGAGGCAGGTGGCGCTGTGGACGACGCCTATCTGTGCCGCTTCGACGAGGAAGAGTATCTGCTGGTCGTCAACGCTTCCAACCGCCAAAAGGATTGGGATCACCTTCAATCCCGGGTCGGGGAGTTCGGTGGAGTCGAACTGATCGACCGCACCGAAGAGATGGTCATGCTCGCCCTGCAGGGGCCCACGTCTCAGGACTTGCTGGAGCAGATGATCGAGGCCGGCCGGCTTCCCGAGCCCACGCGGAACGCCGTCGGCATCGTGACCATCGGCGGGGCACGGGTCGAGGTCAGCCGCACAGGGTACACGGGGGAGCCTCTCTGCTTCGAGCTCTTTGCAGAGCGAGAAGGGGGGCTTGCCCTGTGGGACCTCCTCGTGGAGAAGGGGGCCACCCCTGTGGGACTCGGTGCACGAGACACGCTGCGCCTGGAAGCGGGCCTTCCCCTCTACGGCCACGAGTTCGGCCTGGACCTCGAGGGAAAGGAGATTCCCATCCTGGCGTTCCCGCTTGCACGCTTCGCATTGAGTCTCTCCCCTCTCAAGGGAGAGTTCGTCGGCAGGGCGGCCCTTCAGAAACAACTCGCAGCCTTGGAGAAGATCCTGTCACAGGATCTTTCCGCCATCTCGGACCTCCCGCGCGTGATCCGGCCGATCGCCCTCACGGGCCGGGGCATTGCCCGCGCCGGGGCCAAGGTGTTCAAAGGAGAGCGGCACATCGGAGCCGTCACGAGCGGAACGATGGTGCCCTACTGGGTCTTCGAGGAGGAGGGCTCTCTGGCCAAACCGACGGATGAGCACAAGATGCGCCCCCTCTGCGTGGCCCTCATCGACAGCGATGTGCTCAAAGACGAAGAGGTGCAGATCGAAATACGGGGCAAGGCCGTCGATGGGGTGGTCGTGGGTCGCCACCTACGATCCGACACCCCTCCCTACGCGCGCCCGATCGTCCGATGAATCGAAGGCCCCTTCAGCCCGGATGAAGGCCGGGGCACGGGGATCTTCTTCGGATTGTAGCTGAAGTAGGATGATCGCGGCAATCACCATCACACCCCCCAGAACCTGCAGTCCTTCCAGGGTCTCACCCAGGAAGAAATAAGCCAGAAATCCGGCCACCATCGGCTCGAGGGTGGAGGTTATGCTGGCACGGGTAGCCCGGATCAGGTTGATGCCTTCCAGGTAGAGGCCGAAGGGGATCAGGGTTCCGGCAATGCCCACATAGAGGATCCAGCCCCACACATGGATCGGATATGCATGGCCGAAGGCCTCCAGGGGCGGGTGAATGAAGTTCCATTCCAAGGCCGCCACCGCTGAGGCGTAAAACATTACGGTCCAGGGATCGTACCGGCGCATGCCGTATTCACCTTGAATCGACCACCATGCAAAGGCCACGGCCGCGCCGAGTCCACTCAGAATGCCGGTCAGGTTCATGGACAGCATGTCCAGATTGTAGCCCCCTACCGCAAAGAAGCAGCCCACAATGGCTCCGGCCATGGCCGCTATGGTCACGAGGCGAAGCCCCTCCCCTGCAAACAGCACGAAGTAGGCTGCGATGAAGATTGGGGAAAGATATTCCAATAGAATGGCGGCTGCCACCTGGATCCGGCTAATGGCGAACATGTAGGTGATGTTCACAGCGGCCATGCCGCAAGTGCCAAGAACGATAAAGTAGAGAACGTCTCGCCCGGAAATCCTGAGCAGAGAGGGTTGTCGCGCCAGAAGCCAGACCAAGAGGGTCGCAGCGGTAATGGTCAGGCGGAGTTGAACGAGTTGAAACGGTGAAACCCACTCACCGAAAAGGAACTTGGCCGCCGCGCCGTTCGAGGCCCACAGGACGGCCGCAAGGGCGACACAAGCGTAACCTCGGCTGGAGATCTGGGAGGGGGTCGAGGAATTCAGCACAGGGAAAGGATAGGGAACACGGCGGACGTGTGTCAACCAGGCGGGGGGTCTTGGAAGAATCGCCATTTGACCATTATCGCCTCCCTTCCCTATACTTTCCCTGCCCCGGAAACGAACAACCAAAGGCAAGGAGAGGGCAGAAAATGGTCAAGGACCCCACTGATACGGCACCTCCCCCGCTCGAAGAATCCGCCGGCTACGTCCGCCTCGCCCTGCCGCTCATGTCCCAGTACAACATCCCGATCACGCCGAGGAACTACGCGGTCTGGTACGACTACGTATCCGGGAAGAGCCGGGAACTGCGGGACGCGATCGACGCGATGCTCGAGAAGGCGGAGCAGTTTTCGGACGAAATCAATGACGTGCTCTATCAGCGCTTCTGTTCCGAGGTGGACGAAGGCGCACTGATTGATCTCCGGGACAATCTTCGACAGCTCCTCATCGACATCTTCAGCCAGGTGGCACAGCTCACCGAACAGGCCGGTGAGTACGAAACGATCGTGTCGAAGTCGGTGGACAAACTGTCCGAAGGCACGTCGATTCAGGATATCCGGGAGGTGGTGGACGACATCATCGTGGAAACGAAGAAGATCGGCCACTCGGGCAGGGAAACGCAGGAGAAGCTGCAAGTGGCGACCGACGAGTTGGAGTCCCTGAAGAAGGAATTCGAGCATGCCAAGGCTGCCGCCCTCGTGGATTTCCTTACGGGGATCGGGAATCGCAAGGCCTTTGACCTGGCCATCAAGGGGTCGCTGGAAGACGCCGTGTCAGGCACCGAGCCCCTGTCGCTGCTGCTCATCGACATCGACCACTTCAAGCGGTTCAACGACGAATACGGCCACATCGTGGGGGACGAGGTCCTGCGGCTCGTGGCCAGGAAGATCAAGGAAAACGTGAGGGGCAGGGACTTCGTGGCCCGCTTCGGAGGAGAGGAGTTTGCCGTCATCCTGCCCGGCACCCCGATCCGAGGTGCAAAGACGGTGGCGGAGAACATACGGGTGTCCTTTTCCGTAGGGAAACTCAAGCGGGTGAAGACCTCCGAGTATCTCGGCACGATATCGATCTCCGTGGGGGCCGCACAGTACAGGCCCGGCGAGTCGATGGAGGACCTCGTCGACCGGTCGGACCAGGCGCTCTACTTCGCCAAGGACGCGGGCAGAAACCGGGTTGCCACAGAGTCGGACCTAGCTTAGGGTACACGATGACACCCTCTCCCTCAAGGGAGAGGGGACGATGGGATGCGGACAATGACATTCACGAAGAGCCTGTGGGACGAGATTGACGGGATCTACCAGGAGATCATCGATCACCCCTTCAACCGGGAACTCGGGCAGGGAACGCTGGCCCTGGAGCGATTCAAGTTCTACATCCGGCAGGATGCGCTCTACCTGGTTGATTTCTCGAGGGCCCTGGCCATCGTCGGGTCCAAGGCCCATCTCCCCGGACGGATCCTCGATTTCCTGGAGTTCGCCAAGGACGGTCTGGTCGTGGAGCGCGCGCTGCACGAGGAATACTTCCGGCGCTTCGACGTGACCCTCGACGTGGACCAGGCGCCGGGCTGCTTTGCTTACACCAACTATCTCGTCGCAACGGCCTCGCACCGAAGTTTCGAAGAGGCGGTGGCCGCCCTCCTGCCCTGCTTCTGGATCTACCGGGAGGTGGGCATGCACATCGTGGGAAAGTCCGTACCGGAGAACCCGTACCAGCTCTGGATCGACACCTATGCGGGCGAGGAATTCGCCGCTGCGGTGCGCCGCGCCATCGACATCACGGATGAGGTGGCAGGCGAGGCAACGGAAGAGACCCGCAAACGGATGACGCAAGCCTTCGTCCTGTCCTCCCGCCTGGAGTGGATGTTCTGGGACAGCGCCTACGGAATGCAGCAGTGGCAGCCCTAGAAATCTCTCATTCCACGCTTCGCAGGAAATTCCCGACCACTTCCATGTACGCCGCCTCTTCCTCCAGGTGCGGCGTGTGTGAACTCTCCTCGAAGATGTGCAATTCCGAGCCGGGTATGCCTCGGTGGATCGTCTCCGAGCATGCGGGAACGAGCTCGTCGTACCGGCCGACGACAATGAGCGTGGGGACGCGAATCTCCCCGAGCCGGTCCGTGCGATCCCAGTCTCTCAGCCGACCCACAACGGTGAACTCGTTGGGGCCGTTCATGGTCTCATAGACCTGGTTGCCCTCGAGGTTTTCGGTGGTGCGAAGGATGCAGTCCGGCCAGGGATCCATGCGACAGAGGTGCCGCTGGTAGAACACCCCGATGGCTTCTTCATACTCCGGGTGGTGATAGTCTCCGGTTGCTTCGTAACGGGCCATCGTTTCCCGGACCTCTTTCGGCAGCTCGGCGATGAGCGCCTTCGTACCGTCTACGAATTCCCGGATGCTTGCCGACGTGTTGGCGAGCACGAGCCCGGCCAGCCCGGCCGGCTGTTTCGTAATCGCGTACTCGATGGCCAGCCAACCTCCCCAGGATTGCCCGAGCATGTGGACCTTCTCGAGGCCCAGGGCCGTTCGAACCGTTTCGACCTCTCCCACAAACCGCTCGACGGTCCACAAGGAGGTGTCGTCGGGCTTGTCCGATTTCCCTGTCCCCAGCTGATCATAAAAGATGACTTCTCGGTCCGAGGCCAGACCTTCCAGCGTCTCCAGGTAGTCCCAGCCGGCACCGGGGCCACCGTGGAGAACCAAGAGCGGGGTCCCGGAACCCTCACCGACACGTCGAAACCAGACGCGCCCACCTTCGACATCGACCCTTCCCTCTTTCATTTCATGGCCCCTCCCCTGCGGTCGCAGAGCTACTTGGCCTTCATCATGCTCCTCAGGCTCATGTCCTTCCGATCGATCCAGAGGGCCGGGTAGGCGGGGCCGAAGGTCAAGGTGCAGTGCGTGTCGAGCCAGTCACAGTTGTTGTTGTGAACGCTGTTGATGTAGCCCATGGGAACGACCATGCCCCATACGCGGTCAATCGTCCGATAGTACCTCCCCTTCTGATCGTACAACTCCCACAGTTGGGGCAACAGGGTCTCCTTGTCGAAGTAACCGACCCGCTTGCTGTAGAGGTAGTTCTTGTCCTGCTGGACCATTTCGATGACCCACATGGGCCTGCGCTCGAACTTGAGCTTCTTCCACTTCCAGCCGTCTTTGCTGTCCATGTAATCGGACGCATCGAACGTGTAGGCAGGCACGAGGAACTCGCGCTCTGCGATCACTCTCGTCACGTACGGATACCGGTCGGGGCGCAAGGCCTGAGAGAAGCCCTCGGCATCGTCAAAGGATATGTCCTGTCCAACGGCCTGGTCCTGCGAGTCCGTGCTGGAGAGCTTCCGAATCCGCCGCAAGAAATTCACGTAGGCCAGGAAATTCCGATCCTTTTTGGGGTCGTTGTAGGCCGTGATGTGATAGATGTTCCCGAACAGGTCCCGTGGCGAAAAGATCGTGAACATCCGGATCTGCTCTTCCCCGTTCTTCTTGGCACGATCGTCAAACCAGCCGTACGGCGGGAGAAGCACGCGTCCCTCGAGTCTCAGCACCATGTAGTGAGCCGTGCCCCGGTGGTCGATCTTGCCCCTGCTGTTCACGCCGATGGTGAGGTCGTAGTTCGCCGTGTTCTCGTGGTCCTTGAACCGCTTCTGCCAGTTGTACAGGAGCTGCATGGGCACGTGTTCGCCTGAAGGCCGGGGAAAGGGGAAGCCGGATATGTACGTTTCCGGCTTGATGTACCCCTCCTCGTCCAACTGGGTCTTGCCCATGTTCTCGAGCGTGGCCTCCGCAAGGGGCTTCGCATACCAGAGCTGCTGCGTCTCGATGACCTCGATGTCGGTGTACATGCCGATGTGGTTCGGCAGCCCCTCGGTTCCCGGCGCGTTGAACCGCTTGTAGTGGTACTCTGTCATCAACTCCTTGAAGGGATGTTTTTCCTTGTCGGCCAGGGTGTACTTGCCGGGCTTGATCTCCGGCGCGATCTTGCCGACCAGGTCCGTCGAGCGAAAGCCGAGGGCCTTCTCCCAGGCCGCCTTGCTCTCCTCCGGGTCGTGGATGAGCTGCTCCCAGGCCTCGTCCGGGATGAACTGCTTGAAGTAATTGGTCTCGATGTAGAACGGCGCCGGATCGTCGATCACCTCCTTGACATCGGTGATGTCCTTGATGGAGGCGTGATAGGGCGGAATGGCCCACAGGCTCGATGCTGCGAGGAACAGTACCGAAAAAAGTGAAACTACCCACCACACGGTCTTCGTCATGGTCTCCCCCCTCATTTCAACGATTGTTTATCCCCGGCTCACCTGCAATCCGTCCGGGACAATCCTGTCTATTTCGAGTTGGATTTTTCCAGGACTTCCCTGAGCAGAGCCAACCCTTCGATGCACACGGGCATGCCTCCGTAGGTGGACATCTGGAGAATCACCTCTGCCACCTCGTCCTTGGTCGCGCCGGCCCGGAGCGCGGCGATGATGTGGCTTCTGAGCTCGTTCGTCCGGTTGAGAACGCACAGACCGGCCACGGCGCACAGCTCCCGCTCCCGCTGGGTCAGCACGTCCCGGGCGTACAGGTTTCCGAAGATGTGTTTGAACAGGTCCTCGGGGAAGTCGAAATACTCGAAGAGTTCCTTCATGAGCCGCGTTCGCGTTCGCCCCACGAGCTTTTCGGAGACCTCTTTCGGGTCATCTCCCGGCCGAATGTCGGATGCAATCGCCATGTTTCCCTCCCCTACGGATGAATGCATCTTGTCATCTGCCGGCTAGGCAGAAACGAAAACAGGATGCAGCACACGCAGTGCCCATCCTGTTCTGCTCACAGCGGATTGGAGGCAGTCTCCAGGCCGGCCAAGATTCGCCTCATGTTACAGCACGCGAGGGAATTCAATTCCGTCTTCGTCAAGCCTTTTCCAGGATGTGGATACACATCGAGGCCTCCTCGACGCCGATGTTTCCTCCTCCGTTTTCGCACAGCCCGATCCGGGCCCCTTCCACCTGGCGTTTGCCTGCCTCGCCCCTCAGCTGGAGGCCGACCTCATAGATCTGGGCGAGGCCCGAAGCGCCGATGGGGTGACCCCGGCACTCGAGACCGCCGCTCGTGTTGACCGGTTTCTCTCCCCCCAGCTTGGTGGCGCCGCTCTCGGCGTAAGGGCCGCCGTCGCCCAGGGCGCAGAAGCCCATTGCCTCGGTCTGATGCAGCTCACCGTAGGAGGTCGCATCGTGGAGTTCCGCAAGGTCGATGTCTTTCGGCCCAATGCCGGCCTTCTCATACGCCTGCTTCACGAGCCGCTCGCCGATATCCTCCTCGTCCATGCCCCGGTCTCTGCCTGAGCCGAGGACCGAGGCCAAGACCTTCACGGGTCGAGCATTCTTGAGCTTCTTCAGGTAGGACTCGGAGCAAACGATCGCTGCTGCGGCACCGTCCCCCACGGGCGCGCACATGGAACGCGTGAGCGGATAGGCCACGGGCCGGTCGGCGAGCACCTCCTCCACGGTCATATCGGTCTGGTACTGGGCCATGGGATTCAGGGAGCCGTGCCAGTGGTTCTTCGCGCAAATGGCGGCCAGCTGCTCCTGGGTGGACCCGAAGTTCTTCATGTGCCATTTGGCGCCCATGGCGTATGCGTCCATGAAGATGCTGCGGCCCTCCCCGGGCTTTCCGTCCTTGTCGGCCGTGTCCATGCCGAGCTCTTTGCTCAGCTTCATGAACTGTTCGATCCCGGCCTGGAAGTTCTCCACGTCCATGCAGGATCCGTAAGCGCCGAGGGCGATGGCCTTGTTCTCGTGTGTGATCTTCTCGGACCCGACGGCAAGGGCCACATCGTACATGCCGGCCCGCAGTCCCGTCACCGCCATGTGCAGGGACGTGCTCGCCCCGGCACAGGCATTCTCCACGTTCACAACGGGAATGGTGCCGATGCCCATGGACCGCAGGGCCACCTGGCCCCGGATGGAGTGCTGGTTCGTGTACATGCCCCAGAAGGTGTTCGAGAAATAGGCTGCCTCAAGGTCTTCCTTCGTGAGACCCGCGTCCTCGAGAGACAGATTGACGACCTCGTGGGCCATGTCCCGGACGGTCCGGTCCGGATACTTGGTGAAACGGATCATGCCGAGTCCGATAATGTACACATTCTCCATGATGCTCCCAGCTCCTCTCCTGGATTCCCGCGTACGCGGGAATGACGGCCATTGGGCTGCCTCCCTATGGGGGAAGGGGGGGCCTGATCCCTGCCCCCCGATCCCTGACCCCTTAGACTGCTTCCTTTCGCCTTTGCCCTTTCCCCTTTGACCTTTGGTCTACTTCTGCCTCATCATGCTCCGCAGGCTCAGGTCCTTTCGTTCGAGCCACAGGGCCGGGTAGGAAGGCGCAAAGGTCCAGGTGCAGTGATCATCGATGAAGTCACAGTTGTTTACGTGAATGGAATTGTAATAGCCCAGGGGCTCCACCATTCCCCATTGGACATCGTTCATGCGGTACAGCCTACCTTTCTGGTCATACATCAGGTGCAGTTGAGGCAACAGGGTTTCCTTGTCGAAGTAGAATACCCGCTTGCTGTAGATGTAGTTCTTGTCCAGCTGCTTCATCTCCAACACCCACATGGGCCGCCGTTCGAACTTGAGCCCCTTCCACTTCCATCCGTCCTTGCTGTCGAGATAGTCGGATACATCAAAGGTGTAGGCAGGCACCAGAAACTCCCGTTCCTCGACTACGGTGGCCTCGTAAGGGTAGCGATCCGGTCGGAGGGTCTGGGCGAACATGGATGCATCATCGAAGCAGATATCCTGTCCCACGGCCTGGTCCTGGCGGTCCGTGCTGGAGAGCTTGCGGATCCTCCGGAGAAAGTTCACGTAGGCGAGGAAATTCGAGTCCTTTCTCGGGTCGGCAAAGCGCACCTGGTGGTAGACGTTCCCGAAGAGGTCCCGGGGCGAGAAGATCGTGTAGATGATTACCAGGCTCTCCCCCTGTTTCTTCGAACGATCGTCGAACCACCCATAGGGTGGGTACATCACGCGGCCCTCCAGGGTCACCCAGAAAAAGTGCGCCGTACCCCGGTGGTCAATCCCGCCTCGGCTGTTGACGCCGATCGTGAGGTCGTAGTTTGCAGCGTTCTCAGGTTCGCTCGGTCTCTTCTGCCAGTTGTATATGATCTGCCAGCCCATATCGTCCCCCGAAGGCCTGGGAAACGGGTAGCCGGCCACAAAGGTCTCGTGCTTGATGTATCCCTGCTCGTCGAGCTGGGTCTTGCCCATGTTCTCGTGTGTAGCCTTGCCGACGGGCAGGCCGTGCCAGAGTTGCTGGGTCTCGATCACCTCGAATTCGGTGAAAAACCCGATGTGTTTCGGCATGCCCTCGCCGCCCGGCGCGTTGAAACGGTCATAGTGGAAGGGGGTCATCAGCTCCTTGAAGGGGTACTTCTCCTTGTCGGAAAGGGTGTACTTTCCCGGCTTGATCTCCGGGGCGATCTGGCCGACCACGTCCTTGGCCCGAAAGCCCACCGCCTTCTCCCAGGCCGCCCTGCTCTCCACCGGATCGTGGGCAATCGTCTTCCACACATCATCCGGAATGAAGACCTTGTAGTACTGTGAGTCGGTGTAGAAGGGCGCAGGATCGTCGATTGTTCCCTTGACGGCTTCCACGTCCTTGATCGGGGCATGGTAGTTCTGGATAGCCCAAGCAGTGGATGCCGCGAGCAACAAGGCAAGCAGCACGGCTGTAGAGTGAACGGCTCTTCTCATATCTCTCTCCTTGCTATGACCTGTCGAAGTGTCTTCTTCGGTGTATCTGCACTATGCCCGGCGGATGAGACCCCGGATCAGCCCCAATTGTATTTGACCTTGAAAGAAATGTAATCGTTCTTCCTGAACAGCCAGGCGGGTACGTTCGGGTCGTCCCCGCCAAGGAAGACCGCCTCGATCGTGTAGTGCCAGCTGTTGCTCATCAGGTACGTAATGGACGGAAGGAGCAGGGTGGCTTCGTTGTTGAACAAGTAGGCGAAAGCGACCTGAGGAATCAGCTTCCCGTTGAAATAGGAGGTGGCCAAGACAAGGGTGACGGTGTAGTAGTCTTTATCCGGCAAAAAAGACTCATCCACGTCGTTCAGCAGGACATCGTCCGGGTAGTCCAGGATCCGGCTGTAGAAGAACTGGGGCATGACCGAAAAATAGGCCCGCTGGTTCAAAGCCGGGATCTTCACCTTCCAGTCGACCCCGAGGCCTGTCTTCAAGTAATCGGACTCGATGTACCTCGTCTGGTCGGCATCGGCGAAGACCTTGTCGAACTGGTACCGGGCCTCCACGCGTATGAGCGGATTCACGCCGCCCAGGGCCGAGATCACGATGGGCAGGTCCCCGGTCCAGGTCACGCCCAGAGTCTTCTGACGCGGGTGGTAGCCCGAGTAGATCGGGTAAAGGATCGAAGTCCCGTCCGAGGCGGTGCCCAGGGCAGGAACCGGCTCGCCGGCGATTGCCGTCAGGAGCGGGTCCATTACAAAGGGCGTATCCTCCTTGAACAGGAGCTGGGGCGAATTCTCCAGCCCATAGAAGCCGTTCAGGGTCAGGATCGAGCCCTTGATCATCAGGCTCAGGCGCAGGGCATACTCGAACGCGTCGTCGTCCCAGTTGTCCGGCTCGATGATATTGTTCAGGTCCGGGGCGCCCACGTACATGGTGGGCGTGCCGACACCGAGCATGTCATACAGCGGGTTCGCAATCTCCGCAGCTGCCGACCAGATGCCCCCGAAATCGTTCCCGGTCTCCAGACGCTGGTTTGCGATGAACTGGGCGTTCGGGTTGAACACGAACTGCAGCCCCGCTTCACCCAGCCAACCCAGGTTCAGTTCCGGCCACCACTCGGCCCGGACCAGCCAGATCGGGATGATCGTCGTCTCGAACTCCACGTCCGAGAATCCCCGCCGGTCGTCGATCGGGTTGATCTGGTCCATGATCCGGAAGAAATCCATCTCCCCCCAGGAGACGATCTGCTTGCCCACCCGGAACAGGAACGTCCAGGGCGTCCAGGTCACGTGGGCCTCCTTGAGGAACTGCCAGGACCGGTCATCCAGGTACATGCGGCTCCGGGAATGGCTGAAGAGCTTCTCGTTCCAGGTCCGATCGTCGTGTTTCAAGTCATAGATCAGGTCCATGGTCATGATACCCGAGATGTACAGGGTCGTATCGTGACGGGGACGGTAGTCCGCCTCGGCGAACACGGTGAGCAGGGCCTGCTGAAGCCCTTCTTCGACGTGGTAATTGTCCCCCTTCAGGCTGATCGAGGCAGACTGGGAGGCAAACCCGAACAGGTTCAGCGGCTTTCCCAGCAACGTGAACTGTTTAGCCAGGGCCGGCTGGACCGAGACCCCCGCCAGCAGGACCAGCAACAAGACGGCACTCAGAATCAATCTTCGCATGATTTTCCCCCCAAATCGTTCCGGTTGGTGGATCGCATTCCCTTAATCATGGTTGCCCCCGCGAAGGCGGGGATCCCTAAGCACCTGAAGCCAGTGGATTCCTGCCTGCGCAGGAATGACGGCCTATGTTGCTCTTTCCGCTCGCCGGGTGATGAATTTCGGCTTGATGACGTAGAGCATGAGCGGGTGAAGGGTGATCGACAGGATCACGTTCGTCGTGAGGATCATGGCCAGGAAAATCCCCATCTGGGCCTGGAACTTGAGGTCCGAGATGAAGTACCAGGACATGATCGGCAGCACCATGGTCAAGCCGGTGAGCACCACCGCCTTGCCCGAGGTGCGGACCGACTTCAGGATGGCCTCGGACCACCTCTCACTCTCGCTTGTCTCTTCCCATTGGTCCTTACCCGGAAACTCTTCCATGCACCGATTGTAGATGTAGATGGCGAAGTCCACGCCCACGCCCACGCCCACCGCGGCCACGGGGAGCGTGTTGATCGACAGGCCGATATCGGTCAGAGCCATGTACGCAAAGGCCACCAGGTTGCCCAGGATCAGGGGCAGGGTGAACATCATCCCCGCCACGATGGACCGGTAGAAAAGGGTGCACAAGAGGAAGATCGTGGCGAGCACCATGCTGTCGATCGCCACGTGGGTCCTTCGCATCTCTTCGTTTGTCGCGATCTCCATGCCGATCCTGCCGCCGGCGAGGAAGAATTCGCCCTTCTCCAGCTTCATCGGATGTTCTTCGAAGAATGCGTAGGCTGCCTCGCGGATCCGAAGCAGGTTGTCCGAGGTGTGGTCGGCGAAATAGAGCGTGATCTGTGCCTTGCTCATCTCGCTGTCGAAATACCGGGCCATGGTGTAGACGTCCACCTGGTCTCGAGTCCAGCCGATGATGTTGGTCATGGTGATCGGGTCGGGAGGCAACTCCCTCCAGACCACGTCCCCGTCGTGCATGATGAAGTTCAAGGTCTTCATGAGCCCGATGATCGAGTCGGAGGACTTGTAGATATCCGGAAGCTCGGTCTGCATGTGGCGGTCGAAATTCTCGAAGGTGTTCAGGATCGCAGCGTCGTCGTACACCGAACCCTCTTCCCCCTCGTAGTAGAGCGTGAAATCCTCGGAGGAGATGTCAAAGGTCTTGTCCACCACGCCCTGGTCCAGGTTGTAGCGGTGGTCGGGCCAGAGCAGGGGGGAGCCGGGACTCGCGTCTCCGATCTTCAGGTTCGTTGCCTGGTACACACAGAAGAGAAGCAGCACGGCGGCCGTCACCGCCAGGACAGACTTGCCCCGGCCGATGGAGAACTCGGCTGCCCCCACACAGACCTTGTCCAGCCAGCTCATCTTCTTGCTCTTCCTCACCCAGGCCTCACTGGCCCGCGCCAGCGGCATGTAGCTGCACAGGATCGGTGTGACGATCCCGCAGAGGGCGACCGTGAGCATCCAGAAGGTCATGAAGACCGCCACCATCTGCATGAGGGCGATCTTGACCACGATCAGGATGAAAAATCCGGCTGCGTCGGTGGCCACGCCGGCCCAGTTCGGCAGGATCATGGAACGCATCGTTTCGTAGCAGGCCTTGTTCCTGTCGCCAAACTGTACGAATTCTTCCATATATCGGTGGGTGATCTGGACCGAGTGGCTGACCATCCGGGCCGCCACCAGGAAGGCGAGCACGTATTGCAGGGGGCTGAAGTTGATCCCCAACCAGCCGATGAAGCCCAGGCCCATGGCCGTGCTGATCACCCCGAAGCACATGGGCACGACCATGCCCACAAAGTTCTGGAACGAGAAGAAGAGCACGATGATCATCAGGATGACGCTCGCCGCCATGACCATCATGATCTGGGTCTTGTAGCCGTAGATCCATCCCATGAGGACCGGGAACCCTACCAGATACACCTCGGTCTCTTCATCAGAGTACCTGGTTGCCAGATCCTGGAGAATTTCGTTGGCACGGGCGTATGAGATGTCTTCCTTGAACTGGGTGAGCACCATCGCAGCCGTGCCGTCCCTGGAGACGAGGATGCCGCGAAGGATCGGGTCGGAGAAGATGTCCTTCTTGAGCTGCCGGACCCCTTCCGGGGTGTCGGGCACATCCGGCCACATGAGGGGCTCGACCCGGATCTCCCCTTCTCCCACAGGCTTGACCACCTTTGTCGCTCGGCTCCCGATCGACAGGGTCAGGATCCGGTAGGTCTCGGGCCACAGGGCCACTTCCTGGTCGATGGCCTGCACCTTCTCGAGGATGGACTTCGTGAAGACGTCTCCGTCCTTCGCCTCGAGCGCTATGGCCACAAACGATCCACCGCTGCCGAACACCTCGGAGAACTCGATCATGATCTTCAGGTACGGATGGGCGTAGGGCAGGAGCTCTTCGATGACCACCTCGCCCTTGATCCGGGTCGTGCCGTAGGCAAATCCGCAGGCGACGACCAGGGTGAGCGCCAGGACGAGGACCCGGTTTGAGGTGGCGAACCAGGCAAGCCTGTCAAGAAAGGTGCGCTTCTCTTCCGTCATCTTATTGAGCCCCTTCAGTATTCGATTCCCGTCCAGTTACCTTCGGGTTGTTTCCGGTAGATCGCGCCCTCATCCCCGCATGCCGCAAACCGCCCCTCGCCAAGGGCTTCAAGATCATAGATCCAGCCGTACTCGATGGTCGGCTCGAACTTGGCGGGCTGCCACCCGGCACCGGCATCGGTTGAAACCATACACAACCCGTTCCCTGCGATCACGACCGTGCCCGCACCGTCGGATGCGATGCTGTAGAGCTGGACTTTCGGAAAACCCAGAGAGACCTTTTCCCAGGTTTCGCCCCCGTCGGTTGTTTTCTTCACGGTACCGAGGATTCCCACGGTCCAGGCAGTCTCCGGGTCGATTGCCACCACATCGAAGAGAAAGTCATCTCCCGTGATGAAGCCGGTGTCCCAGTCCATTTCGTAGCGCCCGGCCTGTTTCTCCCAGGTCTCACCCCCATCGCTCGTGTGGTAGGTGTGTCCGAACTCGCCCGCGACCCAGCCGTGCCGGTCGTCACAGAAGGAAATGGACTTCAGGATGTAGTCCTCATCCTCGAAACGGACCTCCCAGGTCTTTCCGCCATCTGTGGTGGCCAGGATGTGGGTCCTTTCCGACGTGACGAACCCCTTTTCGGGGCTCAGGAAGACGACGTCCATATGGAAGTAGTCAATGGGGCTCTCCTGTTTCTCCCAGGTCTCGCCCCCGTCACTCGTGTGCACGATCGTACCCTTGTTGCCCACGGCCCAGCCGTTCTTCGTATCCACGAAACAGATGCCGGACAGGGTGAATTTCGTGCCGCTCGACTGGGGGCTCCAGGTCGTGCCGCCATCCGATGTGTGCAGGATCGTACCGTATCGCCCGCAGGCCCAGCCATCCATTTCCGTGGGAAAGGATACCGAGATCAGGTCATCGCGCGCCTTCCCGCCCTTTTCGGCGTGTACGGCCATGGGCAGAAGAAGACACAGGCAAACAAGGAGGACGAACGAACGTATTCCGGTCAAAGTCTGATTGAGCGCACTCATTAGGGGCATCCCCCGAATCGGATGGTGCCTTCCAAAGAAGGCAGAATCGTTGTTCCAGCCAGGGACAAGAAGGGAGTTCGAAGGGCTGTGGAGGACGTAGCTGCGAAACAACGACAATATAAACACATTATGGTCTCTTCGTGGAAGTGGAGAAATGCGTGTCGCAACATACTAGAACGATTTGCGATATTTTGAAAGGGTCTCAAGAAACGCGGATTCGAGGGGCTCAGGCTCTCCCTGAAGTCACTTCAGGATACGAATCCTCTGCTCGACTTCCTCGACCTCCATACCCCGTTTGGCGATCTCGGCAAAGAACCGGGTCGTGTCCACGCATCCTTCCGGCGCAAGGACTCCCTTTGTCGGGATTTCCCCTTTGCCCAGCATCTGCGTACCGATGGAGGCCGGGATCCCGGTCCAGGGGCTCATCCTTCCGTAAACGGTGTAGACATACTCAACAGAGTCCCCGCCTTCCGTCCCGCGAATCCAGACCATGAAGCCGGAGAGAGCTGGAGGCAGCTCCTCGGGCATGGGAAGGGCGTCAAGCAGGGTCATGGCGATGTCTTTGGGAGCAACCTTGTTTCCCCCGATATCGATCGGCTCCGCCCCGGTGAGACCCAGGGCCGAAAACACCTTCAATCCCTCGTCCAGGCCCGGAACCCCGCCTTTGCAGGTACACTCTTTGAGGCCCTTGATGTAGAGGGGCAACGTTGCGGGCTCGGGATGCCCTACATAGTAGACCTCGGATTCCCCAATCTCCGGGAACACGACCATCTCGGAGTCGGTAAGGGCGGGAACATCCTGGAGTTTACCGTCCAGGTATTGCGGCACGTTCCCATCGATCATGTGGAGGCCATGGTACATGGCCGCCGAGGCTCCCGGTTCGTCCACATCGGTTATGGCAACAACCCACTTCACTTCAATCTCATCGACCTGATCCAGCTTGTCGGCTCCGTGCTTTGCGAAGAGGTTGGTCACGCCCGGGCTCGCGCCCAGGCCGATGACGGCCGTGATTCCTGCGGCCTTCGCCTTCTCATCCAGGGCAAGCATGTCGCGGGTGGCATCGTAGTCATCGCAGATGTCCAGGTAGTCCTTCTTCGCCTCGATGGCCGCCTCGATCGCCTTGACGCCGTGCTTGTAGAAGGGGCCCGCAAAATTAACGACCACGTCGGCCTCCTTCATGGCGGCCACGAGCGTGTCGTGATCGTTCACGTCCACGTGCAGGGTCGAGACCTTGTCATTGGCCAGTTCGGCCTTGAACTTGTCCGCATTCTCGAGATTGATGTCCCCGATGACGAGACGGGAGACGTCCTCGCTCTTAATGAGATCTTTGACGGTTATCTTGCCTTCCTGTCCACAACCACCCAGTGCCAGTACCTTCATGTCTTTCTCCTTTCTTCCCCGAACCTGAAGAGACGATTACAAGGCTGTCTTCATGATCATCTTTTCGTGGAAATCCGCGAGTCCTCTTTCCTTCAGCATTGCCTGGAAGGGGCCCATATCCAGGCACGCCTCCGGCGGCAGAACGCCCGTCTCCTTGATCTCTCCGCGAGCCAGCATCCGAACGGCCAGCGAGGCGGGCAGGCTCGTACAGGGGGCCATGTTTGCTACACCGGCGTACTCCAGGGTCACAGCATTCCCATCCTTTGTACCGATGACCTGTATGACCATGGCGCTGAGTCTTTCTTCCGGGGGAAGCTCTTCATGGGGAACGGAAGCCATCAGGGTCACCAGCAAGTCCCTCGGCGAAACATCTTGTCCCTTCACGGAAACAGGTTCGGCCCCCATCAGGCCCAATTCCTTCAATCCTTGAAAGAGCCCGATCATCTCGCCGGTGAGAGCGCCCTTGTTGACAACGGTCTTGACCCCCGGGATGACTCGACTCAGGGTGATCGGCTCGGGATGCCCCACGTAGAAGACCGGCAACGCTCCGTGAGGGGCCGGAAACTCTATGATTTCCTCTGCGCCGGAAAGGCCCGGAACGTTTACCAGCTTTCCATCCAGAAACTGCGGCACATCCCCGGACACCATGTGAAACATGTGGTCATAGACCGCAGGTCCTTCCGGTTCCCCTTCTCCGATGACCCAGAAGATCCTGATTTCATCCGTACTGTCCAGCTTGCCGGCTCCTTGCTTTGCCATCAGATTGCACAGGCCGGGACTGGCGCCCAGGCCGATGATGGCAGTGACCCCCTCTTCCTTGGCCGCACCGTCGAGTTCGAGCATATCGAGCGTAGCATCGTAGTCATCGCAGTAGTCCACGTAGTGCCTGCCCGCCTCGATAGCCGCCTTCAACACCTTGACTCCCAGGAGATGGTACGGACCCGTGCAGTTCAGGGTCACGTCCGCACCCTGGATGCAGGCCACGAGCCCCGGGTGGTCATGCACATCAACCTTCAGTGCAGAGAGCTTGGGGCTCTTCAGTTTCGCAACCAATCGATCGGCCTTCTCCTTGTCGATATCCCCGATGGTGACCTGGCTGATGTCATCACTTAGGACCAGATCTTCGACTGCGGGCAGGGCCTGCGCCCCACAACCGCCCAATACGAGTGCTTTCATTTGTTGTCCCTCCTTGTTCATTCTGAAATGCTTACCTCCACCAGTTCCTCTGCATTCTTCTTTCCTGGCGTGCACAGGGGGGCCAGTTCATCGAGGAAGGCGTCCGGGTCGATGGCCCCTTCCGGTGCAAACACGCCCTTTCGATCTACCTTCCCTTTGGAAAACATGGCCAGGGCCGTGGCCAAAGGGACGCCGGTGATCCCACCCATGGTCTCCTGCTTCATGCCCCCGAAAGGCGCGGCCGAGAGACGGGTGCCCACCCGTCGCGGCTTTCCGTCTTTCGTACCCGCGGCATAGGCGAACAGCGAGGCGATGTAAGGGATCTTCTTCCTTGATGCGAGAAGGTAGTGCACAAACATCCTCCTCCCGAGCCTGGACAGGAGAAGCTTCCCCCATCCGGCTCCACCCATAAGGATGTCGTTCACCTGGTCCGTGGCCTCGTCGATGCTCACCTTTCCGGCATCCACCCGGCCGGCGACCCAGCGCAAGGGCTCGATCACATAGGAGGGCATGTTCATCACATTGCTACTGTTCCGAATCTCGGGCCTGAAGAGAGGGAGCGTGATCGGTTCCGGGTGTCCCACCGTGTGTGTTGTAACCAGGCCCACGCCGGGGTAATGAACTGGAACCTCCTCGAAGGCAGTCGCGTCCTTGAATTCGCCGTCCCGCCGAACGCGGATCTTCCCGGTGAGCTGATGGATCCAGTGCTCGGTCGCTGCGCGGAGGGTGCCCCCTTCTCCAGGCTTCTCGGAAAGCTCCTCGTCATGACCGCCTGTCCCCCATCCGGTAATCAGGGCATCCACGCTGTCGAGCTCATTCATCGCCTTTACAGCCAACAGGTTCGAAAGGCCCGGGCTGGCGCCCATGCCGATGACGGCCGTGATCCCTGCCTTCTTCGCCTCTTCGTCGAGCTCGAGCATCTCGAGCGTGGGCTCCCAGTCATCGTTGATGTCCAGGTAGTGGCAGCCCGCACGGATGGCCGCACGCAGGACGGGCAGGCCGAACCGGTAGTAGGGGCCCACCGTTGTCATCACTACATCCGCTCCCTCGAGCAGCTTTGCCAGGGCTGTTTCGTCCAAGACGTCTACCCCGACGGGTCTCGTCTTGGGTCCGCACCTCTCCGCGAATTCCCGGGCCCTCTGATCATCCCTGTCGGCGATGACGATTTCGTCCACGAAGTCAAAGCCGACGGCCGTACGAACCGCGAACTGACCCATTCCCCCACAACCACCCAGAGCGACTACACGGATCCTGTCCGGTGCCATCTTGGTCTCCTTCTAAGAAAGCCCATACGCTTTTGTTGGCCGCCCGTGTTTGTTGCATCAAGGGGGAGTCAAGGGGTTCCCGCCTTTGCGGGCATGACAGCCGCCGAGAACGCCTCATCGGGCCCGTCGCCTCACCCATTTGTCATGCCGCACAGGATGAATTCGACAAAGTCGTCCGCCATAGCGGCCGGTGAGAACCGACGCGCCCCATTCGACATGCTCTGAATGAACCAGGTTTCTTCGATCCCGTTCAGGTAGGAGATCAGGGCCAGTGCAGCGAGTTCGGGGTCTGCACGGGAGTCGATTTCTCCAGCCTGGATCCCCTCGCGGACGAGGTCCGCGATCGTCTGCTGGACCCGGTCCACAAAGCCGAACCAGTCCCTCACCCCTTCCATTACCTGATCGTCGAATTCGGTCTTGGTGAGCGCCATCTCAACCAGGGTTCGATAGGCCTCGTCCTGCTCGAGCGTGACGAGCCATTCCTTCATCAGGGTCCTGATCTTGAGCAGGGGGGAAAGGTCGGACAGAAGAATTCCTGTGAGGCGTTCTTGATAGCCGCTCACGCTTTCGATTACCGCAGAGCTGTAGAGCTTGGCCTTGTTGTCGAAGTGCCAGTAGATGGCGCCTCGGGTAACGCCCGCCTCCTTGGCGACCTCTTCGAGCCGGGCGCGTGCGTACCCTTTGGTGGAGAAGACCTTGAGGGAAGCGTCCAGGATCGCCTTGCGGGTTCTCTCAGCCTCTTCCTTGGTCCTTCTCATGAACCACCCCCTTTGCGAGCACTCATACATACATACAAGTATGTAGGTATAATGTCAAGAAAAAAACGGGAATCCATAACTCTTTGAAATCAATGGATTCCCGCTTTGTATGGCCGGGCTTTGGGCCCCTATTCCTCGACCTCAGGTCCTCCGGCGCCGGGACGGAACCAGGTCACGGGCCGGAACTCCCTGGGCACCACGCCCTTCTGTTTGAACCTGGGATATCCGAGGGCAATGGTGGTGGCGATCCGCCAGGGCGCTTCGATCCCCAGCATGGCCTTCAGCTCGGGTACGCTCTCGACCATCGAACCGAACCCGGACCAGCAGAAGCCCAAACCGAGTGCCTGCGCGGCCAGGTTCATGTTCTGGCCGCAGATCCCGGCCTGCATGTCAGGGCCTGCCGCCTTGTCGTTCGAGGCCAGGAAGATGACCACGGGCGCGCCGAGGTAAGCGGGCAGCTCCTTGCGGGCCACGCATCCCACACCTCCCTGAACCCGGGGATCGAAGATACCGATGGGTGTAGGTTCGCCGAGCATCTGGACCATGCCCATGACCATGGCATCGTTATGGTAGGACGAGTGCAGCATGCCCACCAGGCCGTGGGCGGCCTCCTCCAACTTCCGGATGAGTTCCCTGTCAGTGACCACTACGAACTTCCAGGGCTGGTGGTTGCCGGCACTCGGCGCAAACCGGCCCGCCTCCAGCACGCGTCTGATCAACGATTCCGGAACGGGATCGTCCTTGAAGTTCCGGACGCTCCTTCGCTCCATCATGGTCTTCTCCACCTCGGTCCACTCGGCCGGCTTGCCCTCGGCATCCTGCGGTTCCAGGGGCATCTTGTAGGGGTGATATCCGTAACCGAAGAAGCCTTCATCCACATGGTAGGTTTCCACGATCGAGATGGCGTCCACCGGACAGGCGACCTTGCAGTTGAAGCAGGAGAAGCAGGCATACGTCTCCTTCATCTTCGGGACTTCCTTCTCGTCCATCTCCCAGCACTTGAAGGGGCAGTTCTCGAGACACAGCCCGCAGGAGGTGCACTTGTCCGGATCGGCCTTCATCACGCCCATGTGAACGCCCGTCGGGCGGAGCATGTCCTTCAGGTCGTCAAAGGTTGCACCCGCGGCCGCGGTGGACTGAGCACCCGGCTGTTGGGTTCCCTCCTGTACATCCAGGGTCAGCTTCCCCTTCCCTATCCTCTCGGCCCCGTCCAGGGCCAGGGTCTCGTTCGTGCCGTCCTCGATCATGCTCGCCCGGGCATCGCGGAAGATCTTCTCGATCAGGTACTCCCTTGAAAGACCGTACCCGCCGAAGATCTGAACGCCCTCGCTTGCCGCCCGGAAGGCGGTTTCCGTTGACAGGATCTTGGAGGCGATGGCGTACTGCACGGCCATGGGCTGCATCTGCTCGTTGAGACTGCTGTTGTAGACAAGCACTCGGCGCGCAAGGGACCGGGCCGCCTCCACGGACGCAAACATGTCGAAGAGCTTGAGCCGGATGTTCTGGTGCTCGAAGATGGGCCGTCCCCCCTGCACCCTCTCCTTGGCGTATTGAAGGGCCTCTTCCAGGGCGGCCTGGGCGCACCCGGCAAAGAGCAGCCCCATCGAGCCATTGGCCAGACCCAGTTGCATATTCGAATACGTCTTGTAGGTTACCGGGTCGGAGGCGACCATCGCCGTTGCAGGGATACGGACGTCGTCGAAGAAGATCTCGCCCTGGTTCAGGGCCCGCTGACCGATCTTGTCCAGGGGCTTCCCACGGGTGATGCCGGGCAGGTCCAGGGGGATGACCGCGATGCCCCCGCCTTCGTTCCCACGGGACGGGTCGATGGAGAGCCAGAGGGCCGCGTAACCTGCAAAGGTCCCGTTGCTCACCCAGGAGGACTTCTGGCCGTTGAGCACGTAGCTGTCTCCATCCTTCACGGCCCTGACCTGATTGGCAAGCTCGGGCATGGCACCGTACTCCCCCTCGAAGCGCAGGGAGTCCGACCCGTGATCCGGCTCGGTGATGGCCCAGCAACCCGTCATGGTACCGGTCGTGTCCGCACAGAATTGTTTGACCAGGCCCTGCAACTCCGGGTCGGGAGACACCATGCCCCAAATCCACGGGCTGGCATTCAGACCGAAGCCGATGCCCAGGTCCGGCGCCGCCCAGCCTGCAAGCTCCCAGAACAGGGCGGTGCTCAGGGTGTCTGCATTCATCCCTCCAACTTCTTCCGGAAACATCATCTGGTGGTAGCCCAGCTCGTTGGTCTTCCGGAAAACCTCCCACAGGACAGAGCCTTCGGCGTACACATCTTCGGGGTTCGGCATCCGGTCCAGCTCGACGGCGGCCGGCCTCCAGACTTCACGCATGAACTTCTTGGTCGAATCCCAGAGAGCCACGTGCTCTTTGGTGAGATCGACGTTCAGGTCACGGAGTCCCATGGTATTCCTCCTATTTCTTCAAAATGGTTACGGACAGGGCCGCCTCGGACGCACCCACCGTGCCGCCGGCGTTCTGTGCCAACCCGACCTTGGCGCCTTCCACCTGCCGCTTCCCGGCCCGGCCGCCTCCGGCCAGGTGCCAGTAGAGCTCCACCACCTGGCGCACACCTGTGGCCCCGATCGGATGGCCCTGTGACTCCAGGCCCCCGGAGACGTTGACAGGGAGCTTTCCGCCCAAGGTGGTGTGCCCCGCCTCTGCAAATGCACCCCCACCCCCAATCGGACAGAAGCAGAGGTTCTCGGTCGCATACAACTCGCCAAAGGCCGTCGCATCATGGACCTCTGCGAGGTTGACGTCCTCGGGACCCGCGCCCGCCCGCTCGTAGGCGCTCCTGGCCAGCTTGGTCATGGTGCTCTCTTCCTCCTCCGCTTCAGGATCCTCGCCACTGGCCAGCATGCAGGCGGCCACTTCCACCGCATGGGTCGCTCCGATCCGATTCGCGAACTCCTCCGAGCAGATAACGACAGCCGCCGCCCCATCCCCGATGGGCGAACACATGGGCCTGGTCAGTGGGTAGGCAACCTCCGGGGCCGCAAGCACCTCTTCCACACTGAACTCGTTCCGGTACTGGGCAAGGGGGTTCATCGAAGAGTGGTAGTGGTTCTTCGAGGAAATCACGGCCATCTGCCGCTGGGTCGTCCCGTACTTCTCCATGTGGGCCCGAGCTATCATTGCATAGACGTCCATGAACACCGTGCGCTGCCCGGACTTCGCCTTTTCGGTCTCGCCCCTGGCCTCCCTCTCCTTCTTGATCTTCTCCTCCTGCTCGGCAAAGGCTTCCATCATCTGGGCCAGCATCTCCACATCCATGCACCCGGTGAAGGCCGGAAGAACCCGTCCTCGATCCTCGAAGAACATCTTCTCCATGCCCACGGCCAGGGCCACGTCCATCTCGCCCAGGGCCACCATGGCCCGGGCGCCGTGCAGGGCCGTGGCTGAGGATGCGCACGCGTTCTCCACGTTGATCACCGGGATCAGGCCGATGCCCATGTCCCGCAGCACCACCTGCCCACGAACCGACTCCTGCCCCTGCAACACCCCCTGGGAGGCGTTGCCGACCCACGCGCCTTGCAGCTGTTCCTTATCTACACCCGCGTCCTTGAGGGCCCCCTGGACCGCCTCGGCTACGAGAGACTTCAAGTTCCGTTCCATGTGGCGGCCGAATTTGGTCATGGTACCGCCGATGATCTTCACCTTCCGCATTGTCTTCCTCCTTTTTCCAGATGTTATATATATCATTAGAAACAGCGGAGTCTACTTCGCCAGCGCGTTCCCGAGTTCCTGGATGAGGTCACCCGCCTCACTCTCCGGGATACAGACAGACCGGCTGCCTCGCCGAATCTCGATCTCAGGCCCCTTCTCCCCGGACACCCGCCGGACCGTAACGGGCTCCTCCGCGGCGCCCTCCTGCCGGTCAGGAACGAACTCTCGGTATGATGGCGGGACGTAACCCGGGTTGATCCAGTCAAGCGGGTTGAACTCCGCGAACTGGATCAGGGTGCCGAAGGCCTCCTTCGGGTGGATGTAGAACTCCTTCCAGCCCGGAAGGGCCTCGGAATAGCCGAAGGTCTTGATCCCTTTTCCCTCGAGCATTTTGTGCATGGCCTCGAGGTCGTCCACCTGGATCGTGATGTGGTGCGGGCCCTCTCCCCTCTTCTCGATGAACCGGCGGACGAACCCGTCCGCATCGAGGGGATCGATCAACTCGATGAAGCAGGACGTCCCCAGCTCGAGGGTGGTCCAGCGGTAGCCCTGGTCGGCGAAGGGCGCGCAGAAGAGCTCCCTGCCTCCGAGGCATTCAATGAAGAAGTGCTTTGCCCGCTCGAGGTCGCGGACTGCGATCGCCACGTGGTCGATGCGTCTGATCATGCGAGCCTCCTCGGCGTATCGGGTGTTCCCCCTATTCGGGGAACTCGACCACCTCGACCGGGATGCCATCCGGGTCTCTGACGTAGATGAACCACGCGGTTCCCTGGAGGCCCTCTTCCGCGAGGTCGATCGGCGTGGGGTGAGAAATGAGCTCCAGGCCCGCGTCCAGGTAGTTCCTGGCCAGGGTGAGCACATCCGTACAGACACAGCAGCACTCCAGGTAGCCGTAGTCGCCCCAGAGAACCTGAAACGGAATGGACCGGCCCCGGGGCTTGGAGACCTCGTAGAGCTCGAGCATGTGGAATCCGTTGCCGTTCGCAAGGAGACAGGAACGGACCTGGGTGTCCTGGCTCCCAGACACCTCACCCACGAGCCCGGAGAAGGCCTCGTGCGGCTCGATCGCCACGGTGTCGAAATCCGCGTACTTCCGGTAGAACTCCATCGACCGGTCAAGATCGGTGACGCCGATCCCCAGGGACCGAATCATGCCGACGCCGTCGCCCGTCTCGATCTTCGAGGAGGAAACGAACTCGATCAGGTTGCCGTCCGGGTCCGTTCCGTACACAAACGAATAGTCTCCCCATCCGGGGATGTCCGTTGATTTCGGTGGGGAGATGAAATTGACCTTGTCCTTGTAGGCCTCACAGAACTTCTCCACATCGGCCACTTCGACCGTCATCTTGTTCACGCCGATGTCCCCGTACCGGATCTCCTTGTGGATCGGCCGGGGGCTGGGCTCGAACCGCTGGATACACTCCACCACGATGCTTTCCCTCTCCTGCATGTACATCCAGCCGTTGAACACGTGGGGTGACGTCCGGAAGAAGTCGGGCATGGCGTTGTGGGTAACGCCAAAATCCGCCATGGGGATCGTGCACTCCATGACATCCCTGTAGAAGGCCCTGCTCTTGTCGATGTCGCGCACGCCGATACCGACGTGCTGAACGCCTGTCACTTTTGGCTTTTCCATGGTGAGACCTCCTTCTCGTATTGTGTCAGTCACGTCTTCTGATCCTGCTCTATCTAGCCCGAATTACCGCCACCTTGTTCTTCAGTAATAACATCTGGATTCACCTCGCTTCTTCCACGCCAAGAACAGACTGCTTCGGCTCCTGCCGCTGAAAGGGCGGGAGGCGTGGCCCGATCCCTGATCCCCCTATTCGTTGCCTTGCGCGTTTCTTATGACGACCTAGATGCCCAAAGGCATGCCCCCTGCGACGGGCACGGGAACCCCTGACAGGAAAGCGGCCCGAGGGCCCGCGAGAAACGCTACCACATCGGCAACCTCCTCGGGTTGGCCGGCGCGCCCAAGGGAGCAGGCTTCTCCGAAGAGACCCCTCGCCTCTTCCTCGCTGACGCCCGCTTCCATGGAGATGAACTTGATCTCTTCCTCGCCCATATCCGTAAGGATGTTGCCGGGGCAGACGGCATTGCACCGGATGTTCTGGCGCCCGAATTCAGCGGCAACAAGCTTCGTCAGGCCCACGACAGCGAATTTGGTGACCGTGTAGGCCCCGTATCCTTGCCCCGCACCCAGGCCCGCCATGGACGCGTTGTTGACGATCGCGCCTCCCCCTCGTTCGATCATCTTCGGAATCACGGCCTTGCAGAAATGCACCATCCCCTTCACGTTGACATGCCAGCTCAGGTCCCAGTTCTCGTTCGGGATGTCCATGAAGGCTCCCACCCCTACACCCGTACCCGCGTTGTTGAACAGGATGTCCACACCGCCAAAGGTCTCGCACGTTTTCTCGACGCAGGTCTGGATCTCGCCGGCATCGGTCACGTCCACGGCCAGGGCCAGGGCCTTGGAGCCGAGGGCCTCGATCTCGGCCACCAGCCTCTCGAGGGGTGCGAAATCACTGCCGACTCCGAGCAATCCTTCGACCTCCAGGTCCTCGCGCTTCCGGGCCAGGTCGGTGACCACCACCTTCGCCCCCTGCTCGGCAAGCTTCAGGGCACTCGCTCGGCCCATACCTTTGGGGCGTCCCGCGCCCGTTACGATGGCGACCTTCCCTTCCAGCAGCTTCATGTTTCTTCTCCCATGACCATGATGATTGCGGTAAGTGTTACATTTCGCGAGGACCTTCTTCGGCAACCGTTAGATCTTACCGAGGGAGGAGTCGATAGTCTACACCTTCAAAAAAACCACAAGTAAATGATGTTTTCCTCAAACCATGCACAAATTTAGACGAATCGCACAAGTGTCTTCCTCGACTCCCTTCCCTTCTGCTACCCTTTCTGCTACGATTACGGCGATTGGACCTACGACCGCACCGGTGTTGAGGAAGACATGAGAAGAGACGCAGTGTCCCGGTTCCTGATCCTGAATCACGAAATTCTTCCCACCGAGAAAACGGACATCTTCGACCGGATCGAAAATACGGCGGTCTACGAGGTGGTCAAGGTGGTCAAGGGCGTCCCCTTGTTTTTCGAAGAACACATGGAGCGCATGCGGAATTCCGGGCATGCGTCGGGGATTGCCTTGCGGAAGGAAGACAGGGAGATCCTGGACGAGATCTCAACACTGGTGGAACAGAATCAGTGCCGGGAGACGAACATCAAGCTCGTTTGCGCTTGCGTGGAAGGAGAAGAAGCCTTCCTGACCTACTTCATCGCCACCGAGGACCCGGGGCCGGAGGGCCTGAGCAAAGGGGTTCACACGATCCTGCTCCAGGCCGAGAGAAAGGATCCGCACGTGAAGAACGTTGGCAGTTCCTTCCGGGACAGGGTCCGAGCCGCCATGGATGAGGCGGGCGCCTATGAGACGCTTCTGGTCGACGGCGACGGGTTTGTCACCGAGGGGGTCCGCTCGAATCTCCTCTTCGTGAGGGGAGGCAACCTGTGCACCCCGCCTTCGGAAAAGGTCCTGCTGGGAGTGACCCGGAAGCACGTCGTGCAGATCTGCAAGGATTCCGGAATCGAGATCCGGGAGGAAAGGCTGCACAAGGGAGAAATCGAGACGATCGAGGCGGCCTTTCTCACGGGCACGACCGTAGACGTGATGCCCATCGGCACGATCGAGGCGCACGTCCTGGCATCCGCTTCTCATCCCGTGGTTCAAGGAATCGTGGACAACTACCGGGAGGAGGTCAGGGCCTATGTTGAGAGTGTTTAGCGGCCGGGAACCGCCGTTCAACTCCCGGGGGCAGGTCACAGGTGGCTCTTCGCACCTTCGGCGAACAATGCGTTGAGCCCTCTGTTGAGCGGGGCCTCCCCTCCAAGGAGGCGCGAGTACACGAATCCCTGTTCATCGTGCTGGGTTACATTGGCCTTCACATGCCTTGGGCCACTCGACTTCACATCCACCGAAACGTAGTACGTCTCTTCAAACGGGACGGGCCGGAACTGCTCTGCGGTCGCAAAGCCCGTGGGCAGGCCCGCAGCACCGTATGCATTGCGAGCCCAGATCACGACCGATTGGACCGCTACGTCGGCGGTATACAGGTTGAAAGTGTTTACAGGGAACTGCCCTTGGTCCCTTTTCGCCACGGAGGGGGAACAGCACTCGAGCACCAGACCCTCCTTGTCCATCTTCAAGATCTTCTGAACCCCGGCAAATAACGGACCGTGGAAGAGGGTCCCATCCTGGTAGCATGTGGCAGGACCATCCTGCAGAGGAAAGGGCCCTCCAAACGGATGGGTGGGGGGAGGGGGGATCCGCTGCCTCAGGGTGAATGCTCCGCTGTAGTTGTAGCGAGGCCGTCCTCTCGGCCCCATGTGCCATAAAGCAGCCTCGAACAAGACGAACGGTTGGCCGCCGCCGGACGTCTCGATCAAGTCCAGAACGTATGGATTCCGCAGCGAATCATCGAACACGATTCCCTTGAAGGCGCGGAATCTCTCCGCCCGGAAGAACTTGAAACCAGGGTGAAGCGCCTCACACTCACCTGTGATCCGGCTTATGACCGCTGCCGCGGGCAACACAGCATGTCTTCCGATGACGTGATGGCGGACAAAGGGATTGGCCTCTTCCCGGATCTGGAGACGCATCCGATGGGTTCGCGGTTGGGGCCCGCGCAGGCGATCCAGAGGTAAGGGTTCACGTGGCGTGGCGATGCGGCTCGAGGCTGCGAAACTCGGTTCGTGCCCGGACATTCCCTTTCCCTCCTCTTTTCGGGACAAAGCGCCTAGAGAGGGAATTGTTGGGATGCTGTTTTATCTATCAGCTTGATATTACATATATCATCCCAGAAAACCATTGCTTCGTCAAGAATAATATGCTGCAACGCAGCAATCTGTTATAAATTTTAGCCAAATGTTTCAAGGACAGGTATAACAAAGCTGCTCTCAGGGTCCAGAACGGGGGGGCGAGAGAGTCGCTAACTGTTTAGAAAATCGACGATGAGCCCAGTCGCCTTCTCAGGCTGATCCTCTGGAATGAAGTGCCCGCAATTGGGGATTCTCTCCATCCTTGAACCCTTGATATCCTTGTGGATCAGATCCGCAAGGCAGAGAGGAAGAAACGCATCTTCTTCTCCCCACAGGATGAGCGCGGGCTTCTCGACGGTCCGGAGATTCTCCTCTATGAATTCCAGGTCTTCCCTGTAGTCGGCTCGGAGCGTTCCTAGTGTGGTCCTGTTCAGTTTGTCCGGATTTCCAGCGGGCATATAGTATCGCAGAACGAGATCATCCGAAATCCTCGACTTGTCGACAACACCCTGCTCCAATCCGGACCGGGTGATGGATTTCCCCCCAAGCCACATGAAGAGCTCTCCCATGGGCCGAATCCTGGCGATCTTCATCGAGAAAGGCCACGGGGGGAGGTCCGTGTGGAGAAAGGTGTCAAGGATGATCAGCCGGTCGTATTTCTCCGGATTCCGCAGGGCATACGTGATGGTAATGGGGCCGCCATAGTCGTGGCAGACCAATGTCGCTCCTTCGATGGAGAGGGCTTCGAGAAAGGACTCGAGAAGACCGGCGTAACCGGAGATCGTGTAATCTCCATTGGGCGGAGGATCGGAGAACCCGAATCCGGGCAGGTCCGGGGCGATCACCCTGCCGTGGGCCGCGAGTTCCTCGATCATATCCCTCCAGAGGAAGGAGGACGTAGGGATCCCATGGACAAGAACCATGGGATCCCCTTCCCCTTTCTCAACATAGTGGATATCGATCCCTTGAACGGAAACCTTTTTCATGGGGCGCCTTTCCTGGACGGACGGGTTCGTTACCTCAGAGCTGCAACCCGCGAAAATGAGAAAGAACAAGACGAGAGAGCGGGCCGGAGCGCCGAACTCGATCCCGAATCGCAATGGCGTGCACGCAAGCTTCATGACCACCCCCTGTTCAATGAAGTCCCTCGATAAGCCGGACCTCTCCGGAATCAATCAATTTCTTCAGGCTCTCCAGGAACGTATCCGGGGCGGCATAGTCAGGGTGGTTTCGAAAGAGTGCTGCAACCCGTTGAAGAGAATCCAGCTCCTGAAGGTGTTCCGGTGAAACCACGTCCCCTTTGGTTCGGCACCGATGTCCTGCGAAAAGCAGGTTCTTCGGATCGATCTCATTGGCTTGGACTGATTGCGGGGCTACACGGTCACAATGGCAGGGGTTGTCCGAATTCACGAGACCGCAATTCTTGAGCATGAAGGCCTGGATGCGCTCCCGGGCCCGGGACAGCCTCTTCCGATAGGCTGCAGGGGAGATGTCCAGGATGTGGGCTCCCTGCTGGCTCGTAACGTCAAAGACTTGACTCAAAATGAAGGTGATGCGATGGGGACGATCCAGGCAAAGCAGCATACCGTGAGTACAGCCGAGCATCACCTCCTGCACGATGAGGCTCCGCTCGGCCTCTGGAACGGACTCCTGCCATTCTGCGGCAAATCCCATTTCGAGCTGGGATTCGTAATCTTCAAAAGAGGAGGTCTGTTTCTCTGCCAGGCGCTTGCGGGTGGTCAGAAGATGGTTGGCAGCCACACGATAGACCCAGGTGGTAAACGCGCTCTCCTGCCGGAAGCTGTCAAGGTGAGTCACCACCTTGACCAGGATCTCCTGCGCGGCATCTTCCGCGTCGGCGGGATACCCGAGCATCCGAAGGGCAAGCCCGTAAACGCGGTCCTGAATCCTCCGGACAAGAGACTCGAGGGCCTCCTTTTTTCCTTCTTTTGCCTGTTGAACAAGATCTTCGAGGGATGTCTCCATCACTGCACCTCTCCACGATTTCTTCCGATTCTATCATTTTAGACTTCATTCAGGGCAGGCGTGTGACGGACAGAGACGGACTTCTCGTGCGAGGAATCGTAAACCCTTACCCCTCTCCATTCGGGAGCGCAAGCGGGCGCGTTCCCTGAGAGGCGAAGGGGGTCGGGTCGGCAGAGAGGGGCCCCTAGAGGATGTAGGGAACCCGGAAGTTGTAGTCTTTGTAAACAACGAAGGTTTCCACGCTTTGAATGCCCTTGATGCGGGACATCTGCTCCGTGTAGAATTCGAGGAGGTTGAACCCTTCTTTGAGCAGTACCACCAGGATCAGATCGTACTGGCCCGTCACGACGCTCACCGACACCACCCCCGTCAGCTTGCTGATCTCCTTGCCCTTCTTGACCAGGTCCATGCTCTGCAGCTTGACCCCGATGAAGACGACGCTGTGGCCCGGGATGGACCCCGGGACCACGTTCCCGGTGATTTGAAGGACCCCGTTGTCGATCAGTTTGGTGACCCGCGACCGCACCGTGTTTTCTGCCAGCGACAGTTCCTCTGCGATTCGCTTGAAGGATTTCCTGCCATCCTGGAGGTGCCGAATGATGTCAATGTCGGTCTCGTCTATCTTGACCTTCTTTTCTTCGTCCTTGGCCATAACGGTCCCTTCCCTCCTGCACCGTTCCTGTCACACCTTGAAGACCAGGTCCAGATTCATTTCCCCTGCCAGAGCGGAAAGCCGCTCCTTGACCTTTCCGATAGACTTGTCCGCCGGCACCTTTGCCTCGAGCCGCAGGTCGAACAGGGGTGCCCCGGACAAAGGCGCCCCGGTGACCTGCGTTTCCATGGATTCGATATTGACGTCGTACTCACGCAGCAGGTGGACCACCCGCTGAACGATTCCGGGGTGATCCATGGCCGTCATCTCGAACTTCAGGGGCAGTCCCGCCAGCGCCGTGCCTCCCGCGGGATCTTCGGCCTCATGAAGGTGGGCCTCCAATCCGAGTCCCCGCAGATCCTCCAGGCCTCCCCGGATCGCCTCCACCTGTTCCCGGGTGCAGGAAAAGAGGGTCATGGAGGAGAAACATCCGCCCATGACCGCCATCCGGCTGTCTTCGATGTTCGCCCCCTTGTCGAACAAGAGCGAGGAGATGTCATCAACGATTCCGGGCCTGTCCTTGCCCGACGACAGGAGAAGGAAGTATTTCGTCATCTACGTACTCCTCGATATAGCTACGAGTCAATGGACGACGGTCTCGCATTCTGATAGAAGGCCTCCGCCCGGTACGAGCTTCGCACGAAGGGGCCGCTGGCAACCTCTGCAAAGTCCAGATCGAGAGCGACCCTGCGCCACTCCTCGAATTCGTCGGGATGAACGAAGCGGTGGACCGGCAGGTGTCTTCGGGTCGGCTGGAGGTACTGCCCCAGCGTCAGGAGGCTGCAGCCCGCCTGACGCAGATCCCCGAGCGTCCGGCCGATTTCTTCAGGCGACTCACCCAGCCCCAGCATCAGCCCCGACTTGGTGGGAACCTTTGCATCGTAGGCCTCGACGCGTTCCAGAAGATCGAGGGAGCGCCGGTAGACGGCTTCCGGTCGGACCGTGGGGTAGAGGCGCGGCACGGTCTCCAGATTGTGGTTGAGCACGTCCGGGCGTGCCTCGAGCACCTTGTGGAGCGCGTGCTCGTCCCCCTGGAAGTCCGGGATCAGGACCTCTACGAGCGTTTCCGGGCTCCGTTCCCGGACTTCCCGAATCGTCCGGGCAAACAGGACGGCGCCACCGTCCGCAAGATCATCGCGGGTTACGGAGGTGACGACCACATAATGCAGACCCATTTCCCGGACGGCATCGGCCACCCTGGCCGGCTCCTCCGGATCGGGCGGGCCGGAAGGCCCGTGGGCGACCGAACAGAACCGGCAGTCCCGGGTGCAGCGATCCCCCAGGATCAGGAACGTGGCCGTGCCGCGGGAGAAGCACTCTCCCTGGTTCGGGCAGAGGGCCTCCTCGCACACCGTATGAAGCCCGCCCTTCCTCAGCAGGTCCGGGACCTTCCGGGACGAGGCCCCGGCAGGGATCCTGCGCTTCAACCAGGGGGGTTTCCGCAGGGGCCGGCCTTTTCCTTGCCCTTGTCCCGGGTTCATGTCGCCTCCATCCTCCACCGGGTCATCCACAAAGACACGGGTTACGCGCCGCGCCGGTTTCGTCCATCCTTCTCACCTTGCACCGTAAGGGCGCGTTCCAGAGAAGCTCGGGGTCCCTCTCCGCCTCTTCGGCGATCGCCTTGAAGGCCTCGATCAAGAGATCGATGCCGTCCTTGGACTCGGTCTCGGTCGGCTCGATCATGATCGCGCCGTTCACCACCAGGGGGAAATAGACCGTTGGGGGATGAAACCCGTAGTCCATCAACCGCTTGACCATGTCCAGGGTGCAGACCTTATGCTCCTTCTGGAATTTATCAGAAAAGACGCATTCGTGCATGCAGGGACGGTCGTAGGGAAGATGAAACACCCCCTTCAGTCCCTCCTTGATATAGTTGGCGTTGAGTACCGCCAGCTGGCTCGCTTTCTTCAGATTTTCGGCCCCCATGGTCCTTATGTAGCTGTAGGCCCTTACGAGGACTCCGAAATTTCCGTAGAAAGCGTGCACCCTGCCGATGGAATCGGGAAGATCCTCGGAAAGGACATAACGGCCCTTTGCCTGTACAACGCGTGGAACAGGCAGGAAGGGCTCGAGGTGCTTTTTCACGCAGACAGGTCCGGAACCCGGTCCTCCTCCCCCGTGGGGCGTGGAGAAGGTCTTGTGCAGGTTCAGATGGAGCACATCGACGCCCATCCGGCCCATGTCCACGATCCCCATGACCGCGTTCATGTTCGCGCCGTCCCCGTAGACGAGCCCTCCCTTCTCGTGGACGATCCGGGCGATCTCCCGGATATTCTCCTCGAAGAGGCCCAGGGTGTTCGGGTTGGTCACCATGATCCCGGCCGTCTCCTCGTCCATCACCGCTGCAACGCTGTCGGCCGCAAGGATGCCCTGTGCATTCGACTTTACGGACACCGGCCGGTACCCGCAAAGGGCTGCACTGGCAGGGTTGGTGCCGTGTGCAGTGTCCGGCACGAGGATCTTGGAGCGGGGAGCACCCCTGCTCTTGTGAAAGGCGTACATCAGCAGCATGCCCGTGAGCTCTCCCTGAGCACCGGCCGCCGGCTGCAGGGTGGCCGCATCCATTCCGGTGATCTCCACCAGAAAATGCTCGAGCTCGTGCATGAGCCGGAGGGCACCCTGACTCAGGGGAGCGGGCAACAAGGGGTGCGCCTCAGCAAACCCGGTAAGGCCTGCCAGCCTGTCATTGAGCTTGGGATTGTACTTCATAGTGCATGACCCCAAAGGGTACATGCCGGCATCCACCCCGAAATTCCACTGAGAGAGCCGGGTGTAGTGACGCACCACGTCCACTTCGCTCAGATCCGGAAGGTCCGGGTTGCCGTCCGAAAGGTCCGCTTCCAGGGGCGAGGGGTCCACATCACGCCGGGGGAGGGAAAAACCGCATCGTCCCCTTTTTCCCCTTTCCCAGAGCAGGGGTTCCCGGAGGGTCAGGCCCGTGGTTCCCAGTGTCTCTTTCATGCCTTCATCTCCTTGACGAGATGGTCGAGATCCTCTTTTGTCTTGGTTTCGGTCACGCACATGAGGTAGTGGTCGGCGAGTTCAGGATAATACGGTTCCAGGGGCAGACCCGCCACGGTC
>Ga0180429_10000468_pt1 | contig 36457 bp, 35 predicted proteins | sample SS_ome_FD_132428 | JGI IMG/M metagenome (GOLD analysis project Ga0180429, IMG submission 132428) | Hypersaline lake sediment archaeal communities from the Salton Sea, California, USA - SS_1_S_1 metaG | ecosystem: Environmental > Aquatic > Non-marine Saline and Alkaline > Hypersaline > Sediment ...
CATTTGCCCAATGCTTGGACGAAATCGCCGAAGGATACAAGAAGGAGGCCCGTCTAGCCGAGATCAACATGCTTGAAGCGAAGCAAGTTTTGCTTGACACGGATCCGGAGGAATGGATGCCTTTCCAGCTCCAGGCGTATGAGTACTACTCGCTCTGGGTTGTATACGCTGCTACGGCAAGCTATATCGCTAGTAATGAATTCCGAGGTCATCCAACGGATTTGACTGATCTTGTAGCCGAAGGATATATCATATACTGGCCAGAAAATCCTCACAACGACTGGAAGCCGGTGGAAATCCTCGAATACGGCGATGGGTTCTCACCAGGGAATATCGCTGTTCAATGGGCGCCCAGCGGATACCGTGATGGCAAGTTCCCGAACTCGTTCGAGATCGTGATCTACGGACCGGACTTGGATTTCGCAAGCTACGGCAGCATCGAGAGGCTCGAGCTTCAGGTGGACTGGCCAACGATACCAGAAGGCGCGCTCTTTCTGCTTGGGCTCGGTTAATGCCCAACACTTGCTGAACTGCGAGTAGAACCCAACAAAGGAGAGTGGACCGCTTTGTTTCCCAATATGCGCACAATCAGGCTTGCCGCGATCGTTGTGGCGGTGCTTTCATCAACCCTCTTTCTGCCATTAACTGCTGAGGCAACAGAGTGCTCATGCTCAGTCGTAGTTGAGGCTTGATTCCACCCCGTTACAACTGCGATTGCATTGGATGATGCCGGACGCACGATTTGGGTGAATCAGGGAGGTAGCACAGCGCATATCATGCATCTGTGCTTGTGCTTTGACAGCGATTATGATGGAATCAGGGAATGCAATTATGTGGTTGGGTGGACACTAGTTCCTGAGCAACCCTACTTCTATGCAGATGCAGGCTGCGAGTTCGCGGATGCGCAGGGTGACCCACCGCAGGAGCCTCCCGAGCCTGCACCGTATGAGGAGTGGTGCCGCAGGACTATTCTCAATCCATGTATGTAGAAGCAAGGCGATAGCTCTGCACTGAGCGCTGTCAGTTCGTTGAACCAGAATGCTCGGCATGCTCCCAAAGCAGCGGGCACTGCCTTGACCCGTCAGCGCGCCGTCGCTAGAATACCCGCTTCCAGCCCCGGCGCTGAGGAGGACAAGGCGTATGGAATTCATGCTCTCCAGAAACCGCAAGGCCAGGCTGGCGCTGGGCTTCGACGACGTCTCGCTGGTGCCCAGCCTCTCGACGATCGATCCCGCCGACACCGACGTCAGCTGGGAGCTCGGCGGCCAGCGCTACGGCCTGCCGATCCTCGCCGCCGCGATGGACGGGGTTGTCGACGTGAAGATCGCGCGGCTGTTCAGCGAACTGGGCGGCCTCGGCGTGCTGAACCTGGAGGGCATCTATTGCCGCTATGACGACTATCAGCCGATCCTTGAGCGGATCGTCGCCAGCGACGACGAGCACGTCACCGCGCTGTTCCAGGAGCTCTACAAGCAGCCGGTGCTGCCCGAGCTGATCGAAAAGCGGATCGCCGAGATCAGGGACGGCGGCCGGCGGGCGGCGGTCAGCCTAACCCCGGCGGGCGCCCTGAAGTTCGCGAGCGTGGTCGAGAGGGCCGGAGCGGATGTGCTGGTGATCCAGAGCACGGTGGTCAGCACCAAGCACCGCAGCAAGCAGGGCGGAGTGCTCAATGTCACTGAACTGATCGGCGGGCTCACCATCCCGGTGATTCTGGGCAACTGCGTGACCTACGAGGTGGCGCTGGCCCAGATGGAGGCCGGCGCGGCGGGCGTGCTGGTCGGCGTCGGACCGGGCCAGGCCTGCACCACCCGCGGCGTCACCGGCGTCGGGGTTCCGCAGATCACCGCCACCGCCGACTGCGCCGCGGCGCGCGACGACTACTTCGAGAAAACGGGACGCTATGTGAGCGTGATCACCGACGGCGGGATGCGCAAGGGCGGGCAGATCTGCAAGGCACTGGCCAGTGGCGCCGACGCGATCATGACCGGCAGCATCTTCGCCGGCTGCCCGGAAAGCCCGGCCGCGCCCTACCACTGGGGGATGGCCACCCCCGATCCCAACCTGCCGCGCGGCACGCGGGTGAAGAGCAGCGTCAGCGTCCCGCTGAAGCAAGTGCTGCTGGGCCCCAGCCACGTCACCGACGGCAGCCAGAACCTGGTCGGCGCGATCCACAGCGCGATGGGGCTCTGCGGGGCCGAGACCATCCGCGACTTCCACCGGACCGAACTGGCGGTCAGCCTCAGCTTCATGACCGAGGGCAAGCAGCTGCAGCTCAGCCAGCGCGTCGGCATGGGCAAGTAGCACTGCGGTCAGCAAGGCGGAACTAACCGTCAGGCGTGACCCGGCGGGTGATCCTCCAGCGATTCGATGTGGGTGTGACCCTCCTCGTCGACGGCCACCACCAGCATGTCGACGCGCTCGTGGTCCTCGAGGTCGTAGACGGCGGCAAGATCGACCTCCTTGAGGTGGAAGTACTCCCAGATGCCGTAGAAGACGAACTTGCCGATCACGATGGTGGCTGTGACCTCCAGTGACTCGGTGAAGGCCAGCTCGCGGAAGTAGATCCAGTTCCAGAGCACCACGGCGAAGTAGGTCCAGGTGACGGTGAAGGCGCGGTAGCCCAGCGCCTTGCGCGAGAACATGTGGCTGATCACCACGGCCAGCTTGGTCCTTCTCCGCATGCGGTCCTCCTGAGTCCGGCGGGCTGCCGCGAACGGCTACGCCATCTAGTGTATATCCGACAGCCCTCCCCGTGCACCTATCGGCGTGCCTCTGTGCGGCGGTGCCACTCGTTTGCAGTCACGCCCCCTGGGGTATCATTGTGCGGAACTTCCGACGAGTGCGGTGCTGGCGGATGCTTGAACGCATTGATGAGTATCTCAAACAGTGGCGCGAACCGATCTGGGACGGCCTTTACCGCCGCCAGGAGAACGTCTGCCGCCAGCGGCTGGTGGAGGCCTGGGAGGCCTGGCACGGCCTGGATGCCGACGAGGGCGAGCGGCTGGCGATCAGCATCTACCTGGAGTACCTGGAGCACGAGATCGAGGAGAGCTTCGCGACCGATCCCGAGCGCCGCGCCGAGCTGATCCGCGAGGCGCTGCACCGCCTGTCGCGCGACGTCGGCTCCTGGCTGGCCGAGATCGTCCAGGCCCGGGTGCTGCTCTCGCTGCGCTGCTGGGCGCACGCCTGCGGCGTGCTGGTGCTGGACCGCGCCGAGGTGGACCGCCTGTGGAACAAGGTGCCGCCCGAGGACATCGACCACCAGACCTGGACCTACGTCGGCATGTGGGCGTTCAGCGCCGGCGAGCTGGACTACCTGAAGAAGGGCTACCGCTACTTCGTGACCCAGCCGATCGACTTCATGCGCGACTTCAGCCGCCAGCGCTTCAAGGTGATGATCGCGCTGCTGGAGGAGCGCTGCCAGCGTCGCGACCTGGAGCGGCTGATCGAACTCACTCCGCACCTGCGCCACGCCCAGTGGCTGGGCCGCAACATCGCGGCGCATTGCATGGAGCACGAGATCTGGGACGACGGCCTGCAGCAGTCGCTGGACGACAAAGTGCGCTCGCTGCGCTACGCCGCGCCCCAGACCCCCCTGCGCACCAAGCCCGAGGGCCAGCGCATCAAGCTGGGGTTCTGAGGCGAATCCTACAGCACTCCCATCCCCGCCGCAGCCAGCAGGCGGGCGGTGAGTCTGAGCGGCAGGCCGACCACGTTGCTGTAGTCGCCGTCGATGCGCTCGACCAGCAGCGCGCCGCGGCCCTGGATGGCGTAGGCGCCGGCCTTGCCGGTCGGCTCGCCGCTCGCGACGTAGCGCGCGACAGTATCTGCGCTCAGCCGCGCGAAGAACACGCGCGTGGTTTCGCAGCCTGAGTGGAGCAGCCCGTCGCTGGCAAGCTGCACCGCCACGCCGGTGTGCACGCGATGCTCCCGGTTGCTGAGGCGCTCAAGCATCGAGCGCGCGTCGGCTTCACCGGCGGGTTTGCCCAGCAGGTCGCCCTCGATCTCCACCACGGTGTCGGCGCTCAGCACCAGGGCCCGCGGATGCGCAGCGGCGGCGGCCTCGCCCTTGAGCCACGCCAGATGCTGCAGGCACTGAGCAAGCGGCCCGTCGCACTCCGCCAGGATGCGCGCCTCGTCGACGTCGGCCGCGGGCAGGGCGTCGAAGCTGAGGCCGAGCGTCGCCAGCAGCTCGCGGCGCCGGGGCGAGGTGGAAGCGAGAATCAGCCGCATGCGGTCATGTTAGCATCGCCTAGACTCATGAGTAGGGGCGAGGCTCGCCTCGCCCGCATTTCAAGGTGGGTCAGGCAAGCCTGCCCCCTACTCCCATCCCACCTCTGTGCTCTCTGTGATCTCTGTAGTGCCCAAACCGGAATCAGTACGCGCCCTTGCGGCTCAGCACGGCCGGGATGGTTCTGAGCAGGATCAGCAGGTCGAGGCCGAGGCTCCAGTTGTTGATGTAGTAGAGGTCGAAGTCGATGCGCTGCTGGTAGCTGGTGTCTGAGCGCCCGCTGACCTGCCACAGCCCGGTCAGCCCCGGCGGCACCGTCAGCAGCAGCCGCCCCCACGGACCGTACCTCGGCACCTCGTCGTCCACGATCGGTCGCGGGCCGACCAGGCTCAGCTCGCCGCGCAGGATGTTGATCAGCTGCGGCAGTTCGTCGAGGCTCAGCTTGCGAAGCAGGCGGCCGAAGCGGGTGATCCGCGGATCGTGCTTCAGCTTGTACTTGTCATCGAACTCGTCGAGATCGACGGCGATCTTGTGGGCGTCGCGGACCATCGAGCGGAACTTGAGCAGCCTGAACGGCTCGCCCAGCAGCCCCAGCCGCCGGTGGCTGAAGAAGACGGGGCCGGGCATGCTCAGCGCGATGCCCAGCACCGAAAAGAGCCACAGCGGCGAGGTCAGGATCAGCAGCAGCAGCGCCCCGCCGACGTCCAGCACGCGCTTCGCGCGGCGCATCATCATGAGGTCGGCGGCGCTCTTGACCGCCAGCGTCGGCACGCCCTCGACGGTCGCCACGCTCAGCGCCGCCGTGCCCGCCGAGTCGCCCTCCGGCAGCAGGTAGACACTCAGCTCCGCCGGACCGTCGGGCAGCCGCCGCCACAGCTGCTCGGCCAGCGCAGCGTCGCAGAACACCGCGTCGCACAGCTCCGGCTGAAACTCGGCGGCACTCTCGCTGGCGCCGGCCAGGCTGAAGCGCGCGGCCGGGCCGGCAAGCTGGCGCCGCAGGTAGCCGGCCAGTGGCGAATCGCCGAGCACCATTGCCCGCGGGCGTCGCCGGGCCAGCCGGCGCCACAGCCAGCGATACCCCGCCAGCCACAGCCAGGAAAGCGCGACGGTCAGCAGCAGCGCCAGGCGGCTGTCGGGCAGCCCGCGCAGCGCGAACGTCAGCAGGATGGTGCCCAGCAGCCCCTCGGCGACACTGTGGGTCAGCGCGCCCAGCTCGGCGCTCAGGGACTGCCTGAGCCGCGTGTAGTACAGGCCGTGCAGCGCCGCGATCAGCAGCCAGAGCGGCAGCGAGTAGAGCAGCAGCAGCAGCCACTGCTCGAGCGGGATGACGCCCAGCGGCGCCGCGATCCAGCCGCTGGCGAACCGCAGCCCGTGGGCGGCCACGAACGCCAGCGCGATCAGCGCCGCGTCGAGCAGCACGTGCCACCAGGATACGCCGCGTGGCATGGATCCATTGTATCGGAGTCCGCGCGAAGTGAGCCCGCCGCGGCGGTGGCGCTAGCCGAACGGCAGAAACAGCGCCAGCCCGCCCAGCAGCGCCCAGTAGCCGACGGTGGCCAGCGCGGTCTGGCTGGCGCGCGGCACGCTCCAGACCAGATAGACGGACAGAATCAGCCCGGCGATGGTCAGGATGATCGAGATCACGAAGCCGACCTGGAACAGCTGCCAGAGCATCAGGATCGCGCCGAAGGCGCAGGCGACGGTCATCGCCGCACGGACGATCGGGGGAGGTGTGTCGTAGACGTCGCCGGTATATGACATCAGGCGGGCTGCCGCGTGCTTAGACCATCTAATTCTGGGGAAGTGCCTCAAGGAACACCTCAACCAAGCCGTGATTGTCCAGCATGTCCATGATTTCGTCAACGCTGAGCAACGGCTCGACGGCGCTGTCATAGCCCGCAGGCGCCCCCTCGCGACCGGTGCGGTCCATCGCCTTCAGCGGCTCAACCTTGTAGTAATCCTCATGCTCGGTGGCGCACAGCGCCTCCTCGGGCGTCATCAGGGCCTCGAACAGCTTCTCGCCCGGCAGCATGCCGATCTCCGTAACCGCGATATCCTCGGCCTTGCGCCCGAAGCGCGGCGCGTAGATGCGGATCAGCGCCTGGATCAGGTCGCTGATCTTGAGCACCGGCATCTTGAGGATGTAGATCTCGCCGCCGCGAGCGTCGAGGCTGGCCTTAAGCGCCAGTTCCACCGCCTGGGGGATGCTCATGAAGAAGCGCCGCGCGTCGCGGTGCGTCAGCGTCACCGGCCCGCCGCCGCGGATCTGATCGATGAACAACGGAATCGCGCTGCCGCGGCTGGCCAGCACATTGCCGAACCGGATCACGCAGAAGCGCGTGCGACGGTCGCCCTTGTACTGGCTGGCGCTGAGGATCACGCGCTCGCCCAGCAGCTTGGTGGCCCCCATGGTATTGGTCGGGCTGACGGCCTTGTCCGTGCTGATCCCGACCACCAGCTCCATGTTGTAGTCCAGCGCGGCCTCAACCACGTTCTGGGTGCCGATCACGTTGGTCTTGACCGCCTCGAAGGGGTTGTACTCGCAGATCTCGACGTGCTTGAGGGCGCCGGCGTGGAACACCACCTCGACGTCCTCGCAGGCCCTGAGCATCCGCTCGCGCTCGCGGACGTCGCCGACCAGGAAGCGCAGGTCCGGTCGGTCGCCGAAGTCGCGGCGCATCTGGTACTGGTTGTACTCGTTGCGCGACAGGACGCGCACCACGCGCGGCTGATACTCAAGCACCTGGCTGACAATCTCGCGGCCGATCGAGCCCGTCCCGCCGGTGACCAGGATCGCCTTGTTGTGGAAGGCCTCTTCCAGCGATTTGGGAAAGGTCATCGGGCTGAGGCGATCGGCGGCCAACTGGTTGGCGGCCGCGATCCGCTCGGCCGCCTCCTTGAGCTTGTGCCGCTCCTTGTACTTCGTCACTGCCTATATTATCGGCTATGGCACGGCGCGGCTTTGCCCATCCCCGCCGGGCTGCCAATGCTATGCTCAACGGGGATGGTAGGCGGCAGCACCAGGGCGGCAACGGGCGACGCGCCGCTGCTCAGCGTCGTGATTCCGTGCCTCAACCGCGCGCGGCTGATCCGCCGCGCGCTCACCAGCGTGCTCAGCCAGGACTTCGCGGACTTCGAGGTGATCGTCGTTGACGACGGCAGCACGGACGGCAGCGCGGAGGCCGTCGCGAGCTACAGCGACCCGCGGGTGCGGCTGGTGCGGCATGAGGTCAACCGGGGCTGCTGCCCGGCACGCAACACGGGCGCCGCCCACGCCCGCGGCGAATGGGTGGTCACCTTCGACAGCGACGATGAGCTGCTGCCCGGCGCGCTGAACCGGATGCACGAGCTGGCGGTTGCCACTCCACCCGAGATCAGCCGCCTGGTGTTCATGCACCGGCTGGACGACGGCAGTCTGTCGCCGCAGCCGCCGCTGATCGACGAGGTCTGGGACTACGAGACGTTCCTCCGGCGCCGCGAGCGGATGCGCCGGCAGGTGGAACTGCTGACCTGCACCCGGCGCTCGACGTTTGCTGAGCTCAGGTTTCCGGACAGCCGCGCCTGGGAAACCGCCTACTGGTATCGGTTCGGCCGCCGCTTTCGCACGCGCAGCGTGGGCGAGGCGCTGCTGCTGCGCCACAGTGATGCACCCAACCGGATGAGCGGGCCGAGCCCCTGGCAGTTGATTCCGGAGGCGGCTGATCAGGCTGATGCGATCGGGGTCGTGATTGACGAGCAGGAACGCGACCTCGCACGGTTGTCACCCGCATTGCTGCGGCGCGTGCTGGTGCTGGGGGTCACCTACAGCTTCCTGGCGGGCCGGCGTTGCGATGGCCTGCGCTACGCCTGGCGCTGGCTGAGGCGGCGGCCGCTGGACCTGCTGATGTGGGGGGCGCTGCCGGCGGGTCTGCTGGGGCCCTGGTGCTACGCGCTGGGGCTGAACATAGTGTGGCGGCTGAAAGGCGCAGTGCTGCGCTGAGCCGGCCACGGCGGGACGCTATACTCGCCGCATGGGAGTCAGGACCGCCGCTGCTTCATTGGTGCCTCTCCTCGTCCTGCTGAGCGCCTGTCCGGCTGACAGCGGTGCAAGCCACGAGCTGCCCGCCGACTGGCCGATCGCGCAGCTGACGATCGATCCCGACTGGCAGCTCAGAAAGCCGGCGAGCGCGATGCACCAGCTGGATCCGGCGCAGTATCCCGACCCGATCTGGCTGGTGGTGTTCGACAAGGACGGCGACTGGCCGGGCGTGGTCAGCCACGTCGAGGGCTGTCTGAAGCCGCTGGGCTGGCTCCGGTCGAAGAGCAAGGGGCTGAGCAACCCGCTGGGGCTCGACCTGCCGGAGACCAGAACATACTACGCGCCGGACTACCTGACCGAGGTCTACATGACCAACGGGTGCTACTTCGACGTGCTGATCGACATCGACGTCGAGTTCGCGCTGCAGATCAAGCAGTACAGCCAGCCGCCGGAGTTGATCCAGGCCGCCCTCAACCACCGGCAGCGCGACCCCAAGCTAACCGAGGCCCTGCTGGACGCCATCATGGAACCGATCAGCTAGTCGCCGGCGCCCCCATGCCCCAGTAGTGCCAGACGTCCAGGTCGTCGGGCATGTCGGAGCCGTGGGTGCCGCGGCCGGTTTCCTCATCGACGTGCGCGCCGTGGTCGGGAGTGAAGGCCAGCGCGTAGGAGCGGTCCCGCCAGTGCTCGCGCGCGGCGTCGGCCAATTCGGCAAAGGCGTCGACGTGCCGCCGGGCCGCCGCCAGCGCCTCGGAGCCAAGCGGCGTGGTGCGGTGCAGCGTGTCGTCGTACTGCTGGTGATAGGCCAGGATGAAGTGGTGCTCGTCGCGCTCCAGCAGCGCCAGTGTACGGGCGGTCACCTCCGGGTCGTAGTCCTCGCTGAAGTGGTCGAGTTCGCGCTGGCGGAAGATGCAATCGATGCTGCTGTCCCTGACCGCCACGATCGCCACCCGCCGGCCCGCATGCAGCAGTGCGTCGAACAGCGTGTCACAGGCCAGCACGGGCTTCTCGTACTGGCGGATGCCGTGAGCCGCGGGCGAGGCGCCGGTGAACATCGAGGCAAAGCAAACCGGCGTCTTGCTGGGCAGCTCGGCCCGGAGCTGCACCGCGACCGGCGCACGCGAAGTCACGGGGGCGAAGTCCACCAGCTTGCGTCGTCTGAGCACGGCGCCGACGGCGTCCGGCGCATAGATCAGGCAGCGGTCGAGCGGCCGAACTCCACAGGCCTGCCGCGCGGCTTCCAGCACAGTCTCCAGCGGCCGCGCGCTATTGAGCGCCGGCGGATCGGCGCCGAGCAGCGCGGCGATGGTCGGCGTGCAGGCGGCGATCGAGGGAGCAGACACGTCCGTCATGCAGACAGCATACTCCTCTCCCCGGTCTGCTCCACCACTACTCGGCGATGAACTCCGCCGTCCAGGATGGGCGCTCCGGAATCTCGCCGGTGTCGATCATCCCGCGCCACTTCTCGTCCGTCAGGCGGTCGTCCATCGCCCAGGTAAATTCGTAGTAGGAGTAGACCCCGCCGCGCGCCGCCTGCAGGCCCCCGTAGCCGTCGGGCACCACCACGCAGAGCTCGAAGATCCGGCCCGTGCCGACCTCGCGCACCTGGCTGAAGGTGAAGTCCGAGGCCACGTCGGCAATGATCGCCGCCGGTTCGTCGCCGGGCTCGATGATCCTGTGTGGATCGGGCTCGCCCTGGAAGTCCCCCGACTCCTCCACCATATGCTCCAGCCACCACTCGTAGCCCTTGAGCTGCCAGTTCTCGTCCTCGGTGATGGCCTCGCCCGCCAGCTCGCGCTCGGCAATGCTCTGGAAGCTGACCAGATGCTCGATCAGCGAGCCGAGCAGCGAGTCGAGCTGGCTGCTCAGCAGGCCGCGCAGACTGAGCCCCTCACGGGTCAGCTGGGCCAGGGCGCGGAGCCGTGCGAACGCCAGCGGATTGGGCTCGACCCAGTTCCAGACCACCTCGCCCGGCGGGGCCGCGCCCGCCATCGGATAGGCCTGCTTGGCGTAGAGGATGGTGTCGTGCTTGAGCTCCGCCCAGCTGCCCAGCGCGGTGTGCAGGTCCTTGCGCGTCCAGGCCGCCGTCCGCATGAACGGCGGGTACTCCTCGCCCTTGTCCGCGATCACGCCGTCGAGCGTATAGAGCCAGCTGAAGTAGACGTTGGGCGTCCAGTCCGCTTCCGTGAGCTGGGCGACCTCGCCGCGCACCTTCGCCATCTGGCTGTCGTAGTTCGCATAGGCCGTCTCGCCCAGCTCGTCGAGGATGCCGAGCGCCTCGTCATTGCCGAAGGCCGCCAGCACGTCCAGCCCGTTGGGCATATAGCGGTCGAGGACCTTGTCGTGGAGCAGCTGCTGGAAGATGTAGGCGTCCAGCACGAAGCGCTGGCCCATGAAACGGAAGCCGTGGGTCACCTTCACCATATCCTCGCCCGGCGCGACGAACATCGAGTTGACCTGCGGCGGTGGCAGCTGCTTGGCCTGCTCGCAGAACTGCCCCAGCAGTTCGTCGTCGGCCAGGTCGGCCAGCGTCAGCGAGTCGCCGTAAACCTCGCGCGCCACGGCGGTGTATTCGTGGATGCCCAGGTCGTCGGCGCGGCCGACCAGAAACGCCGTCGGGTCGTAAACGCTGGCCCACAGCGAGGTGGCGGCGCTGTCACCGGATCCGGTCAGATGGCACAGCCGCGTGATCAGCAGCGCCAGCCGCGTCTCGGCCGGCACCTTGAGCCGCAGGTTCATCCTGCCGTACCACATCAGCGTGCGGAAGTAGCGCTCGCGTTGCTCCGTGCGCGTGTAGTGGCCGCGCGGTATGTACTGGGTGTAGTCCTCGGTGTAGTTCTCCGTAATCGACAGCAGCGGCGAGGGGCCGAATGCGTCGTGGGCCTCGATCAGCGCCAGCTCGGCAGCCACCAGGTCGGCGATCGGACCGGCAACCGCGGGCGGCTTGTCCATGATCAGCTGCTCGGCGATCGCGAAGTAGGCCCAGACCCGTCGGGCGGCGTCCTCCAGCGAGGTCTTCTCGGCCTGCTTGTACTGCTCCTCGGCACTGTCCTCCAGTGCCGCGGTGAGTTGCTCGATCGTAGCGTAGAACTGCTCGTCCTCGAGATCGCGCAGCAGCTTGTCGAACAGCAGGTGGTAGACGTGCAGCACGCTGTCGACGGTGACGAACACCGCCTGGTCGCGGCCCTCGATGCGGCTGTAGATGTGGTAGAACTCCTTATACTCCGCCGGCATCACCACGAAACCGCTCTGCGAGAGCACCTCGCGCTGCCGCGCCGACAACTCCTCGGGATCGAGCAGGCTGACACCCGCCAGATCGATCGGCAGCTCCAGCAGCGGATCGCTGAAAGCCGCCGGCAGCTTGATGGCCGGCTGGGAATAGCTGCCCGCGAAGCCCGGCGCGATGGCGCCCAGCTCCACCGGATCGTCGCCTCTGGGAGCCGCTGGCTCGGGCTCCGGGTCAACCGGCTCGGGCGTCGGGTCGACCGGCTCGGGGTCGGGCTCGTCCGGGCCCGGCTCGGGCTCCGGTTCAGCCGGCTGCTCCGGCTGCTCCTCCGCCGGCTGGTCCTCCGCAGGCTGGTCCTGCTGCTGATCGGGCGTGTCCAGCTGCGGATCGTCCGTGGCCTTGGCGCTGCCGCCGCCGCAGGAGCAGGCCGGCAGCAACAGGATGCTAGCGAGCAGCACCGCGCCCCCGATGTGTCTCAGGAAGTAAGTCATGGCGAAACCCCCGTTCGTGCCCGCTGGGCACGCTGATTGTCCGCAAGTCCGCAGAACCGCTGTTGGTCCAACTCCGCCCGGCCTCCCTAAGTCCAGTACGTGGCATCGGCTCCGGTCCTGCTACCTTGGTTATACCATCGCGCGCGGGTTAGAATCGGCGGATGAGCCACGCGCGCCCGACCGCCTGTACCATCGTGCTGCTGGCAATCGCCGGCTCGCTCTCCGCCTGCGCGCCGCCCGGTGAGCTGCCCGCGGACTGGCCCGTGCGGGGCCTGACGCTGCCGCCGCAATCCTCGCAGGTGGAGATCAAGGCCGAGCCGATCTTCGACTACAGCATCCCGGACTGGGGAGACTCCAGCGAGGCAGTCGAGGACTGGACGGTGACGTTCGCCTGCCGTCTGGGCTGGCAGGACGCCCTGTTCCACATGGAGCGGCGGCTGGTCAAGGCCGGGTTCACCGTTGACCCGCGCGGCGACCGCGCCCTGACGGGGCTGGCCCCGCTGGAGGAGCAGGCCAGGCTCTATATCCACCCGGAGCGCCGGCTGGCCGTGCTGCTGCACGCCGAGCTGGCCATCCTCGGCTACGAAGGCTTCCCCTATGTCCTGCAGATCGCCCAGTTCCCGCCCGCCGCCGACTAGTGCATCGGCTAAACTAGCGCCATGGCGGAAGAGCCGGAGGCGCGGGCGCTGCTTTACGGCGCGGACCCGGCGGCGGGGCTGGTCGGTCTGGCCCCCAGCGGGGAGGGCGCGCAGCTCTGGTGGCGGCGCGACGGCGGGATCGCCCCCGAGCGCGAGGCGTTTCACCCCTTCTTCCTGACCTCGCACCCGCAGCTGCTGGACGACTTCAAGCCGGAGCCGGAGATCACGGCTCTCGACGGCACGAACCTCTACAGCCACCGCGTAAGCTGCGACGGCTGGGCCCACTGCGACGCCGCGCTGAAGCACATGGTCGGCTACTATCGCCAGCACCGCTCCGAGTTCGAGTACGAGCCTTATCTGCGTTTCACGGACGAGGTCAACCAGTATCTGCTCGCCAGCGGCCGGACCCACTACCAGGAGCTGGACCTGCGCTCGCTGCGGGTGCTCTACCTGGCGCTGCGCGCCGTCGCCGGCGAAGGCGCGGACTATGCCGACCCGTCCGAGAACAGCGACACGATTGTGATGGTCGGGCTCAGCGACGGGCGCGAATTCCACCAGCTCTGCCACCTGGACGGCAGTGAGCAGGCGTTGATCGAGCGCGTCGGCGAGGAGATCAGCAGCTTCGACCCGGACGTGATCGTCGGTCACGACCTGTTCAAGGGCGCGCTGAGCTACCTGGCCGCCCGCGCCCGGCGCCACGGCGTCAAGCTCAAACTGGGCCGCGACCAGAGCGCAATGACCATCCGCAAGTCGCGGGCGCCGGCCGCCGAGAAGCAGCTGGAGTACCCGCGGGCGGACGTCGCCGGCCGCAGCCTGGTCGACACCTGGTTCCTGGCCCAGTACTACGACGTCGTCAAGCGCGACCTGGCCCGCTACGATGCCCCCTACGTGGCGCGCTATCTGGACGAGACCTGCCAGCTGCCCGATCCGGTGCCGGCCTGGGACGTCGAGCACCTCTGGCAGTCCAAGCGCCAGCTGCTGGTCGCCGACATCCGCTACGAACTGGACGCCGCGCGGATCGTCTTCCAGATGCTGGGCGGCAGCTACTTCGCCCAGGCCCAGATGCTGCCGCTGAGTCTGCAGGACTGCGTGGTGCGCGGCAACGGGGTCAAGATCAACAACCTGCTGCTCCGCGAGTACCTGCGCCGCGGCGAGAGCATCCCCGCGCCGGTCGAGGGCCGCTCCTTCATCGGCGGCTACACCGACATCCGCATGACCGGGCTGATCCACGACGTGCTCAACGTGGACATCGCCAGTCTGTACCCGTCGATCATGCTCAGTCACGGGGTCAAGCCCGCCACGGACACCGGCGACGTATTCCAGCCGCTGCTGAGCGAACTGACCAGCCAGCGGCTGGCGGCCAAGCAACTGGCCCGCGACGCGGAGGACGCGGGCGTGCGGGTGCGGGCCGACGCCCGCCAGGCGGCCTTCAAGATTTTCATCAACAGTTTCTTCGGCTACCTCGGCACCAACCGCATGAACTGGGCCGACCCCCGCCAGGCGGAGTTCATCACCACCACCGGCCAGGAGCTGGTCAAGCAGCTGGCGCAGTTGGTGGAGGACGAGGGCGGCAAGGTGATCGAGATCGATACCGACGGCGTCTACTTCACCGCCCCCGAGGGCTGTGCGGCGGCCGAGCAGCACGACGAACTCGTGGCCCGCATCAACGACCGGCTGCCGGCCGGCATCACCGTCGAGCTGGGCGGCTACTTCCCGGCGATGCTCAGCCACAAGGTCAAGAACTACGCGCTGCTGGACGAGCACGGGCGGATCACGGTCAAGGGCAGCGGGCTGAAGAGCCGCGGGCTGGAGCCGTTCCTGCACGACTTCATCTCCTTCAGCCTGGCGGCGATCCTGCACGGCCAGCCGCAGCGCATCGGCGAGCGGCACCGCGAGCTGGCGCGCAAGATTGAAGGACGCACGATCAACATCGCCCTGCTGGCCAGGACCGATACGCTGATCGAGTCGCTGGACACCTACCGCGCCAAGGTGGAGGCGGGCAGCCGCAACCGCGCGGCGGCCTACGAAGTAGCGCTGAGAGCCAGCCGCCCGCTGCGCCCGGGCGACCAGGTCAGCTACTACGTCACCGGCGAGAAGATCACGGTCAAGGCCTTCGAGGCGGCCAAGCCGCTCAGGCAGTACGATCCCCAGAGCCCGGACTACAACGTCAAGTACTATCTGAAGAAGCTGGACCAGAACCTGAAGAAGGTCCGCGGCTATCTGGGCGACGACGAGCAAAGCGGGCTGTTCGACGAGGAATGACCGCCTCCCTGACGCCCGCCGGCCGCCGCAAGCCCGGCGGCGGTGTGGTAGAACATGATGCAGACTGCTGGAGTCCTATCAGTGGAGGTGGGACAATGCGTTTCTGGAAAGCCATCGGCGTAGTGACCGCGCTGGCCGTGCTCGCGGCAGGCGTCTACTTCGTCTCCTCCCTGATCACCGAGGACGAGGAAGACGAGGAATTCGACTTCGCGACCGGCTAGCACAGCGCAGGCGGGATAGGCCGGGGCCGCACATGCAGCCGGCCGCCACGGGTGATTGCGCATCGGGTCAGCGTGCTGCCTCAGGCAACCCCCGTGCTCCGGCGCCGCGCTGCCTCGCTACAACCCACGCTGGCGGCTTAGGTGCCGCTCGATCTGCGTGAGCAGCTGGCGGCTGCGGCGGTCGGGGAGCCCGGCGTAGGTCACCAGCGCCAGCACGCCGCCCAGCACCCCCCAGAGCAACGCGTAGTTCTCGTGATAGCCCTTGGCCGCCGCCAGGAAGTGGCAGCAGACGGCGCTGGGCAGCACCAGCAGCAGCCAGCCGCCCAGTACCCAGCCCAGGCCGGCCAGCGCCGACAGAATGTTCGGGATGTTGATCAGCACGATCGCGACGATCACCACGATCACCGCTACCAAAAGCGCGCGGTTGACCGAACTGAGGGTGTCCTCCGCGGTGCTGCTGACCAGCGGCGTGGCGGCTTCCTCACCGCCGGTGGGGTGCGGATCCAGCTCCACCGCGGCGGGCTCCTCGCCGAGCTGATAGCCGCAGGACAGGCACGAGCGCGCGCCGAGCGGCAGTTCCGCGTGACAGCTGGGGCAGCGCCTGGGCTGATCGGCCATGGCATACCTCCCGGGCCGCCGACGGCCTGAACTCAAGCCGCGGCGGGATGATTCCTCGCAGCATGCCTATTCTAGCCTCAAGCGAGCCGCGCGGCCAAGCGCCGCCGCCGCGGCGGATCAGCCGTCCGCGTGTTCGTGGTCGCTAGCCTGTAGCCGGGGCACCCGGCGGCTCGGGTGTCGACGGCGCCGGGGGCTCCTGGCGCGGCCGTCCCGCCCAGCTGAAGATGCCGCACAGGATCAGCAGCACGCCGCTGAAGATCGCCGGCAAGATCATAGTCAGGAATATGAGGTTCTGCAGCAGCGGGTGCTGCCCCGACCCGGCGATGTCGAAGACCAAGTAGCCGAAAACCAGTGCGGCTGCGATCAACAGAATGCCGCCGATCAGCTCCCAGCGCCAGCAGATCCACAGCAGCACCAGGATCACCACCGGCATGATCAGGTACATCACGGGACCCGTCATGCCCAACTCGGCAGTTTCGCCGATGCCCGACGCTACGCCGTAGAAGATCCACCAGCCCGCCCAGACGATCAGCATCAGCCAGGCGATACCACGGGTGAAGGCCGAGCGCTGCCGGCCCGGATTCAGAATGCCAGCCATTACCACCTCCCGGCGCCGGGGCTGACGCCGCCCCCGCCGCTCCCGGCTTTGTTACTTCATTGTACCGGAAACTCGGCGCTGGGCGGGGCGGCGCTGCGCAGCCCAGGCGGCGATCAGCAGCAGCCCGCTCAGCAGCAGCGGCAGGCACATGATCAGACAGACGAAGATGTTATGGCGACCCCACTGCACCCAGGTGGCGACAGCCAGCGCGACCAGCAGCAAGCCGCCGGCAAGCTCGAGGGTGAAGACCACCACCGTGGACAGCACCAGCACCGCCGCCTGGAAGACGTGGATGGTGGCCCCGGCGATCCCCTGCTGCAGCTCGTAGATGAAGGAGCCGACCATGAACCACAGCCAGAACAGCGCCAGCGCGATGAACAGCCCGCGGCCGCCCCAGCGCAGCGCTGCTGGCAGGCGCCACCGGCTCCTCGCGGCCGTTTCCATATCCCACCTCCGCCGGACGACCGCAGCCGTCCCCGGTCATGTGTCTGGGACGCGATTTAGTGGGCGGCCGTTCGCCGCCCGATGCTCAGCCTACCAGCGGCCCCCGCCGCCGCCGCGCTGGGGACGGTCCTCACGCGGACGGGCTTCGTTGACCTTGATGGTGCGGCCCTGCATCTCGGTACCATTGAGTGCGTCCATCGCGGCCCGCGCCTCGCCCTCATCGGGCATCTCGACGAAGCCGAAGCCCTTGGAGCGCCCCGAATCGCGGTCAGTGATCAAGCGGACCGAGTCCACTGCGCCGTGGGCGCTGAACGCCGTGCGCAGGTCGGCCTCGGTGGTGTCGTAGGACAGGTTACCAACATAGATGTTCATGCAAAGACTCCAATACGGTTGTCGATGAGCGTCTCGGTACTCAGCAGCAAAGCAGAACTCATCTCTGGGGGAGCCTCACACCGGGAGGAGTCAATCCAGTCGATCAGAGTAGCTAGCAGCCTTCATACTTTCCCGCATCGCGCCACCAGCGGCGCGTCATCGGCGTGAATGATAACGGTTTTCGGGCCAGAGCGCAACCGCCGCCGGCACCCGGACGGCCCTGAACGGGCACCGGACCAGCCGGGCAGGTGCATCCCTCAGGCTCAGGCCGGCCCCGACGCCGACGCGGTCCGCGTCCGGGTTCAGCCGGCGGAGGGCGAATCCTGAGCCGCCCGGCGGCCACTGGCCGTCAGGGTCCAGACCCCGCGGTGCTCACCCTTCGCCGGATGGATCAGGCCCTGCAGAACCAGGTGGTCACGGGCCTCGCGCACCATCGCCTGCCACTTGGAGTCGCCGCCGCAGGTCTCGGCCAGATCGGCGGCCGTCAGCCTGAACTGCTCGGCCAGCGGACCGTAGAGGTCTTTGGGCCTGGCGCTGCCCCCCCGATCGGCCAGCATGCCGAGCAGCGGCTGGCGGATTGCTTTGCGCTTGGGCAACATCGGCGCACCTCCCGCTGGCGGTAGCTACGCCACATTGTACCGGCGGGCGCCAGGGCCCAGGGGGAAGTGATACTGGAAACGGTGAGGGGACCGGGGACGGGGAAGAGAAGAGTGCGGCGGGGCACACCGTAGTGCACCCCGCCGTCTTTGCATGTCGAGCTGGTGGTTACCAGCGACCGCCGCCGCCGCCACCGCGGCGCTGGGGACGGTCCTCACGCGGACGCGCCTCGTTGACCTTGATCGTGCGCTCGTGCAGATCCGTCTCGTTGAGCGCGTCCATCGCCGCGCGGGCCTCCTCGGCGTTGGGCATCTCAACGAAGCCGAAGCCCTTCGAGCGGCCGGTGTCGCGGTCGGTGATCATCCGCACTTCGCTGACTTCTCCATGCTTGGAGAACGCCTCGCGCAGATCGGCCTCGGTCGTGTTATAGGACAGGTTGCCTACGTAGATATTCACGTGTCACTCCTTGAGTGAGATATTGATGTTCGTCTCGGTATGGACACAGCCAGGCCGGCGTCATCGCTGGGAAGCCACACACAAAGGAGGGACAGCCAGTCGTTCAGCGGATCATAGCAGTTTTCATACTTCGAGCATCGCGCCACCATGGCGCGCCATCACGGGCAGTATACCGTATCTGGCCAGAAACGCAACTCAGAAACACTCCCGCAGCATGCAGTGCGAAGCAGGATGCCGGCAGGCTGCGTGGAGTCGGCGGCCAGGACCGGTCGACAGCAGATTGAGCAGGCGGACGATATGGAGCAGGAGCAGAATGCAGCGGGGCGCACCGCAGCGCGCCCCGCCGTCTTTGATGATCCGGGTTGTGGTTACCAGCGGCCGCCGCCACCGCGCTGGGGGCGGTCCTCACGCGGCTTGGCCTCGTTGACCTTGATCGTACGCTCGTGCAGCTCGGTCTCGTTGAGCGCACCGATCGCCGCCTGGGCCTCGCTGGCGTTCGGCATCTCGACGAAGCCGAAGCCCTTCGAGCGGCCGGTGTCGCGGTCGGTGATCATCCGGACTTCGTCGACTTCACCGTGCTTGGCAAACGCCTCGCGCAGATCGGCCTCGGTGGTGTTATAGGACAGGTTGCCTACATAAACGTTCATCTGTCACTCCTTGAGTGAGTTATTGATGTGCCTTTCGGTATGGACACGGCCAGGCAGGCGTCATCGCTGGGAAGTCTCACACAATGGAGGGACAAAGCCAGAGGATCAGCGGAGCATAGCAGTTTTCATACTTAGAGCATCGCGCCACTATGGCGCGCATCACGAGCAGTATACCTTACTTGCGCCGAAAACGCGTCATTTGGCGCAAGCTGGCGCCCGCTGGCCTGCCCCGGACCCGGTAGGCCGGACTTCAGTCCGGCGATTCGATTGTGGGGCGGCCTAACGTCGGCGGGTTGAGACCCGCCGCTACCGGAATGCTGGTAGGCGGGGATTCATCCCCGCGATTGAGGTCGGCGGGTTGAAACCCGCCGCTACCCCTCATTGAGGTCAGGGGGCTGAAGCTCCCGCCGCAGGAGGGGCTGCCAGAGAGGACGGGCACGGAGACCCATCCCACGGACTGCGGACGGGGCGTCCGCGCTCCGGGGCGCCCTATCACCCCACCTTGCCGCGCTGGCCGATGCCCTCGGCCTTGAGCTTCCTTTGCAGCTTCAGGTTCAGGTCCTTGACCTGGTCGCGCAGGATCGCCGCCTTCTCGAACTCCAGCAGCTCGGCCCACTTCAGCATCTGCTGCTCCAGCTCGGCGATCAGCATGCTGAGCTCGGCGATGCCCATCGCGTCGTACTCGTCGGGCCCGCCGCCGCGGGCGCGTACCACCTTGAGCCCCTGCTCCTCCAGGCCCTCGGTGATGTCCTTGATCTCCTTCTCGATGGTGCGGGGCACGATCCCGTGCTCCTCGTTGTAGCTGAGCTGCTTTTCGCGCCGGCGGTTGGTCTCGTCGATGGCGCGCTGCATGCTGGCCGTCATCTGGTCGGCGTAGAGCACCACCTCGCCGCGGACGTTGCGCGCCGCGCGGCCGATGATCTGAATCAGGCTCTTGTCGCTCCTGAGGAAGCCTTCCTTGTCGGCGTCGAGGATCGCGATCAGGCTGACCTCCGGCAGGTCGAGGCCCTCGCGGAGCAGGTTGATGCCCACCACCACGTCGTAGGTGCCCAAGCGCAGGTCCTTCAGGATGCGGATGCGTTCCACGGTGTCGACGTCCGAGTGCAGGTACTGCGTCTTGACGCCGGCGTTGAGCAGGTACTCCGCCAGGTTCTCCGCCATCCGCTTGGTCAGCGTCGTCACCAGCGTGCGCTCGCCGAAGCCGATCCGCTCCTGGATCCGCTCCAGCAGGTCGTCGATCTGGTGGCGGGTGGGCCTCAGAGTGATCTCCGGGTCGACCAGGCCGGTGGGGCGGATGATCTGCTCGGCGATCTGCTCGCTGTGCTCCAGCTCGTAGGGCCCCGGCGTGGCGCTCATGAACACCGCCTGGCTGACGTAGCGCTCCCACTCCTCGAACCTCAGCGGCCGGTTGTCGAGCGCGCTGGGCAGCCGGAAGCCGTGCTCCACCAGCGTCTCCTTGCGGCTTCTGTCGCCGTTGTACATCGCGTGCAGCTGCGGCAGGGTGACGTGGCTCTCGTCGATGATCATCAGGAAGTCGTCCGGGAAGTACTCGATCAGGTTCGAGGGCGTCTCGCCGGGCAGGCGGCCCTCGAAGTGGCGGCTGTAGTTCTCGACGCCCGCGCAGTGGCCGACGTTCTCGATCATCTCGAGGTCGTAATTCACACGCTCCTTAAGCCGCTGGTACTCCAGCACCTTGCCCTCGGCCTCGAAGTGGGCCAGCCGCTCGCGGAGCTCGGCGCGGATCGACCTGGCGGCCAGCTGCTGCTTGTCGGGCAGCACCAGGTAGTGGCTGGCGGGGAACAGCGTCACGCGCGCAGGATGGCTCAGGGCGTCGCCGGTGACGGGATCGACCACGCTGATCGCGTCCAGCTGGTCGCCGAAGAACTCCAGGCGGGTGATCTCCTCCTTGTCCGGGGCGTAGATCTCGAAGGTGTCGCCCTTGACGCGGAAGGTGCCGCGCTTCAGCTCGTAGGCGTTGCGCATGTACTGCATGTCCACCAGGCGGCGGATCAGCTGCTCGCGGCGGACGGAGAAGCCCGGATAGAGCCGCATGCTGAGCGCCTCGTAGTCCTCGGGGCTGCCCAGCCCGAAGATGCAGCTGACGGAGGCGACCACCACCACGTCGCGGCGGGTCAGCAGCGCCTCGGTGGCTGAGTGGCGCAGGCGGTCGATCTCCTCGTTGATCTCGCAGTCCTTCTCGATGTAGGTGTCCGTCTTGGGGATGTAGGCCTCGGGCTGGTAGTAGTCGTAGTAGCTGACGAAGTACTCCACGTGGTTGTCGGGGAAGAACGCGCGAAACTCGGCGCAGAGCTGGGCGGCCAGCGTCTTGTTGTGGCTGATCACCAGCGTGGGCCGCTGGACGCGCTGAATCACGTTGGCCAGCGTGAAGGTCTTGCCTGTGCCGGTCGCGCCCAGCAGCGTCTGGAACCTCAGGCCGTCCTCAATGCCGCGCACCAGCGCGTCGATCGCCTGGGGCTGGTCGCCCGACGGCTGGAAGTCGGCCCTGAGCTGGAACTCGCCCTCGCGCTCCCAGCCGCCGCCGGAGCCGCTGCCGCCGCCCGCCACCGCGCCCGGCTCCGGCTTGCCGCGCCGCCGCTTCGGATCCAGCTCGATGACATCTGCCACGGGCTGATTATACCCGCTATACGGGCGTGTAGCGTAACAGCGGTCTCGCCCCAGGGGTGGTCATCAGGTGTAGAATCGAGCCGTGGCCGACAGGTCAGAGGCTGGTTTGGCAATTCGCAGGCTGTCGAGTGACGCGCGGCGCGACATGGCATCGATGGAAAGAAGCAATGCGTCACTGGCTGGCTGTCTGGCGGCCTGCGCCCTGGTAGTTGTGGTCGCCGTCGTCGCTGTTCTTGCCCTGCGCACGTTCGGCATCAGCCTGGCGGGGCTTCCGGCCTCGGCCACACTGCTCATCGCCATCGCTTTTCCAGTAGTGGGTCTGGCCGCAACTCTGACATTTGCAGTGGTCAGACGGGCCGCCTACGCCGTGGAAACCGCCCGCAATGCGGTGCTGGTGCACCGGTTCACGGAGCATTTCCGCGAAGTCCTCTATGATCAGGGATTACTGGCCATCGTACTTGGCAATGATCCGCGGTTCAGCGTTCCCAGCATCGCGCAGCATCTTGTGCTTAAGCCCCCCCAGGGACAGCGAGGCACAGCCGAGGCGATCGCAAGTTTCAGTCAGCGCATCGAGCTGCTGCTCAACTACTACGGGCTGTTGTGCAGGCATTACCGCATCGAGCCATATCCCGAGGACAACCCCTTCGCTCAGCGCGGTGTCGATCCGGTCAGGTTGCGGGGCCTGCCCCGACGCGCAATGATCTTCGCCTTGGCGGAAGGTATCGGCAGCTCCGATGCAGACCGGCTGCAGCCCTGAGCCAGACTGCCGACGAAAGCCACCTGCCCTGCTGGCGGCCTTACACCAGCGGATCCATGATCGCTACCGAGATCAGGTCGTCGTCGGTGTCGCCATAGACGATTGCCGGGCGGCCGTCGGCAGTCAGGGCCAGGGCCTGGCCGCCGTCGGGGCCGACCTCGGTGGCGACCTCAACCACGCACCAGCCTCCCGGCTCCGCGGGCAGGTCGCCCTCAAACCAGGCGTAGATCACCGCGCCGGTTCCGCTCGTATTGCGGTAAGCCACGCCGAGGCCCCCGCTCAACCGCTGGGCGGACAGCATCCCGATGTCGATGCTTTCGGTATCGGCGAGGTGGTGCTCCCAGTCGGTCAGCAACAACGGCTGCTCCACGGTACCGACTGTACAGATCAGCTGGCTGTCGGCGGCACCGGCATGCGCCACCAGGGGGCGGTCCTGCCACCACAGCGGCGCTCCGTGCTTCCCGCTGCAGGTCGTTTCGGTCAGGGGGGTGATCAGCCAGTCAGCGGGTGTGGCAGGCGGATCGACCGTGGCGGCGGCGAAGCACAGCTGCTCTGACTCGGAGGACCAGAAGGTGAAGCGCGGGTAAGGGTCGTCAATCAGCAGCTGAGACGGCTGGTAGTTTTCACTGGCGGAGCTGTCCGCGGTGGCGTCGGTCACGACCCAGTCCGTAGCATCGTCCGGCTCGGTCTTGGTACCGTAGGCGTACTTCACCTTGTAACCCTGGACTGTGCCGGTTGTCGCGTAGATAATCGCCGGCACGCCGTTCACCACTGCCAGTGCTTTGTACTCCTCCCAGCTGTGGGTCGTCAAGGACATGTTGATCCAGTCAGTCGGTGCGGACGGGCTCAGTAACGTGGCACGCACGTAGTGAAGCATCGTGCCTCAACTTTCGGAGAAGATCAGCGCCGGCAGGCCATTGACTGCTTCCAGATCCAGCCCCTGGGCATCATTGACCCCATCGACCAGTGTGCGGTCCCAGTGCCCCGTTTCGGTCGGGAGTGCTTCGGTGGCACGTGCCAGCAGGATCTCCGCGTCCGACGTTCCGGAGTCGTAGCGGTCGTAAGCGGCGTACAGGTAGTCGCCGATCCGGACTGCGTCCAGGTCATAACCGATCCCGACCTGATCGCTGATCAGATGGTGCTGCCAGGTCGGGATGTTCGGGGCGATGACCAGCTCATGCACCACCACGGGATTGGCGTCCCAGGCCAGCACGATGAAGTAGGCGTGGCCGTAGGGCGAACTCGCCGTGGGATAGGGCGGCGCAAGGCTGGTGATCCCGGGCGAGGCTGCGTGCAGATCCCAGCACTCCCGCTGGTAGTCAGCAATGCCCAGCCACAGCCTGGCGGGATCATCGAAGGTGATGTTGAACGTGATTTCGTCGTAGCTGAAACCCATGACCGGCAGGCAGTACATCGCACCGGCCAGCTGTCCGGCGGGCGGGGTCAGCTCCACCGTCGAGGCACCGTAGGAAACGCCGCTGCCGAAGTCCTGAATCGCCATCGAACCCATCAGCACCAGCGGCCCGACCAGGCTCGCGCTTCGCGCGGCATCGCCGGACGGCAGCGCGGGCAGCTGCGCCAGCAGCGCGGGGGGAGCGGCGGAGTCCGGCGGGGAATCGGCATCGATCGGCTCCAGCGTTGCAGGTGAAGTACAGCCGCCAATCAGCAGCAGCGCCAGCAGGCCAAGGCTTCGTCTCGTGTTCATGCTGCCCTCCCAGTTACTACAGCAGTGACGCCCCCGGGGCGCAAACATCGTAGGTTATACCCGATGGTGGTCCAGGCGTGTGCCTGGATCGGACGCCGCACCGCCGCTTCACAGCGTCCTCGGCGGCTGCCGCCGACGGCGGGCGGCACCGACCGCACGGGGAGGCCGGGCAACCCCTGTCTGCGGACTACAGCGGGTCCATCGTGGCCAGCCAGAGCTCGTTGGTGTCGGTATTGACGTAGGCGATCGCCGGCTGACCGTTGGCCAGCGCCGCCACGGCTTGAGTGCCGTAGTCGTCTAGATCGCTGATCACCGGCATGACGCACCAGTCGCCCGGGCCTTGCGGCGTATTGCCGGTGAACCAGGCGCACATCAGCGTACAGGGCACGGCAGTCTGGCGGTAGGCGACGGCGATGCCGTTGGGCAGCTCGCAGATCGAGACGTGATCCACCGCCAGCGTTTCGTTGTCCACCACGTAGCGTTCCCAGTCGCCGATCGTGGGCGGCTGCCAGCTGGCGCCCAGCGAACACCTGAGGTGGTCCTGGCCGATGCCGGCGTAGGCCGCCAGGGGCTGGCCCTGCCAGTCGATCAGCGCCGCGCGGCTGCCGCTGGTGCCCGGGCTGCACAGGGGAGTGGCAGTCCAGTCGGCGGGGGAAGCCGGCGAACCGCTGGCCGTCCAGGCCATGACCAGCTGCTCGTTCAGGCTGGACCAGTACACGAAGGACGGCAGGCCCTCCTGCCCTACGGCGCAGCTTGGCAGCGTGAAATCCCCGGCGGCGGATGCTTCGGTGGCGTCGGTCATCGTGAACTCGCTGGAGTCATTTGGCTCTGGACCAGTGCCATAGGCATACTGGATCTGGTAAGTATCGGCGGCCGGCGACGTGACAAACACCATGGCCGGCACGCCGGCCACCTCGGCCAGTGCTTTGTGCTTCTCCTGGACATGATTGCCGATATGGAAATCGACCCAGTCGGCGGGGTTGTCGGGATTGATTAACGTGGCACGCACGTACCGAATGCCCGTGCCTCAACCCGTGGAGTAGATCAGCGCCGGCAGCGAGTTCACCTCCGCGAGATCCATGTCACAAGCATCGTCGAAATCCGTAATCATCGTCAGTTCCCAGTGGCCGCTTTCGGACGGTATCGTCTCGACGGCGCGCGCCAGACGGATATCAAACTCGCCGGGATCTTCATATGCCGTGTACAGGTAGTCGCCAATGCGTATCATGTCCACCTGATCACCGATTGAGGTCAGGCCGTGGATCAGGTGGTGCTGCCAGGTGGGGATGTTCGGAGCGATCGCCAGTTGGTTCACCGCCACGGTGGCCCCGTCCCAGGCCAGCACCGCGAAATAGGCACACCCGTCCGGTGCGTGGGCCGTGGGATAGGGCGGCGCAACGCTGGTGATCCCCACGTGGGCCGGTGTCAATACCCAGCAGCCGCGCTGGTAGTCGCCGATTGCCAGCCACAGCTTCTGGGGATCGTCGAAGGTGATTTCGAAGGTGATCTCGTCGTAGCTGAAGCCGTTGACCGGCAGCGCGTAGATCACGCCGGCCAGCTCCAACTCCGGTGGCAACAGCTCCACCGAGGTCGCGCCATAGACCACGTTACCGAAGTCGTCAGCGGTGGCGATCCCCGGCAGGTCCAGCGTGTGGATGTAGCTGGCAGCCCGGGCAGAGTCGCCCGCCGGCAGCGGTGGCAGCAGACCGCTAAGCTCCGGCGGCGGCGCGCCGGGCACAGTGGTGCCGGAAGCCGCCGGATTGAGCGTCGCGGGTGAACCGCAGCCCGCAACTGCCAGCAGGATCAGCAGGCTCAGGACTCGCGCTGTCTTCATGCTGCCCTCCCTAGACATCACAGCATGGACGCCGCCAGGGCGTTTTCACCGTACGTTATACCCCATGCCAGGCCAGGCAGCAGCCCGGCCAACCGCCGGTGCGCCGTTTGGGGCTGTGAACCACCCGGAAGTGGTACCCCTCATTCCAGCCCGAATTGGACCATGACATCACCGCGTCGGGCTGGTATTCTCTGTTCGGCACTTATACTGCTTGTTTGATACGTGGTGCGACTTCGTTGGGAATGACCACTAGGGAGGTCAGATATGACTAACCGCAATGTTGCGGCATTACTGATCCTGGCTCTGCTCCTGCTGCTGACGGCCTGCGGTGGTGGGTCCACGGTCGACGTACCGGCCGGCGGCGACGACCCGCCCGCCGCCAGCGAGCAGGATCTCGCCACCCCCGCACCCAGTGGACAGGAACCGGGCACGCTGCAGGAGTGGGCGGATGACATTGTCGCCGATCCCGAGCCCGTGCTGTGGCGCGGTCTGCCCGCGATCCCGGTCGACGGCGAGCACACCAGCAGCGCGGACAGCACCGATACCGATTTCGTGGTGCTGGGTAAGGACGCGCTGGACTTCAGCCAGTGTGAGATCAGCGGCGACGCGATGATCATCAACCCCGGCGGCGGGGCCGTCGGCAACCCGGACGGCATTCCGGCCTGGGCGATGTACCGCGTCAGCGGACTCAGGGACGTTACGCCGCTGTCGCTGAACGTCGAGTGCTGGCCCGCCGACCTGGGCCAGCAGTACAGCGTGGCCGTCGCCGACTACACCTCGATGGACTGGTACTGGTTCGGGCCGACCAACCTGCCAGAACTGGAGGCGGACCTTACGGCCGAAGGCCACCGGTTCGTGACCAACCTGGGCAACCTTTACTTCCTGGTCGTCTGCGGCGGCCTGAACACGGCCACGCACTACAAGTCGACGGTCGTGGTGGAGGCCGGCGGCGGCACCCAGCCTCCCGGCGCGCCGACCAGGCTGGTCGCCTCCAAGGGTGAGTTCATCGATGGCGTGGCGCTGACCTGGCAGGCCGGTGAGGGCGCGGAGGTCTATGAGGTCTGGCGCAAGGGCGCGGACGTCTACGGCGGGTACCCCGGCGACCCCGAGGGTGACCCACTGCCAGGCGCCGACCCCGACGGTGGCGATCCGCGCAACGACCCACCGCCGATGCCCGAGGACTGGCTGCAGATCGGCAGCGCCGAAGCCACCGAGTACTTCGACGCCGCCGTGCTGCCCGGCCTGATATACATGTACAAGGTGCGCGCGGTCAATGACGCGGGCGTCAGCGCCTTCAGCAACATCGACGAAGGCTGGGCCTTCTACGAGATCCCGCCGCCGCCACCGCCGCCGCCGCACTTCCAGGGCATCCACGGCTACGTCTTCGGCAGCTACTGGCGCTATGAGGATGACAATGGTGATCCGGGCACGGATCCCCTGCCCCCCGGTGATCCGTGGCCCGATCTGATTCCGCTGGCCGGCGCCACGCTGACGATCGCATTGCCTGACGCGGAGGGAATGGGAGGCGAGACGATCGCCAGAACCCTCAGCAACGAGGAGGGCTTCTACCAGTTTCTCGGCATCGAGCCCGGTGAGTACATCATCACCGCGGAGCTGGAGGACTGGTTCTTCCCCGAGATCTTCTGGTTCGAGGTCATCATCGTTGACAACCCGCAGCAGTTCGACTTCATCGGCTTCCCCGACGACGAGATCCCCTGGGACCCGCCGGAAGGTATCCACGGCTGGGTGATGGACGGCCGGTTCCTGCTGGGCGCCGACCCCGGTGACATGCCGGATCCGATGCCCAGGCTGCTGCCGCTGGAGGGCGTGCGCATCACCTTCAGCGGCCGCGACACTGATCAGGTGGAGCTGGAGGTCTACACCGACGAGGAGGGCTTCTACCAGGTGACGGAGATCGCGGCGGGCGCCTACATCGTCACCGCGTATCTCGACGGCTGGTACTTCGACCCGCCGATGCACTTCGTCGAAGTCGGCGAGCGCGTGCCGTCGGTCCAGCTGGACTTCCTTGGCTGGATGGGTGACCCGCCGGATCCGGATCCGCGCGTGGGCATCTTCGGCACGGCCTGGGGCGATGCCGACGACGCCCTGCCGGCCTTCATGCCGCTGCCCGGCGTGACGATCATGCTCAGCGGCTACCCGGAGGAGATTCTCTACGGCACGGCGATCACCGATGAACAGGGCCAGTTCGGCTTTCCCGGCCTGGCACCGGGCGGCTACCTGGTCAGCGCCTCACTCGAAGGCTGGGAGTTCATCCCACCGGAGTTCATCATCGAGCTCAATGCGGACGCGCCGCTGGCGATTGTCGACTTCTGGGGCTACGAGAACGCCCCCGGCGAGAGATAGGCTACAATCGATACGCCTTAAGAGGGCGGTCTGTGCCCCCGCCGGGGGCCGGGCCGCCCTCTTTGCTTAGCCGGCTACAGCTCGGGCACGGGCAGGATCTGGTGGCCGCGAATCTCGAGGTGCACCACCTCGCCGCCGAGGCTGCCGGTCCAGGCCATCAGGTAGCCGGCCAGCAGCAACACCGAGAGCGTCGCGGACCACAGCAGGCCGGGCAGGCGCCCGCGGCGATAGAGATACATCAGGCAGACCATCGCCAGCACTGCGGCGGCCTGCAGCGCCCAGGTGGCGTAGAGCGAGATCATCGCGTGCTGGTCGATGATGTGCTGCATATCGGCGGGGATCGGCTGCAGCTGCTCCTGGCTGGGGCCGCCGGTGATCGCGGCGGGCACCGCGCTGGCCGCCACCAGGATCAGCGCCAGCATCGCCAGCCGGTTGACGGCCGGCCCACCCCACAGCCGCGCGCCCACCAGCAGCGCGACGGCGAAAACGCAGCCGGCGATCGGGAAATGCACCAGGATCATGTGCCAGTGCGCCCAGTTCATTGGCGCGCAATGTACCCGACGCGGGGCCGGGCTGGCAAGCTGCAGACGCGACGTGGCTACTCGAAGTACATCAGCAAGGCGGCCTGGTGCGTGCTGGGATACTCACCGCCGCCCAGCACCAATTCGCCCAGTTCCTGCTTGAGCAGGCCCTCGATGTCGTACAGGTTCAGCAGGGCGACCGCGCTCTTGGGTGGCTCGCCGTCGTAGTCCATGTAGCTGATCAGCACCAGGAAGCCGCCACAGGGTGCTTGCGAGTGCAGGCGCGCCCACTCGAAGGTGGTGCCCGCCGTCTGGCTGTCCTCGCTGAACATGATCACGCCGTCGAGCGGATCGGGCTCCAGCGGGGAACCCTGGACCAGATTCGGGTCGCGAATCTCGATGTCGAAGTCCGCTTGGGCGTCGCCCCAGCTGAGTTCGACGCGGTCGCCGGGTTCCCAGTCGCCGAGTGTGAACTGGCCGTCCAGATTGGTCAGCACGGCGAACGGCAGGCTGCTGCCATTGTCGATCGTCGCCCAGCCCAGATTGTGCTGAACACCACCGAGCGCCTCATCCAGCGTAACGTTCACGTTCATCGCCGGGGGGCCCAGCGGGCTGGCGTACGTCAGCCACAGCACGTAGCAGCCCACCGGCGCATCGAACTCCAGCTGCCCCCACTCCTCGGCGATGCCGCTGATCTGGCTGTCCTCGCTGAACGAGACGATGCCGGCGAGGTCCTCCGGAGCACGGGGCGAGCCGCTGCGGCCGTTGGGGGCGTCGAGCAGGGGCTCGACCGACATCGCCGCGTCGTTCCAGCTGGCGGTCACGCGCCAGCCCGGCTCCCAGGTGGCATAGGCGATGCCGCTGCTGGAACTGGCGGGCACACCCGTGGCCTCCAGCATCTCAAGCCACCGCGTCGCCACGTTGAAGGTTAGCGGCCGGTATTCGTCGCGCAGATCGGCGCCGAAGAACCGGGAACTGGGCAGGTAGAGCCCGATTCCAGTGGCCTCGGGCAGATTGCACTCACGGCTGTAGCTGACCACCTGCTGCCAGGCGTCGCTAGCACCGGCCAGCCGGTCCTGGATGGTGGGATCGGCCGTGCGCGTCGCGTACTCACCAAGGAAGCCGCCGAGATCGCGCGCGCCCTCGCTCTGCAGCGGCTCGAAGCTGGCGGCGATCGCCAGCTTGACGTGCTCGCTCTCGGCTCCGGCATGGACCGTAACCGTCTGCGCCAGTCCGGCGAGCCGCATCGTCAGCGTGTCCATTTGCTTTGTATCGACCACCGCGTGTGACATGCCAAGCTCATCTTCACCATAGCGCGCCACGCACTGATCGACGATCAGCTCGCCGACGGCCCGCGGGGTCAGCGGAAAGCGGGCGTCCCACTCGGCCAGCACGGCGTCATAGGGGTAGCCGGCATCCGGCATCAGCACCTCGCCCGCGACCAGGAAGTCCGCCCGCGTGCGGTACTCGAACAGCGCCTCGAAATGCCCCATGTTGCTGGCGTCGAAGCACAGCAGATCGAATCGTCTGCCGGTCAGCGCCTTGGCCAGATCGGCGTTCAGGGTCAGCTCGCTGCCGTGCGCGTCGGAGTAGTCAGCCAGGATCGCGGCCGCGCAGCGCGGTGCGGGCCCATTGCCATGAGGGTCGGCGTCCAGCCCGGACGACTGCTTGCCGTCTCAACTCTCGCAGTAAGCACGCCAGCCGTCGGCCGGACCACAGAGGATCAGCGCGGTGTGCTCGGCGGCAGGGAAGTTGGCCTCGGCCCAGTCGAGGAAGTCGACGAGCGTAGCCGGATCAGCGCTGTTAAAGCCCGTGCGGTTGAAGTGCTGGTTGGCGGCGTGCCCGCCCGTATTGATGCACTCGGGATCGCTGTCCTGGACAACCTTGATGTAGTGCGCCTGGGAAACGCCCGCACAGGGACCGTCCAGCAGCTCGGGATCGATGTCGTAGCCCAGCAGGACATTGACGTGCTCCGTGCTGCCGACGGCTTCCAGTTCCTGGATATTCTCCCAGGCGCGCTGAGCCAGATAGTTGTCGCCGGCCATCCAGATCATCAGGTTCCACTGGCCGTCGCCGCTCGACTCATCGGTCAGATAGACGGTCGCCTCCAGCGCCGCGCTGTCGCCCCCCTCGCAGACGAGCGCGATGCAGAACGTACCCATCGTACTGACAAGTTGGCCCGCGGGCAGGTTGATCGCGCAGCTGTCGGGATAGACACCGTCGAGCCAGCGCCAGCCGCGCCTGGCGTAGTCGCTGACCGCCACGTAAACACCGTCGCTCAAGCCCTCCAGCAGCAGCTTGTAGGGGCGCTCGCCGGTCGCGACGTCGACGGCCAGCACGCCGTAGCTGAGCCCGTCGGGCTCCAGCAGCAGCGTCGTGTCGCTGAACGCGGCGCCGGCGTAGTCCAGCATGTCGGGCGCGCTGAAGGTGTGCTGCCGGGCGGCTCGCACCCGACGCGGCGCCAACTCAGGCGGCGCACCTGCGAGTACGGGGTGCAATCCCGGTACCAACGAGGTGGGCGCCGCCGAATCCGCCCCGCCGCCGCAGGCGGTCAGAGTGCAGATCGTCAGCAGCACTGCCGCTGTCGCGAGGCTCCTGATCGCAGGCCGACCGTGCGGACTAGCGGGCGACATCCATCCCCCGGAGCCGCCCCAGCCACTCGTCGGGCAGGCTGCGCTCCGCGGCGGCAGCCACCAGCCGGTCACGGTAGTCGGCCGACGGCTTGCCGGGCACGTCATCCTTGAGTGTCAGCACGTACGTGAAGGCGGGAAAGCGCCGCTCCCCGCGGTCCTGAACCTGCACCGCCGAACGGTGATAGCGGTTGGGGACCCGCAGGAAGCGCTCCAGTTCCTGGAAGTCGCGGCCGGTCGCGTCGTAGATCAGCCCCCAGACCACGTCGTCTTCGCGGTTGGTACGCTCCAGCGAGGGCAGCGCCGTCTCCTGGGGCGGGAAGTAGTAGGGCCAGGCCAGCCGGTAGTGCGGCAGGCTGACAATCTTGCCCACATTGAGCTTCTTGACGAAGCGACTGATCGTGGCCTGGTCGAGCAGCAGGTCGTAGGCGAAGAACCACGATTCGCGCATCGAGCCGGGGAACATCGCCACGTCGCTGGCCTGCTGGCTCAGATCCTCCAGCAGCGTCTCGGGCGAAATCACCGCACCGCTCTCGGACGCTGCGGCGTCCGGACCGTTGTCACCCGCGTCTGCGGCCCTTGTGTCGTCGATCACGACCCCACCTCGTTCTCGAAATACGGTACCAACAGCTCGTAATCGCCCCACCTCAATGATACCGTCGAGATGTCGCTAGGGCAAAGATTGGGGACGGCAAACAGCTGCTTGAAGGCGGTTCCACCGCCGGAAGGCAGGATGGGTGGGGGCTGAAACGCATCTGCCAGTCGCTGCAGTTCTTCCCACAGCGGGTGCTCGGGGGTCAGCTGCTGGGCGGTAAGCCGCGCGCCGTCGCTCAGATCGATCGTCAGCACCGCGTTCCGGGCGTCGCGCAGCACCAGCGGCGTCAGGCTGGACAACGTGCAGAGATAGACCGTGTAGTCCGCGAAGGCCGGGTTCTTCAGCGGCAGCGGCTCCAGCCTCAGCTCCAGCCGGCCGTCGGCGCTGTAGGCCAGATGCAGGTCCGGGCAGTCCGGATCGCTGTACACCTCCTTGAGCGGGCCGAGCGCCCAGCGGCAGCCGTGGAGCTGATAGAGCTGCACCAGGGCCACTATCGCGCCCGCGCACCGCAGTCGCCGCTCGCAGGCCTCTGCGCCCGCTTCAGGATCCCTCAGCGCCAGTCGCGCCGAACTGAGCAGCACCACCGCGGAGGCATCGGCATAGGTCGGCTCATACTCCAGCGGTGGGTCGCCGCCGGGGTTCGCCGCCGCCGGCAGCAGCAGCAACGCCGCGGCGCCCGCCAGCAGGCCGGCTGTTATTCGCCGGCTCATGCGCGGCTGATCGTCGCCCCGGCGTCGGCGCCGACTGAGATGTATGTGATCGGCAGGCCGACGTAATCCTCGATGAAGCCCAGATAGTCCATGAAAGCGGTGGGCAGATCATCCACGCTGCGCGCCGCTGTGACATCGCTGTGCCAGCCCGGCAGCATCTCGTAGACCGGCTCGCTGCGTTGAAGCACCTCCGGGTCGAGGTCCGGCCATTCGATCCGGCGGCCGTCCCGCTCATAGGCCACGCAGATCTTCAGTTCCTCAAAGCGGTCCAGCACGTCGGTCTTGGTCAGCGCCAGCTCGGTGAAGCCGCTCAGCTGCGCGGCGTACCTGAGCAGCGGCAGGTCCAGCCAGCCGCAGCGCCGCGGGCGGCCGGTCACGGTGCCGTATTCGGCGCCGGCCTCACGCATCCGTTCGCCGTCGGGACCGGCGTCCTCGGTGGGGAACGGCCCGGCGCCCACGCGGGTGTTGTAAGCCTTGGTAACGCCGATCACGCTGCTCAGCTCCCGCCAGCTGATGCCCGTGCCCAGCAGCGCCCCGCCCGAGACCGGGTGGCTGCTGGTCACGAACGGATAGGTGCCGTAGTCGATGTCCAGCAACGTGCCCTGTGCGCCCTCGCAGAGGATGCTTGCGCCGTTGCCGATCGCCCGGCGTACCAGCTGGATGGTGTCGCCGACCAGCGGCGCCAGCACCTCGACCGCCGGCGCCACCTGCGCCCAGACCTGGTCCGGGTCCACCTCGGGCTGGTTGTAGTAGCCGGTGAACAGCACGTTCTTGCGGCGCGCCATCGCCTTGACCCGGTGGGCGAAGTCGTCCTTCAGCATGTCGCCGGCCCGCAGTCCGACGCGAAAGTACTTGTCGGCGTAGGCCGGGCCGATGCCGCGGCGGGTGGTACCGATCGCGCGCTTGCCCTTGGCCTCCTCGAAGTAGACGTCCTGCATGCAGTGCAGGGGCAGCACCAGGTGCGCGTGGCGGCTGATCATCAGCTCGCCTTTGAGCTGCCCGCGCTCGCGGAGCGCCGTGATCTCCTCGGCCAGCGTCATCACGTTGACCACCACGCCGTCGCAGAGCAGGCAGGTCTTGCCCGCGTGCAGCATTCCGCTGGGCACCAGCTTGAACTTGAAGGTCTCACCGCCGGCCTTGACGGTGTGGCCGGCGTTGCTGCCGCCCTGGTAGCGCAGAATGATGTCGTGATCGAGGCTGAGGATGTGCGCCAGCTTGCCCTTGCCCTCGTCGCCCCACTGCGCGCCGATCACGGCCGTGACACTCATGGGTGGCCCCCTGTCGCGTCCAAAAGATTAAGCGAGCCTGTTTAAAGACTGATTATAGGGGCCGTCCCCGGCAGCGTCAACGCGGCACCGCTGTGCTAGAATTGCTGCCTTTACTGGAGTAGAGAAAGGCATGCGGGGCTCAGGCTCCGGCCGATGGAGGATATCCATGCGACACTTGATGACGCTTGCGCTGCTCGGCATCGCGGCCCTGGTACTGCTGTGCGGGTGCCCGCGCGACACCGGCGGCGAGACCGGGGCGGCGGTTGTACCGCCGAGCGCGACCGACACCGCGGCTGACACCGCCCACGGCGAGCCGGCCGCGGCTGACACGAGCGCCGGCATTGAGGACGAGACCGGTGGCAAGGGCGGACAGCCGCCCGCCGACGGGGACGCGGCCGCGGACGGCGAGATGACGGACGATGAGATGGCAGCGGGAGACGACGGGGCTAAAGCAGAGGACACTGAGCTGGGAGAGGAGATGAACGCAGAGCAGACAACCGAGGAGACCATCACCGTCGTGTTTGAGACGACCAAGGGCGACATCGTGCTGGAAGTGCACCCCAGCTGGTCGCCGCTGGGCGCCGCGCACTTCATTCAGCTGGTCGAGGCCGGCTTCTACGACGGCGCGCCGTGGTTCAGGGTGATTCCGGGCTTCGTGGCGCAATGCGGCGTGGCCGCCGATCCCGCGCTGAACGCCACCTGGGGCGAGGAGACGATCCTCGACGAAGCGGTCAAGCAGGGCAACCTGCCCGGCTACGTGGCCTTCGGCAAGTCCGGCATGCCCAACAGCCGCTCGACCCACATCTTCATCAATTACATCGACAACTCGGGCGCGCTGGACCACCAGGGCTTCAGCTGCTTCGCCAAGGTAGTCGAGGGCTTCGACAACGCGCGGGAGCTGTACCCCTGCGAGTTCGGCGATCAGGCCGGGCTTGCCGGGCCGGGCGGACTGGATCGCTTCAAGCAGGCCTACCCCGGCGCGGACTACATCACGCGGGCCTACGTACGCTAGTAATCGGCGGCAAGGCGCAGCCCGGTCGGCAGCCGCGTATGCTTAAGGCTTCGGTCAGTCGAACAGGTAGACGTTGTTCGGTGCCCCGGTCAGCCGGAACGACTCGCGGCGCAGGATGTTGGTCACCAGCGGGTAGTAGGTGTGCCAGAAGAAGTAGCCCTGGCTGCCGACCACCGGCTGGCCGTAGAAGCTGCGGTTGATGTACATCGTCAGCCGCGTATTGGCCGGGCCCATCGCCTTGTCGAAGTCGACCATGTCGCCGGCCATGTAGTACACCGTGTAGTACTGCCCGGACGGCGGCTCCAGCGGCACCTGGGGCTCCGGCTCCGCTGCTTCCTCCTCCGCGGCGGCGGCTTCCTCCTCCGCGGCTTCTTCGCCCTCCTCGGCCGGCTCGGGCTCGGGCTCAGGCATCGGCGCCCAGGCCTGCTGCGTGCGCACTACCGCCGGGAAGTACGATTTCAGCCCGTGCTCCTCAAGCTTCGCCTGACCCTGCGGCGTAACGTGGAAGTCGTAGCTGGCGATCACCTCGCTGTTGGGCCCCGGCTCGACGATGTCGAACCAGTAGCAGAACGTGCAGGGCTTGACCCCCTGCATCACGTCATGCTCCATGAACACCGGGTGCGGGATCAGCTTCAGCCCATGGCGGGGCATGACGTCCTCGCCGTCCTTGAGGATCACGAACTCCGCCGACTCGTCGCGGCAGAGCATGTAGCCCGAGCCGGTCAGATCCCAGGCGTGGCCGGTCTGCTCCTCGTAGAGCTGCAGCAGCCAGTAGGGCACGTCCTTGATGTCGGAGAAATCGAGGAAGTAGCGACCGATCCACCGCGTCCAGGTCACGCCCAGCACGTGCTCCATCCGCGCCCGGATGTCATCCGGCGTGGGCGAGGCGAAGCAGTTGAACTCGGCGATGATCATCTTGCCTTCCGCGGCGAATCGCTCCGCTGCTTGGGCCTCCAGTTCCTCAATGCCGCCGAAGATCTTCTCGGTGTGCATCGTGTGCGCCCAGTCCTCGCGGAACTGCGTGTAGTCGCCGGTATAGACCCCGTAGGTGTCCGCGATGTAGAGCACGTCGCGGTCGGCCAGTTCGGTCTCGTAGTCCAGCAGCGTGGTGCGCCAATTGCCGATCGCGCGCATCGAGGCGGTCTCCACCACCATCGGATCCGCGGCGGGCTCCTCCGGCGGCTCGGCGGCAACTGCCGCGCCCTCGGCGGCCTCCTCGCCGGTCTCGACCTCGGCCGCCTCCGTCGCCGCGTAGCCGTTGCCGTTACCGTTGCCGACGCGCTCGAACTCGACCTCACTGACGTCGACCGGGAAGAACCCCACGTAGTCCTGGTCGTAAGCGTACCAGCGCGGGTCACCGGTTTCCTCGCCGTCGATGAACTTGTTCTGCCTGAGCAGCCAGTAGAGCCCGCGATGCTCGCGCCGGTCCTTGAACGGCACGGTCTTGTCGAGCACCGCCACCCCCAGCCGCAGCTCCGGCGCCCGATACCAGAAGTACCAGGGGATGACGATCGACGCCGCCGCAACCACGATCAGCGCCAGCACGAACCAGAAGCGCCGCGAGGTCAGCACCGCCATCAGCCAGTTGCGCTGCCGCGGGGCGAACCGCCGCGCGTC
>Ga0180429_10000471_pt1 | contig 36336 bp, 30 predicted proteins | sample SS_ome_FD_132428 | JGI IMG/M metagenome (GOLD analysis project Ga0180429, IMG submission 132428) | Hypersaline lake sediment archaeal communities from the Salton Sea, California, USA - SS_1_S_1 metaG | ecosystem: Environmental > Aquatic > Non-marine Saline and Alkaline > Hypersaline > Sediment ...
CGAACATCGTCAATTGGCTCAAGAAGAACTGCGACGAGGATGGGGAAGGGCAGTAGCGCGCGAGCAGCGAGTGCGTACCGTATGAATGGCGGGCTGGAAGCCTGCCGTACTGGATCGAAGTCAACGATAGCCAGGGGTTCCCGATCCCTGGACCTTCGAAATCCGGCGGCAGTTCCGCCGCCGCTACCAGGTCGCAGCGGTCAGCGGGTCGGGGACCCGCTGCTACCGGGGTAAGGAGCGGGGCGGGTCATGGTGACCCGCCCCTGGTTTCGATCCTCTCCGTTGAGGACGTCCTGCGCGGGCGGCATCCCGCCGCGGCGGGACCGCCCCTACAGTGACTGCTGACCGCTGATAGCTGATAGCTGACAGCTGCCTTACTGCAACACGTGGATGTTCTTGCCGGCGCAGATGTCGCGAAGGATCTTCGGCCAGACCGTCACGCTGCACTCGCCCAGGTGGGCCTTGCGCAGCAGGTACATGTAGGTTCTTGACTGCCCGATGCCGCCGCCGATGCTTAAGGGAATCTCGTCGTTCATGATCATCTGGTGATAGGGCAGCTCCAGGAAGTGCTCCTGGCCCGTGATCTTCAGCTGCTCCACCAGCGTGTCCTTGATCACGCGGATACCCATGCTGGTCAGCTCGTGACGCCGCTTGGTGACCGGATTCCAGACCAGAATGTCGCCGTTGAGGCCGTGCATCTGCTTGCCGTTCTTCTCGACGGTCGGGGTTACCCAGTCGTCGTAGTCGGCGGCGCGCATCTCGTGCGGATAGCCGTCCTCCAGCGTCCAGCCGATGCCGATGATGAAGATCGCCGGGTACTTCTTGATCACCTCGGTCTCGCGCTGCTTGCGCGGCAGATCGGGGAACATGTCCAGGATCTCCTCGGCGTGCAGGAAGGTCAGCTCCTCCGGGAAGTCCGGATAGCGGTCATCCTTCAGCGCCGGGAACATGTCCTGGGCCAGTTTGCCGGCGCCGACCAGCACCTTCCAGATGCGCTGCACGACGTCCTTGAGCGTATCGAGATTGCGCTCCTCCAGCGTGCTGACGCGCTCCCAGTCCCACTGGTCAACGTAGCTGGAATGGTCGTGGTCGAGGAAGTAGTCCTTGCGCACCGCCCGCATGTCGGTGTAAAGGCCCTCGCCGACGTCGCAGCCGTACTGCTCAAGCGCCCAGCGCTTCCACTTGGTGGCCGCCTGCACGACCTGAGCGTCGATCTTCTTGTCCAGGCCGAGGCCGCACTGGAAGTCGATCGGCGTGCGCGAGCCGTCGCGGTCGAGGTAGTCGTTCATCCCGCTGTCGCGCTCCAGGATCAGCGGACACTCGACGCGGAAGAGGTTCAACTGCTCGCAGAGCCCCTTCTCGATGTAGTCCTTGATCGCCTGGATCGCCTGCTGCGTCTCCTTGGGGCTTAGCAGCGACTGGTAGTCCGACGGCAGGATGCGTTCTACTTCCTCATAGGTGCCGATCCCTGGGCCAGCCAGGTCTGCTTTCTTGTCATACGCCATACTCTCTTCTCCTAGCTAGAATCGGTGATGCTAACCGCCCCGCGCACTTTGCGTGCCGGACCTTGCTGCAGCGCTAACCTGACTGCCCTGGGGTATTGGTAGTGTGTACCAATCGCGCTGGCGGGCGCGAGGCGAGAGGACATTAACACTCTCAGCCGAAAAGCACAACCCCCCGGCGGGAGGTCGCCGGGACCGGTCCGGTACAGGGCTCAGATCAGCCCGCGGTCGCGGGCGTAGCCCAGCGCCAGCGTCCAGGCCCGGCGGCGGTGAGACAGCTCGTTCTTGGCCTCGGTGCCGAGTTCGCCGAAGGTCTTCTCCTGGCCGGCGGCCACGAAGATCGGATCGTAGCCGAAGCCGCTGCTGCCGCGCGGCTCCTTGGTCAGCTGGCCGGCGACATAGCCGCGCCAGGTCCGCATCAGGTGTCCGTTGATCGCCAGCGCGGTGTAGCTGACGAAATGAGCACCGCGGTTGAAGTGATCCCCGAGCCGCTCCAGCACCAGCGCAATGCGCTGCTCGTCAGTCTCGGCGACGCGCTTGCTGTAGACGCCCGGCCAGCCCAGCAGCGCCTCGACGGCCAGGCCCGCGTCCTCGGCGATCATCGGCGGCTCCAGGTTGTGCTCGCGCTTGAGCCACAGCGAGCTCTTGACCGCCTTGATCACCGCGTTCTCCTCGAAGGTGGTGCCGTCCTCGGGTACCTCGGGCGGGTCGCCGAACTCGCCGAGCCCCTTCAGCTTAAGCCCCTGCGCGGGCGGCAGCGCGCGGATCTCATCGATCTTGTGCTGGTTGAGGCTGGCGATGACGATCACGCCGCTATTCTAGCCGATACTCGCCGGAGCCGATGCCCAGCACGTCGCCGGCCCAGACCGCCTGCGCGATGCCCGGCTGGCAGGGCCGGCCGTTGACCCGCGTGCCGTTGGTGCTGCCGGGATCGGTGAGCATGGCGCCCGAAGTGGACAGCGCGATCACGCAGTGGCGGCGGCTGACCTGGTTGTCGGCGCCCAGCTGAATGCTGCCCTCCTGGCGCCCGATCACGTTGTCGCCATCGGTAAGCTCCGCCGTCAGCCCGGCGTGGGGACCGCTGATCGCGACCAGACGACGTGGAAGCTGGCGCTGGACTGCCTCGGCGGCGGCGACGGGCCCGCCTTCCTGCATCGCCAGCTGGGCCTCCTCGGTCAGCGGCGCCGGCTGCTCAGTCTCAGCTACGTGCTCGGCCAGTACCGCCTCGCCATCACCGGGCCGCAGCACGCGCTCGCTGAACACGAACTCCGTGGTCCCCAGCGTGAAGCGGTCGCCGCTGCGCAGCAGCTTGCGCGCCAGCAGCTGGCCGCCCATGATGATCGGCGACTGCGGGTCGGTGGCGACCAGCACGAAGCCGTCGGCGGATTCCTGCAGGCTGGCGTGCAGCGGCAGCATCGCCGGGTCGGCGGGCAGCCGCACCTCGCAGCTCTCCAGCGTGCCGATCTCCGCGCCGTAGCCGCCGACGGCGTAGTCCTTGCCCTCCAGCGGCGTGATCATCACGGTCAGCCAGGTGCGGCGCGAGATACGGAAGATGGTGGCGATGACCAGGATCGCGATCAGCACCGCGACCGTGATCAGCCCGGGCCACAGCGCGCGCGCCAGGGCGGCGGTCAGTCCGGGACTGCGATAGGTGTGCGTGCCGGGAACGTGCGACTTGACGGGCGTGACGCCGATGATGACGTCGATGATCTGTCCCGGCTGGGACTCGCCCGGCGACTGCCACTCCAGCAGATACTCGCTCTGGATCTGGCTGAGGATGTCCTGGTAGACGTCCGCCAGCTGGGCGGCGGTCGGGCTGTCGAAGTAGAGCCCGCCGGTGCGCGTGGCGACGTTGCCCAGCGCCCCGCGGTCGATGTCCTTGCCCAGCCCCATGCAGTAGATCGAGAAGCCGACGTTCTGCGCCAGCGCCTCCTGCTCGTACCACTGCAGGATGCTCTGCGGCGTCTCCAGGCTCTTGTTGTCCCAGCCATCGGACAGCACGATCAGCGCCCGCCGTGCGGGCTGGGGATCGGCCAGCAGCTCCTCCATCCCCAGGAATACGGCGTCCCAGAGCGTGGTCTGGCCCCAGGCCATCAGCTGATCCAGGCGCCGCAGCACCTCGGCGTGGTTGGTGCTGGCTTGCGTTTCGCGGATCGCGGCGTCGGAGAAGGCGATCAGGCCCAGACGGTCGCTGGGCGCCAGCTGGCCGACAAACTCCACCACCGCCTGCTTGGCCAGGTCCAGCGCCGTTTCGCCGGTGTCGGGGTTGACGACCTCGTCCATGCTCCCCGAGACGTCCAGCACCAGTTGGATCGACAGCGGCAGGTCCAGTTCATCGCGATTGGCGAACGTCACCTCGGCTTCCATGCCGTTCTCCGTCACGGTGAAGTCCTCGGCCAGCAGCGAGCGGATCGGCAGGCCACCCTCGTCCGTCACGGAAACGAAGGCGCGGACCGTCGGGAACTCGCCGACCTCCAATTGGCTGATGCGGACCTCGACGTTCTCCGCGTATTGCAGGAACGGATCGGTCTGCCGCTGACGCGGAGGAGTGGCGCCGTCGTTATCCTCATCGTCGACGGTCGCCTCAGCGTCAGCGTCCGCATCCGCGTCGGGAGTTGCCGGCGCGGCGCCGCCGTCCTGGGCGAAGGCCGGGCTGCTCCCGGCGAAGTTCCCGCCGACGGTGCCGATCAATGCCACCCCGCAGAGCAGGAGGGCCAGCAGGATCCGAATACTCATCGCCGCCTCCTCATGCTTCAACCTTGAACAGCGAGGTGCCGATGCGCACGGTGTCGCCGGGTGCCAGCTCGATGCTCTGGATCCGCTGGTTGTTGACGAAGGTTCCATTGGTGCTGTCGGCGTCCGTGAGCGTTGCGACGCCGGCTTCGCTGACGGAGAGGCTGGCGTGCCGGCGGCTGACCTGGTTGTCGCCCGCCAGTTCCAGGTCGGCATCCTGCCGGCCGATGCCGTGCTCGCCGGGGGTCAGATCGAAGACCGTCCCCAGGTACATCCCGCCGATGCCGGTCAGCCGGCTGACCGGACTGACCCTGCGCGCGGCGGGTGCCGCGGCCGGGGGTTCGGACCCGACCGCCAGCGGCGAGGTGTCGATCGGGATCGGGGCCAACTCCGGCTCCGGTGCCGGCTGACCCATACCCTCGGGTCTCGCGCCCAGGCTGTGATCCACCGCGGGGGCCGCCGCCACCGGCCGGCGGCCGGCATGCAGCTTGTCCAGTACCAACCGGGTGACCAGCAGGGCGAACATCAGCACCGCCAGAATCATCGTCGCCCAGTAGCCCGCGCCCGTCAGCCGCATGCCGGACGGCCCGCTGGCCAACTCGCGCAGCTCCGGGCCGTCGACGATGAAGATCCAGCGGAAGCCGATGTAGCCCCCCAGCAGGACGCACAGGCAGGCGAAGGCCCGCACGTAGTGGTTGTCCACGACTTCCGCGATCACCATCACCAGCCAGCCGGCGATGAAGAAACTGACGATCGCCAATGCGTCGCGGACACCGTCCGCCCCTAGTTTCTGCGCGGACAGGGTGACGTAGAACCAGGTCGTCACGGCGACGCCGAGACCGCAGAGCAGCACCAGCACGCGGAGCAGCGGTTTGTTGTATAGCAGGAATACCATCGCGTTTATCTTAGATTATGACTCCGGTTTGGCCCGCTGGTTGCATCGGTCATCAGGCGCAAGTCCAGGCGGCGCGGCCCGTCTTTCAACTTGGCCGGGATTGTGCTAGTCTCAGGTTTCCCAACTTCTAGCACGATTACGCACGGAGCTGATCAATGCTGTTCCAGGTTGAAACCGACAAAGCGCTGAAGCTGGACGCCGAGCAACCGTCGCGGCCCTCGCGCGAGCGGCCGGTGTTCATCGCCGACGACTGGTTCGACGAGATCGTCCGCATGATCAAGGAGTACACCGGCGACCATATGGCTGCTGTGGTGGTTGACGAAGAGGTGGCCCGGCTCTATCCGGAGCGACTGCAGGCCCTCTATGACGCCGTGCCACGCATGCGCACGATCAAATTCAAGGGGGGCGAAAGCGCCAAAACCCTCGAGCGTTACGCGGAGCTTCAGGGCTTCCTGCTGGAGCAGGAGGTGCACCGCGACGATAGCCTGATCAGCATCGGCGGCGGTACTTTCTGCGACCTGGTTGGCTTCGTAGCCGCCACCTTCGCCCGCGGCGTCAGCTGGATCAGCATACCGACCACGTTCATCGCCCAGTTTGACTGCGCTCTGGGCGGCAAGACGGCGGTTAACGTCCAGGGCTACAAGAACTACTGCGGTACGTTCTACTGGCCCAATGTTGTGTTCGTCGACCGGTCGTTCCTGCGGACCCTTCCCGATCGCTACTTCCGCATGGGGATCCCCGAACTGGCCAAGTTGGCGATGATCGGTGACGAGCAGCTGTTCCGTGAGCTCTGCGAAGCGACCGCCGGCGGGCGTGGAGTTGACGGCCTGCGCGACAACCTGGAGGACTTCATGGTTCGCGCGATGAAGGTCAAACTGAGCGTCAGCACGCGCGACCCGTTTCAGCGCGCCCTGCGCGTTGTGCTGCTGGCAGGCCATACCACGGCTCACGCGCTGGAAGGAGCCAGCCGCCTGCACCTGCATCACGGCGAGGCCGTGGCGATCGGGCTGGCCTTCGAGTCTTTCATCGCGGTCAAGCAGGGTCTGCTCGACGCCGACGATCGCGTCGCGCTGATCGATCTGCTGGAGAACTGCCAGTTACCGACGGTGCTGCCCGCCGAGCTGCACGACCGCGTGGTGGTGGAGCACATGCGCCTCGAAAAGCGCAATCGCGGCCGGATGCTGAGCCTGGTGCTGCCCTACAAGCCCGGGCAGGCGGTCGACGACTGGCCCGCCTCGCGCGTGATGATGCCCCCCGACGACCTGTGGGGCGAGTTGACCGCCTACCGGCTGACCTGCGGCTAGCCGCGGGCTCGAACGGCGGTCCGCGGCAGCTGCGTGTATGCTCTCTGCATGCTGTTCGACATCACGCGGACCGTCGGCCTTGATACGCTCGTGTACCCCGGTGACCGGCCGCACCGCATCAACCGCCCGGGCGCGGGCGGCGACCTGCCGGAGCTCGAACTCGGCGCGCATACCGGAACGCACGTCGATGCACCGGCGCACTTCGTTGAGGGCGGTGCGACCCTGGACCAGATTCCGCTGGACCGCTTCTACTGCCGCGCGCGTGTGATCGATGGGCGCGGACGCAAGGTGTTGGGCGCGGAGACCGTTGCCGGCACCGAGATCCGCGCCGGCGAGGCCGTGCTGTTCCGCACCGACAACGAGCGACTGCCGCGCGAGCAGTTCAGCACCGATTACGTCCATCTGACGGCGGAGCTGGCCAGGCGGCTGATCGAGCTGGAGGTGAACCTGGTGGGCATCGACTATCTGTCCGTGGACGGCGCGGACGGTCCCGACTACCCGGTGCACGACGCGCTGCTGGGGGCCGGCATCCTAATTTTGGAGGACTGCGATCTGCGCGACGTGAGGCCGGGCCGCTACCGGCTGACCTGCCTGCCGCTCAAGCTGGCGGGAACCGACGCCGCTCCCTGCCGGGCGATGCTGGAGTCGCTGCGGGGAGGCTAATCCAGCGCGTTGACCATCCGCACGCGCGCGGCGTGGCGGTCACCCTCGGGCGAGGCGGCCAGGTAAGCGTCCAAGCAGCGTTTGACGGAGGTCAGCGTCTGCAGATCGCCGCTGAAGGCCAGGACGTTGGCGTGGTTGTGTCGCCGCCCATACTCGGCGACGTGCTCGCACCAGGCCACCACGCAGCGGATGCCCGGCATCTTGTTGGCCGGGATCGCGATGCCCACCCCGCTGCCGCAGAACAGCAGCCCGAGTGCTTCAGTATTGCTGGCCGCCACCGCGGCACCGACGGCACGGGCGTAGTCCGGGTAGTCGACGCGGTCTGTGCTGTCGCAGCCGTGGTCTACGCAGGTGTGTCCGAGTTCGGTGAGGTACTCGATGGTTCCGCGCTTGAGCTGGAGTCCGCGGTGGTCGCTGCCGCAGTGAACTTCCATGATCTCCTCCCCTCGTTGGCCAGGATCAGCAGGCTCGCCAGGAATACTACCATCAGCACGCCCATCAGGCGCCGCCAGGCCGCCTCGGACAGTGGCCAGCCCTGCTCGTGTACGTACTGCCGGCTGGCCAGGCTCAGGGTGGCGTATTCCGGCTGCCAGACGCCCGGCAGCTGGTCCTCACCGAGTTGCGTGAGTTCCAGCGGGTCATACCACAGCCGGTTGCCATTGTTGAGCACGATGAACAGCTGCTCGCGCGCTGGATCGAATCCCACCGTGCAGTCCCGCTGCAGACGCGCGCGAGTGCTCAGTTCAACCTGCGCCAGCGCGGTAAACTCGGGAGGCCCATCGCGGTCGGTGACGTGAAGCACATGCAGATAGCTCTGGCCGCTGCTGGTCAGCCACAGGTAGGGATCGGCGTAGGCATAGGAATCGAGCGACGGGTAGTAGAAGTGACCGGGCAGGATCTCGGTGATCAGGTGGTTATCCTGCTTGTGCTGGTAGTAGGTCTCCACCTTGACCGCCAGCTGCTCCTCGCTGCGGGCAGCCACCGCGTCCAGACCGGGCTCGTCATCGATGTAGCCGGGTGGGGTGAAGCGCGGGGCGTCGCCTTCGCCACGGGCCGGGCGTCCGATCTCGTGCGCGACCTGGCTCCCCTCTGCGGTTCGTGGCTCTGCATCCGCCGGGCGCAGCGCCTTCAGATCATCGTAGAATCGCTTGCTGGCTTTGACATCCAGCAGGCTGCCCCCCTCCATCACCTTGTAGCTGCCGTGCGATACTCCGGAGTAGTCCACGCCCTCAAACTTGCTTAGCTTCTCCTGCTCGCGCCGCAGTTTGCCTTTCGGGCTGATCACGTAGGTTCGCATCCGATCGAGGTAGCCCTCGCGCTGGATCGTCCATTTCCCGTCCGCTTCGACGAAGATGTCATGGATGCCGTAGGCCTTGCCGGTCAGATCGGGCGGCGCCTCGTTGCGCTTGACGAGCGAGCCCGGCAGGTTCAGCACCTGCCAGCCGGCGAGCAATACGAAGACCGTCGCGGTGACGATCCTGGCCAGGCGTGCGGTGCGCCTGCTGCTTTCAGGCTTGTACACGGATGCTGGTAGCCCGGTATCCATCGCTAGGTGTAGAAGCAATGCGCGATCAGCTTGGTCGCGAAAGCTACTTCATCGACCGGCAGGAAGACCTGCAGGTTGCAGAAGAAGATGTTGCGGCGATGTTTTTCCCACATTTCGCGCAGGCCATCGGGCCCGTGCTGCAGCAACAGGTCGTTGCAGGCCGGCTCACGCTGGAGCCGGTCCCAGAGGGACTCGAAAGGGGGATCGAGATAGACCAGGAAGGAGAAGATCTGCAGCTCCTCGTAGCCGTCGGGATGCGCCATCGCGTCGCAGTCCAGTACCGCGACCGTCGAGCGTCGGTAGGACAGGTCTCGCACCACCCACTCGACCATCCGCTCCCGTCGCGGCGCCTTGCCGATGCCGGCCCGCACCAGCAGGTTGTGACGCATCCTGCGTTCAACCTCCACCGGTACGTCGAAGAACGGGCGTCTGAGCCGCAGCGCCAGCTCCCGGCCGATCTCATGCAGCCGGCAGCCGTGAAAGCCGGTCAGGACGATATTGCGCTCGGGATGGCGCCGGTATGCCACCCCTGCATTATATGGTCTGCGATCCCGGAGCGTGGATTGCCCCACATGATGCTTAACGCGAATCTCACCCCAAATGGCGGTTAAAGCGGTCTCCGATGGGTCCGGAGCGGTTATACAAATATGACATTCATCCGAGACGGCCGAGGGAGCCTATGCCGACTGAACAAGATCTGATGGACATGTACTACGAGGTTCGCGACCGACTGGGGCTGCGCATCGCCAACCTGATGAGCAATGCCGACCCGGCCACGCGCGAGATGCTGGAGGGGCTGCATGATGACATGCAGCACGATCTGAAGCAGGCCTGGCTGCGCATGCGCGTGCGCCATGAAGCGCCGACACTGGTGGGATAGCTGCCGATCCGCCCGCCGACCGACCCGACGCCCGCTAGTGGCTGCTCTGGGTTCCCGAGTGCAGCTCGCAGAATTCGATCAGGCCGACGAACTGGCCCTTCTTGCTGCGGTGCTTCAGCTTCTTGAGCGCCTTCATCTCAATCTGGCGAATGCGCTCGCGGGTCACGTTGAACTCGCGGCCGACTTCTTCCAGCGTGCGGCTGTGGCCGTCGTCGAGCCCGTAGCGCAGCCGGATGACCTTCTCCTCACGCTCTGACAGGGTCTTGAGGATGCGGTTGATCTTGCTGCGCGTCAGGTCGTACATCGTCTCCACCTCGGGGCTGACGATGTTCTTGTTTTCCTGGAAGTCCTGGAACTGGCTGTCCTTGTCGTTGCCGATCGGCTTTTCGAGGCTGATCGGCTTCTGCGCGACCTTGAGGATGTCGCGGACCTTCTCCTCGTTGATCCCCATCTGGCTGGCAATCTCGGTGTTGGTCGCCTCGCGGCCCTCGCGCTGCTGGATGACCTTCGAGGCCCGGCCCAGCTTGGTGATCGTCTCAACCATGTGCACCGGCTTGCGGATCAGCTCGGCCTGGTCGGCCAGCGCACGGCTGATCGCCTGGCGGATCCACCATGTTGCGTAGGTGCTGAGCTTGAACCCGCGGTCGAGGTCAAACTTCTCCACAGCGCGAATCAGCCCGATGTTGCCCTCCTGGATCAGATCCAGGAAGCTCATCCCGCGGTTGAGGTACTTCTTGGCGATCGAGACCACCAGGCGCAGGTTGGCCTCGATCAGCTTCTGCTTGGCGGTGAGGTCGCCCTCGCGGTAGCGGCGGGCGTAGTAGATCTCTTCCTGGGGCGTCAGCAGCGGAATCTGCCCGATGGTCTTGAGATACATCTTGACGGAGTCATCGAGGCGCAGGTTGTCGGCGTCCTCAATCTCTTCCTTGGTGAAGAAGTCGCCGCTCTCGCGCGCACGTTCATCCGCCTCTTCCGCCACCTTGGCGGCGTCGACGATCTGCACACCCATCTCGTTGAGTTCGTCGTACAGAAGCTCAACCTTCTCGGGTGTCAGATTCTCGTCCTGGCTGATGATCTCGCTGAGTTCGTCAGTGGTGATCCGCCCATTCTTGAGCACCAGTTCCGAGATCTGGTCGTAATACTCACCCAGCATTACACGTTGATGAGCAGTAGCTTTACGCGCCAAATCCGTACTCCTTGTTCATGTGTATCCGTGTGTGCGTAACTAATTTCTTCTAACGCCGTATCGCTTCAATATCTCGCGCCTAATTGTCTCAGTCACTACGCAGAACCAGAGAAGCCTGGCAACCCCGGTCTCCCCGACAAAACTACAGCCAGCGAGGCATGATGTGCTGGCTGATACTCCCGCTAACGGCTGTCTCTCACTCCTCCCACCAGAGTGCTTATGACGGCAAGTTATACCAGCGAAACCCGCGAAAGGCAAGCCAATGTGCCAAATTCCCTGTTCAACGCACGATGTGCCGCAATCATCCCGGCGGCCTGGCCGGTGGCCATTGCCGTCGGAATTACGCGGGCACTGGCGAACCCCTGACGATCCGCACTGATACAACGTCCGGCTGCCAACAGCCGTGCAACGTTGTCCGATTCCAGACAGCCAAGGGCGATGTCGTAATACCCGCGGCCGCCCACATTTCGTGTAAGCAGTTCGGCGGATTCGGCTCGATGAATATCTACCGGATAGCAGCCGCGCGCGACTGCCTGATCCTGGCCGCGACCCTGCACGATATCGTCAACGGCCAGCGTCTGCCGCCCGGCCAGGCGATGGGACTCCCGCTGGCCGATGTCGTCGGCGATGATTCCCAGCCGGGCGTTGCCAAATCCGGGCACGCGACGCGGCAGCCAGTCCGCGAGCTCGCGCAGCTGGCGCATCCCTTCCTCCCGCGGCTGCGGATGGTTCGCCGGAACGCGCGTGGTGTTGACCAGCACCTCCCCAGCGCGCGGCGTAGAAAAGAACAGCAGTCGGTCGCGGGGCAGGCTCAGTTCGCCGCCGGCGCGCGCCTGGGCCACGAGGTCGAAGAAGCCGGAGACGGCGATGAAATCAGTCCGCAGGCTCTCGATCGCGGGATGCAGCACGAACTGGTCGCGGTGGGCCAGCTGGTAGTCGCGAATCGCGTGAGTATCCACGTCCGTCATGGTGAACAGCCAGCTCAGCGGCTGGGGCTCACTCGGTTCGATCACGGCGGCACCCATCATCCGCGCGGCGGCCGCGGTGCCGCTGGCGTCCACCACCTGCGCCGCGGCGTCGATGTCATCCTGGCTGACCGCGGTGCCGAGCCGCAGATCGACTCCGGCCTCGCTGAGCTTCCGCGGCAGGTACTGCCTGAGCACCGCGCTGTCGACCGGCGTGAGGCTGCCTGCGAAGCCGAGGGGATCGACGATGTGACCCAGCGACGCTCCGAGTCCCACGAGGTCGTCCACGAACTCCTGCGCGATGCCGCCGATAACCTGGGCGGGCAGGCTGCCGTCCGGCTGTCTGACGGCGGCGTGGAAGCTCTGCCAGGGCGCCACCATCGCCCGCGTGGCGTTGCCGCCCAGGTAGTCGTGCTGCTCCAGCAGCCTCACACCCGCGCCCTCGCGAGTTGCCGCCAAGGCCGCGGCGCAGCCCGCCATCCCACCGCCAACGACCAGCACGTCGCAGTCGCTCATGGCTCCAGTGTACCCCAGCCGCCGCCGCCCGGCGTGGCCAGGATCAGCCGCTGGCCGGGCTTGACCTCGATCCGGCACTTGCCCGGCAGGGCCCGTCGCGTGCCGTCCGGCAGTACCAGCACGTTCAGTCCCGGCGCCCCGTCTTCACCGCCGGCCAGCCCGTAGGGCCTGCGGATGCGGCGCTCGGTGAGCAGCGTCACCTCCGCCGGCTGGTCGAACACGTAGCTGCGCTCGATTCCATCGCCGCCGACGTGCAGGCCTGCTCCGCCAGTATCCCGTCGGATCCGATAGGCCTCGATGCGCAGCGGATAGGCATGCTCGACGGCCTCCACCGGCGTATTCAGCGTGTTGGTCATGTGCGTGTGGACCGCGCTGGCGCCGGATAGATGCGGACCGCCGCCGGCCCCGCCGCCGATTGTCTCGTAGTAGGCGTACGCGACGCCGCGCGTCTCTTCCCGCCCGCCGATCGAGACATTGTTCATCGTGCCACTGCTGGCCGCCGGGATGCGCGCGGGCAGCGCCTGGGCCAGGGCGCCAAGCAACACGTCGACGATCCGCTGGCTGGTCTCGACGTTGCCGGCCGCCACCGCCGCCGGACGCTGGGCATCGACCACCGTGCCGGGCCTGGTGACTACCGTCACGGGTCGCATCACGCCGCCGTTGCTGGGCATGTCAGCGGGCGCCAGGCAGCGGACTGCGTAGTTCACCGCCGAGACGGTGATCGCGCGCGTGGCGTTGACCGGGCCCCGCACCTGTGGGGCGGACGCGGAGAAGTCCGCGGTGGCATCGCTGCCGCTGATCGTCAGCCGGCAGCTGATTGATATGTCGCCGGCACCCAGCCCGTCGTCATCGAGGACGTCGCTGAACTCGTACCGCCCGTCCGGAACCCCTGCAATGATGCCCCGCACCAACCGCTCGGTGTAGTCGAGCAGCTCAATGCCGCGCTGGCTGACCAGCCGCGGACCGTGCTTGCCGCACAGCTCGGCCAGGCGTTGCCGACCAACCGCCAGCGCCGCGCGCTGCGCCAGCAGATCGCCGCGTCGCTCCGCCGGCGTACGACTGGCGGCGCAGATCCGCTGGATCGCGGCTTCATCGAGCCGCTGGGGCGGGATGCGCAGACCTTCCTCGTCGATGCTGCGGCTGAGCGGCATCGAGCCGGGGCTGATGCCGCCGATGTCGGCGTGGTGCGCACGGTTGGCCACCAGGAAGCGCGGCTGGTCCTCATCGGGCAGCAGGCAGGGGGCCACCACGGTGACGTCGGGCAGGTGCGTACCGCCGGTGAACGGATCGTTCAGCACGAACACATCGGCCGGGTCCATGGCGGCGGCCGGGAATCGCTCCAGCACGGCATGTACGGACAGCGGCATCGCGCCCAGGTGTACCGGAATGTGCGCGGCCTGGGCCAGCAGCTGTCCGGCTGTATCGAACACCGCGCAGCTGAAGTCGCGCCGCTCCTTGATGTTGGGCGAATACGCGCTGCGCATCAGGCGCACGCCCATCTCTTCCGCGACCGAGGCGAACAGATGCCGGAAGACCTCAAGCTCGACGGCGTTGGCTGGTAGCACCGGTCGGTTGACGGACGGGTCAGCCATGCTGCGCCTCCCGGCCGCCGGTTCTCGTCAGCAACAGCTGACCCAGTTCGTTGACCAGAGCCTGCCAGCCGACGGGAACCAACGTCGTCGCCGAGTACTCGCCGATGACCGCCGGGCCCGCGAGCAGGTCGCCGGGTCGCAGTGCCCGGCGTCCGTAGCGCGCCGCGGGCAGTGCTTCATCACCATACAGAAACACCGCGTCCGCGACGTCCGGCCCATCTGATCCAGTGCGGGCCGCCAGTGTCTGTCGCGGTAGCGGTTGGACCGGGCCGGCGGCGCGCAGTCTGGCGGTGACCACCTCGATGGGCTTGTCCGGCGCGGAGTATCCGTAGAGGCGCTCGTGCGTGCGCGTGAATGCCGCCGCGGGATCTTCCCCGCTCAGTGGAATGGTGAGTTCGTAGGACTGGCCCTCGTAGCGCAGATCCAGGCTGAAGTGATACTCGCGCTCCGGCTCCGCGATGCCTTCAGCGGCCAGCGCCTCCTCGCCCCTCGCGCGAAGCTGCGCGATTGCCTCAACCACCCCCGGCAGCTGAGTCAGTGGCAGTCCGTGCAGCTGGTCTGGTGCAGCGCGCTCCATCACGCTGAGCGAGAAAGCATGGAGCGGTGCGGCGCCCAGCATCCCCAGCGCGCTCAGCAGCCCCGGCTCGGTGGGCACCAGCACCTCGCCGATGCCCAGGTAGTCCGCCAGCCGCGCCGCGTGCAGTCCGCCCGCGCCGCCGAAGGGCACCAGGGTGAACTCGCGCAGGTCGTGACCGCGCTCGACGCTGATCCGCTGCACGGCTCGCGCCATGGTGGCGTCGGCGACCCGGAGGATGCCCAGCGCCGTCTCGGCGGGTGACAGCCCGGCCCGCGCCCCCAGCTGGCTGACTGCCCCGTGGGCGGCTGCGGGGTTGAGACGGAGGCCCTGTCCCAGCGGCTGATCGGCTGCCAGGTGGCCGAGGACGAGGTGGGCGTCGGTGACGGTGGCCAGCAGCTCCCCGTGCTGACGTCCGTAGCAGGCCGGACCGGGGTCGGCGCCCGTCGACTGCGGGCCGACGCGCAGGGCGCCGCCGTCATCGAGCCAGGCCACCGAACCACCGCCGGCCCCGACGGTGTGGATGTCGATCATCGGCAGCCGGACGGGCAGCCCGGCCACTTCGCTCTCCGTGGTATGCGTCAGTGCGTCATCGCAGAGCGAGACGTCCGTGCTGGTGCCCCCCATGTCGAAGGTGATGATCCGGCTATGGCCACCGCTGCCGGCGCCGTGGAACGCGCCGAGCACGCCGCCGGCCGGTCCACTGAGGATGGTGTGTACCGGCTGGCGCGTCACGCCCTCGGGCGGCAGGCTGCCGCCGGCGCTGGCCATCACCCGCAGGCTGCCAGGGCCCAGCTCAGCGGCGAGGCGTCCGATGTAGTCGGCCATCGGTGGCGCGACCACGGCGTTGGCCAGGCAGGTCGCGCTTCGCTCATACTCGCGAAACTCCGGCAGCAGCTCGCTGGAGACGGTGACGTGCAGGCCCGGCAACTCGCTGCGCAGGCGCTCGGCGAGCAGCCGCTCATGGGTGGGATTGGCGTAGCTGTGCAGCAGGCAGATCGACACAGAGTCGACGCCAAGCCTGCCGACGGACTCGACCGCCACGCCCGCATTGTCCTCGGTAAGCTGCCGCAGGACGGCGCCGTCAAATCGCAGGCGTTCGTCCACGCCCACGACTGCCGCGCGATCGAGGGGTGGCTCGGGCCTGACGGGCTCCAGCGCGTAGAGCTCCGGCCGGTTCTGACGCCCGATCCAGAGCACATCCTCGAAGCCCGCCGTGGTCACGAACGCCGCCCGCCCGCCCTTGCCCTCCAGCAGCGCGTTGGTCGCCACCGTCGAGCCGTGGATCACCTGCGGCCGGGCGGTGGGATCGCCGCGCCGCGCACTGGTCCATTCGCCCAGAATGGTCTGGATGCCGTCAAGCACGGCGCGCGCCGGATCGTCGGGGGTGGAGAGCAGCTTATGGGTCAGTGGCGGCCGGCCGGAGTCATCGGCCAGGACCACGTCAGTGAAGGTCCCGCCGGTGTCCACCCCGATGCGCACGCGCGCTGCCTGCATCCGAGTATTGTTGCACAGCAGTGCTGGATGAGCCTGCTTGCCTCCGAACCGCAATGCCGCTGGTGTGGGATGCCCGCGTACCACACACTACAATGCTGTAACGCGATCGAGACTAGGTAGGTCACAGTGCCAGACAAACGCAAACCTGGGGGGACGCGCGGCGGCCGCGAGGACAGAAAACCTCCCGCGCCGGATGCGGAGGGCTTCGGTGCGCTGGGCCTGCGCGGCGAACTGACCGCGGCCACCGAGCGGATGGGGTGGCTGGTGCCGACCGAGATTCAGCGGCGCGCGATCCCGTTGATCAACGCGGGCCACGACCTGGTCGGGGTGGCGCAGACGGGCACGGGCAAGACGGCCGCGTTCGTGTTGCCGATTCTCGAGAAGCTGGTGGGCCTCGATCCCGCGCCCGCGCTCAACCCATATTGCGTGGTGCTGGGGCCGACGCGCGAGCTTGCCCAGCAGACGGCCCAGCAGTTCCTGGACCTGGGTGAGGGGCTGGGGCTGCGGGTCATGACCGCCTATGGCGGCACCTCGGACCGGCCCCAGAGCACCATGCTGGCCAGTGGGGTCGAGATCGTGGTCGGGGCGCCCGGCCGCATCTTCGACTTGATGCGCCAGGGCTATCTGCAGTACGGTCAGCTGGTCTACGTGGTGGTCGATGAGGCGGACCGCATGTTCGACATGGGCTTCATCGACGACGTCAAAAGCATCCTCAACCGGATGCCCAGCCGGCGCCAGACGCTGATGTTCAGCGCGACGGTGCCGCCCCAGGTCAAGCGGCTGGCCCAGGACTACCTGATCTACCCGCAGGAAGTGCGCATCGGCCGCAGCGCGCCCCCCAAGGAACTGAGCCACGAGGTCTGGCCGCTGAGCGCCGACCAGAAGCTGCCCGCGCTGCGGGAACTGCTCAGCGGTGACCACGACAGCGCGGTCGTGTTTTGCCGCACCAAGAAGGGCACGGCGGAACTGGCGCGGCGGCTGAGCCGCGAGGGAGAGTCGGTTGCGGCGATCCACGCCGACCGGACCCAGAAGGAGCGCGAGCGCGCGCTGGGGCGCTTCAAGGCCGGCGAAGTGCGCGTGCTGGTGGCCACCGACGTCGCCAGCCGCGGCCTCGACGTGGAAGGGCTGGCGCTGGTGGTCAACTACGACGTGCCGCGCGACGCGGAGGACTACGTGCATCGGGTGGGCCGGACCGCCCGCGTGCATCGCCCCGGCCTGGCGGTGACGATGATGACGCCCGACGAAGGCCGCTTCCTGGCGCGGATCGAGCAGTTCATCGGCAGCAAGATCCAGCGCGGTGGCCCGGCGGCCCATGCGGCCCCGCAACGGGACAAGATGGATGACAAGCCGCCGGCTGACACGGAGAAAGGTGACAAGCCCAGGCGGCGGCGGGGCCGGCGCGGTGGCCGCAGCAGAAGCTCGCGACGCAAGTAAGCGAGCAGCGCTGGTGCGGTTAGTACCCGAGGTAGCACGCGCAAAGGCATCGCGAGACCGGATTGAGCAGCAGGGCCGCGGCGGGAGCCACGCTAACCAGTACAGCCAAGTAACCCAGTACGGCGGCCGCCGGGACCGATCCCCTGCGCCGCGGCAGCCTGAGGTGCTCAAGCCGCCGTCGGATGTCATCCGCGGCCAGATGGCTGGCCAGCATCGCCGGTTGCCAGCCCAGGGCGTGCTCCGTTGCCCTGGCGACCAGGCCGACGTACTCCTGCTCCGGCAGCTCGGTGCGGCAGCGATCGTCAACCGCCAGCTCACAGTCCAGTTCGTAGCTCGATGCCCAGCGACGAGCCCAGGGCAGCACTGCATAGAGGCCGCCGATGAACATCAGCGCCAGGCGCCGCAGGTTGTCACGTCGCCTCAGGTGGACGCGCTCGTGGTGCAGGGCCAGCGCCTGCTGCCGCGGGCTCAGTGACCGCCAGAAGCCGGGGTTGACCCACAGCTCGGCGCGCCAGGCGCCAACCAGGCTGAGCGTAGGGACACTGTCCGATTCATGAACCCGCACGCCGCCCGCCGGAGAATGGTCAGACGCCGTGCCAGCCGCGCGCGGCGGAAACCCGCGTCGCCAGCTGAGCCACGCCAGCACCAGGCTGAGCAGCAGCAGCGCCCCGCCGGCCACGGTGATCGACAGGCCCCAGGGGCCATACATCAGGGCGTGGAAGTAGTTGGTGGTCATCCGGATGCGGCCGCCGACGACGCCCAGCCAGATCAGGACCGCCAGGGCCGCAGTGAGCAGGAAGGTGCCGGTGATGATGCCGAAGCCCACGTCGGCCCGCAGTCCGACGGCAAGCCGCGGTCTGAGCAGGTGCCAGAGAATGGTGGCCAGCGACATCGAGACGAGCCCCAGCAGATAGCCCAGCGACAGCAGCTTTACGAGTGCCCACCACACCATAGTCAGTTACTACCTCATCAGGTCCGCTCGGAATCTGCCGTCGCTAGACGTGGCCGCGCTGCTTGAGTTCGTCGATCAACGCCTTAAGCTGCTCGGGGTCGCTGTCCTGCAGGGCGTCCACCAGCGAGCTGGCGACGGGCGCGGGCTCGCCGCCGAAGCGCCTGAGCAGCTCGCGCAGCCGCTCCCCCAGTAGGCCGGAGCGGCTCTGTCGCGCCGTGTAGTGATACGCCACCTTGGTGCGCCGCCGCCTCACCATCCGCTTTCTGTGCAGCGTGTCGAAGATGGTCTGAATCGTCGTGTAGGCGTACTGCCTGCCGCCCGCGCCGTTCAGCGCGTCCAGGCAGTCGCGGACGGTGCAGCCCGCATGCACCCAGATGTACTCAAGCACGCTGCGCTGCAGCGGACCGAGTTCCAGCTGCTGCTCGCTCTTCTTCCTCATTGCGTCTCCGGTGCGGTGCTACTACTGCATATCGCCCTGGACGGGCCAATATCTGAAAAACCTGAAATACTCCTAGAATAACTAGCAGCTACTACAGGGTATAGTAGCGGAAGCGGGAAGGCGATGCAAGTACTTAGGCTACTCAGCGCAGTGATCCTCGCAGTCGGGCTGATCGGCCTGGCTGTGGCGCGTGCCGAGGAAACCCGGGCGGTGGAGATCGGCCACAGCGGGCTTTCTCTGCCCAACAGCGCGCTGGGCCAGGACCGCCACTACCTGAAGCAGGACGAGGACCTGCTGGGCCGCATCGCCTGCCTGCTGCAGGACGTCGATGCACTGCTTGCCGAGCTGCACGCGCTGCCGCCGGAGTGGGCGGGCACCGAAGTTGCCACGGAGCCCGCCGCCGATGAGCTGGCCTGGCTGATCGACCTGGCGCTTACGCACAACCCCGAACTGCTCCCTTACCGCAGCGAGCTGGCTGTGCAGGCCGCCCGCACGCGGCAGGCGGGTGCCAAGTCGGACCCGATGCTGACGCTCAACCTCGCCAACTTCCCGCTTCCCCAATTCGACCCGGAAGACACCCCGATGACCCAGGTGATCCTGGGCTGGAGCCAGAAGTACGAGGGCTATGGCAAGCGGGGCCTGCGGCGCAGTATCGCCCAGCTGGAAGAAGACCTGACGGAACTGGACCGTGCGCAGGCCGAGCTGGAGCTGATCGAGCGGCTGAGCGGCCTGTACTTCGCGATGGTCGGCACCCGGGCCCGGCTGGACGTGACCGCCGAGAGCACTGCGCTGTTGGACCTGCTGATCGAGTTCGCCCGGGGCAAGTACGCGCTGGGCATCACACCCCAGGCGCAGCTGCTGCAGCTGGAGATCGAGCGCACGCGCCTTGAGCAGCAGCGGATTGAACTCAGCAGCCTGCTAGCTGAGCAGGGTGAGATGCTGACTGGACTGGTGGGCCACAACGCGGGCCTCGACCCAAATGACCTGGCGCTGGAGCTTGAGTATCCGCTGCCACAGCCCGCCGACTGGGACAGGGAGCAGCTGCTGGGAGCCGCCCTGGCTCGACGCCCGGACTATCAGCGGCTGGCGATCACCGAGGATCAGCAGCAGCTCGAAGTGGAGTTGGCGCATCGTGAATATCGCCCGGACTACACGGTGTCGGCTTCCTACGGCACGCGCTGGGGCAAGCGCGACTTCTTCTCGGTTGGGGTCAGCGTGCCGCTGTTTACACACAAAGCCGAGAGGCAGGACGCGAAGGTGCAGGAGGCCTACGCCGCACTGGACGTGACCGATGGGACGCGCGCCGCTCTGAGCAACGGTGTTTCAACCAGACTCGGCACGCTGCTGGTCGAACTCAATCGCGTCGCCGAGCTTAGCGCGCTCTACCGCGAGGGGCTGCTGCCCCAGGCGCGGCTGGCGCTCAGCAGCGCGATCAGCGGCTACGCCGCCAACCGCATCGACCTGGCGGACCTGCTGCGCGCCCAGCAGACGCTGCTGAGCTACGAACTGGAGCTGGAGCAGCAGTACATCGACTATCTGGCGGCGGTGAGCGAGACGTACATCATCACGGGTGGCGCCTTCGATCCCGGCCCGTGGCTGGCCGAGCGCCTGGTGCTCGATGGCGACAGCGTAGCCAGCACGCTGGCTGGCGCGGAGGAGCTGCTCATCGCCGGAGCACAGGTAGCGGCAGCAGGGCGGCCGCCCGTGACCTCTGCGCCGGCACCGGTGGTGCCACCGAGTGGCCGGGGCTTTGTGGAGGGTCTGCGGCTGCCGCAGTCGGCGGGGCAGGCCGAGGCGCCGGCAACGCGGCAGACACCTGAGCCGCCGGTGACTGATGGTCAACTCGGCGATGCAGCAGACGAACTGGAAGCGAGCGAAGGGGAGGGGACCGGGGATGACGGGGCTGGTTTCTACGAGCCCTTCGAGCCTCAGGACCAGGAGTCTGGCAATGACTGACGAGCGGCAAGTGCGCAACGAAGCAGCGGATGAGCCCGAGCTCTATGAGGAGCCACCGCGGATGACGGCCCGGGATGCCGCCGGCGTGATTCTGGCGCTGGTGGCGCTGACCGTGATCGGTGTGGCGGGCTACATCTGGCTGACGCCCGGCAAGGGCTTCGCCGACCTGCTGCCCACGCGGACGGCGCAGGAACCCATCATGCCGGCGGCCGTGCCGGCGGAGGAAGTGCCGGCAATGGATCAGCATCCGCCCGCCGAGGCGGCCGCTGCGGTGCACGAGCAAGGTAGGACGTCTGGAGACATGACGGATGAACCTGCGGCCCCGGCCGCATACGACCCGGACGTCAGGTGCCTCTACTGCGGGATGTTCGCGGCTCGCAGCGGGAGCCATGCGGTGGCGCAGTGGTCGGACGGTTCGACCACGCACCATGACTGCTGGGACTGCCTGCTCAGCCACGGCATGGAGGAAGATCTGACGCTGACCGGGGCGACGGTCGCGGAGCACGGATCAGCGCCAGAAGACCCGCGCTGGCTGGACGCGGAGCAGGCCTGGTTTCTCTACGACACCAAAGCAATCAAAGGCAGCATGCCGCCCTACGTGGCGGCGTTTGTCGATCGCGCCACGGCCGAGGGGGCGCAGGCGGAGCTGGGTGGGGAGGTTGTTGATTTCGACGGGTTGCGTGCCTACTGGGAGTGAGGTGGTTTCAGCCGGTCATGCGCCGGCGCTGAATATCACTTGATCTGACGGAGGATCGATATGCGTCTTGTACTGACTGCGATGGCAATGGCTCTGGCGATGGCCTCGTTGGCGATGGCCGAGGAGCAGGAGCGGCCGGTCTGTGAGAACTGCGGGATGTTCTGGGATGTCAGCCCCACGGCCGTCGAAGCTGCGATTGAGGTCGAAGACGAGACCGTCACGCACCGCTTCGAGTGTCTCGGCTGTCTCCACGACTACGTACATGAGTACTACGGCGAAGTGCAGCCGAAGACCCTCAGCATCGTGGACTACAGCACCTTCGGCACGGAAGACGTGCGGATGATCGACGCCTTCAAGGCTTACTACCTGTTCGACACCGAGCGGATCAAGGGCTCCATGGCGCCGTACACCGCGGCCTTCGCCGATGAGGACAACGCCGCTGCCGCGCAGGAGACGCTGGGTGGCGAGCTGGTGGATTTCATGGGCATGCAGGCCTTGATGATGAAGCACAAGGGCGATGGCGAAGAAGAGGCCGGCTTGGAGTCCGGCCACGAGCATCAGAGCCAGGGCAGCGATGCCCAGGATGAGGACGTCTATGTCTGTTCCTGCACCGGCGGGTGCTGCGACAACATCAGTTCCGACCAGCCGGGCACCTGCCCGCAATGCGGGATGGCGCTGGTGAAGAAGAGCGAGAAGTAACAGCGATGGTCGGCAGCGGCGACGGGGAGGCGTAATGCGTGTTTCAGCGGGACTGATGACGTTCCTTGTGGGGCTGGTGATCCTGGCGATCGCGGGCGTCGCCTACCAGCAGTATCTGGTCAGCAGTGGCGCTTACGAGACGACCATGAATGGTGGCGCCGCGGCGATGGCGAGCGTCAAGTACGTCTGTCCGATGCGCTGCGTGGAGGCTGATGAACCCGGCATGTGCCCGGTCTGTGGGATGGACATGACCCCGATCGAAATCGCCGCCGCCCCGCCGCCTGCTGCTGAGACCCTCTACACCTGTCCGATGCATCCGCATGTCGGGCAGGACCGCCCGGGAACCTGTCCGATCTGCGGGATGGAACTGGTGCCCGGTGAGACCGAGACGTCGGCCGTCGATCTGGCGACGCAGGAACTGGTGTCGACGGTCAAGCTCAGCCCGCTGCAGGCGTTGCTGGCCGATGTGCAGCCGGTGCACCCGACGGTCGAGCGGATGAAGGTCACGATTGCGGCGATCGGCGAGGTGCAGGTGCCCGCGGACCGGGAGAGCAAGCTGGTCAGCTGGCAGGCCGGACGGGTGGACAGCCTGCTGCTGCGAGAGACCGGCGCGCGGGTCGAGGAAGGACAGCACCTGCTGGACATCTACAGCGAAGAACTGGTGCAGGCCCAGGAGGAATACCTGCTGGCGCTCAGCGCCCGCGACGAGATCGGCGGCAGCAGCTATGCCAGTGTAGCGGCCAGCGCCGCGCGCCTGCTGGACGCCTCGCGCACCAAGCTGCTGCGCCTGGGAATGACCGCCGCTCAGGTCACCGAGCTGGAGAGCACGCGATCCGCGCTGGAGCACGTACCGGTCTACGCCAGCCATGGCGGCATCGTGATGGACAAGGCCGTGACTGAGGGCATGTACGTCAGCGAGGGCGACGTGCTGTTCACCGTCGCCGACCTCGACACCGTCTGGGTGGAAGCGGAGATCTTCGAACGCGATGTGGCGGGCCTGCAGGTCGGCAAACAAGTAACGTTGTACTGCCCGATTCACCCCGGGATGGTGTTCACTGGTCGCATCGAGCTGATCCTGCCCAGTCTCGATCCCGGCACGCGCACCCATCGCGCGCGAGTGGTGGTGGACAACCCGGAGTTCATCCTGCGCCCCGGCATGATCATGGACACCGAGCTGACCGTCGACCACGGCGAGATGCTGCTGCTGCCGCGCAACGCCGTGCTGCACACGGGTGACGGTGACCTGGTCTACGCGCTGGTCGGAGAGGGTCTCTGGGAGCCGCGGCGCGTAACCGTCGGCCAGGACTTCGGCGACAAGGTGCAGATCACAGGCGGCGTGACGCGCGACGAGGCCGTGGCCGGTACGGCAGTGTTCCTGCTGGACAGCGAGGCACAGCTGAAGGGCGTGCCGCGTCCGCTGGAGTTGCCCGACGGCGATGCAGCCGCACAGACGATGGAGGGAGGTGGCGATGAGCACTGGCATTAGCGAGCCCGTGCGGGTCGCCGCTTCGTCGGACCAGGAGCAGGCGCGCCTCGACCGCGTGCAGCGGGAGATTGCCGTCCCGCGCGGGTTCTTCACCGAGTTGATCGGCTACTGCGTGGACAACCCTTTCATCGTGCTGGTGCTGGTGGCGATGATCGGCCTGCTGGGCTATATCGCGCTCACCAGCCTCAAGCTCGACGCCATCCCGGACCTCTCCGACAACCAGGTGATCGTGCTGGCGGAGTGGCCCGGCCGCGGGCCGCAGGTGATGGACGACCAGGTGGCCTATCCGCTCAGCACCGCGCTGGCCGCAGTGCCTCACGTCAGGGACGTGCGCACCCAGGCCGCCTTCGGCTTCTGCATGGCCTACGTGATCTTTGACGACGGGGTGGACATTTACTGGGCGCGCACACGGGTGAGCGAGCGCCTCGCCGGGGCCGATTTGCCTGAAGGTGTCGTGCCGCGGCTGGGACCGGAAGGCACGGGCGTGGGCCACGTCTACTGGTATCTGCTCATGAACGATCAGGACGCGGCCACGCCGGAGTACGATCTGGCAGAGCTGCGCAGCCTGCAGGACTGGTACGTGCGCTACCAGCTGGCGACGGTGCCCGGCGTGGCCGAGGTGGCCAGCGGCGGCGGCTTCGTCAAGCAGTATCACGTCGATCTGAATCCCGACGACCTGCGGCGCTACGGGCTCACCCCTCAGCAGGTGCGCGCGGCGATCCGTCAGAGCAACGCCGACGTCGGCGGGCGGATCCTGGAGCAGAGTGACGTCGAGTTCTTCGTGCGCAGCGAGGGCTACCTCGGCAAGCGACCGGGCGAGGCGGAGCCGCAGACCGCTTCCGAGGCGCTGGCGCAGCAGCGGCTGACCACCAGGCGCGTGCTGGACGACCTGCGCAACGTGGTGATTGCCCACAGCGCGGACGGTGTGCCGGTCCGGGTGCGCAACGTCGCCACCGTGCAGCTGGGCAGCGCGGTGCGCCGCGGGATGATCGACCACAACGGCGAGGGCGAGGCAGTGACCGGCATCGTCGTGATGCAGTACGGTCAGAACGCCAAGAGCGTGATCGACGCGGTCAAGGCGAAGCTGGTCAGCGTGCGGCGCGGGCTGCCTCCCGGCATCGAGATCGTCACCGCCCACGACCGCAGCTGGCTGATCGAGCGCAGCGTCGAGACCCTGAGCCACGCGCTGCGTGAGGAGGCGATCGTTGTCGTCATCGTGATCCTGCTGTTCCTGCTCAGCCTGCGGCCCAGTGCGGTGGTGATCCTGACGCTGCCGCTCGCCGTGCTGATCGGTTTCATCGGGATGAAGCTGTTTGGCATCACTTCCAATATCATGAGCCTCGGTGGCATCGCGATCGCGATCGGGGTGATCGTTGACGATGGGATCGTGATGGTCGAGAATGCCCACCGGCACCTGGCGAACCTCTGGACGCGCTGCGGGCGGGAGGGGCGAAAGCCCGGCGGCGCCGAGATCAGCCTGACGGTCAAGCGTAGTGCCCAGCAGGTCGGCAAGCCGGTGTTCTTCACCACGCTGATCATCCTGGTGAGCTTCGCGCCGGTGTTCTTCCTCACCGGCCAGGAGGGCAAGCTGTTTACCCCGCTGGCCTGGACCAAGAGCTTCGTGATGCTGGCCAGCGCGCTGATGGCGGTCACGCTGGTGCCGGTGCTGATGAAGCTGCTGATGCGCACGCGGATGGCGCCCGAGGAGAAAAACCCGCTGGCGCGCTTCTTCAACTGGCTTTACCAGCCGCAGCTGAAGCTGGCGCTGCAGCTGAGGTGGCTGACGGTGCTTGTGGCGATCGCCGCGCTGCTGATCACCTGGCCGGCCTACCGGAGCCTGGGCCGTGAGTTCATGCCCAACCTCAACGAGGGCGAGCTGGTCTACATGCCGACCACGCTGCCCAACGTCACGGTGACCGAGGCCAAGCGGCTGGTGCAGCTGACCGACAAGCTCATGTACGACCACCCGCTGGTCAGCAACGTGGTGGGCAAGGTCGGGCGCGCCGACACCGCCACCGATCCCGCGCCGGTCAGCATGATCGAGACCTTTGTGCAGTTCCTCGAGCGACGCAGCGTCCGTAAGCTGCCCGCATGGAGCGAGGAGCATCTCGGCGAGGCGCTGTGGGTGAAGGGCGAGGGCAGGCTCTATTCCGGCAAGTACGGGCAGTGGCGCGAGATCGACCAGAAGTACCGCGACTACACCATCCGGGACATTCGCAACGACCTCGACGCCGCGATCAAGGTGCCCGGGCTGACCAACGGCTGGACGATGCCGATCATCAACCGCATCCAGATGCTGGCCACCGGCGTGCGCACCGACATCGGCATCAAGATCTACGGCGAGGACTTCGATACGCTGGGCCGGCTGGCTGTAGAGGCCAGCGCCGTTGCCGAGGGCGTAATGGGGATCAGGGACGTCTTCGCCGAGCGGCTGTCGGGCGGACGCTACCTGGACATCCGGGTCGACCGCGAAGCCTGCTCGCGCTATGGGCTAAACATCGGCGACGTGCAGGCTGCCATCGAGCTGGCGATCGGCGGGCTGCCCGCCACCACGACGGTCGAGGGCCGCGAGCGCTACCGCGTCCAGCTGCGCTACCTGGCCGACTACCGCGACACGCCGGCGGCGATTCAGAACGTGCTGATCGACACGCCGCACCAGGGGCCGATTCCGCTGGGGCAGGTCGCGAGCATGGAGTACGTCAGTGGCCCGCCGCTGGTCGCGGCCGAAAACGGCCTGCTGAGAAGCGTGGTGTTCGCCAACATCCGCGACCGCGACATCGGCTCTGCCGTCGAGGACCTGGAGGCCGCGTTGGCACAGGGCCTCAGGCTGCCGCCGGGCTACTACTTCACCATCGCCGGCCAGTGGGAGAACATCCAGCGCGCGCGGGCGCGGCTTATGCTGCTGATCCCGATTGCGCTGCTGATCATCTTCGTCTTCCTCTACCTGACCTTCAACGATATGACCGACGCGCTGCTGGTGCTGGCCAGCCTGCCGTTCGCCTTTATCGGGGGGGTCTGGTATCTGGCGGCACTGGATTTCAACATCAGCGTGGCGGTCTGGGTGGGGTTCATCGCGCTGTTCGGGATGGCGGTCAACACCGGCGTGCTGATGATCGTCTATCTACAGGAGGCTCTGGACCGGCGGCTCTTAAAGGGCTGGCTGAGGCCCGGCGACATCTACAGCGCCGTGCTGGAGGGGGCGGGCAAGCGCCTGAGGCCAAAGCTGATGACGGTTAGTACCAGCCTATTAGGGCTGATGCCGCTGATGTGGGCGACCGGGATCGGCAGCGACGTGATGAAACCGATCGCCGCGCCGCTGATCGGCGGCCTGGTCTCCAGCACGATAATGGTGCTGTTTGTGATCCCGGTGCTGTTCTTCTGGGTTCGCAGTTGGCAGCTGCGCCGGATGGTGCGCGTGCAGTGACAGGCGCGGACCAGGCACAGTAGTACACTGCTCGCATGTCGGCGGGCGACACAGCCGGGCGGATTACGTCGAGACCTGCGCGCGGCGAGGAGGACTTCTGGCTGGTTCGCCGCTTCCTGATCGAGACCTGGTCGCTGATGCCGCCGGCCTTCAACTGGGAAGTGCGCCGCTGGGACGGCAGCTACTTCCACAACGCGCAGGCGGGCTGGCCGGAGAAGTGGGGCGGAGCCCAGGGCGTCCGGCTGTGGGAGACGCAGGAGGGGCGGCTGGTCGGCGCGGTGCATCCCGAGGGCACGGGCGACGCCTGGCTGGAGGTCCATAGGGACTTCCGCCGGCTGGAGCCCGAGATGCTGGAGTGGGCGGAGGCGAACCTGGTGCGGCCGGGCAAGGACGGCTGGCGCAAGCTGGGGGTCTTTGCCTGGGATTATGACGAGCAGCGCCAGCAGCTGCTGGGCCAGCGCGGCTTTCAGCAGAGAGAGCAGGGCGACGTGTTCCGCCGCAAGCCGTGCAGCGAGGCAGTCAGCGAGCCCCCTCGGATGCCCGACGGCTACCGCCTGCACGAAGTGCGCCCGGGGCACGCCGAGGACTGTGAACGCTATGCCGCGCTGCTCAATGCCGCTTTTCGACGGGACTTCCACAAGGCAGAGGAGATAGCAACCTTCACCACCAAGTCTCCGTCATTCCGCTCGGAGCTGGAACTGGTCGCAGTGGCGCCCGACGGCAGCTTTGCAGCGCTGGCCGGCATGATTTACGACGAGGACAATCGCTTCGGCCTGTTCGAGCCGGTCTGCGCCACGCCCAGGCCGCGGCCGCTGGGGCTCACCGGCCTGCTGATGGGGGAGGGGCACCGGCGTGCCTGCGAACTTGGCGCCGAGTGCTGCCACGTGGCCACCGGCATCGGCATGGCCGCCAACCGCTTCTACAGCGCGCTGGGATTCGAGATCATCGCCGCCGGCCGGATGTGGGTCAAGGAGTTCTGACCAGCCTGAGCGCCTGGCACTAGTCCGGCTCCAGCTTGCCCAGCGCTTCCAGCGCGTACTGGGCCAGCTCGTCGATGGACATCGCCTCGGCCTGGGCTTTGAGCCGCGCGCGCTCATCTGGCGCCATGCCGGAATCGGGGTTCTCGATGGCGGCCAGATCTGCTTCCTGTGCTTGCCGCCGTGTGGGAGTCAGCACTACGCCGAGCTGGCCGGAATGGTAGCGGGCGCCGTACAGGCAGACAACTGCCGGCTCGCCACGGCCTGCGGCGAAGAGGATGCGGCTCGCGGTTCCCGCCGCCAGGCATAGGCCGTTGTGGTCACCGATCTCAGCCCGAATAGCCAGGGACTCCGCGATCAATCTGCAAGCCAGGTCCGTGTGGCCCTCTGCCGACTCCAGGCTCGCCAGGCTGGTGAGCAGTACCGCGACGCCGGCGCGGTCGGCGATATCGCGCCTGATGGCGAGCGCTTCCTCGAGGAGCGGACGTGCGGCACCGCGCCGCCCTTCGGCCACCTCCGCATTGCCCAGGCCATGGAGACAGTTGGCGATCTCGTTGCGGTCGCCCATCGTGCGGAAGAGCGCCAGCGATTCAGCGATGTGCTCGCGAGCGGCGGTCAGCATCCCCTGCAGGCACTCCACGTTCCCCAGATTGTGCAGCGTTCCCGCCGTTCCACTCCGGTCCCCGACGCTGCGCCTGATGGCCAGCGACTCGGTGTACAGCGCTCGCGCCTCATCGTAGTTGCCGAGCTCCTTCTCGACGATCCCGAGGTTATTGATCGAAGCGGCGATCTTCAAGCGGGATCCGAGTTCTCGCCGGATGGTCAGCGACTCGATGAAGCAATCACGCGCGGCTGCGAAGCGGCCCTGGATGCCCTCAAGAATCCCCAGCTGGTTGAGGCAGTCAGTAATGCCGGAACGATCTCCGAACTCGCGCCTGATTGCCAGGGACTCGTTGTAGAGCTCGCGTGCCTTGTCGTAATTGCACAGGTGCTGCTCCACGTTCCCCTGATTCAGTAGCACGTAGGAGATTCCCCAGCGGTCACCGATCTCGCGCATGATGGCGATTGATTCGGTCAGGAGTCTGCCCGCCAGATCGAAATCGCCTTGTCGCGCGTCGATCGTTGCCAGCGTGTTGAGGGACACCGAGACGGCGTTGCGATCGTCGACTTCACGGGCGATTGCGAGCGCCTCCGAGCAATATGCGCGCGCGACCTCGAAGTTGCCCTGCATCCATGCGACTCTTCCCGAGTGGTGCAGCACGGTCGCGAGTGTCGGTTGATCGTGCAGTCCCTGCGCAATCGTATTTGCCGACCTGGCCTCTTTGACTGCTTCTTGCTGTGCGCCCAGGTGCAGGTGGGCCTTACTGCATCCCAGGTGCGCCCAGACCAGCACGGTCTTGAGGTGAGTTGTAGGTCCGAGGGCGTTTCGTAGTTCCGCATAGCGCGCGGCGCACTCGCGAAACTCACTGCTCATGTTCAGGAACACCCATAGCCAGCGAGCGATGGGCAGGAGCAACCCCTCGATGTCATCGGGGGCATCGGCCTGCTGCAGGCGATTGAGGAGCGTGTCCAGCGCTTCGTATATGTTCTGAATCTCCAGGCGCAGCAACCTGAATGCATCGAGCTGGCCGTGGCCCTCCAGTCTGGGCCCCTCGCGCTCCATCAGTTCGGAGAAGAAGCGCACATGGGCCATCACGGCTTGCTCGTAGAGGCCGCCAGAGCTGTCTGTACGGGTCGCTGCCAGCTTCTCGAAGACATACTCACGACTGGCGGCATCGCGCAGGAAGAACCGTGTCAGACCGTCCACTTCACGTGTAATCAGCCAGCTTTTGTCAGCAAGCTCAGACAGCTTCTGGCGCAGGGCCATGCCCCTGGCGCCCAGGACAGCCGACGCCGCTTCCGCGAAGCACCCGCCGCGGAAAGCAGACAGCCGCATCAGCATCTGCCGCTGCTCGTCGCTCAGCAGGTTCCAGCTCCAGTCCAGACTTGCCCGCAGACTGCGGTGACGCTCGGGCACGTCGCTGAGGCGCGCGGTTAGTTCCAGTTGCTGGTCCAGTTCAGCCAGCAATTCCGCCAGCGTGAAGCTGTCCATCCAGGCCGCGGCGAGTTCGATGGCCAGCGGGATGCCGCTGAGCCGCGTGCAGATGTCGCGCACCAGCGGAAGCGACTGCTCGGAGAGGCTGAATCCCGGGCTGACCAGGCTGGCGCGATCGACGAACAACAGCACGGCGTCGGAGTGCTCGTGCTGCAGTCGTCCGACGGGCAGCGGCTGCAACGGGTACACCTGTTCGCCCCGGATGCGCAGCGGTTCGCGTGTTGTGACGGCAACCTTGACCTTTGAGGCCTCCCTGATAACAGCCCCGACGAAGGACGCTCCATCCAGCACGTGCTCGAAGTTGTCGAAGCAGAGCAACATCTCCTTCTCGCGCAGGTAGTCGATCAGCTGCTCCTGCTGGTCTCCGCTGCCGTGGAATTGGAACCCGGTGGCGTTCGCCAACGCGGTCTCAATGCCGGTGTGATCTCGCAGCGGTCCCAACTCCAGGAAGAACACACCGCGCTCGAAGCTCTCCAGTAAATCAGCACAGAGGTGTGTGGCCAGCCGGCTCTTGCCGTAGCCTCCCGGCGCGGTGATGGTTACCAGACGTGCGCCGTTGAGCAGCATGGCCTTCAGTTCATTGAGCTCGTGCCGGCGACCGATGAACGTATTGGGTTGCTCGACCAGATTGTTGGGCCGGTTTCCGAGCGTGGGCAGCGGCGGGAACTCGCGGCGCGCGAAGTCCTCATGATCAAGCTGGTACAGGTGTACGGGCTCCGCGAGGTCGCGCAGGTGATGCTCGCCGAGGTCGAGAAAACCAGCGCTGTCCGTGGGTTGGTCCACACAGGCGGCAACGGCATCGCTGACCAGCACCTGCCCCGGATGGCAAACCTGGCAAATGCGGCTGGCGCGGTTCAGCGCCGGACCGTAGAACTCGCTGCCGATAGTGCGCAATACGCCACCGTGGGCGACCACGCGCACCAGCAATGGGTCATCGTCTCCGAAGGGCGGGAAGGCGGAGAATTCCCGCTGCAGCATCACCGCGCAGGCCACGCACTCGGCTGCCCTGTCGAAGAACGCGATGTAGCCGTCGCCGGTGTTCTTGTACACCTGGCCTCTCCAACTGGCGACAGCCTTCTCGACGGCCGCGTTGTGCGTGGCCAGTACTGCTGGGTACTGACCTGGATACAGCTCGCTGAGGCGGCTGGACTGGTAGATGTCCGTGAGCAGGATGCAACGCGAGTCCAGCGCGTCGGTTGCTGTGCCTACCTCTCCCATAGTCGTTTCCCGGTCACAGGTAGTATACGACCAGCACCGCGGTCCCACGGCGGTGAATGAGGCAGGTAATCTCGGACAGCAGTGCCGGACTGGTCACTGCGAGTTGCCCGGCCGTGCAGTATCATCGTGGTGCGGGAGTGAAGTGATGCAGCGGGACGCCTCCGATGTCTGAGACGGTCGCCGACAAGCTTGAGCGCGCCCACCGCTGGTTCAACGAGCACTGCCCGGCGGTCTTCGAGAAGCTGCACGACTACGATCGTGAGGGCGGGCTCGAGGCGCTGGTGAAGGTTGCAGCCGAGCTGCAGGCCGCCGACGAACTGAGCGCGGAGTTGAAAGAGTACCTGGTTGTCAGGCTCCGCTATGTGCGCTGGCAGGCCGAGCGGCTGGACCGCGGCCCGGCCGAGATCGAACCGCTGCGCGCCGCACTGCTGACCGAACTGGCGGAACCGGTTCCCAACGAACTGGCGACCGGCGCGCGACGGAGCTACCTGATTCAGCTGCGCACCATGATGCTCAGGGACGGCAAGCAGGACTACCCGCCCGCGGAGTTCAAGGCCCACTTCGCGGCGATTCCGCCCGAGATGCATACCAGCGAGCTCGACTTGTACGTCGCCAGCTGGGGCTATCTGGCCCGCGACGTGGGGGTCCTGGAGCAGATCTTCGAGGACTACACGGTCAACCCCGGCGTATACCAGACCAGCTTCGTCTGGCAGGCAATCAACCTGATGTATCAGCTTGTCAAGGACAAAGCCTCGGCCCGGGACGTCACGGAGATGCTGAATGCCCTGCAGCATCTGCGCCACTGGCAGTTCGTTGAGAAACTGGTCTGGCGGGAGTGCACAGACCTGGGTCTGGTGGATGAGTATAACGAGCAGCGGCTGGCGGAGAAGCTGGAGGAACTGGGAGCCCCCGACCAGGCGTTCACGCAGATAGAGCGGCGCACCAAGCGGATGCGCAGCGAGTAGCGGAGATCGTCGTCCTGGAGGTGAGTGGTTGCGGGGGCAGGATTTGAACCTGCGACCTTCGGGTTATGAGCCCGACGAGCTACCAACCGCTCCACCCCGCATTGGCAGTGTAACGCCTGTATAGGTCGAAGTCAACTCGCCTGACAGCATGCCTTGGAACTATGCGGCCTCAGCAGTGGTCAGCACTTCCGCCTGCGCCGTGACCGGCACCGGCGACGTCGGCCAGCGCTCGCCGCACCTGCCAGCGCAGGATCAGCGGTGCCTGCGTCAGCAGCCAGCGGAAGTCATCTCTGCTGGCATACCCGCCTACTGCCTGCCAGCGCCGGCGCAGTCTGAGGTGGCTAAGGGCAGTGAACGGCAGGCTCACCAGCCCCAGGCCGCCGATGATGATACCCAGCCAGGCCAAGCCCCCGGCGGGGGAGAAGCTCAGGATCGTGAAGTTGAGGATGGACAGCGCGACGAGTGCCAGACCGGCGCTGCTCAGCCAGCGCGGCGCCAGATACGCTGCGGCGAGCAGCAGCAGGGCGTGGCCGATCGCCGCCGGCCAGGCCGCATTGAAGTGGCCGAATGCGGCCGGAATCACCAGGGCCAGCAACAGCAGCACGCCGCAGACGATCGGGAGCACGCGCTCGGCGGTCGAGATCCAGCGTAGAGTGCGTAGCCAGTCGACGTGTGTGCCCAGTGCCTCGCGGATGGCGTCGTTCACGGCCGCATCATACCCTGTGCGGATCGGGACGCGCTGCGCTCAGTCGGCTGGTGGGCCGCCGAGCCGCTGACCGGCTGCCAGGTCGTGACCGGCCAGGAAGCTGGCCATCGGCATCCGCGACTTGCCCGGCGGCTGAACCTCCATCACCCTCAGTGCGCCGTCACCGGTGGCCACCCACGCCGCCTTCTTGCTGACGGCCAGCACGGTGCCCGGTGCGGTCGACGGGGGGAGAACCAGGTCCTGCGGCGGTGGCTGAATCCGGGCCCGCCAGATCTTCAGGCGCTGCCCATCGGGCAGCAGTGTAAGCGCGCCGATGTCGGGGTCCCAGGCCCGGATGAAGCAGTAAAGCTCTGCGGCCGTTCGCCGCCAGTCGATCCAGGTGTGGGTGCGGCCGTACATCGTGCAATAGGTGGCCTGGGAGTGATCCTGCGGCTCATACTCAGCCGTCCCCGCGCTCACCTGATCCAGGGCCTCGATCGCCAACCGCGAGGCGACGGCGGCCATCGCCTCGCTGAGCTGCGCGAAGTTCCAGTGCGGATCAACCACCAGGCCCTCACGCAGCAGCACGTCGCCGTCGTCCATCCGCGGGGTCATCCGCATGATGCAGCACTGTGTCTCGGAGAGCCCCTGCAGCAAGGTAGATCTCAGCGGTGAGGCCCCGCGCAGCAGGGGCAGCGCTGAGGGATGAACGTTGAGTGGATGGGCGGTCAGCTCCAGCGTCTTGCTGCTGATGATCTGGCCGAAGCTGGCGACCATGAAAGCCTCCGGGCTGTGGCTGGCCAGTTCTTGCCTGAACGCACGGTTGTTCCTGATACGCTCCGGCTTCAGCAGTGGCAGGTGGGTGACCAGCGCCTCGCCGCAGACCGGGGTGGGACAGATCTCCATCCGGCGGCCCGCCGGCTGGTCGGGCTGCGTCACCACCGCTACCACCTGATGCTGGCTGGCGAGCAGGCTCTTCAGCACGGCGCAGCTGAACAGCGTAGTGCCGAAGAACGCGACTCGCATCGGCTAGTCGTCCTCCCGGTAGGCGCTGTAGCGGGAGAAGGGCGGTGGCTCTTCGCGCTCGGCCCTGGCCTGTCGGCCCCGCCGCGGTGGATAGTCGTGGTCAGGCTCGTCGTGGCGCATCTGGCCGGGCCGCATTCCACGCCCGGTGAAGAACAGGTCCATCGCGTCGCGGATGATCACCGGCACCGGTGTGAACACGTGCCTGGGATCGATGCTGAGCCGTTCGCAGTGCTCGTCCACTACATCTTCCGGTGCCATCTCAATCAGGGCCTGCATGATCACCAGCGCCACGATGATGTCGTCAACCAGCCCGATGCCGGTGAAGTCATGGGGCACGACGTCCAGCGGCGAGAAGAAGTAGACCAGGCCGGCGACGGCATAGATCTTGAGCGACCAGGGCACCCGGCGATCCAGCGCCAGGCGCCAGAACAAGCGGCCGGTTTTGTGCAGGTTGAGCAGCGCGAGCACGCTGTCCATCTTGCGCCGTGGCGACCGGGCATCCATCGTGGTTATTGTAACCCGTGCGGTCGGCGGGTGTCCGCGCCGCGCTTGTGCTAGAATCGCGAACCGCCCCGGCGCCCGCCGGCAGGCGGCCATCAAGGCTCGAACAGTGGCTCTGCCCGATAGCATGCGGCACAAGTGAGGTGAGGAATGAAGATCGTGGTGATCGTCAAGGAAGTAGCTGACACCGAGGCGGTGATCTCCCTGAAGGATGGCCTGCCGGACCTGTCCGAGACGGCGATGGTGGCAAACCCATACGATGAGTTCGCCGTTGAGGAAGCGCTTCGGAAGGCTGAGCAATTCGGCGACAGCACCGTAACCGCCGTGATGGTCGGACGCGAGAAGAGCAAGGAGAACCTCCGCAAGATCCTGGCAATGGGTGTGGATGACGCCGTGCTGGTCGACGATCCGGCGCTGGCCGGTGCCGATCCGCTGCAGATTGCGCGCGTGCTCAAGGCCGCGATCGAACCGCTGGCACCCGGAATGATCCTGGGCGGACGCCAGGGGGTGGACTACGACTGGGGTCTGACCGTGATCGCGCTGGCCGAGTTACTGGGCTGGCCGCACGTCGGACTGATCGCGAAGCTGGAACTGGAGGGCGATACCTTCCGGGCCGAGAGCGAAGGCGACGACGGCAAGCAGCACTTTGAGGGCGCGCTGCCGGCGATCTTCTCGGCGGACAAGTCACTCAACGAGCCCCGCTATCCATCGCTGAAGGGCATCATGAAGGCCAAGAAGAAGCCGATCGAAATCAGGACGCTGGCCGACCTGGGGCTCGATCCGGGCGAAGTCGGCGGAGCGGCGGCGGCGGTCAGTCTGCTGAGCGCCGGCTATCCGCCGCGCAAGGAGCCGGGCCGCATCATCGAAGGTGAGACCGTCGAGGAGAAGGTAGCTGCACTGGTTACTGCACTGCGCGAAGAAGCGAAGGTGATCTAGGAGACTGAGATGGGAAAGGTACTGATCATAGGCGAACATCGGCGAGATGAGCTCAAGGCCAACGCGGCGGAGCTGGTGGCGGCGGCGCGGGTTCTCGGTGACGAGATCGATGCGGCACTGCTCGGCCCCGGCGCGGAAGCTGCCGCGGCCGCGTTCGGCGCTTACGGTGTGGCGACGGTGCACGTGCTGGACGGCGACGTGCCGGTCTACTCCAGCGATGGCTTCACCGAGGCCCTGGCGCCCGTGATCGAGGCGGGCGGCTTCGAGTATGTGCTCCTGATGCAGAGTTTCCTGGGGCGCGACCTCGGGGCGCGGCTGGCGGCCCGACTGGGCGGCGGGTTCATCAGCGACGTGACGGCGCTGACGGTCGAGGATGGCCGGTTGGTCGCCACTAAGCCGCTCTACGCCGGCAAGGTGATCGGCAAGGTCGCGTTCACCGGTAGCGGGGCGCACGTTGTGACCATCCGGCCCAAGAACTTCACCCCCGCCGAGGCGGGAGACCCGGTGGCGGTGACCACTCAGACGTTGGCGGCGCCGGCCGGCTACAAGGCCAGGGTGACTCATGTGGACGAGAAGGAAGCGGGCATGATCGACGTCAAGGAAGCCGACATCATAGTGTCCGGCGGCCGCGGCGTGGGCGGTCCGGAGGGCTTCGAGCCGCTGCTCGACTTCGCGAAGTCGATCGGCGCGGCGCTGGGCGCCTCGCGCGCCGCGGTCGACGCCGGCTGGATCGAGCACAGCCACCAGGTGGGCCAGACCGGCAAGGTGGTCAATCCGCAGCTGTACATCGCTTGTGGAATCAGCGGCGCGATCCAGCACCTGGCGGGCATGCAGACCAGCAAGGTCATCGTGGCGGTCAACAACAACCCGGACGCGCCGATCTTCAAGCTGGCCGACTACGGGATCGTGGACAACCTGTTCGACGTGGTGCCGGTGCTCAAGGAGCGGATGGTCGAGGCGCTGAAGAGCTAGCCTTCGGCCTGCTCGCCTTCC
>Ga0180429_10000473_pt1 | contig 36242 bp, 40 predicted proteins | sample SS_ome_FD_132428 | JGI IMG/M metagenome (GOLD analysis project Ga0180429, IMG submission 132428) | Hypersaline lake sediment archaeal communities from the Salton Sea, California, USA - SS_1_S_1 metaG | ecosystem: Environmental > Aquatic > Non-marine Saline and Alkaline > Hypersaline > Sediment ...
AACATGATATAGTTACTTTGCTTTGACCATCAGCATAAGAATATCCCGGTTGATACAAACGAACACTGCCTGCTGTGCGGTTTGTTTGAACAGCATAGTCATCTAATCCAACAGCGCTTCCCGGTTCAAGGTTGGCAGCTCCCCTATACAAGAAATTGTAACTAATCGGGTCATGCCGCCAACCATTTTGTACGTCCAATTTATAGCCACGGTCAAAATATTGGTCATGTTGTTGAATTGTAGCATCACCAAAACGGTATGGCCTTTCAAAGCTTACGCCAGAGCCGTCGTTGTAAAGAGCCTCACAAGCAGCGTCAGATAAAGCAGCTCTCCAAATAAAAAATTCATCCATTGCACCAACCAAAGAAGCGGCGGTGCTATAACCACCAATTGTGAAATCGGCAGTCCCAGAAAAAATTGTAGCTGGGATACTTGTTGTGTATATGCTTTTTTCGCCATCAATGAAAATTGCCATCTCTGTACTGGGCGTAAAGCGAAGAACGACATGCGACCAATCATCATCTTTAATCGCATCTGTTGAAGTAAATTCAACATATGAAACACCGTCAGTATAAACCCGAAAACGTATCGTTCCATCAGTGTTCAGAAGGTAAAGGAATTCTCCGTTTCCTGACGCATACGTTCCGCCAATCCACAAAGCCCCACCGGGATGCGCAGCCTTTATCCAGAATGAAAATGTGAATGGGTCTGTTGCAAATTTGAGATACGCCGTAGAAGCTTTATACAAATGGTTTGCTGAACCTCCATTGAACAAAGCCGCATAGCCTTTTTTCCCCGTCGTCTGCCCAACGCTTCCTGATTTAACATCCAAGTAAAGATAACCACCACCACTATCTGTGCGCCGACCACCACCCTCTTCCATTCTCCATCCAGCTTGGAGATAATCAGCATACGCCTCGATCGTACTGTCAAGCCAAAAGCCTCTAAAAAGCCACATCTGCCGGACATCAGGACGTATCAATGGGTTTGGGTTCGTGTAAAGCTTGTCCACCAAAGTATCGGACAAATCCGTGTTCCAAATGTAAAGCGCAAAAACGTGCCCATCAAAATATGCAGTAGGAGTGCCGCTACTTTTCCCAGCGCCAACTATGAAATCAGCACTGCCATTGTACAAGGAAGCAGGAATGCCCGTTGTTTCTACGTATTCAGTACCATTCACGAAAATCGAAATCTCCGTGCTTGGTATGTAACGACAAACGATATGATACCATGTATTTATTGAAACTGAAGCTGATTCAACCCAGACGGTGTTTGCGCCTATTCCATCAACCGATACATAAAATCTGAAAGTATACGTGCCGCCACTGTACCTCTTGTAAAGCAAATAACTGCAATTGCTACTACCAGAATCATACTTTCCAACAATGTAAGCGCTGGATGTATTTGAGTCCATCTTCGCCCAACAACTTATCGTCATTGCGCCGGTGATGTCCAAACCATCTTGAGCAGCATCCGTAATGCTTACATAGTCAGTGCTGAAATCTAAACTGTAGCCGGAAAAATTGCTTGGCCTATCGCTTGAAATGGCAACATTTCCCGTATCACTCAACGGGTTTCGCCGCATATAATCGTATCTTGTAACTCCCGCAGTGAGACATTGGAACCCATACGCAGATACAAGATTTGCGCGGAGAGCCTCTAAATCCGCGTCTCGAAAGACCGCCATCTCATAGTAAGGGTCAACCGCCATAACTCACCATTCAAAAAACAAGACAACCCTTCGGTTGCCTTGTCATGTTGCATAAACCATTACTCACACTTACAATCACGACCAGCCGCTTTAACTTCTGGATTCGATACCAGAGTCTTCGCCAATTTCACCAACTCAGCAGCCACTCTGCGATTGTCCATTGCGTTTCCTCGTCTTAGGGGCAAACGAGAAGGAGCGTTTGGCCCATATCTTCTTTTGATTTCAAACTGCAAATCTGTCTTCCTATCGTATAAAGCTCGTGCCTTCGACGACAGCGGGTCCGACTTCTTCAAATACTCTGAAGGACGCTCACGACCTCGACCAGCCTCAATGAAGTCGTCCATCAATTTAGACGATTCTTTGCTCAGCTTGTCCAGTTCCTTATTGATTTGACCCGGCGTCATATTTTTTGGTTTCTTTTTACTGATTTTCATGCTACCACCACTTAAGTTTCAACTGAGTCAAGATACTGTCGATTGGATAAACAGTATCAAGTACCGTTTCTCGCATTACAATCGCCGCAAGCCCATCGGCTAAAAACGTTCCATAATCAAGACCATCATCATACGTCAAAGGTGTTGTATACGTCAAAATGCTCAAATCAGAAGGCAACGCGTCAGCAACAAGCGTAGGTTTTGTCAAATCAACATCAGCCCATACACTGACTACGTTTGTAGTTACCCAAGTCTGCCCCGTTTTTCCGCGCAAACCCGCGCCAGCAGCAGAACAATACAAAGTATTGCCCGAACGATATTTTACGTAACGACAGTCATCAAGCGTTTCATTCAGAATCCAGAATGAACGAGCAGGCATACTACTTGCATCTGTCACCGCCAGCGTACCTTCTGTTGTCCCTATCCCGCCAGCAGCCGTGGTGCTTGCGCTTACGCGTGGTTCAACCCACGCGTGAAGTTCATTCATGGAATCCACGCTGTTTATATTCTTGAAGAAAACAGCAACGTAACGGGTGATTCCAGTTTCAGATTGAACCGCTTCTGTGCTCGGAATAACTTCGCCAACGGGTTGTGTAAGCGTGATCGTATCTTGTTGATCGGAACCGGGCAATTCAGAAAAGTCAACTTGAACGCGAGCATACATTGATTCATCAGCAGAATAGAGAGTTACCTCTCCATCGCCTGTTATCGTAACGCCAGCGCCAAGAGAATCGCCGGGAGCCTTCCACTGTAGAAGGTCGCCAGTGTTCGTGTAATCAAGTTCACCATCGCCTTCACCATTGGTGAAGGATGCATAATTGATCGCACACGAAGCAGAAAGCGAAACTGTATCCGTCGGGCTTAAACCGGGAATTGGATGATCAGAACGATATGCGCTTCCTTTTCCCATATGAATCAAATAGAAAGTTGCGGGCATTACAGGCACGCCGGGAAGCTCATTTGCCAATTCAATTGCACCGCTGGCTTGCGCATAATCGCGGACGTGATTCAATTGGTCTTCAACGTTGGTTCCTGTCAAGCCTTCGAAGATAGCATCATTCCAGTAATCATCTACCTCTGTCGTGTTGCTATTAATGGTTCTTGCCGTACTTCCACCTTGAACATTGAACGCCGTCAGGGATTGTCCATCAGCGGAGCCAAGCGCATTTGGATAGTAATATTGAAGATCACCCGCCCTTATCGTCATGATTATATTCTCCCAATTACAAGTTCACCGTGATATCAAAGACTCCGCTTCCACCCGTCACTATAACGCTTTCTGGGACAGGTGGTCTCCCATAGACAAAATAGTGCCATTGTTTTCTTACGGAACGGTTTTCCCATTCGTCGACTGATTCAACTCTGAAATGATGCCATATACCGCCTTCGCGTTCCAACTCAGGAGCAGGACGAATGTAAAGAGAAACATCATCTTGTTGATAAACGGTTTTGATTTTCCTTTCAACGCCATTTGCTACAGTATGAAAAATTTCGTAATAAACTGCTTCAGGAACGCGATTCCACTTTAAGTCATAATCTTCGTAAACAACTGTAATTGTTTCAACGGGGTCGCTTTCATCAATTCCTGTTTCTGGATCATCACCTTGCGCTTCGTGAATCTCAATCAAGTGATATTGATCTTCTTTGACGCTGAATTCAACTTCACGCGCAAGAGTCGTCCCGTCAAGATACTGACCAATCAAAATCCCATTGTTGTAAAGCCAACAGGTCTTCGTAAGGTCTGTAGCTGTCCAAGCGACACTTACATACGTATCGGTAATGCGATTCAACGTGAAAGTGTCTATCAGCATCAGTTGATTCCATACACTCTGTCTATAAAACGTGTAAATATAAAAGAATTATGCATGTTGAGATTTTGTTTTGCTGTAATTACTTTTTATGTAGGTATTTACAAAAGCCTCCAAAGTTACCGCGTCGGCTTATAGCGTTTCAGAAACGGAACTTTTTCATCCTTATGCAAACTCTTGATTTTTCTTTCGAGCCTTAGCGCGTCACCGTGAGATAAGTTTTCTACAAAGGCAACAACTTTTACAGGGCATCTTCCACGTGTATATTTCGCACCCTTTTTCAGATTATGCACCCTGATGCGCAATGGCAAATTAGTCGTGCAACCGCAATACAATGTATTGTCTGAACACATCACGAGATAGACCGTCCAAGTTTTCATTTTGGCCCATTTTCTTCAACAGAGAAGAAGAAATGATCCAAAGGTCATAAAGGCAAAAGAACGCGAACAAAACAGTCCAAAACCACCATTATTCCAACGCTTTACTCAGCTTTTGCGTAAGGATTTCAGTAGCAGCTTTTCTGGTTTGTTCAACCAATTCATCAATCGTCGAAACCTGCTGAATAGCATAGCGTTCGCAAGTTATATCGACGTTTCCTTTGCGCCAAAAACCTTCTGGACAACATACGATCATTTTCTTTGGCAGGCCGTCTTTTGTGAATTTGTGTTGCGAGAAAATTCCCAACTCAAGGAGCGTGATTGGAGATTTTGTTGACGGGTCAAAATACATCACGATCACGTTGGCATCTTCTTGAGCCTGCAATTCCCAAGTCACCTGTTCATAAAATTGTGGATTGCTAATACTTTGAGTCCACGTGCTGTCCCAGTCGTCACGGCGGGGATTGAGAATGACAATGTCTTGTTCATCCTGCAATCCTTTTGTAACACGTTCTTGCCAATTTTCGGCTTTTCCCATTTCGATACTACCCGCCAAAAAAATCCCCAATTTCGTTTGCAAATTGTATACGTCGGGTGCTTTGACTGCTTCTGCCATTGTTTCCTCCCTCAGAATTGATTTAGAAAAGAGTTAACTGTTGTGGATGATAATTTTCTTTTTGTACTCGTTCGGCGGTTTGTTTGAAGTTCCCGACATTGGCTGCAAAATTGCACTCATCACATTCACAATCGTCGTCATCGCTCCAATTCAAATCCTCTGAAAAACCTTCATTGCCCTCTGAATCAATTTTGACTATTGCATGTGCGCTGATCGTGAAACTTTCTTCTGAACCACATCCCGGACATTTCATTTTCATTGCACGCTCCCTGTCTAAAGAAAATACCCCTGCTACCACCGGCAACAGGGGCAAAAACCAGAAAGAGATTTACAATTTTGTTTACCACTTCTCTCTAAGTTGTTCAAGAGTTGGAACTGCGTCCGTCATTACGCCTTCAGTGACCAGAAGCATGCTGATAATCTTTTCGCTGAACGCGCCAACAAGGTTCACTTTGTCGGACTTGTCGTCAACCATGCTATCTCCATATCCATTCAAGTTGACGCAGTGAAGCCAAGTGTCCTTGTTTGACTTCTTGTACTTGAACCATTCATCAGCAAAACTTTGATCACTATAACCCCACAACCCCCGTCTGCTACCTGCCGAACGGGAATCCCAGCACTGCATGTCGCTGAGGATGATCACACGGTCAGCGGCAATGCCGTTCTTCATCAACCACTGAGCGCAACGATGCGTGTTAGTGGAGCAGCCATTTGTTTCGGCCTTTGCAAGCTTACCGACAAACTCCAGCACACGCGTCCGCTTCGTGTAGTTGACTTCTTTTACATCCGTACCAAAGGCACAGACGCGAGCATTTGCTGAACGCTTCGCCACGATACCACCAAGCATATTTGCAGCCAAAGCGCACGACACCTTGCTCTTTTCGCTGACCATCTGCGACATTGAACCGCTGTTATCTGCAAACACAGCAGTCACGCCCGGAAGTTCAGGCACATTGATCACCGCTTCGTCCGCAGCGTTTTCCAAAGCATCCTGAATAATACTGCGGTGCTTTTCATTGCACTCAAACTTTTGATTGCTTACGTCCCGATCATAGTACCAACGATCAGTGATACCATAGTCAGCACCAAGCACCTTTGCGGCCATCGCAAAACGGAAAGGAAGTTGTCTGGAACGCTTTACCTGCTCTGGATCAGACAGCTTGTCGTGGATACGCTTGACCGTATCGCCGCCAACTCCTGCCTGAAGGACGTTCCGCAGGTTTCTCATCATGGCCATGTAGCCGACCAAATTTTCCTTGATAAGATATTCCCAAACTTCCTTCTTGCTTTCCGCAGTCTGACCAAACTGAGACAAAACGACTTCCCAGTTTGCAAAAGACGTAGAAATCAGATTCTTCGCCTTTGTGCCAAGCTTCTTGCAACCAGCCAACTGCTTTCTTGCGGAAGCAATCGGAGCTTCATCACTGACCTTGCCAAACATGAAGTATTCCGCAACTGGCTTGCTCAGCGGATAATCCTTCGCGTGAGCAACCATGAAAAGGACGTCCTTCCAGCTTGGAAAATCCTTGCCTTCATACTTGATCAGGCCGCGCTCGCCCATCTTTGCCATAGCATCAGACAGACCGTAACGCAAGCAGTTCTTCAAGTTCTTCATGCCAAAGAAAAACCTGTGCATCAGGATGACCGTCTTGATCTCATCCGGACGCGCAATTATCTTCGGCGTGTACTCGCGTACAAAAGGCTTTCCGTTTGGATGTTGTGACGCAAGCACCAACAGCACTTGCGGCGTCATTCTGATGTTCATTTCACGCCGCAGCCAGTGGGCAATCTTCAGCAAGTCGCTCGGATTATCGCTGTTCAGAACATCCCAAGCAGTTGCCATGACCTCACGGGACAATTCATCCAACTCATTGACGTTGGATTCTTTCAACGCCTTACTGCCTTCCAACGACTTGTTCTTTGCCAGTTTCAAACGCTCTTGAAGCTTGCCAAGCTTTCCGCCAGCTTCGCGCTTTGGCACGCACTTGTCCGCATCGTAATAACGCGGTTCCATGAAAAAGCTTCCACCCGTCATGGTCATCAGCTTGATAGCCGGAACGGTAATATCAAACGAAACACCGCCTGCGCGGTTTACCGTTGCGTTTGTCTGTTCCGACGGAAGCCGTGCCGTCTTCGCCTTGTTCTTCGCCAACTTTTTCATTCTACCCATAATACTCTCCTTTCTACAGAAGCGAACCGCTCTCACACAAAGCGGAACCAAAATTTAAGAAAGGTCAAATGTGGCAGTCAACGACTGCAAACCATTCATCCTCCGGTGCGTTCAAGAAGAAACGGTTGAAAAAGCTTTTGCCCCATTTCTCCCTGTCTTCGCTTTTATCAGTGCTACAACCAAACCAGCCCATTTTTCCTTTTTCAAGCCATCCCTCTTTTTCAGTACAGGCGGCATAAGTGTTGAACTCAAACCGCCAGCGGTAGTTTATTTCAAGTTCGGCTTTTGTAATCTCTTTTGTCATCCAAACTGCTTCAGGCCATTTTGAACGATCCTTTGGGGACTTTTTTCTTGCGGCTTCAATTTCTTTGTCGTTGACCGCAGGCGTTTCTCTCAACCCCATTTGGCAAAGGTCGTAATGCATCCCGTAAAAAGGGTTGTCGTCTTCTTTTAACGTCCCTTTCAAAAGTTGTTGATATTTCTTCCACCATTCCTCAAGTTGTTTGTCTGTATCAGCTTTCCAACCTTCAAAGTCGATGTCGCATTTTTGAGCAGCATCCACTTTGTCGTCTTCAAATTTATGGTCCTTCATTAAAAGACTTGGTTCGCCGTTCTTTGCGCTTCGCGCCCCTTTCTTAACGTGCAAACAACCTTGCCAACGGCCACCAATTTGAAACCAGTCCCATTTGGCATTTGGATTTTCCCAATAGCCGTATTTCCCCGTACTTTCGTCTTTTTCATAATCACCGTAATCTTCCATGAATTTTTCAAACGTCGCGTAATGTTGGTTGTGAGGCACGTTAACTAACTCGCAATCATCAGGAATAATGCGATCATATGAATACTTGCTTCCATCTTTGAGCTTTTTGAATCGGTCGTTATATTTTGAAATCAATTTACCATCTGGCATTCGGACTAATTCCTGTGATTCTTCCTTGTACTTTTTCCGATACTCCTTTTCAACATCATTAAATTCAAGAAACTCCTTTGGACAGTCTTCCATATTGTTTTCTTGATAGGGCGCAAGCATTTCGTTTATAGCTTGCTGGACGCCACCATGAGAATTTTTGAACGCATCGGAAAACCGAACCAGAACAGTAAAATGGCTCATAATTTCCTCCAAAGTTAGCAGAGGACAAAGCACACACTTCTCTATTATTATACAACTCAAAGAACAAAATTCAAGAACTTAATCAAGAAAAGCTACTCGCTCGCTGAAAATTTCGTCATTGACTTCAACCCGATACCATCCTTGAAGCTTTACTGTCTTGTGATCGGGATGGCGAATTTTACCGCGAACGTAAACCCTTGGGTCGCGCTTCATCACTTGCCAGCGCCACCTTTTCGCAGAAGGCGTTTCTGCCAAAAGTTTTTTGTATTCCTTTTCCATCAGACCGTTGCGATGGCGGGGATTAACATAAACTGTCGTTCCACCCATGCGAACAAGTTCCTCCGCAATATGGGGTTTTCCACCGCCACGGTTGCCACGCATCAAAGGTTCTTTTCTGAGAATCAAATTCGCATTAAATCTGGCATCTGGCTCAGGGACAAAGAACCATTCTCCTTGTCGGATAGAACCTTTGTTATGCCGCTTGATTCTGTTTTTTCCTTTGACGCGATTCTTGCGTTCGGAAGAGCGCACTCCAAGTGGTTTCAGCGCTTCCTTTGCTCTCTTGACTGTGGGCGCATTTGTTTTCACGCCAGCGACAAACCATTGACGTTCATCGTGACCACAGAGAAAGTTTTCATCGCCAACGCGCAAAAGCAAATGGCGATCTGCGGATTGTACATCAAGCACTTTCATGTCGATGTCTTGCGTTTGAATGTCGAAAAATTCGCCATTCTTATCGCGCAAAACGTCAATGCGGAACTCGTTGTTGGCGCGAAAGCGTACGGGACGATCTGTTTGGTTGATTTTGAGCCGTGCACCCATTCGCGCAAATTTCTCAATCACATTTTTCATAATGTCTCCTTACCATTAAAAAACCGGGTGCGTAGGCACTTGTTCGCGGAGATCAAGTTTGGGATACCCAAAGCACACCCGGAAAAAGCACCAACACCAAAAAACGTTGAAAGTATTTTCGTGTGTGGTTGCCAGTACAAGCCTCACCCACCGCCACGACGCGTATGAGTTTCATAAGCTTTGCCTTTGACGCGGACTCACTGTTACCAGTTTTGTCCTCACTGTGTCTCCCTGCCGAAACAGGGTTTGACCTAAGCTACCTTAGAACCGATAGTAGAAGTATCTCTCAACTGAAGCGTGTTGGAATTTTTTCAAAGAACAAATATAACCGGCAGCGCCATGATACTGATAATGCCGGTTAGAAAACTTTTCCCTTGCCAACCAAATGCAAACAGCTCCACCCGTAGAGTGAGGAGAGGACGATGAGGAACCATCGGCCCTCGGCCAACAAGGGAAACCTTATTTCTTCTTCTTTTGGGACAGGTCAACAATAATGCATTTGCCTCTTTTGAAGGCACCGGCAAGATTCTTGATCACTGTCCAAGGACGACGCGCATAAGGTTCCGCAGTCGAAAGAATATTTCCATTCGCTCTTGAAATCAAGCGCCAATAGAAATTTTCATTCTTTCTTTTGCTCTTGGATCGCAATAGTTCAATCTTGTACATATTGCCGTCCTCCCAATAGACGTAAGACAAAAATTTATGCACCAAAAGTCAAGCAAGGAAATTTTGTCTGTTTTACGGCATTTACATTTTATTATGTAAGCTACCGTGCGTGTCTATCCACGCCTGTCACCGCCTCTTTTCACGGTTGCCATTGACTTTAAGGAAGTCACCACCTTTGCCCGTCTTTCCGGTGCTGTCAGGATTTCTCCACTCCAATTTATATATCGCTATTGAAGTATCCCTGCCTTGAAGCGTGCATGAAATTTTTGTCAAAGAACCGGAAGGGGAGTTTGGGGCCGAAAGCTCCCCTTCCTTTGGACAAGCACTGAGCTTGCCCCGAAACTTTTTAATAGTGGAGGCGGCGGGAATCGAACCCGCGTCCTGTTCACTTTTGTAACAGGCTTCTACGTGCGTATTCCGTGGTTTTTATTCTTGGCCCACTGGACAAGCCTCAAAAGGCAATTCCACCCCTTTACGCGGCCCACGTCTTTCCGCGAGTCGTCAGCGGTCTTTGCCAGCTGTCAACCGAAAGCATTTACGTCAAACATTGACCCATCGGCGTCGATCAAGTTGACGAGCGACTCACGCCGCCATTTTGTAGCTGTTGCCAAGTGAATGGCGTTGCCGGTTTTTTAACGAGGCCAACCGGCGACCTCGGCACGCAACCGTGCTACAATCAGCGCCAGTCGATACCATGACGCCCCCATTTTCCAAAGAACGATATATTATACAACTCGCGAACGGAAAATTCCAAAAATATTTCAAAAAAATCAAAATATGATTCTCACACAAATTCCAAAATACTACTTAATCTATGGGTATAGAGGTGTTTATGCGTAATCTCGCCATACATCCTTTCGGCCAAGTTCTTCCGCGTTTTTTCTTCATCTAAGTAATATCGAATTTTGTCAATCCATTCTGAAATGACTTCAAAAATATCCTTTGTGCTCTTTAATGTTGTCCCCACAATGATTTCTTCGCTGTCGTGAACATCATGCAAACCAGATCGGTATGCTTGTAATTGAAACGCTCTTGCAGCAGGAACATCAAACGTGCGACAAGGACATCCAAATACTACTTGTTCGTTGTATTGATCGCCATCTTGCATCGGCGCAATCACTACACGCGTCATATTGTAAAGCAGATTTATTTGCCGGTCAGTCATACTCATATTGAAACTGAATTTACAGTTTGGAAAGAAACGACTAATCTCTTGAGCAAATTGAGTTCTCCAAGGATGTGCTGCCCCAATCATGGAAATGTCATAACGTTTCTTACAGCCTTCAATCGGAAAATAAATTGAATGATCTGCTGCAAGCGGGAGATATTCAACGTGATGACCATAGGAATGCGTTTTTGTATAACAGAAATGCTTATCAACCAATTCTGTGATTGAACCTATCCGACTTTGCCAGAAATGAATTTCATCATTGAACGTCCAAAGAAAGAATTTGCATCGTTTCTTAAACCGTTCAACAAGCGCAGGAGTCAAACCAAATCCGGAAGAATTGATCACGACATCCAGCCCAGAAGGAACGTCTTGCGTTTGTTCGCCACCCATTGAACCGATATAAGTCAGTTCATGCCCTTCAAGCAACACAGCATTGCCAAGAAATTCAGCAACGTAATCAGCACCGTTGTTTCCTGTAACTCCTGAAAACATCACTCCAATTTTCATAGCAGCTCCGCCAAGATTTTGTTCTTGATGAAAACGTTTTCTATAATTTCGTTTGGTTTAGTCATCACACAACGAGGGCATTTCTCAATCTCAATCTTTGCAATTGCTTTTTTGTGTTCTTCGCTTCCCCAAATTTCCTCAAACGTATTCTTATTCAAATCTCCAAATCGAATAAAAACATCAAGGCACGGCACCAATTCTCCTGTAGCCGTTACAACCGCATTCAAAGGGGAAGCCAAACACTTCTTGTATTTGCGTTCTGTCCAATAGCCATCAAACTTCTCTGAGATAGCGAACACCTTGACGATGTTCCGCTTCTTTGCCGCTTCGCAAAGGTGATAAGCCGCCTCAACTATTTCTCTTACCTTTTTGTCTCTCTTTTTATCCGCAAAAAAGGCCGGTCTGATATGAACAAAGTCAGCGCCAACACTGTCAGCAATTTCACAAACATCGAAAACCTCATGCCAATTATCAAAACTCAAAACAAACCCAATGCCCATCGTAACGTTTGGACAATGCTTTTTAACACGCCTCATGTTGACAATAACTTCACTGAAATTATTTAGCCCCATAACTGCTGAATGTGTTTTCGCATTTCCCGCATTCAAACTCACACGTATCCTATCAAACATCGAAGCGATCTCAGGCGTAAGAAAACTGCCATTGGTTGCTAACAATTTGAACCCGTTGAATTTTTGAATATGATGAAGGTGCGAATACAAAAGTGGTTCTCCGCCACCCGTTATTTGCAAACCTTTTACGCCCATATCATTTGCGGATTGGACGAGCCTTTCAAAAACAGACTTCTCCAACTCTGTTTTGTATTCTTGTTCTGTTTTCATTATGCAAAAATTGCATCTGCCATTACACTTGTTTGTCGGATAAACATGGATCATAACGGGAGGAAGAAAATTACCATCCAAAATCGCCCGACACTTATCAGCATAGAGAAGTGCTTTCCAACTGTTGAATTCGTCGTAGTCATTACTCATTGCGTCATTCTCTCAAGAAATTCCTTTTGTCCTGAAGTCTCTGCATTGTAAATCACTGTAGGAAACATTGTCGCTGCCCAAGGAACTTTACCAACAACCCATCGACTGAAAAATTCCCAATCATGTGCGTAACCAGCTTTGATTCTATCATTCCACCAACCGAAATCCCGTATCAGGCTTTTTCGATGTACTACACATGATGTATCAATCCTCCCAAACTTCGGCTCTGCAAAAATCATCGCTTTACCATTCACCGACATCGACGAGAATGCAAAACCAACATTGGCTTCTTGAACTATTCTCATCAGACTCGACAAATGGTATGGTTCCCATTCATTATCGTCATCCAAGTAAGCTATCCAATCACCAGCCGCCAACATGATTGCGTAATTCCTTGGAACAGCCCCGCCAGCGCCATGATTTATCGGCAAATTATATTGGCGTTCAGAAGGTTCAAGCGTTGGACAATTATCACCAACTACTACCGGATCAATTGCCAAATAATCCTGTTTTTCAATAGATGCTAATGCCTTGGCAAGCAGTTCCTTCCTGTCATACGTCGGAACTACAACCGAAACGAGTGGCCCCAAATACACCTTCTTGATTCTGTCATCATCCCTATGTTCGTAATTCAGAATGGGAAAACCATGTGCGTCTGGATGATTCAATGGTGCGTCTTTGTCGCCATACTTTTTCGCATTCTCTTGACGCCGCTCTTTCGAATGTAATTCCAAGACGTGCGTATTCCGAGCGTTGACTACTAACGCCTGAGAATGAGAACCAATCAGCTTCTCGTGGACAGGAAACACCCAACGTATCTCAGGTTTGTTTCGGAACAGGAACGGCTTTGCTACCCATTCTGTTTGGGTATTGTCGTAATTCTTTGACCACAACGGAGAGAGATAGATGTCATACGGAGCCTGAAGCAATTCCTCAAAATGATTGATTGTGTTGCTGTCCAAACGTTCGTCGGGGTCAATCATCACAATCCATTCAGCAGCATCGTCACGGAATATATCAAGCGCCATATTTCGTCGTTGACTATATGATTCAATTGCGTCTTCTCGAACTACTACTTTCCTTCCGTTTTCCTTCAGCCATTCAACTGTTCCATCCGTAGAGCCGTTGTCAAGAAAGCAGAAGTCATTTGTAATGCTGCTCAACTGGTTAATGAATTCCGGTAACGCTCTCTTCTCATTATATGTCAAAGCAATTACTCGAACATGAGGACGTTTTTCACGGTACTTCTGCTTGTTCTCTTTCATCACTTCAAATACGTCAAGGTCATTCGTCTTAAATGAACTATGCCCACTATGATGTAGCCAAGTACCACCAACCACACGGCATTTCAACCTAAACTGTTGCCGCACCTTAAGGCAAAAATCGTCATCTTCAAACGTCGTCAAGCGTGGGTCAAATCCACCAACACACTCAAACAAGTCTTTCCTCATTAACATGCAGAAACCAGAAAGCGTATCCAAATCTTGTGTTAAACTTGGAACAGCATGAGATTCGTAATTTCCTTGTGGATACTTCGCTTCGTTCGAGTAAGGGCCAACTACACCAACATCAGGATTATCCAGTTCTTTCTCAAGCTTCTCAAGCAAGCCTTTCTCAACCACAGTATCATTATTCAAAAGCAGTAACAATTCTCCACTCGTTTCCATTACACCACGATTCACACCAGCCGAGAAACCAACATTCATTTCGAGTTGAATCACCTTGTCAGCTTTCGGACAATCAAAGTGCTTGCCATTCTGAACCAGTACAACTTCAACATCGGGATAGCAAGCTTTCAGGGATTCAACACAAAGCAACGTTTCTCCCATTGTATTCCAGTCAAGAATCACAGCGGAAACACCTCGTTTTTTGGTAACGAAATCTGTTTCATTACCAGACTGTTCCTCAGATTGTAAACGTTTGTTGTTGAAGTCGATAAACGCTTTCCGATAGTTATGATGCCCCAAAGCCAAATGGTCTTGAATCGACTTGTTGCGAGTGAATGTCGTATTTGACCAACTATCCAAAAAGCGATACAGATAAAGCATCTTGTCAAGATGAAGGCATTTGGAATTCAAAAAGAATCTCGCATATACATCCCAATCATCCGCTACAGGTAAGTGTTGATTGTAGCCGCCCAACTCCTTCAAAACACTTGCTCGATAAGACCTCACATGGTTCGGCCCCACGGTTAAGAACCAGCCAAATTGCTGTTGATAGTTTTCTCCAAAGCGGTCATAGATGTCAGGATTCCTACACTCCAAATACTTCTTTCCACGGTATTCTGTTTCCCTGTATCTCGGCTTCCAAAAATTATCTGTGAACTGATGCGGCGAACCATCCTGAAAGAACGACGCACAATTGGAATAAACAAAACCAACATCGGGGTTTTCTTCAAATGCCTTCCTGACTTCCTGAATACAATTGTCAGTCAGCATATCATCATGGTCAAGTTCAATCAGATAGACGCCATTTGCAAGACGAGTCGCAACGTCTTTCACCGCTCCAATCTTGCCACTATGCTTGATTCTTACTGGATGTACTCGATGGTCTTCTTTGGCTATTTCAATAAGCCGTTCCCAAGTGCCATCTGTGCTTTCATCATCAACAACAGACCATTCCCAATTCGTATAGGATTGTTCCCGTAATGATTGAAAAGTGTCCCGTAGGAAGTCACCTGTGTTATATGTTCCCGTGTAGACCGTAACAAGTGGATTCTGCTTGCTAAATTTATGCTCTCCCCAAATGTTCGACGCATAGCAGGATTCGATTGCTCTTCCAACAGAAGCATTATCTGAATTGGGAGGAACTTCAATCCACCGCTTCCGTATTTCAAAATCAGCAACATTTAAGGCACCGGGAGTAAACTCGGATGTGACAATGACATCAGGCTTGAACTGTGCAATATCAGACATCAAATTTGCGATATGCTTAGAGGTCTTGATGTCGTAAGATAGGTTCCACGATTTGCCGACAAAGAAGACTTTGATTCCAGCGATAGGCATGGTTCATATTCTCCAAAGGTTGTGCTTTATTATACAACCTTGGCAGCGAAAAATAACAGAAAAATTTTAACGCATTACATTTTGTACTGAGCCTTTTTCTGAAATCAGCTTCCCGCCTTTTGCTCTCCATACACAACCCGCATCAGGAGTGGGTACAACTGCTCCAGAAGGAAGTTTGATTGACACTGGAATCGTGTTGCCTTCAAACTTTGTAATCATGTCAATGTCTGCTTGTACGGTGGGGACAAATTCAGTTGCCATCTTTACTTTCCTCTATCATTTGTGGTTGGCCCCAAAGAAAATGACCGCAAACCGTTCCCGCTAACAAAGGGACAACGGGATGATTCGCCAGCCAAACCTTGCACAAACTTTCGCTTATCTTCAACACCGTTACAATATCCCACACGAGCAAGAGAGCAGTAACAGCAAGGAGAATCGGTATTGTGAACCATCTCGAAGGTTTCTTTTTCAATGTCCAGAAGATATGTCCCATTAAAACGCCAGCCGCAAAGGGAACGACACAAAAACGTCCTGTCCAAGATAGGACTATTTCACTTATCGTATCGCCGGGAACATCATTTACTGCCACAAAAACATCCCAAGCGATAAGACCAAATACAAACGCCAGAAAAATATAAGCTGTGAGTTTTCTTTTTCCTTGAGCCATGTTAGTAATAATACTCCAGAAGCGCACCGATGTTCTTCGCCTCGCCATTGTTGTTTTTGTATCGTAATTGCAAGACGACATTTGCAGGCCAATGGAATCCCTTAATAGCATTCTCCCCCAACTCAATGACGGCATTGTTTATGATTTTAACGTCATGCACAAAGCAAACTGTCATTTGAACATACGTCGGACTACTCGCTGAGAATGAATGCGTTGTTGCTGTTTCCACTGTGATTTTGTTCGTATCCGTATCTATTGCAATACAACGTTCAAGATTGTCTTGATTCACACCGTCAAAAAGTTTTACTTCAGCGCCAACGAAAATGTTGTTGATGACCGTTTCTGAAACGCTTATCTCCGTTGCTTCCGCTGCTACATCTGCTGTAATAACTCCAATGATTGTATCAGGGGACATCAAGCACTCAAATTCATCACCCACACAATTGTCATGCACGTAGATGGTTCCCTTTTTGACTGTTACAGGAATTGGATTACTGAAGTTGAAACTCTGCCAGTCCGAGCCTGTTAACGCAGTAATGTTGAACTGTTCTGCTTGATACCTCTCGCCTGTTTGTACGTTTTCCTCGATAATGTCTGCTTGTACTATTTCATCATCAACGCTATCCACAATGACAATAGAGTCAAGGTCAATCGAATGCTCTGTGTTGTGATAACAAGCAGTCGGGGCGATAGTACCCCAACCAAGGACATTTGTAGCCTCTGTATAACAATAGAGCCTGTATTCATTCACTTTTGTCATTGGAATTCCTCTTACGCAAAACCGATTATAGCGTCAGAAATATACGCAGTCTCACCTTCTTGGCTAACTTTCATCTGCAATTCAATAACTGCCTGACCCGCAGGCCAGTTGCTTGTTGATAAATCCGTATGAAGCCCCAAAGAAGTGATACCTGTCTTTTCCGAAACTGTATTGTTATTCGTCGTATCTCTTAACCGAACATCCATCGTACCACCACCGCTTGGAGCAGCATAGTATTGTACTCCAATTGGTGTCCCAATCATATTCGTTCCAAGAAAAATGATTGAACGAATCATTGTATACGTCGTGTTATTTTGAACTACAGAATATCCCGTATTCAAAGAACCACATGGAAAATGAATTTCCCGCTGAATTTGTGCTACCCATTTTGCACTGCCCGAAGCATTACTCGTACATGAAAATTCTCTACTCGTATTTGTATTAATCCATCTCGACCCAACTCCATAACCGTCATTGATGTCGTCATTAACAGTCGGGTTAGTTGTTGCTTCAAGATTATCAATACACCATTCTTCAAGTACAGTTTTGCTTGCAGCATCAACCGTATGCGCTGGATTGTTTGGACACAACGTCGGAGGAGTGTCAAGGATAGTCGGCCCTTCGACTTGCTTTACTTCCGTTTCACAATAGATTCTATATGTTTTTTTCGTTCCCATTGATTATTCCATCCTGAACGAATGCAATCTTACTTTGGAAGCACCACCAGCACTTTTCTTGACTTGGATTTCAAGGATTGCCTCGCTTGCTGGCAAATTCGTTAAACTTTCATCCTTGTAAATCGTCATCACATCCGTTGTCCATGATATGTATGCTATCTCATTATTATTCGTTACATCGTACACTCGCACTTCTGCTGTGCCTGACGTTGCGTTTCTTGAACCAATAAGAACAATCATGTCTGGCGTTACAACGTCTGTACCGGCAAACCAGAATTCCGCAGCAGCACCCCACGTTTTTTGTGAATACTCAATGTATGACGCTGACGAAGTAAAGAACGAACAACAGAACAACGCTCTTTCTTCGCCACCGCTTGCTTGCCAACCTTGCCATCCTTGATTGCCTTGTGAACCTTCATCTCCCTGCCAACCTTGATACCCTTGTGGCCCTGTATCACCCGTACCTTGCCATCCTTGATTGCCTTGATTTCCCTGAACTCCATCTTGTCCTACGTTTCCTTGATTCCCCTGCGCTCCTGTATCGCCAATGTCGCCCTGATTCCCTTGACGACCCTGCGCGCCTTGAACGCCTGTATCACCTACATTACCTTGATTTCCTTGTGCACCTGTATCGCCAGTATCGCCTTGTAAGCCTTGATTTCCTTGTGAACCATCAGTGCCTACATCCCCTTGATTACCCTGATTGCCTTGGACTCCATCTTGTCCTACATCTCCTTGATTTCCTTGCGCTCCTGTATCGCCCGTTCCTTGCCAGCCCTGATTGCCTTGATTTCCCTGTACGCCGTCCGTGCCAGCATCACCTTGCCAACCTTGATTTCCTTGCGCTCCTGTATCGCCTGTATCACCTACATTACCTTGATTTCCCTGAACTCCATCATTGCCTTGTGCGCCCTGAACTCCTTGCGGCCCAACACCAACAATTTCATCAACGTTAAGATTCGCATGATTTACAGTGATGCTTCCAGAAGATGTCGTATCCCGAACACGCAAATCAACAACGTCGTTAGCAGTCAATGACAGAATTGCAGTGCCGCCAACATTGCCTGTATCACCATTTGCATTCAGTTTTCGTTCTTGATACGTGTCATTCTGAGCAACATTGTTTACAAAGACAGCAAACTCCATTTGATGGTTTGCTGTGCCACTGAACGATATTTGCCAATCCATGTTATACAGTGCCGTTTTCAACACTGTAATGGTATGGTTTACGGTGCTTAGAGTGGTGTTGTAACTATTGCCAGCCGTCGCAAGGGCTTCAACCACTTCCCACGTGTTGACGGTATCCAGCGTTTGTCCTGTTCCATAATCCTTTGCGTACAACTCTCCAAGAGTAGCAGCAGCGCCGAGGCCATCTTGTCCTTGCCAACCTTGCGGCCCTTGAACACCGGGATTTGTCCCTTGATAACCTTGGAAACCTTCATCGCCTTGGTTTCCCTGATTTCCCTGAACACCGTCTTGTCCTACGTTTCCTTGGTTGCCCTGATTCCCTTGTGCGCCTGTATTGCCTTGATTGCCTTGCGCCCCGTCAGTACCTTCATCGCCTTGGTTTCCCTGACTCCCTTGTACGCCTGTCTGACCGACATTTCCTTGGTTGCCCTGATTCCCCTGTGTGCCTGTGTCGCCAGCATTGCCCTGATTACCTTGTCGTCCCTGATTACCCCGAACCCCATCGACGCCAATAGAACCCTGATTCCCCTGATTGCCTTGTACGCCATCAGTACCAGCGTCTCCTTGACTTCCCTGATTCCCTTGGACTCCATCCGCACCAACTGCGCCCTGATTACCTTGAGCGCCTGTATCTCCTACGTCACCTTGTGCGCCTTGAACTCCATCAGAGCCAACATCGCCTTGGTTTCCCTGCACTCCTTGTACGCCTGTATCGCCTGTTCCTTGCCAGCCCTGATTACCTTGCGAACCTGTATCTCCAACCTGACCTTGATTTCCTTGCGCTCCCTGATTTCCCTGAACCCCGTCCTGACCAACGTTGCCCTGCGAACCTTGTGAACCCTGAATGCCCGTATCGCCTACGTCGCCTTGGTTGCCTTGAACGCCTTGGACTCCATCAGAACCAACAACGCCTTGATTCCCTTGTGAACCCTGAACACCATCCGCACCAATATCGCCCTGATTTCCTTGACTGCCCTGAACTCCATCAACACCGATAGCACCTTGCCAACCCTGATTGCCTTGTACGCCATCCGCACCTACGTCCCCTTGCGCACCTTGAACTCCATCAGCGCCAACAACACCCTGCCAACCTTGATTTCCTTGTACGCCTGTATCGCCAGTATCGCCTTGTAAGCCTTGGTTCCCCTGCGCTCCTTGATTGCCTTGAACTCCATCAGCACCAGTATTTCCTTGAGAGCCTGTATCGCCAACTTGACCTTGGTTTCCTTGTGAACCTTGGTTGCCCTGAACTCCGTCTTGTCCAATAATGCCTTGGTTGCCCTGCGCCCCCTGACTACCTGTATCACCTACGTCACCTTGGTTTCCTTGAACGCCTTGGACGCCATCAACACCAACTGCGCCCTGATTACCTTGATTCCCCTGTGGCCCTTGGATTCCATCAATACCGATATCGCCCTGATTGCCTTGATTTCCTTGAATGCCTGTATCACCTACGTCCCCTTGATTTCCTTGTACGCCCTGAACTCCATCAGAACCAATATCGCCTTGATTTCCCTGCGCTCCTTGCCAACCTTGCGGAGAATAACCCTGTGGCCCCAAATAACCTTGATTGCCTTGCCAACCTTGCGTACCGTCAGAACCTTGGAAACCCTGTGTACCATCAATTCCCGCTGGCCCCTGTGAACCCTGATTGCCTGTGCCTTCATCTCCTTGTGGGCCAAATTCACCTTGCCAACCCTGATTGCCTTGACTGCCTTGCGCCCCTGTGTCGCCCGTTCCTTGCCAACCTTGATTACCCTGTACTCCATCTATCCCTTGGTCGCCTTGATTCCCCTGATTGCCTTGAACGCCATCAACACCGATAGCACCTTGATTCCCTTGACGACCTTGGTTACCCTGAACTCCATCTTGTCCAATAATGCCTTGGTTGCCCTGCGTCCCTTGTGTTCCAGTATCGCCTACTTCACCCTGATTGCCTTGTGAACCCTGATTTCCCTGATTGCCCTGAACGCCATCTATTCCTTGGTCGCCTTGAAGTCCTTGCCAACCTTGTACGCCTTGAACTCCGTCAATTCCCTGCCAACCCTGAGAGCCTTGTACGCCTTGAACGCCGTCGACACCCACGTTACCTTGTGGGCCTTGAACGCCATCAATGCCGACATCTCCTTGCCAACCCTGATTTCCCTGAACACCTTGGACTCCATCAGAACCGACATCGCCCTGCACGCCTTGGACTCCATCAACGCCAACAGCGCCCTGATTACCTTGACTGCCCTGAACACCGTCAACACCGATGTCGCCCTGATTTCCTTGACGGCCTTGGTTCCCTTGAACGCCGTCTTGTCCTACATCTCCTTGGTTGCCCTGTGTTCCTTGCGAACCCGTATCTCCAACTTGACCTTGATTTCCTTGCGAACCTTGATTACCTTGAACACCGTCTATCCCTTGCAAACCCTGATTACCTTGGAAGCCAACTATACCTTGCCAACCTTGAGTGCCTTGAACTCCGTCAATTCCTTGGTCGCCCTGAAGTCCTTGATTGCCCTGCGCACCCTGTACTCCATCAACACCAATGTCGCCTTGGTTACCTTGACTGCCCTGAACACCATCTACGCCTTGGTCACCCTGAAGTCCTTGATTGCCCTGCGCACCCTGAACGCCGATATCTCCTTGGTTGCCTTGAGAGCCTGTATCTCCAACTTGACCTTGATTTCCTTGGCGTCCTTGGTTACCCTGCGCTCCGGTATCTCCAACTTGACCTTGATTGCCTTGCGAACCTTGAACGCCTTGGACACCGTCAATACCAACGTCACCCTGCGGCCCCTGAACTCCATCAACACCGATGTCACCTTGATTGCCTTGCGTTCCCTGAACACCGTCAACACCGATGTCTCCTTGGTTTCCCTGACTACCTTGTACGCCTGTTCCTTGATAACCCTGTGCGCCTTGGAAACCGATGTCACCCGCAACACCCTGATTGCCTTGGACTCCGTCAATACCTTGAAGTCCTTGCCAGCCTTGCGCTCCTTGTGCGCCGATGTCACCAACTTGACCCTGATTTCCCTGACGGCCTTGCGCACCGTCAGCACCATCAGAGCCAACATCACCCTGATTACCTTGGTTGCCCTGAACACCGTCAACGCCTTGGTCGCCTTGCCATCCTTGAACGCCTTGCAAACCAACATTGCCTTGCGGCCCTTGAACTCCATCAACGCCTATGTCGCCTTGATTTCCTTGGAATCCATCAGCACCGACAGCGCCTTGCGCACCCTGACGACCTTGCCCGCCAGTGTCGCCAGCGTTGCCCTGATTACCTTGTCGTCCTTGATTTCCTTGGACGCCATCAACGCCAATTCCACCTTGTGGGCCTTGCCAACCTTGCGGAGAAAATCCTTGAACGCCGATGAAGCCCTGATTGCCTTGATAGCCCTGAATACCTACATCACCTTGAGCACCTTGCTGTCCATCAATTCCTGCTGGCCCTTGGTTGCCCTGATTGCCTGTGCCCTCGTCGCCTTGATTACCTTGCGCTCCAAAATCACCTTGCCAGCCCTGAACACCGTCGTTTCCTTGCGGGCCTGTATCACCCGTTCCCTGCCAACCCTGAACGCCTTGACCACCTTGGACACCGTCTGTACCAATGTCACCCTGATTGCCTTGTGCGCCTTGAACACCGTCGATACCAATATTTCCTTGATTTCCTTGCGCTCCTTGAACGCCATCAACTCCAATGGTACCTTGCCAACCCTGATAACCTTGAACGCCAGACTCACCAACTTCGCCTTGATTTCCTTGGCGTCCTTGGCCGCCTTGAACGCCGTCAATACCCGTGTTTCCTTGCGGCCCCTGAACTCCATCGATGCCAACGTCACCTTGATTTCCTTGGTTACCTTGCGAACCAATGCCGCCGATACCGATGTCATAAAATTCAACGTCAAGAAAATGATTCCAATCAAGATTTTTGAACTGCCTTGAAACAGCGACAAACGCAAGATCAAGGTCGATAGGGGAAGTGAAGTTGTAAGTTGACTCAGAACCACCATTGAAGGTGTGCCAACTTATCGTATATGTACCAGCGCCAAAACTCAAACGGCCATAAACTGCATTTCCGCTGCCGTCTGAAATTGGGTCGCCTGAATCATGGTCTCGAATAAAGAGTCGATATGCCCTTTCCGAGTCAACGACGACGCCCTCAACAGTGGAAGAACCTTGACCATTGTTGTGATTCGCGATTGACTTGATTGGGCCATCAAAAACTGTTGTGCTGGTTCCCGTTCCAACCGTGACATTTTCAAAACCACTCTGATGGAGTGCTTCCATCAGGAACTTATCAGCAAGTTCCTTCATCGATAATTCAGCGGGGTCATACCAATCAGGTTCTCCGATCAAATTCTTCAATAACGTACGAAGAACATTCAGATCACCTTCAAGATTGGCTTGACCTTCCGCAACAGGTTGAGTATGTACTGAAGCTATAGTATCATCATAAGTTGCGGAAGCATCGACTTGGAGTGATTGGCTGAGAAGGCTACGTGTCATGAGCTTTTCTTAACATACCCACACATGATCCAATCCTTCGGTTTTGTGTAGGTTTCTTTCATTTCAAATGTTTGGTCGTCGATGATTGTGAATCCATCGACATTTTCATCGGCAACAATCAAACCACGAATTGCAACAACGAGACTCTCCTCAAAAAATCTATCTGGGGTTTGATATCGTTTCCCGGCGATGATGGTGGTCAGATCACTTGGACCTTTCCAAACAAGGTCCGCTGGTAACACCCCACCCGGCATTGTGTCGCCTGTAACCGATTCTGGAAGTGTTTCTTCAAGAACGCAAAAGCGAGTAAAAACTGTTCCAATTCTGAAATGATAAACTTTTCCATTGATGACTACGCGATCGGTATTTTCTGCCTCATAGATAATTGTGCCTTCATAAAGCATGAAATTGTCTTCATTCGGATTTCTCGCTTTGATGCGATCAGACTCTCCAAGGTAAAAATCTCGGATTACGCGCCACTTTCTCATTGTCTACCCGTCACGTCTTAAGATTCTTGGAGAATCGTATTTACACAACCTCAGCCGAACACAATAATAGCGTCCTCTACTATAAGGAAAAATATAAAAAAATAATGGGTAAGGTGTTTGACGCAAGTGTAATTCCGTTCATATCAATATATTAAGAGAAGGCTCGGGGCAGTATAGAGGCGATCCAATTTGGTGTGGTGTGATAGGTTCCGCCCCGAGCCTATTAAGAAAATCGACACCAAAAATCGAGCAAAGCTTTTCTATACCAAGAAGTATCTTTGCGCTGAAGCGTGTCGAATTATTTGCTGGACCACTGTTTTATTATACAACCAAGCCGACAGCTTTCAAGGGAAAAATTAAAAAGTCTCTAACTTTGTTTCAATCAATTTGATAATTATTTCAGTATCCAATGATACGCTGAACAACTCTTTAACCCCAGCAGCAAAAATGGTTTTTTCAATTGCCGCATCCATCTCAACTGCTTGTTCGTAAGTCTCGTAACGACCACTTTGATTGTAAGGCGTCCTTCCGCGTTCGATAAAAATGTTTAACGACGGGTATGTTTTCTCAAACTCAGCAGCAATTTCCCGCAACGCAGAAACGCTTGGAAACCCATATTTCTGCGCGTAACAAGCAGAAAGTAAAATCGGGGAATCCGTTACGATTAGGTCAACTCCGTTTCGCAAAATTAAATCCTCTTGCCGCAACTGTTTTGCGAGTAAGTACAATTGATCATACGATGTAATTTTGCGCTCTTCATATGCCCAAGATTTCACATATTCTGTCACAAGCTCAATGTTGACTTGCTTGGCTCTGAAATGAGAAAACACATGCGCCGCAATGGTCGACTTTCCTGCACATGGGCCAGCGTACAAGTTGATACGTCGAATCATTTTGAAACCTCTACCGCTTTTCCATGAATTGAGTTCCAGCCAACCCAGCCATTTATCCCGCCACGATTGTTTCCAATCAAAAACCTTTTGCTATCAACCGCCTTGATCAAATGCAAATAGTCTTTCCCTTTTACTGTAACCAAAACAATATCATCCACCTTGAGTCTGAACGGGTCACAAGGGGCAATGGTTACAACGTCACCACTTTCAATCTTTGGCTTCATTGAGCTTCCACGAGGCTTTACAGCCGCGTCAAGACCCTTTTTCAACGTTTCTTTTGCATACTTCGCCCAACTCATTTTTTAGCGTTTCCCCAGTTGTCCCATTCAATATGAGGCATTGCTCTCATGAATGCAAAAAATTCAGCATCCGCGTCGACGTGGCACTTGTGGCACTGTGTCGTTCTTGAAAGTTCCCACCGCCTCGCGCTGCCATAAAGTCGTTTCAAATGCATTATGAACGCTTTTTGTTCGTTGACTTTATGCTTTAGTGTTTCGATTTCTATTTGCTTTTTGTCTATCATTATCCGTTTCCAAAATGGTCGGGGTGACTGGATTTGAACCAGCGACCTCTTGACCCCCAGTCAAGCGCTCTACCAAGCTGAGCCACACCCCGACGTCATTCTTTTTTCGCTCTTCCAAAAGACGGCCCAAGCTCGTTTTTCACTTTTGTATAACCGCCTTGTACGTATCCTTCGAACATTATTTCAAACTCGTCAGGACTTTCCTCTGCGCAAGTTACCCGAACCAATGAAGCGTTTATGTCATCCGATTCAATCTTGATAACTTGACCATCTGCTCCAAACTCACCTGTTTGGAATGCTTGCGCAAGTTCCTCAACTGTCTTGTACTTTGGCATTTTTCTTCCTCAAATGCTGTTGCAAATATTCACCAACAACCATTGCCGTTGGCGTATAAGCACTGCCCGCGTAAGGAAGTGCGCCAGTGTATTCGGCCTTGGGCCAACTTCTGAAAATCCAAGCTGATGGTTTCCGGTTTTTCAGCGGTTGAATATCGTCCACGTCTTTTGTTTCATACTTTTGAAACCGGCTCCATGATTTCGGGTATTCAACACTGCATTCAATTCCAGCAATAGCGCTGAAAAAAGGATTTTCCTCGCACAACCAAAGCATTGAGCTTGGCGGTTTGGAATCGTTAATCAAATGAGCGATAAACTGACTATTGATATGCTGTCTGAACCAATGAAACCAACGCACAAGATAACCAAAGAATGGATTTAAGAAACGCATCCACTTGGCACGTGATTCAATGTTGAAGGGGTTATCCAATTTTGCGCCGCAGTTGATAGCAAACAATAAAGCCGCTGGCCCCGCGAAGGACTGCGGCTTTTTACGGTACCAAAATCCGGGAGCTGTTTCAGATTTGATCCAGTCGTCTCTTACTTTCATCGGCGCATAATTTCTTGCATCCGGTCCAACTTTCAAAAGCATTCTCAAGTAGTTTTCTGCTAATGCCGCCAACTCTTTGTCATCCACAAGATGACATGCGCCGCACAATAAACCAACCCACGCCATCCCGTCAATGAAGTTTGTATAGCCATGCGGCGATTGATGGTTGTAATAGAAATCACTTTTGTTGAATGATTTCAAAACAAGTTTGCGTGCTTCTTCAAGGGTCATTTTGCTTTTTCCTCTCTGGCGGCAAGAAATCGTATTCTATGGCAATGTCGCATTCATAACGATGTTCACAACAATAACCACAAAAGAATTCTCGCATTACCCACCCAAACTTTTCAATGAAATCTCCAACTGCTTCATTTTCACTTTCAATTTTTTGGAACCATTTATGCTCGCCCAAATGTTTTGTTATCAGCCGCGTTTGAGCTTGCAAAAATGGTAACAGATGTTCGCATTTTGGAGCGTCCATGATGTAATCCCCCGAACAAAAGGTGATTGGCTCATCATATATCTCCGTTTCATCTTTAATTTTGGAGCGGCTGAAGGGAATCGAACCCTCGTAGCAAGATTGGCAACCTTGCGCTCTACCACTGAGCTACAGCCGCTTAAATGGAGCGGGCGATGGGAATCGAACCCACGTGATCAGCTTGGAAGGCTGGAGCTTTACCATTAAGCTACACCCGCTCAAAGTTCAATTATTTTTGCAACAATTTTCAAATCACGCCAAGGATTACCTGTATATTCAGTATCATTCCAACCGGCGTCAATGCCGTAAACAGTAAATTTTCCAAGCAACCCTCTTTCTTTCAAATACTTTTGCGCGGCTTCTTTTGAACTCCAAACTGAGCCACCAACTGCCTTTGAAATCGTGCCTTGCTCTTTTATATATTGCTCGTATTTTTCTGTCTCGCCAACCGTGTAAAGCATTTTAGCTCCTTGGAACCCAATACAAAAACGCAATTATAATAAAAATAGGAACAGAAATCATTGCTAAAATGATCAACACAATAAAGAACTTGTCACTCAATGAGCCTGTGTATTGATAAGCTTTTGGATCGTTCATCAGCCTTTTCCTAAAGTGGTCGGGGTGGCCGGATTTGAACCGGCGATCTCTACGTCCCGAACGTAGCGGATTAACCAGACTTTCCTACACCCCGATATTTTTCAAGTGCTTTTCTTGCCCGTTTGCCTTCATCCAACTCAGCAAACGTCGCCCATTCGTAATGAACTGACGTCCCGTTTTTCCAATTGCTTTCATCAGCATAGAATTCAAGGGCTTCCAAAACTTCTTTCAACTTTTGAGAGCCTCCTTGTCCCTTTGGTGGCTTGGGTCTTGGTCTTGTTGGAGGATTTCCCACGCCACCTTTGCTTATGCGTCCCTCTTTCATAATTCCACTCCATCTTGAATTTGGTAGGCCGGGTTGGATTCGAACCAACGACTACCGCTGTATAAGAACGGTTCTCTACCAATTGAGTTACCGGCCCAAACTACAATTTTTGAGGCAACCCTTTCCAGTCTTTCAACTTGATCATTTCATGAAAATTACATTCATCTCTTGGACAGACCAAGCTTGGTGAAACTGTCCCGTCGCGATGAATCGTATGATTACGGAGACAAGATACTTTTTGACATTTGGGACAAAGGATCACCACCAGTGGATATTTTTCTTGCCCCGCAACATGAATATCCCACGCGCCTTGATTGGGTACTTGTTTATCGACGTTTCCATGCTCCATGATTATCATTCTTTCATCCTCGTATGTTTGGCACGCCCGACAGGACTCGAACCTGTGACCTTCTGCTCCGGAGGCAGACGCTCTATCCATCTGAGCTACGGGCGCTCTTTAAGTCTTGATAGCACCACCATGCTGCATAAAACGGAATACATGCAAAGAAAACCGGCATGATATAATTTCCATACAGCCAAATAATTGTTTTTGGCTCAGCCCAAGACAAATAGCAAAGATAACTTCCAGCAATCAAGACGACAAATTTTACAATCAGCTTCACCTTTTCACCTTTTTGAAATTCTTTTCGCAATACTCCTCAATGCGGCTTTTATAATAGATGAAACCTTGTTTATTACAACTGACAAGATGCTCTGTTTTGAATGGGCAAGCTTCCGGTGGGTCGTGTTCGATCAACCGGCCTTCGTTGTATCGGCCTGCTCTGCGGTTTTCATCGCGCCCGTTAACAGAAGAACAAGGACAAATATACAACCTGCCTTCTTCCCATTTCAGTTCTGCTTGAACATCCCAAACGGAATCTGCATCTGGCCAATACTGTTTCAAACATTTGATGCAAACTTGCTTGTTCAATTTCGAGCGGTAAGTCTTCGCGTTCACCCAAACCTTGTAACCATTTTCAAGTTCGTATTGCATCAGCTCATCCTATAAGCGTGGCCGTTGTCGCAGCAGTCTGCGTTACAACAAAGCGTTTTGCAAGGAAACTCACTACATACAAAAGGGAACGGACAATTGATCTTGCAATATTTCCGTTCCCCTTCCAATGCTCCAATTATTTGTGTCGCTGCTTTTGGATATTCTCTCGCAAACTTTACAGCAAGAAAAAACATCGTATCTCGATCAATTTCATGATCAAAACTGATCTTGAGCGGGAAACTTCTTTTTGGCATTCATGTTCTCCAAATTAGAGTCGGATGCTGGAATCGAACCAGTTGGACCCAAAGGCCAAATGGCTTTGCAGGCCACTCACAGCACCAGCTGCGCTCACCCGACATCTTCAGATTGTTCAATCGCCTTCCACATGTCTTGTCCAACTGCTTCCCAATCTGACCTCAATGCTTCCGCGTCAGACTTGCGCAAAATTTCATTCACTTGCGCATTGCCCATTGAACCAGACAAGTCGAGAACAGATGCCGCGCCGTAAAGAAAATCTTTCCAGCTCATTCAAATTTCTCCATTTTAATTCCAACATGTTCAAGCATTTGTTTTGCCATGTTATCGTCTTCCGTATAGTCATCTTCGTAAATGACTTTTTTAATCTCAGCTTGAACAATTGCTTTGGCACAAAAGTTACAAGGAAAGTTTGTGCAATACAGCGTTGCGCCTTTTACGCTTATCCCAAATATTGCCGCTTGAATAATTGCATTCAATTCTGCGTGAGAACCTCTGCAAAGTTCTTGACGTTCGCCTGACGGCAAATCCATTTCTTGCCGCAAACAACCACCACATTCATCGCAATGAGGCAACCCTTTTGGCGGGCCATTATAACCAGAAGTCAAAACATGTTTGTCTTTTACGATTACTGAACCCACTTGTCGCCGTAAACATCTTGATCGAAAGGACCAAGTTTTTGCAATATCCATCATCGTCTGGTCAATGGATGGTCTATCATTCATAACGGCATTCCTCGAATGATTTCAATTTTTGCGGTTTGATATCATTATGCTCTTCGCAAGATTCCAAAAGATCAATCAAATCTCGGATTGTATGTTTCGCAATAATGCCGAATTCACCGCCATTGTCTTTCAAAACTTCTTTGAGTTGCATATGATAATTGAAAGCATTGTCGCCTCGGATGAATATTCCAGACCAGTCGTCGCCAAACTTCATTTTGCCCGTTTCTGGCCGAGTTTCCATATTCATCCCCTGTGAGAATTACCCTTATATTATACAACCGAATATAAAAGATTTTTGCTGAAAAAGAAAAATGGTGGAGCGGGGAGGACTCGAACCTCCAATGGCGCAATGCCGGTGGGTTTACAGCCCACTGCCTTACCAATTAGACTACCGCTCCTTAATGGTGGAGAGTGAGGGAATTGAACCCATTCGCCGCCACCCCACTTATTCTGATGGGCAACAGATTTACAGTCTGCCGTGGGGAACACTCTCCACAGATTGGCAGGGCCAGCAGGAATCGAACCCGCATCAAAGGATTTGGAATCCCCCGTTTTACCAATTAAACTATGGCCCTGTATGGCGCAGACGGTAGGAATCGAACCTACCCACAAGGATTTGGAATCCCCGTCGCCAGCCTTGGAACATGCGCCTGCGTGTGGCGTCAAGGGTCGGATTTGAACCGACGACACCCGGCTCTTCAGGCCAGTGCTCTACCGTGCTGAGCTACCTTGACAAATGGAGCGGTGTACCAGACTCGAACTGGCTCCTTCTGGCTGGGAACCAAATGTGCAACCAATACACTAACACCGCTAAATCCAGCACCAAAAGACGCATGAGCGAATTGTACCGGGTCCACCCAACACCTGAATCGAACAGGCAGGTTCTTTTTTTAAGAAAGAAGTAAGCCCACGCTGAAGCGTGCCGGAATTTATTCAAAAAGTTCAGCACCAAAAAACGTAACAACACCGCCACCCACGTGGCACCATCGCCCATATAGAGGGCGATGTTGGAGTTGAACCAAGAAGTATGTCATCACTGAAGCGTGCTGAAAAATATAAAAGGCACCAAAAGACGCAAAGAGATATTTTACGCGTGCTACCATTACACTACCCTCCATCATGGTTGGAGGGTCAGGAATCGAACCTGAACTTCGTCCGCCGAAGGGAAGTAACTCTTCACTGAAGCGTGCCTTTTGTATTTGGTGGAGGCAAGGAGACTCGAACTCCTGACCCCAAGCTTGCAAAGCTTGTGCTCTCCCAGCTGAGCTATGCCCCCAATGGTCGGGGTGACTGGATTTGAACCAGCGACCCCTTGGTCCCAAACCAAGTGCGCTACCAGACTGCGCTACACCCCGATTATATTTGGTGGAGACGAGGGGATTCGAACCCCTGACCTCTGCATTGCGAACGCAGCGCTCTCCCAACTGAGCTACATCCCCGAATTTTTCCGCGTTAAGCTGTCGATTTGGTTGTCAAAGAACAATAAAAAAGCCCCGAATTTTCATTCGGGGCTTGCTTGAGTACTTTGTGTTACCTATCTCATAGCAAGCTCCCGAAACGCCCGAAATACGGCGCATACCAACCCCGTGCTGGGGCGGCATCGCCGCGTCCGGGGAATCGACATGGATGGTTTGAGCTTGCTATGACCAAATTCATTTTACACCAGTTTCAAAAAGACCTTTGTTCAACGATACATTATACAACCTTAGACGTTTGTTTTCAAGGAAAATCTTAAAACTTTTAACAAAAATTTATAACACTATTCAGGACAACACTTAAACCAATCAACTGTTTTTGCCAAACCTTCATCAAAACTCACAACCGGCTCAAACTTCAATCCACGCCTTGCATTATCAATAGCGGCCAAAGAATGCTTTACGTCGCCTGCTCTTTCCGGGTCTAAAATTGGTTCAATCTCTGTTTCAAGAAGTTGATTGATTTTCGTTACCAACGTAAGTAAATCAATCTGTTGTCCACAGGCTATATTATACACCTGACCTGAAGCCTTCTTTGCTTTCGCTGCTAACAAATTTGCTTCAACGACGTTTTGGACATATGTAAAATCGCGGGATTGCAAACCGTCTCCATAAATACGTGGTTGCTCTCCTCTCAACATGGAAACGATAAATTTTGGAATCACCGCTGCATACTGTGACTTTGGATTTTGACGCGGACCAAAAACGTTGAAATACCGGAGAGAAATCGTCTCAACTTCAAAAATCTCAGTAAACACTTTGCAATACAACTCGCCAACGACTTTCGTTACAGCATACGGAGAAATTGGAGCAATTGGAAAACTCTCAATTTTTGGCAATCGTGGATTTTGACCATAGGCCGAAGACGACGCTGCATAAATCAAACGCTTGACCGTCCCCCGCGAAGCCATTAGCAATTTCAAAGTGACATCAACGTTGGATTCGTGACTTAGCCAAGGGTCGGCTACAGAACGGGGAACAGAAGGAATTGCAGCTTCATGAAAGATTACGTCAACGTCTTTGACTGTTTCTGAAACTACTTTGTCTTCTCTCAAATCGCCTTCAACAAATTCAAAATCATCGAGAAATGACTTTATGTTTTCAAGACGACCTGTCGCAAAATTGTCAACACCCCGTACTTTATCTCCACGCTTGATTAGATTTTCGACAAGGTGCGAACCAATGAAACCTGCCGCGCCAGTAACCAAATACTTTGTCATAATTATGCCTGTGGTTTTGGCTTTCTTTTAACAATCCTGTCACGTTTTAGCGAGAGTGACTTTTTGTATTTCGTGATCAATTTTTTTGCTTGCTGTACCATAGTTTTCTCCTTTTCATGTCTCGATGTTTACAAGCTGTGGTTGATTTTCTTCTGAATACATCTCATGGCCCAAAATTACTTCTTCCCAATCATGCACAATTTTCTTTACGTCAAAACGCTCGTCAACTGATTTCACTGCTTCATCAACAACATTAGCACAAAGTTCTGGGTCATCCAGAAACGCTGTAATTGCCCGATACCATTCATCCGTGTTTGAAACCAAGACACCGTTTCTGCCGCTGTCAATATGTTCTTTGTACGGGCTTACATTGCTGGCTACAGTTGGAACCCCCATTGCCGTGTATTCCAACCATTTGATATTACTCTTTGCGGCGTTGAAACTTTCATTGGATAACGGAGCCAATGCGCAATCAGCCGTTGTTTCCTTTGTCAATTCCACATATGTCTCAACTGCTTGAAACGGTACAAATTCAATTCTTTTCGTAAACCATGGTTTATCATCAGTAGCAAGGGCTGCTCTCAAGGCCCGTGGTATATCCCCGTAAATTACAAGCCGAACATCTTCGCGCTCTTGAAGAATCTTGTCCACAGCTTCAAAACATTCAAGCCAATCCTTGCTATGACTTCCACCGCCCATCCAAACAATACGTTTGATACCGTCTTCACTTTGACGATACTTCGCGGGGTAACCGTCTTCAAGATCAATCGCGTTTGGAATAACAACCGTTGTTTCAGGGCACTTCAAACGCTCTTTCAAAATCTCACTGGTTGTCGTCACCGCATCACAAAGCCGCATAATTCCGTAAGCCGCTTTGTGTTGATCTTTTTTCACGTAGCGAGCAGCGGGATTATCCACAGGCACGTCAAAAATATCATCATCAATGTCGTAAACAATACGCTTGCCGTGCCGCTTCAGTCTTTCAATGATGTAATATTCACGCCAATTGCAAAGACGCTGAATGACGATTGTATCGTATTCCAAAAGAAAGTCAAAGACCAATTCCGATTCAGTGATGTCGATATACAGGTTTTCTGCATCCATGTAACGCGAAGGAACTAACATTCTCCAGTAGCCACATCCGCTTCTGTCTTTGATAAACAGGATTTTCTTTTTGCCTTCTGTTTCGTTCCGCACCATACGCTCGATTTTTTGCGTAGCAAGCCTATGGAGCATCATTCCAACTGGAAGCGTATTGATAGTAGGCATCAAGCTTTTTTCTTTTACTTGCTCCTTGAAAAGTTCGTCAGCTATTTTCTGAGCAATCTTGAAATCTTCACTACTGATATGATCAGTATCGTTGTCCCAAATGATAGCAACTGCATCTTTATTCAGCTTGTAGTTTTCAGCAATGTTAGCGCCTGTAAGCAACTTGAGAACAATGTATGGCAGTCGCCTTATTCTTTGTTCTGGAGGCATTGGGGAAACAGTTTGTTGAACTCTATCTTTCTCTTTTTTCCTTTGCCGTTTTTCCCTTCGCTTTTTTTCACGCTGTTGTGTTCTACTGCTCATTCATATTCTCCTTCCGCAATAGGGAAGTATTAAAGACGTTGGGTTTTCTTCTTTCCACTTATTCAGTTTGTAACACCCGTCGCAGATGCATCCTTTCTCCACAAAATATTGTATGGAATGAGGATTAAGAATCTTCAAACATTGTGCGCAAATTTTTCTTTTTCTTATCGCCTTTATCACTTGCATTCATCTTATTCATCTTCTGGTTCAGGAACGTAACTGGGATTCAGACTCCATGAACCGTCGTAAATGAATTTCCCATCATCCCAACCGCCATTATTGTCAATGTAGCTCGTATCCCCAATGTCAATGATTTCTTGCGTTGCATTCCATGTCGCACTGGCTGGAAAACTCGAAAGCAACATATTGCCACCACCTGATTCCTGCAAGTACCCATCGGCAAACATCGTCCCTTCATTATCCAACGTCCCAAGGAACTGAGTAATAAGAACATCATCTGCTTTTTTGCGAATAAATTTCCCCACACTCTCTCCTTAGATAATCGTACCGCCCGTAGCTGTCAATTCGTTTCCTGATACTCCTGTGGGCTGTGTACCGACTTTCTGAACAACGGAGCCAAGTTCAGAAACCAAACCATAATCATTTCCAGCACCACTCATATCACGGGAGTTCACATACGAATTAAGGTCGGCTGAAATGCCCCAAGTGGTATTATTTGAAACAACGGAATCCCTTAAACTGGCATTGCTCTCATATGTAGCCTGAAAACCCCCTGCACCCGAACTGTCAATCGTTACATAGTCAAAATCTACCGTGCTGCCTCTGCTTGCAATTACTCCCCATCCCGTAGCATTGGACAAGTTCACATTGGCAGTAACATTGCCCAACGCCCTCAATCTTGAAAACACCGCATAGATATTGTTTGTCGTATTATAACGAAGCGAAGACGAATTTGCTCCTGAAGCTGAATCTGCAATGTAACAATTGCTGTCTTCGAGGTATGCGCCATAAGAATTTCCCGCACCACTCTCGCCAGAAATTACCCTAAAACAATCCATAACCGATTGAGAAAAAACAGACAACCCATAAGTGTTGCTATTTGTAATCGTATCGAAAACCTCTACCGATGATTTTTCTTGAGCAGTAATCCCATGCACACAATTCGTTACCTTGATTCCTTCAACTTCTATTTTCTGACTGCCTTGAACGAATACACCAGCATTCGAAGAAGGAGTTGTACCATTAAAAGCAACATTCGCCGGAGTTGATACATTGCCTATAATGTCTATACGACCACCAGCAGTAAAACTTTTGTTGACGTAAAGGATAGCTTTTGTAACATCGCCACGATTACAAATTACATCAGTTGTTCCCATCACATTATATGTACCGTCAGCAATATAGACACGAGAAATAATACCAATTGTTGAAGGCATCGCTTCTAAAGCTGATTGAGGATACTTGAATTTGTCGCTTGAAGAACCTGTATGGTCATCAATACTATATGCTTTGCTTGTTGCTGTGAAAATGTGGTTCTTCAAAACCAACGTTGTTCTGTTTTCCGCATAGTCGACAACCGTAGCCGTACCATCAGTTGTGTTGACAACCACTTGATGCGGTTTCAAAGACCGAAAATCTGCGGTGGAATCAACCAGCTTTCCACTAACAACAGATGTGTTGGTTCCTGTCGTCGTTGTTTGAGAAGCATCAACGTAAAGGTCAAGGCTTGTGACTTTTTCCTTCTGTTGCGCTCTGACTAAAAGATGCTGCATTTCTGACTCCTACACCTTCTTAATAAATCGCTCCACCTGTTGATGTTTGTTCATTTGACGTTGTTCCTGTGGGTTGTGTACCGTTCTTCAAAATAACCGAACCATGTTGAGCAACCAAACCATACGATTGACCCGCACCAGTATTGTTGCTTGAGTATACGAAGGAATTACTATAAGCTGTAATTCCTCTCGTTGAATTGTTTGAGATAACAGAATTGCTGATACTCAAATTGCCTTCGTAATTGACTTGAATTGCCCCACCAGAACTCGCACTGTCAATAATAACACGGTCAAGAATCGCTGTATTGCATGTTCTTAAAATGACGCCCCAATTTGTAGAATCGGACAAATTAACGTTAGCGGTAGCATTGCCTGTAACTGCGACTGTCGAAGAATACGCATTGATGTTGTCAGTGTTGTAACGCAACGACGACGAGTTTGCTCCCGAACCTGAATCGTCAATATTGAAGGTACTCGACTCCATCAATATACCATAAGTGTTCTTAACGCCACTTTCGCCAGAAATTATCCGAGAGGCTAAAACATACGAGTACATATAGACCGTAAACCCATTATTGTTGCTGTTTGTAATGGTATCGGAAACAGTCAAGAAAGAATTCTCGACAACACCAATCCCATGCGTACAATTCGTTACTTTCAATCCTTTCACTTCAACCTTCTGAGTATCTTGAACAAGAACACCAACAGCAGCCGATGGAGTTGTACCATTGAAAAGAACATTGGCGGGAGTGGTCGTATTACCTTCAACAACAATACGCCCACCAGCGTTCATTCTTTTGTTGATGAAAAGAAAAGCCTTTCCAAAGCTACCACGAATAGTATCTATATCACTTGCCGAAATCTCACTGT
>Ga0180429_10000479_pt1 | contig 35845 bp, 44 predicted proteins | sample SS_ome_FD_132428 | JGI IMG/M metagenome (GOLD analysis project Ga0180429, IMG submission 132428) | Hypersaline lake sediment archaeal communities from the Salton Sea, California, USA - SS_1_S_1 metaG | ecosystem: Environmental > Aquatic > Non-marine Saline and Alkaline > Hypersaline > Sediment ...
AGAAATAATGGAGCAGGGTAAAAATTACCCAAAAAATTTTATTGAAAAAAGAAGAAATATTTTTCTTCTGGATTTTACAGTTGCAGAAAGGAAGGCATTTTTGCGCACAGACAGGCTCACATATAGCGCAAAGTTAAAAATCGATGAAGCTAAAAAAGAAATTATTTTTTTTGAGATCCTTAAAGAGGCCGGGGCAGGTCTTGGTGCGGGATCATCTGATTATCACGGAACAGGTTTTGGATTCAAGGTTGAAAAAACTAAAATAGGACGGGGCGGCAGAGAAGGGACCATTGAAGAGCAATCCGTACTTTTTGGCAAAAAATATGAATATAAGTTTGCTTTTGAAAAAGTCAGGAACGATATAAAAAGCCTGGCTGAAAAATATGGATATAGTTTCACTTATACTCTAAACCCGGGGGAAATCCGTTGAAATAATGCTTAATTATTTTTTTAGCTTAAAAGCCCTTCTAAACATTATCAGCCTCTTAATAGTTTTAATATTTACACAAGAGCAGTTCTGTATTTGACAAAGATTATAAAAGATAATAGTATATAAATCGATTTTTATAAATTCTTTTAAATGTGAAAAAATAACTGATGGGGGAAAAGATGAAAAGATTATTGCTGACATCGATCATTGCCGCAGCTATTTTGGGCCTGTTATCCCTGGCCGGCTGCAATACGTCCAGGGGACTGGGCGATATAGACAGGTCTGAGGCGGAAATAGTATTTGAAGACACTGTTACTGTGGGCGATATAAAATGGGAATTACTGGAAGCTGAAAATTTGGGGCCCAATCTGGAAAGCCAGTACGGGACTTCATTCCAGTCCAGGGAAGGCAAGTTGATATACATATCTTTTGCTGTTACCAATATGGGTGAAGAAATAAGGCAGATCTTCGATGTGAAAGTGGTAGACGACAAGGGGGATTACTACTCTGTCTGCACAGAGGCTTATGGATACTTTACTGCTCCGGCGGTATGCACCGTACAGGATGCCATTCCGGATGTAAGACAGGAGTTCAATGCCAGCTTCGATATTCCTATTGAATCAGTAGACCTTCTGCTGGAAGTAACTGATCTGAGGGTGCCGGCTGATGAAAAAGTATATATAGATATTGGTCTTTGATCCTGCTATTAATAAGGAAATAGCCCTGAAACCGGACTGATCCAGAAGTTTCTATAATCCCCGATACCGGTAAGGACAAGCTGTCATATTATTCCGCGAATTCGAATGCGACAATCCCGTCAGTGTTCCCAGTGGTTACTATATGGTAAGGATAGGTAAGGGCCTGAGTTGTCAAGTCATCAGGTCCAGGTTCTGTTTCTACTACATTTACAGTGATGCTGCCAGCATATGCATCTATGGATTCGATCTCTATTCCGTATCCTCCCGTGGGTCTTTCTCCCATGAAGACAGCAATTACCATATTATCCTCAAAATCTATTTCCGGAAGACTACCGGCGTCATCTATCTGCTGCCATATGTCTTTTAATCCCTGTTCATCCCTTATGACCAGCTGTCTCTGGTCAGAAATGGAACTGGCCTGGCCTCTGGAAATAGTAGTAAAATCCTGGCTTTCAGGAGAATCTCCTATATTTTTGGCGCTGCAGCCGGCAACAAAAGATATCATCAATACCATAATAGGGATAAAAAAAAGAATGGACATATTCCTTTTTATCAATCTTTCCTCCTTTTTATTTGACAAATCGTCTGATTAATATTATCATAAAAAACGATTTAGATAAAACTTTTTAATAATAACCCGGCGTAGAGTTGCCGGGACAATAAAGGAAGATCACGTTTGATCTTTCGAAGAAGCAGGCGGGTCCGGGTATTATTATAAAAGAAGAGTAGGAGGACATGGGGATGCAAAAAGAAGGACTGCTTATAAAAAAGCTGAAGGCAGATATCAGGAAATGGGATTTAAAGATATCAAAGGCCGGTGTGGAGGTAAAAAATGCAAAGGGCAGGCAGAAAAAAGAATACGAGAAAGAGATCAGCGACCTGTCGGCAAAGATCTCAGATGCCAAAAAGGAAATAGAAAAATTACAGAAAATAATTGAAAAATTTCCCGGATCCGGGGGAACTAAAACCGGTCCTGTGATCCCGCCAAGATCCACAGGTTGATCTATTTTGCCCGGGTATTAATAAAATTTGAAGAAAGGAAAGGAAATGGCCGAGAGACTGGCAAATGAAATAATGAACAAAGATGTCATTACCATATCCAGGGATAAGACCATAAAGGAACTGGCCCAGCTGCTTACAGAAAATGATATCAGCGGGGTCCCGGTAGTGAACCAGGAGAAAGTGCTTCAGGGGATAGTATCAGAAACAGATATAGTAAATTTTATAAAAAAGGACCAGACTTTTTTCCCCATGCTGGTCTATCCGGTATATAACTATGCATATGTAGACCCGGAACTGTATACCAGGGGTTACGAGAAGAACAAGCAGGCCCTGTCTGAGACAAAAGTAGAAGAGATAATGCATACCTGGGTAAGGAAAGCAAAAAGAAATACCCCGGAAAGCGAGATAGCCAATATAATGAATGAGAATAAGGTCAACAGGGTACCTATAATAGATGACGAGAATAAAGTCATAGGCATCATAACCAGAAGCGACATCGTCAGATCCATGATAGACAGGAATAATTGACCGTGGGATTATGCTAAAAATGCAGGACATCACGGACTTACTGAAAAGCTTGAAATAATAATAGTGTTAGACAACCATGCAAAGCGCGGGAGTATTAGAAAGTTATGATCCAAAGAAAAAATATTGATAAAAACGGCCCTAATCCCATACAGACATATATAAAAGATATCTCGAAAATAAGGTTATTGAGCCGGAAAGAGGAGCTTAGACTGGCAATAATGATAAGCAAAGGCGATAAAGAAGCCAAAAAAAAGATGATAAGATCCAATCTTCGCCTGGTCATAAGTATCGCCAAAAAATATATGGGAAGGGGAATGTTATTCCTGGACCTCATACAGGAAGGAAATATCGGCCTGATGAAGGCTGTTGATAAATTTGATCACAGGCTGGGATATAAATTCTCCACTTATGCCACATGGTGGATAAGACAATCAATATCCAGGGCCCTGGCTGATAAATCCAGGACCATAAGGATACCGGTGCATATGGTCAACAAAATAAATAAACTGAAGAAAAGAAGAAGCATCTTCTTCGAAAAGGAAGGCAGGACTCCTACTGTAAGCGAGATGGCAGGGGAAAGTGATTTTTCAAAAGAAGAAGTATTGAGCCTGATCATATTCGATGAAAGACAGCCCATATCCATGGACCAGCCTGTAAATATTGAAGAAGATTCGACTCTGGGGGATTTTATTGCCGATCCGGGGGAAGTTATGCCGCAGGATACGGCAGGTGAAAATATTATAGGCGAGGACATAAGAAAATACCTTAATATACTGGAGGAAAGGGAAAAAAAGATCATAGGATTGAGGTTTGGTTTGACCGACGGCCAGCCAAAGACCCTGGAAGAGATAGGCAGGCTTTTCGGCATCACCAAAGAAAGGGTCAGACAGATAATAGTATCATCCCTTAATAAGTTACGAAAAGGGGACCATTCAAAGGAGCTTATATTATTTTTAAAAAAATAAATGATTTTGCAAAAGCAGAGATCTGTAAAATATTCATGATGCGGATTAATTTATGTATGACGTCATAACAATCGGTTCCAATACCACTGATGTATTTGTATATACCGATAAGACCAAAACAGTGTGCGTAAGGGCCCTTGACGAAGAGATATGCTATATATCTTATCCTATTGGCTCCAAGCTATTGATCGACCAGCTGGATTTTTATGTTGGCGGCGGAGGCACCAATACGGCCGTATGCCTTTCCAGGCTGGGGATGAAAACCGGTTATATGGGAAAGGTGGGAAAAGAATACAGGGCAGAGATGGTATTAAAGCTTCTGGAAGATGAAAGCATTGATTTTTTAGGGTCAGCAGATGACTATAAAGACAATAAAAGCGGTTATTCCGTGATACTTGACAGCCTGGAAAGGACAAGGACAGTCTTGACATATAAAGGAGTAAACGATTATCTCTTTTATGATGAGATAGACCTGGAAAAGCTTGAAACCGGATGGTTCTGCATGACCAGCATGATGAAGGAATCCTTCAAAACGCAGGAAAAGCTTTCCCAATATGCTGCGCAGAATGATATAAAAATACTTTACAATCCCAGCAATTACCTGTGTGAAAAGGGATTGGATTTCCTGGAAGGTCTCCTGAGGAATGTACATATCCTGGTGCTTAATGATGAAGAATCAGGCATATTGGTGGGAAAAAAGAAGAAGATAAAAAAATTAAGATCCCTCAAAGAACTGGGGCCCAGGATAGTCATCATAACCGAAGGAGGAAAGCTGGTGCATTGCCTTGATGATAAGGACCACTATTATACGCTCCAGCCCCCTGAAGTAGAAGTGGTGGAGACCACTGGAGCCGGCGATGCCTTTGCAGCCACTTTTTTAGCCGGTTATATAAAGAAAAAAGATACCCCATATGCCCTCAGGCTGGCCGCGGCTAATTCAAGTTCAGTGCTCCAGTACAGGGGCGCTAAGAAAAAACTGCTTGCCCTGGAAGATGCGGAGGAGGTGGTGAAAAAGAAAAATATAGCAGTGGAAAAAAAAGAAAGTAAAAAAGGATCCCAAGGAAAGGAAAGATAATGGAGAGAATATCAGACAAGATCAAAAATATGGAAGACAAGGTAATGGAACTGCAGGAAAAAGCAAAAGATGCTACCGAGCAGCAGAAACAGAAATACCAGGAAAAAATAGATGAGCTTAAGGAGAAGATATCAAAGGTAAAGGAGATATCCTCCGAGACTGCAGAAGAATTGAAGGAAAAAGGAAAAAGATTAAGAGATATATAGTATCCGGAAAAAATGATATATAAGGGTTAGGTTTTTGTGGCCAGGAAGAAGAAACAACCGCTTACATGCCAGTCCCTTACAATCGGGGATTCCCTGGAGGAATTAGACTCATCCAAAGATGGGCTCAGCTCCAGAGAAGCAGAAAAGAGGCTGGAAAAAAATGGAAGGAATGAGCTGCCCGGGAAAAAGAAGGCAAGACTGTGGAAGGTTATAATAGAACAGCTGAAAAGCCCCCTTATATATATCCTTATTGCAGCCGGTATCGTCTCATCCATAGTAGGAGAGATAAAAGATGCCGTGTTCATATTCTTTATAATACTCCTTAATACCAGCCTGGGGACCTACCAGGAATGGAGGGCGGAAAAAAGTGCCGAGTCCCTGCAGGAATACCTTAAAATAAAAGCAAGGGTGATAAGGGACGGACAGGAAAAGCGCATCGATGCCGAGGAGCTGGTACCAGGTGATATAGTCCTTTTAAGGTCGGGCGAGAAGGTACCCGCCGATCTCAGGCTCTTAAAGACAAAAAACCTGTCCATAGACGAATCCATACTTACCGGCGAGTCTGTCCCTGTCGACAAGACAAACCGTAAAGAGAAAGAAGACGCAGATGTCTCCGACTGCCGTAACCTGGCTTTTGCCGGGACCAGGGTCACATCGGGCAGGTCTACAGGCATGGTCATAAAGACCGGCCTGGACACAGAGATCGGCAAGATCGCCAAGGAAGTGCAGTCCGAGGAAGAGGTAAAACCCCCGCTCCTTATAAGGATGGACAAATTCGCCAAACAGATCGGCCTGGCAGTGCTTGGCGGCATAGTGATACTGGCAGTCATCGCCATAGCCCAGGGCTATGAATATCTGGAGGTATTTCTTCTGGCCGTAGCCCTGGCGGTATCGGCTATACCGGCAGGGCTTCCGGTTGCAGTTACGGTAGCCCTGTCCATAAGCTCCAACAGGATGTCATCCAGGAATGTGATAATAAGGAAGCTGGCGGCGGTGGAAAGCCTGGGAAGCTGCACCCTTATAGCAAGCGACAAGACGGGCACGCTGACTGTAAACAGGCAGACTGCAAAGAAGCTGGTAATACAGCCGGACAGGAGTTTTAAGGTATCAGGAGAAGGATATAATGATAAAGGCCGGGTGCTGGAGGAAGACGAAAGCAGTATCTCAGAGAAAGAAAAAGGATATCTGGAGAGGGTAGCCAGGGCAACAGTGATGGATAATGAAGCAAGCCTGAAAAAAGCTGGAGACTCCTGGGAATACGGGGGCAATCCTATCGACGTAGCATTCCTTTCTCTTTCATACAAGCTTGGACTTGACCCCCAAAAGGTACGCGGGGATGCGGAAATAGTAGGGGAGATCCCCTTTGAGTCAGAGAATAAATTCTCGGCAAAGTTTTATCGGAAGAAAAGTTCCTACCGGGTGGCTTCAAAGGGTGCTCCGGAAGTCATAATACCCATGTGCAGAAAGATGCACAGATCGGGAAAGTTTGTCGAGATCGATGAAGGTGAATTAAAGGCAAGAGCAGATGAGCTGGCAGGCAATGGATACCGGGTAATAGCGGTGGCAGACGGCAGGGCAAAAAAGAAAAAGGATTATGAAAGCCTGTCAAAAAAAGATCTTCCCGGGCTCAACCTCCTGGCCCTGGTAGGTTTTATCGATCCCATAAGGTCTGATGCCGCCGGCGCCATCAAAAAATCAAAAGATGCAGGGGTGAAAGTAGTAATGGTGACCGGCGATAATGCCCAGACGGCATTAAATATTGCCCGGGAACTAAAAATAACCGAGAAAGAAGACGAAGTCATAACCGGTTCCGAACTGGGAGAAGACCCGGAAGATGATGAAGAAAAAGAAAAATTTGAGAACATGGCCAGGAGCAAAAAGGTCTTTGCCAGGATAGCTCCCATCCAGAAGCTGAAACTGGTGGAAGTGTTTAAAAAGATAGGAAATTATGTGGCTGTCACCGGTGACGGAGTAAATGATACCCCTGCCCTCAAGAGGGCCAATATAGGGGTAGCCATGGGCAGCGGCACCGATGTCACCAAGGACACAGCCTCCATTATAATCACCGATGACAGTTTCTCTTCCATAGTGGCCGGAATAGAAGAAGGAAGATTTGCCTATGACAATATAAGGAAAGTCACCTATCTTCTTATCTCCACCGGTGCAGCTGAAGTCATACTTTTTATAGCCGCACTGCTGGCAGGCCTGCCTCTGGCCCTGGTAGCCATACAGCTTTTATGGCTGAACCTGGTCACAAACGGGATCCAGGACGTAGCGCTGGCATTCGAAAAGGGCGAACCGGGAGCCATGCAGCGCAAGCCCAGGGATCCCTCTGAAGGGATCTTTAACAGGCAGATGCTGGAGCAGGTCGCCATATCGGGAACAGTTATGGGAGGGATTACCATAGGGACCTGGTATTACCTTATAAATAACGGCTGGGAGGCAGGCCAGGCCAGGAACCTGCTGCTGCTTCTGATGGTTTTGCTGCAGAACCTTCATGTATTCAATTGCAGGTCCGAGACCGTTTCTGCTTTCAGGGTGCCCATAAGCAGGAATTACCTCTTGATAGGGGGAGTGATAGCCGCCCAGGGAATACATATAGGCTCCATGTACTTACCCTTTATGCAGGACCTTCTGGGGATCTCCCCGGTTTCTTTCCGGGAATGGGGCATAATGGCGGGGATAGCATTTTCCATAATAGTGGTAATGGAGTTATTCAAATTGATAAAGAGGCGTTTTCAGGAGAAAAGATAATATATCATAAAACCTTTTATTTTATGGAAGAAAAAGAGATGAGAAAAGAAGGGTATGGATAAGAAAAAGATCACGATATTAGATATTGCCAAAAGACTGGGTGTCTCTGCAGCCACTGTATCAAATGCACTCACTGGGGAAAGATATGTAAAAAAAGAGACCATTGAAAGAGTAAAGAAAATGGTTGCAGAAATGGATTACAGCCCAAATATGATCGCCCGTGCCTTAAGGGGCAAAAAAAGGAATATAGTAGGGCTTATAACCTCCAATATCAGCAACCCTTTCTATGGTGAAGTCATATCCGGTGTAGAAGACATAATGTCAAAAAATGATTATATCCTGGTAGTGAACAGTACCAGATTTAACAGGGATACCGAGATAAAAGTCTTAAGGCAAATGATGAACCTTCTTATTGACGGGCTTATCTTCCTGGGAGGCTCATGCGGTTTTTCCCATATCGATAATATGGTCCCTTCCCATGTCCCCATGGTATTTCTAAACAGGAAGACGGCAAATTCCAGGCATACGGATATCACCGTTGATTACAGGAAGGCAGTAAAAAATATAATTAGTTTTCTGGTAAAGAACGGGCACAGAAAGATCGGCTATGCTGGCTGGAAAAATGACTCTGCCATGATACCGCTGGAAAAATTCAGCGGCTATCTGGAAGGACTTAAGGAACAGGGCATAGAAAAAGATGATAAAATGGTCTTCTTAAAAGATGATGTTCCCATCAGGGAGTTCAGGGAGTTCAGGGAATATGTAAAACATATTTATCCGGTCATGGGAAAAGAAGGCGTCACAGCGCTGGTGTCGCAGTCAGACCCCATAGCCCTGGGACTGCTGGAAGGGTTAAGGAGTACAGGACTGAAAGTCCCGGAAGACGTCTCTATTACGGGAATCGGAAATATCGATCAATCAAAGACATCCTTTCCCCCGCTTACTACAGTGCATATCCCCAAGATAAGGATGGGAAGGTTTGGGGCCGAGGTGCTGCTGGACCTTATAAAAAAAGGTGAAAACAGGAAACAGGTCATACACCTTAAGACAACACTTATAAAAAGGGATTCCGTAAGGGATATAGCTAAACAGGGGTGAGGAAATAATGCCATACAAAGATACAGGGGCTATCTGCCGGAAAATGTCAGGCAGAACCTTCCCCGGGGCGCCAGGGCCATATTTAAGGAAGCATACAACTGTGACTGGGAGCAATACAGGGATAAGGCAAAGTGTAAAGATGATGCAGGCAGGGAAGAAAATGCTAATAAATCCGCCTGGTCAGCTGTAAAGAAAAAATACAGGAAAAATAAAAAGGGAGATCGGGTAAGGAAACAGTGAAAAAAGACGACAGATTTAAACTATGCAGCATAGAAGACTACCGGGATCTTATCGGAGAAGAAAAAGTAAATGAGATAAGGGATAAGGCAAGACCTCTTAAAAACCTTTTTGTGTCACACTGTAATTCCACTTTCTATGGCGGCGGTGTGGCGGAGATACTGACGCCTCTTACCATATTGATGAATACTTCAGGCATCAAGACTGAATGGCGGGTGATACAGGGAACCCCGGATTTCTTTAGCATAACCAAGAAGTTCCACAATGCCCTCCAGGGGGAGGATATAAATCTTACAGACTTGAAAAAAGATATATTTGAATGGATACTCAGGGAAAATTCCTTAAGGAACAGGGCTGACCATGACTTTATAATAATACATGATCCCCAGCCCCTGCCCCTCATAAACCACTATGAAAAGAGACAGCCCTGGATATGGAGATGTCATGTCGATCTTTCCCGGCCCAATAAGGAATTACTTATGTATCTGGATGATTTCATAAATGAATATGATGCGGTCATCCTTTCCCTGGAAGAGTACCGCCAGGATTTTAAACCGCCCCAGGTATTCTTCAGGCCCGGCATAGACCCGCTGGGAACTAAAAACAGGGATCTCAGCCGGGCCGAGATCAGAGACCGTTTGGATCATTATAATATACCGGATGACAAGCCTATCATTGTCCAGATATCCCGTTTTGACCATGCAAAGGACCCTGAAGGAGTAATAGAGGCATTTAATGAGGTAAGAAAAAATTATGACTGCCGGCTGATCCTTCTGGGTAATGTTGCCACAGATGACCCGGAAGGAGATAAGATATACCAGGAACTGCTGGAAAACCAGGATGACAATATCAGGATAATGAGCGTACAGGATTCGGCCCTGGTAAATGCCCTGCAGAGAAAAGCTTCAGTGGTGGTGCAGAAATCACTTAAAGAGGGTTTCGGACTTACAGTAACAGAGGCAATGTGGAAGGGCGCAGCAGTTGTAGGGGGTAATGTAGGGGGAATAAAATACCAGATCGACGACGGCATAAATGGATTTCTGGTCTCTTCTGTAGAAGAGGCCGCTGAAAGCATGATGAAGCTTCTGGATGATGAAGCATTAAGGAAAAGGATGGGAAGAAAGGCAAAAGAGAAGGTAAGAAAGAATTTCCTGCTCTCCAATTGCCTGGAAAACTACCTGGACCTTTTTAATTCCTTTGAGACTATCTATAGATTAAACTATAATTAACTATATAATATAAACTAACCGGGGAAGGGTTATGGAACAAAATGAAAAAGGATCTAAGTGCCCCAGCTGCGGCAGATTCATAAAAAAACTTGAAGCCATATGTCCATACTGCGGAGCCAGGCCTGTAGATCTTCCTGAAGACACCGGGGAAAAAGAAAAATAAATTTTTTAGGGGTCCCATAGACATGAAGAAGAAATGTGCCATATGTAAAAAAGAATTTGATCTTCCCCATGAAAAAAGACAGAGTTATCCCTCAAATCCCAAAACGGCCAAAGGTGCAGATATCAAATATATTTGTCCGGAATGCTCAAAATTAACCGCTTCCATGTAAGGTCACCTGCCATATAAGCCAATAATTGCTGAAATGGTCCATGCCATCTGCCTGTAATCTTACGGGAGCCTCTGGCGATTTGATATGAATGGCGAAAAAGAGAAAAAAAAGTTAAAAAGCAGATAGGAGCCAATATGAAGAAAGTATATGTTTTGATCACAGTTTTATTAATATCAGCACTTGCCCTTTCCTTCAGCTGCAGGACAACTGATTCCGGCCAAAAAGATGACATGGCTACAGAGGCTGAAGAGACGGAAAATGCAGGTGAAAGCCCCGGCGGCGTGGAAGTTGAGGAAAATGGTGAAAGTGAAGAAACCGGCAGTGATACGGAAGACAGGGAAGAAATTTCCGGAGAAACATATTTTGTAAATGCTATCTTAAAAAGCATAGACATGGCAAATAATATGATAGTCGTAGAGCAGCTTATAAATGATCCGGATGAGACCATAATAGAACCGGAAGTAAAGCTCTCGCCGGACTATAAGGTGGTAAGGTCGGATCTGGATATGGAAAAAAGCGATGAAAAATATACCGACATCACCCTGGAAGACATACCTCTGGAAAGCGAGATAGGCATTATGTTCGGCGGAGACGGCAGGGCCGAACTGATAATATACCAGGTGATTATGGACCTGGATGACGAAGAAATACTGGAAAATACCGTACTAGGGTTTCTGGATGCCATTGAGGCAGGCCTGGAGTATGATTATTTCAGCAGCGGCACTGTTTCCATCGTAGGTACTGAAGAAGAATATAGAAACGGGGATAAGAGCGACATCTATTTCATACTTCAGGAAAGCCACTCAAACTGGGAGGATATCAGGATAAAAAAAGTAACAGTAGAGGAAGATAGGGCTTATGTGGAGATAACCGGTGACAGGATGGTGGAAGGAATCGAATATGAAGGAGACCAGGTTACATTTACCCTGGTAGATGAACAGGGTACATGGAAGATAGATTTCTCTTCCTGATAATCCGGTTTAAGCACAAATATAGTATAATTAAAACTAAAAGCAGGACTAAAAGGAGGTCGCTATGCCTGACAGGTTAAAAGAAGGTTATCTTGCCACCCTGGGGATAGTTGCAGTAACCCATGATAAAGCTGTGGAAATAAGCAAGAGGCTTGTCAAAAAGGGTGAGCTGGCAAAAGACAGACAGAAGAAGTTCATCGATAATCTTATGCAGGAATCTAAAAAGAATATATCCGAGATGACCGGGATGCTAAATGAAAAGATGGGGGAACTTGCCAAAAGGGGCGAGCCTTTAAAGGAGAAACAGGATGAACTTCTAAAGGACCTGGCTAAAAAGGCCAGGGAAACCGGTAACATGACCGGCTCAAAGATAAAAGATATTTTCCGGGAAGCAAAAGATAAGACAAAAAAGGCGGCAGGCAGTATAAAGGGAGATGACAGGGAAAAGATAAAGAAAGCGCTTGATGACCTGGATATACCCACCAGGGAAGACCTGGAAGAGATAAGGAATAAGCTGGACCAGCTCATAAGAAGCATGGACAGCCAGGGGCAAACCGGCCAGGAAGATCAGGGGCTTTAATATTATTGACTAATGTTATAGAAGTATTAAAATAATATTATAAATACCTATAGGGGTTTTTTATAAGCAGGTATAAAAAGGAATATTGATATATTGAACGGCTTAGAGGCTTTTCCCCGCATGGTTTATGGGGAGAAAGCTAAGCCGGCAAAGCATTTATAAGTCAGGCAAAGATGAGATCAATGGGTAATAACGATCTGAGGTTATTTATATTACTGTTTACGGCGGTCTTGCTTGTAACCTGGATGGTCCCTGTGGGTGCGGTGTTTGCCCAGGGCGAGGAAGAAGAGGAACTCCTGGAAGAGATAACCGGAGAAGAAGCGGAAGACGGAAGCATAGAAGTTCTTGGCTTCACCGAAGAAGACGCCGGCATACTCGATAACAGGCTGCTAATAACAGTGATAGCCCTGGTGGTAGCGGCAGTGGGAGGTCTTTTCCTCAGTTTTGCCATCAGGGGAAGGACCTGATGCGTCCTTTCACCCTCCTTATAAAACCTGCTTCTGCTGACTGCAATATGAACTGCAGCTATTGTTTTTACCTGGAAAAGTCTTTTCTTTATCCGGAAGAAAAGACCCACCGGATGTCCCATGATACCCTGGAAAAGCTGGTGTCTTCATATATGGAGACGGTGCAGCCCTGCTATACTTTTGGCTGGCAGGGCGGAGAACCAACGCTGATGGGCACGGATTTTTTTAAAAAAGCGGTGAAGCTGCAGGAAAAATACGGCAGAAAGAAGGTTCTGGTCACAAATGGCCTACAGACCAACACCACACTTATAGACAGTGCCATGGCCGGATTTCTGGCAAAGTACAGGTTTCTGCTGGGAGTCAGTCTGGACGGCCCGCAATACATCCATGACCATTACCGGAAAATGCATAATGGCAGGGGATCATTTGAAAGGGTCATGAAAGGCATAGACATCCTTAAGAAAGCCGGAGTAGAATTCAATATACTGGTCCTGGTAAATGATTTTAACTATAGCCGGGCCGGCGAGATCTATGATTTCCTGGTAGAAAACGGCTTTTATTATCACCAGTATATCCCCTGCGTCGAATATGATGATGGAGGCAGGCTGGAACCCTATTCCATAAAAGGCGGCCAGTGGGGTATCTTTTTGACTGAGCTTTTCCGTAAATGGTATCCCCGCGATATATACAGGGTATCCATAAGGCTGTTTGATTCAATACTGCAGTACCTGGTTAAGAAAAGACCGACTATATGCCATATGGAAGATAACTGCAGCCAGTATTTGGTGGTAGAGTATAATGGCGATGTCTATCCCTGTGATTTCTTTGTCAGAAAAGAGCTGCTCCTGGGAAACATACATACCCACTCCTGGCAGGAGCTTATGGATTCCGGGATCTACAGGGATTTTGGCAGGGCCAAATCCTCGTACGGCCATATATGCAGTTCCTGCCAGTTTCTCAGGCTGTGTTACGGAGACTGCCTCAAACACCGTTATTACCTGCCGGGAGATGCTTCCAGGCTGAGCAGCCTTTGCTCCGGGTGGAAGATGTTTTACGCTGCTGCCCTGCCGGCATTCAAAAATATTGCGGCCAGCCTTTAGAGCCGGTTATGTAAAAAGCGGTCAGGATTGCTTTTTCTTCCTGGCTGGAGAACTGCCTTTCTTTGCCGGCTTCTTCCTGCTCCCGGAAGCGGATGCTTTTTTGCTCCCGGCACCGGAAGGGGGAGGGGAAGGCTTGTCCGATACGGCGGGAGATGCCTGGCCAGACTTTTCCTTACCTTCAGTCTTTAAGATTTTCCCGAGTATATCTATGGAAGCTTCCAGGTCTTTAAGAAACCTGGTATTGCCGGGGCCCGGCAAGAATTTCCTGCCCCTCTTATAACCGGTATCCTCAAAGGTAAGCGCCTTAAAATCATTTGCCAGAGGCTGATAGGACGAAGGAAGGTCCTTTAAAAGCTGCAGCACGGTGGTATGCCAGTTTTTAAAGGCAAAATGCCTGCTGTTAAGGCCAGCCATCTTCTTTGCCTCAGCCGTCTTTGCCTTTATCGCCTTTAGAATTTCTTGAAGCTCCATAATATCATCCTTTTTATTGACCCATATAATGGGATTCATTCTTATGCCAGTATCTTCCCGGGTGTATGAATTTTCTCCATCTTATCTTGATTATGTGGAATGCCAGCCTTATCAGCTGCCCCAGGGGATTGCCCTTTCCCGTTATAGCCAGGTGCATGCCGTCAATCCTGTTGTCGAGCCAGTTTACCACTGCTGAAGTCTCGTGCAGCTCATGGTTTACAGGTATCTGGTAATATCTTAATAGGTCCAGCCTTTTAATATCCTTATTCCCATAATAGATCTCGCTCCATACGCACATCTTCTCAGGATTGACTTCACACCTGTCATTTTCTGTGCCTCCGCAGGGACCGTTGCGCAGGGTCTTTGGACATCTCATGGGGCAGACGAAACCGGTGGTGCTGAGTATGCATTGCCCGCATGACCTGCAGTCGAACATAAATCTCTTCAGGTTTTCTTCAAGCCAGTAGAGAGGCCGGTATATTCCCTGCAGGTGAAAACCTTTTCTGGGCTTTGGTTCGAATTTCTTTATCTCGGTATATTTATTCATCAGTGCTTGCCTTTCTGATCAAGTATTTCTTAATTTGCGCTTTCTATTATGGGCGGGATATGCTTTTCCCATCCCAGGGCCTGTATATGTATTCCGGAACAATATGGTTTTACATCATTTATCAGTCCTATGGCTATCTCTTTGCAGGTCTCCACCTTGTCGTCAGTATTTTTCATCTTTTCTATTACATTGTCTGGTACATATACGCCGGCAACAAACTTATTCATGAAGTTGGCCATCCTGTCTGATTTGAGGAGTATTATGCCGGCAAGTATGGGAATGTCTATCTTTTCCTTTTCCATCCTGTCCATAAACTTCTTGAATACTTCGGCATCGAAGATAGCCTGCGTCTGTATAAACTGCGCGCCCTGGTCTATTTTTTTCTTCAGCTTCAGTATCTGCATCTCATAGGCGCCCTCTGTATTTGCACCTGGATTTACTACGGCCCCCTTAAAAAAGGAAGGTTTTTCCGTAAGCTCCTTGTCAGAAAGGTCAAAACCCTCCTCCAGCCTTCTTATGGTATAAAGAAGCTGGACCGAGTCTATATCAAATACCGGCTGTGCATGGGGATGATCTCCCAGGGTGGTATGGTCGCCGGTAAGAGCCAGGACATTCCTTATTCCCATGACATGCGCATTTAATAATTCCGACTGGATGGAAAGCCTGTTCCTGTCCCTGCAGGTTACCTGAAGTATGGGATCCAGGCCCATCTCCTTCAGTATAACACAGGTAGTGAGCGAACCCAGCCTCATGACTGAGCTCTGGAGGTCGGTTACATTTATGCCATTGGCCACTTCCCTGAGGTATTCTACCTCTTCCCTTATTCCCTTATCCTCAGCTCCCTTGGGAGGGCCTACCTCGCAGGTGTATACAAAATCACCCTTTTTGAGAGCTTTCTCCAGTCCTGGTTTTTTTGCTGCTTTTTTTGTAGTTGCCATCACTGCTCCTCTACCGGCGCATAAGCTGCATCCGGTGTATTATTATTGAAAAAAATAATAAAATAAAATCTGTTTCATTTTAACAAAATAGAAAGTAAATTCAATGAAATTACGGAATGCAGGGGTGAAGCTGGGGCAGTTTCCAAGGCAGGGACAGGATGGAAGACAAATATAAGGCAGCAGGGGTAAAAAGGTATGAGGAGTTAGAGCATCCTTCCGACGTGGGGCTGAGATTCCGGGGCCGCAGCCTTGAGGAATTATTCCAGAATGCCGGAGAAGGCATGTTCTCCCTGATAACTGACATGGAAAGTGTGGAACCCATAATAAGCCTGGAGCTGGGGCTAGAAGGTGAGAGCAGCAGCTATGAGGATATTCTCATAGCCTGGCTGGAAAGACTTCTTTATCATTTTGAAGTAGACTTTATGCTCTTTTCACAGGTCTTAGTAAAGGAACTTATAAGATCCAAAAACGGCTATAGTCTGAAAGCGGTATTATATGGAGAAAGGATAGACAGAAAAAAGCATAGTATAATGGAAGAAATAAAAGCTCCAACATACCAGTTTTTAAGTATTTGCCGCGATAAGGAAAGGCGGATATGGGAAGGAACCGTGATCTTTGATGTATGACAGGGAAAAATATACCATACACAGGATAAGTGATTATAAATGGGAAGTGCAAATGGACAGGACCCTGGGGATGGAGGTCCCCGGTATCATCTTTTCTGACCGGAAGCTTTTGGAACATGCCAGGAATGAAAATACCATAGGACAGGTTGTAAATGTGGCAGCGCTGCCAGGGATAGTCAGGGCCTCCTATGCCATGCCTGACATACATTTCGGCTACGGCTTTCCCATAGGGGGAGTGGCTGCATTCGATCCGGAAGACGGCGGCATTATCTCTCCCGGAGGGGTGGGATTTGATATATCCTGCGGGGTCAGGGTCTTAAGGAGCAATATTGAAGCTGATGATATAAAAGATGACATAAGAGATATAATGTCCCTTATCTCTTATGCGGTACCCAGGGGAACCGGAAGAGGGGGCGGCATCCGCCTTTCCGGAAAAGACCTGGACGGGATACTATCAGGAGGGGTAGACCGGGCCCTGGGCATGGGCTATGGTTTTAAAGAAGATAAGGAATTCATAGAAGATAAAGGCAGCATGGATGATGCAGATCCGGAATATGTGAGCCAGACAGCAAAGCAGAGGGGGTCGGGACAGCTGGGAACACTGGGATCGGGAAATCATTTCCTGGAAGTGCAGGCGGTGGAGGAAGTATATGACGCCGGGATAGCTGACGCATTCGGGCTATTCAGAAAGCAGGTGCTGATAATGGTGCATTCAGGGTCAAGGGGGCTGGGACACCAGGTCTGCAGTGACTATATAAAGGTCATGCAGAGGGCATCGGAAAGGTATGGCATAGAAGTAAAGGACCGGCAGCTGGCAGGCGCGCCCCTGGATTCGCCGGAAGGAAAAAGATATTACGGGGCTATGGCATGTGCCGCCAATTTCGCTATGGCGAACAGGCACTGCCTGGCTCACAGGTTAAGGCATACCCTGGAAAAGTATCTGGGGCAGTCAGCCGAGAAGCTGGGCCTTTATACCCTGTATGATATCTCCCACAATATAGCCAGGTGGGAAACACATAAAGTCAATGGGGACAGCAGGAAGCTATGCCTGCACCGCAAGGGCGCCACCCGGGCTTATGGCCCCGGCAGCAGCAGCCTGCCGCCCCAATACAGGCAGGCGGGCCAGCCGGTGATCATACCGGGCAATATGGGCACCTATTCCTATCTGCTGGCCGGTACGGAGACTGCCATGGAAGAAAGCTTTGGTTCCACCTGCCATGGCGCCGGAAGGATGATGAGCCGTTCCCGGGCTAAAAAGACAATAGACGGCAGCCAGCTCCAGAAAGACCTGGAGAACAATGAGAATATAGTAGTAATTGCCGACAGCATGCAGGGACTGGCAGAGGAAGCGCCTCAGGCCTATAAGGATATAGATAGGGTGGTAGACATAGCGGTCAGGGCCGGCCTTTCAAAAAAAGTGGCAAGGCTCCGCCCCCTGGGAGTTATAAAAGGTTGACCTGGAGAAGTTTTAAATAGTATAAATAATATGGTTTTTTGATAATCGGAAGGGAGAAGATATGCCCAGAGGCCTTAGCCTTTTTTTCGGTGTCCTACTGATAATCATCGGGTCCATGTCATTTTATGACCATTTTACTATCGAGCCGCTGTGGATAAGGGTAACCATCATAGTCATAGGGAGCTTAAGTTTCCTTACCAGCCTTGCCAGGAGGAAATAAAACCAGGCCCTTTTTCTGTGGTCATCCATAATAATTTCCCTTTTAATACATCCTTAGAAGGCCAGGCAGGGTTTACTGTACCCTGTCTTTTGCAATAGATTCTAGTAGGGTCCCCGTATTTTAAAAAAACATAAAAATTTGATAAAAAATTGAAAATTAATGGTATAATATCCCTGTATTTTAAAAAAATAGAATAATTGCCATATTTTTTAGTTTTTTTAAGGATTTAAGAAAATTTTTTGGAATAAGGAGTCTATATTATGAGGGAACTGAACCTTTTAACAGATTTTTCTCAAAAAGCAGGTATTGCTATCGATCCCAAGGATATAAAGATAGATGACACCACCCTCAGGGACGGTGAGCAGACTGCCGGCGTGGTATTTGCCAATGATGAAAAGATCCATATCGCCAAGATGCTGGATAAGGTGGGTGTACACCAGATAGAAGCAGGCATACCGGCAATGGGCGGAGATGAAAAGGAGGCAATAAAGAAGATCGCATCGCTTGACCTTAACTGCAGCGTGCTGGCATGGAACAGGCCGGTTAAGACGGATGTGCAGGCTTCCATTGAATGCGGGGTAGACGCGGTGGCCCTTTCCATATCTTCATCAGACATACATATCGAACATAAGCTGAGAAAGAGCCGGGAATGGGTACTGGAGACCATGAAATCCGGTGTGGATTTTGCCAAGAGCCATAATCTTTATGTGTCTGTAAATGCCGAAGATGCTTCCAGGTCTGATATGGAGTTTTTGCTCCAGTTTGCCAGGACTGCGCGCGACGCCGGAGCTGACCGGCTGCGTTACTGCGATACACTGGGAATACTGGATCCTTTTGAGACATTTTTCAGGGTCAAGAATATAATAGATATTATCGGCATAGATATGGAGATGCACACCCATAATGATTTCGGCATGGCTATAGCCAATGCCATTGCCGGCATAAAGGCGGGTGCTACATATGTGAATACCACCATAAACGGTCTGGGCGAGAGAGCCGGCAATGCTGCTTTCGAGGAGCTGGTAATGGCATTAAAATTTGTCGAGGGTGTAGACCTGGGAATAAATACCGGTTTTTTCAGGAATCTTTCAGAATATGTGGCCAGGGCTTCCAACCGGGTACTGCCGACATGGAAACCGATAGTAGGCGGCAAGCTTTTTGTATATGAGGATGAGAATAAGGTAAAAGGCATACTGGCTGATCCTGCTACCTATGAACTTTTCAAGGAAACAGATGTAGGTCTCGAGAGGCAGTATGTGCCAGGAAAATATTCAGGTATACAGTCCATCACCCAGAAGCTAAGGACGCTGGGTAAGGAGATCGACGAAAGGCATGCGGGGGAGCTGGCAGAGATAATAAGGAAGAAGACTGTATCGTCCAAGAGATCCTTATTCGACAGCGAGATACTTGATACTTACAAGGAATATATGGGCAGCTCCAAAAAAGAAAAAGCAGGGAAGGGGAAGGATAAATAATGGCCAGGCAAAAAAAAGACAGGAAGATCAATATCATAGATACCACTTTGAGGAATGGAGAAAAGACTGCAGGAGTGGTCTTTTCCAAACATGAGAAGATAAGGATTGCCAAGATGCTGGATGAGATCGGCATACCCGAGATAGAAGTGGGGACACCGGCCCTGGGGGATACGGAAACAGATATGATGGCGGCAGTGCTCAGGTCGGGCCTTAATGCGAGGCTTTATGCCTATTGTGATGCTGAAGTCGATTCCATAGAGACCGCAGCCAGGATCGGCATGAAAAACATAATCATCAATATATCTACCTCTGATATACATATAAAGAAGATATATAAACAAAACCATACCTGGCTGGTAAACAGGTTAAGGGAAGCTATGCGGGCCGCAAATAAGCTGGGGCTGGAATTTATAATAAGCGCTGAGGATGCCACCAGGACGGACCTGGAATTCCTGCTGAAACTGGTCACACTTTCCAAAAAGAAAGGAGCAAAAAGGTTCAGGATATGTGATACTGTATCAAAATTCGACCCTTTCAGGACTTTTATGAACATCAGCACCATAAAAAATGCTATAGATTTTCCCCTGGAAGTCTATAATCATAATGATTTCGGCATGGCTACCGCAAACGGAATGGCTGCCATAAGGGGAGGAGCCGAAAGCATCGTGGTAAGTGTGGGGGGACTGGGCGAAAGCACCGGAAATGCAGCCCTGGAGGAGATAGTAATGGCATTAAGGTACCTGGAAAATATCGAGCTGGGGATCGAGACGGCGAAATTCAGGGAGATAGCTGAGTATGTGGCAAAGGCGTCTGCAAGAGCTGTGCCCATATGGAAAGCCATAGTGGGCACCAATGTATTTGCCCATGAATCCGGCATCCATGCTGACGGGGTCATCAAGAACCCCAAGAACTATGAGGTGTTCAATCCTGCAGAGGTAGGGCTTACCAGGCAGCTGGTAGTAGGCAAGCATTCGGGCTCCCATACCATACTTCATAAATTCAAGGAATATGATATAGACCTAACTGACAAGGAAGCCAATGATATACTGGCGCTCACCAGGGCTATGTCGGTGGACTTAAAGAGGCCGCTCTTCGATAAGGAGCTTATGTACATATACAGGGAGTACAGGTCGGGCTCAGGCAAAGAGGCCGTGATTCAGGAAGTAAAAAGCTAGGAAAGGATTTTTTTTGGGAAAGACTATTTCAGAAAAGATAATAAGTGAGCATGCCGGCAGGGAACTCCAGGCCGGAGATATTTCGGTGGTTGATGTGGATGTGGTTATGAGCCAGGACGGCACCGGGCCCCTGGCTGTAAGCCAGGTAAAGAAAATGGGGTTTGATTCTGTAAAGAATCCCGGCAATTCTATTTTTTTTATAGACCATGCCGCACCCAGCCCCAGGAAAGAACTTTCAAATTCCCATTCAGTACTCAGGAGATTTGCCTCGGATACCGGGGCTGTCCTCAGCGATGTGGGAAAAGGGGTCTGCCACCAGATACTGGTGGAGGAATACTCCTGTCCCGGCAATATTGTCATCGGAGGGGATTCGCATACATGCACATCGGGAGCACTGGGGGCTTTTGCCACCGGGATGGGCTCTACCGATATTGCAGTCGGTTATTCCCTGGCAAAGACCTGGCTAAGGGTCCCCCAGACCATAAAGGTTGAGCTTAAGGGGAACCTGAATGACGGTGTCTATGCCAAAGACCTCATAATCCATATCATCGGAAAGATAACCTCTGACGGGGCCACATATAAAGCTCTTGAGTTCAGCGGTGCTGCAGCCGAAAGCATGGATATGGACGGGCGTTTTACCATGTCAAATATGGCGGTGGAAGCGGGAGCCAAGACGGGGCTGTTCAAAGCTGACGGTATAACCAGAAAGTACCTGGAGTCAAGAGGGAGGGGGGAATGTTTCAGAGAGATATATTCCGATGCAGATGCTGCATATGAAAGTGTGCTGGATATAGACTGTTCCATGGTGGAGCCCATGGTATCACAGCCGCATACAGTGGATAATGCGCTGCCGGTAAGGGAACTGGAAAGGATAAAGATAGACCAGGTATTTATCGGCACCTGCACCAACGGCAGGCAGAGCGACCTCAGGATCGCGGCAGAGATACTTTCCGGCAAAAAAACTGCCCCCGGGGTAAGGCTGCTGGTAGTGCCTGCTTCCAGGGATGTATACCTGGAAGCCATGAGGGAAGGTATACTCGAGACCCTTATAAACAGCGGCGCCGCCGTGCAGAACCCGGGCTGCGGCCCATGTGTGGGCGTGCACCAGGGCATACTTGCCGACGGCGAGGTATGCCTGTCCACGGCAAACCGCAATTTCAAGGGCCGCATGGGGAATACGGACAGTTTTATTTATCTGTCCTCCCCGGCAACAGCGGCCTTAAGCGCCATAAAAGGATATATAGCAGATCCCAGGGAGGTATTATAGATGACAGCAGATAAAAACATATTGAAGGGAAAAAGTTTTAAGTTCGGGGATGATATCTCCACAGACCTTATAGCCCCGGGGAGGCTGTTCCACCTGAGGTCAGATCTTCCCCAGCTGGCAAAACATGTCCTGGAGGATGCTGACCCGGAATTTGCCTCCAGGGTAAGACCGGGGGATTTCGTGGTAGGCGGAAGGAATTTCGGCCTGGGCTCCAGCCGGGAGCATGCGCCTGCCATAATCAAGCTTGCCGGAGTGGGAGCGGTACTGGCCAGATCATTTGCCAGGATCTTTTTCCGCAACAGCATCAATGTGGGCCTCCCGGTACTGGCCTGCGACACTGACAGGATAGGGGAGGGCGACCAGCTGGAGATAGACCTGTCAAAAGGCGTAATAAAAAACATCACTTCCGGCGAGGAACTCGGGTTTAACCCCCTGCCTGATGTGATGATAAAAATACTCGATGACGGAGGGCTGACTGAACATATTACAAAAAACAGGGGATTTAACCTCTAGGATATAATGAAAGGTCAAATATGGCATACAGGATAACACTTATACCGGGAGACGGGACCGGACCCGAGATAACAGAGGCAACAGTAAAGGTGGTAGAGGCTACAGGTGTTGATATAGAATGGGACCAGCAGAATGCGGGGGCAGATGTATATGAAGATGAGGGCACAGTACTCCCGGACCGGGTGCTGGCATCGCTAGAGAAGAACAAAATAGGCATAAAAGGCCCTATAACCACTCCTGTAGGAACCGGTTTCCGGAGTGTCAATGTAGCCCTGAGAAAGCATTTCGACCTCTATGCCTGCATCAGGCCCTGTAAAAGTTTTATCGGCGTAAGGAGCAAGTATGAGGATATCGACCTTGTGGTGGTAAGGGAAAACACGGAAGACCTCTATGCCGGTATCGAGTTTGAATACGGGCAGCCAAAGACAGCAGACCTCATAGGATATATAACCGGTATTTCAGAGAGCAAGATAAGGCCGGACAGCGGAATAAGCATAAAGCCTATTTCCGTCTCTGGTTCGGAAAGGATAATAAGGGCTGCCTTTGACTATGCCCTAAAAAACGGAAGAAAAAAAGTCACCGGCGTCCATAAGGCGAATATAATGAAATATACTGACGGCCTGTTTCTGGATGTTTTCAGGAATATCGCCAGAGAATATCCAGATATAGAATCCGAGGACAGGATCGTGGACAATATGTGCATGCAGCTGGTCCAGAAACCGGAACTGTATGATGTGATGGTGCTTCCCAATCTGTATGGCGATATATTATCTGACCTTTGTGCCGGACTTGTGGGCGGCCTGGGAGTGGCTCCCGGCGGTAATATAGGAGACGGCATGGCCCTTTTTGAACCCACGCATGGAAGCGCCCCCAAATACAAAGGACAGGACAAGGTGAACCCTACCGCCATGATGCTCTCTGCGGTTATGATGCTAAGGCATATAGGGGAGGCAAAGAGGGCGGATATACTGGAGAAGGCTATAGCTGAAAATATAGCAGAAGGAAAATATGTAACCTATGACCTGAAACAGGACAGGGAAGACCCCACAGCCGTGGGCACCAGCGGCTTTGCCGATGCCATAGTCAAAAAGATCGAAAAGATGACCTGATAAAAAGAGCGGCTAATTACTGTATGCGCCTTCTGATATAAGGGTGCCGTCAGAGACGGTTATATCATCACCGTTTCCCAGTATGCCATCCTTTCCGCTGCTGGTAATGGTATAGGTCGAGCCGTCAGAATCATAGCTGTATGGGCAGTTCCATGCATCCCCGGCAGGGACCCTATCCATATAATCATTATCCTGCAGGGCTTCGGGATAATCTTCAGGGAGCGGATAATGCTGGCTGTCGGAATTATGGAGTTCCAGGGCTCTGGCAATATTCATCATCTCAGACTCGGTGGCAGACTCCCGTGCCCGGGCGGTTATAAGCCCGTATGCCGGGATGGATATACCAGTCAATACTGCCAGTACCAGTATTACTACCAGAAGTTCTACTAATGTAAAACCCTTATTACCCATTTCAGGACCTGTTTAGGATAAATAAAAAATATTAAATTATTGTCTTAATGTATTATATATAAAAAAGTGAAATAAATATACAGGCCTCTGCCTAGATACACCCAGTGAAATAAGCTGTTTATTGGAGGTGGGTGGGCAATATGCCCACCCTAAGAGGGTCAACTGAAAAAAGCACTGGGCGAATTTTAGCACAATAAATTTTTTTGTCTATGGTTTTTTTTAATTTTTTTATAATCCTGTCCCGTTATAGTCAAAAGTAAAAAATTATCATAAAATTAGTTTAAATATATTCAAAAAAGGCATTATATGGATGAAAAACCAGGTATCGACCTTAAGATCCTGAAAGCACTCTTTAATATAACCAATTCCATAGGCTCCGAACTGGAACTGGATAAAGTCTGCGACCTGGTAGTGGAAAAAATATACCAGCTGGTAAACTGCAATGGCTGTGCCATCATCCTTATAAACAGGGAAAAAGTGAAGCTCCAGAGCGAGATAGGTTTTGGTGAAAGCATAAAGGATGTGGATTTTTCTACAGAGATGCCCCTTATAAAATATATCCTTTCCACCGGAAACAAGATATTCATAGGTGACATAGAGAAATCATATTTTAAGTACAGTATCCCCAGAGGAGACCTCACCACCTCCATGATATGTATGCCCATACTGGTAAAAGGCAGGGTGAGGGGTATAATCTATATAGATTCCAAACATATAAATGCCTTCTCCAGCAAACATGAGTATTTTCTCAATATACTGGCTCATGAGATATCGCTGGCCATTGAAAGGGCCATAGCTTATGAGAAGATAAAGGTCCTTACATTAAAGGATGAGCTTACGGGCGTATACAACCGGAGAAAATTTGACCAGGACCTGAAGGAAGAGCTCAACAAGGCTGTAAGGTATGTCAGGAATCTCTCGCTCCTGATGCTGGACATTGATTATTTTAAGAAGTTCAATGATATCCATGGACACCAGACAGGAGATGCCATATTAAAGAAACTTGGTGATATCTTCAATAATAATATGCGTAATACTGATAAAGTCTACAGGTATGGCGGTGAGGAATTTGCGGTGATCTGCACCGAGACAGACCTTGAAAGCGCACTGATATTTGCCGAAAGGCTGAGAAACGTTATAGCCGAAGCAGACTTTAAGGACATTGACGGGGGCGGTCCCAGCGGAGGACTTACTGTCAGTATAGGGGCGGCAAACTTCCCTGCAAATGCCACCAGATTCGATGAACTTATAAAACATGCCGATGATGCCCTTTACAGGGCAAAGAAAAAGGGAAGGAACAGGGTAGTCGCCTGAATATGATGACCGTGGATAATCACTAGAAGACAGAAGCAGACCTGGCATCAATGAAATACCCATAATGGGTTTTGTATTAAGGAAATGCAGAGGGTATGCCGGTAGTGATTGGCGATATTAAAGCCTTATTGGTTAAATAATAGTATAATTACCATCTCGGTTCTTAACTGGAATCAAGTTAAATTCAAAGGTATAGCCAAGACCCCTGGCATATCTTTTCAGTGCTTTAATGCTTGGAGTAATTTCACCCGTTTCCAGTCTTGCTATGTGAGATTGACGACTATTTGTAATCTCTGCTAATTTTTGCTGACTAATCTTATTCTTTTTTCTTAAAAGGATAAGTTGTCTTAGTGCTTGAAATTCAGGTTCGGCTTTTTCACATTCTTTTACGATTTTTGGATTACAAAGTATCCTTTTTTCTCCCTCTTCCCAGGGCATCTCTTTCATTTTAATCATCTATATAATCTTTCATTCTTTTTCTGGCAACTTCGAGTTCTCTTACGGGAGTTTTCTTAGATTTCTTGGTAAAAGCATGAAGTAAAACAAACTTTCTTCCGGTATAGAGAAAATATATTATTCTACTACTATCAATTTTTAATTCATGTATGCCCTTATATTTTACTCCTCTTAATTTTCTTGCATTTAGTTGAGATTCTGCAATTCCAAATTCCCTGAGCAATCTCAATGAATTTCTAATCTTACTTATTCTTTCGGGTTCCTGGGTTTCTATATAATCAATAACGGGAACCTTGCCAGAATTTGTCTTGTATTAGCTTATATTCCAATCCATAATTTATACCAAATTTGGTATAGTGTCAAGAATTCCTTAAGCCCTATAATTGTTCATAATAAGAGTATTGTATTAACAGCATGCCCCGGGATATTTCAGATTAGTTTTATGATCTAATAGAGTGAAAGTCCGGAATCACTATTCTGAGATCACTTATTTATCTCAAGATCTTTCAGCATCTTTATGATCTCTTCCTCCGGTATTATTTCAGATCTCACCCCGAATCCTGAAAGCCATTCTTTGATCTTATCCTTGGAGTTTTCCCGGGCAGAGTCATTTTTTAGTTCGATATACTTCTTAAGGACTTCTTTATGCTTCAGGTAATCTGAATAGGAGATAATAACAGCTTCGGGATTTGCATCCCTGGTCACGATAAATTTTTCATTATTGTCCATAATGCTGTCAATTATTTCTTTGATGCTATTTCTTGCTCGAGTTATACCTATAATATGTTCCACCACCAGTCTCCTTATGTAATTTATATTCAAATAATAATGTACATATGTATGTATATATATTATATATATATTATTATAATATAAAATATATTGACATAAATATCAATATTATTTATTCTATTAAAGCATAATATGAATTATTAATCAATTATATATAAACATAAAATTATAAATATACAATAATATAAATATGTCAAAAGATAGCAAATATTTAAAGACAATAATAGCAGATACAGACCTGGATACTTTTAAAGCGCTCCAATCCTTGAATGATAAATACAATATCATATTCCTCAGCAGTAATTTTGCCGTGAATTTCATGCTGGAGTATGAAAAGATCGATCTTATGATTATCAGCAATAGAATACCCGACCTGAACGGCATTATAAAAAGAACAGATGATAAAAAAGTTAAGTTATTATTGATCGGAAAAGACCTGGCATATCCTATTGACTATAAAGAAATAGATAAACTGCTTGAAAAAGAGCAGGAAAATAAGATTAAAAAAGTTGCTGAGGATAATAGATCAATAAAGCAAAGATTTAAAAATCTATGGCTGGAAGGAAAAAAAATATTTGAAGAAAAAAAAGAAAATAATGCAGTTGCCGGACCAATTACAAAATGTATCGTAAAAGAACCATTGAAGGATGATAGTGAAAAAAATGTACTGTTAAAGCCAGGCAATATGCCTGGCAGTAATCATAAAATATTCCAAAACTCCGTTAAAACTTCCCCCCCTTCATCAAAAGACAATGCTTTACAGGCCAGGACCAGGATAATAAAGCAGAAAATAATCGTCCTGGCTAAGGCTAAAGGCGGGGTAGGAAGTACTACGATCAGTATTTTTCTTAGCTCAATATTAAAAGAGTTATCTGTGCTGCTAATAGATTTGAATTTTAACGAAGGCGGCGGAGATATCAGCTATTATCTTAACATCCCTAAATCACCAAATATTTTGAATTTTCTAAATGGTTACAGCAAAGAAGCTCTGGACAATTCAGTCATAGAAGTAAAGGAAAACCTTCATATACTTCAGCCCCCTCCCACATTTGAACAATCAAAGAAGCTTGAATTACAGGATATGTATTGCATCACAGACATTGCTAAGAAGAAATATCATATATTAATAGTGGACCTCCCTAATCATCTCGGCGACCTATGGCTTGGTTCAATAGACCTGGCAGACCTGCTTATCCTTGTGTCGGATTTATCCATAGGCAGCATGGGAAGACTGGTCAGGATAAATAACCGCTATTTATATAAGGGACTGGAAAAATTATTAGTTCTAAATATGAGTGCAAAACAAAACTTAAATAATTTTTCAGATGACAGCATAAGCAATTTTTTTGGCCTGAAAGATTATATCTTGGTACAGGAAAACAAGTATCTCAGACAAAAGACTGATTTTACCGATCTAGATTTTTCCGGGGTTCCGGATTTCTTCAAATTAAAAGACAAGGTACTTGAAATAATATCAAACTAGATTAAGGAAAAGGATGAAAAATTATTTTAGAAGATACCTGATTTTAGCTGTCACCGGCTCTATTATAATCGGCCTGGCATTTTATCTGCTATTAAATAATTATCTTGACAGGGAAAAAATACTGGTGGCAGCAGGGCATATTGAAGCAGGTTCTGAAATAAAAACCGGGGACCTTGATTATCTGGAATACTATAGAAATTCCCTTCCGGAGAAGTATCTTTCAACCACAGAAGGATTATTTGGAAAGACAATAAATATCGAAAGAAGAAAAGGTGATTATATATCGGCTGATATGTTTGAAGAAGAAGTTAGAAGTACTGATATCTTTAGTGAACTTGATTCCGGTGATGCAGTGATAGCTGTTGAGATAAGACATCCGGAACCTCTTCTGGATGAGCTAAAAAGTGGTGATATCGTAACAATCATCTCTACAGTAAGGGACAAGGATTTCATTATATCGGATCCCAATAACGGGCCTGCTGATATCGATGAAGCGATAGCTGGTGATAATAATAAAGGAAGTACTTACTTGTCTTCAGATTATATTACCATTAATACATTCAGGCTTTCAGAAAACATTGTCTCTATTGACGGCCAGTTAATAATAAGGAACTTAAAAATCGTTAATTTTCAGAAAGATGTCATTGAGGCCAGTAATAGCATTTTGCTAAATAATGAGATTGATTCTATAGAGCTTTATTTTCAATGTGAACTGGAGGAGGCGCCCATCATCGCAAGGCTTACAGCTGATAATAAATATAAGATTATTTTTGAGAAATTATAAAAAAAAGATATCAGGGAATGAAAATTACACTGGCAAATAACAGGATGGTCGAAGATGCTGACCGGGAAGAAGATAAAAACCCTGTTGCGGAAAAGCCCGGAATCAAGAAGATAATATCTGTAATATCAAATAAGGGCGGGGTGGGCAAGACATCAGTAGCATGTTGTCTGGCTTTAAGCCTTTCAAGGGAACTGAATAAGAAAACCCTTCTCATGGAACTTGATTGTTCTCCTGGAGATTTTGGGACATTATTTGATATTGGTGAAGACAAGTCCCTGGAGATGGCAATACGGTTCAGCAGGGATTATAAAAAATATGTCAAATGCACCGGGAAAAATCTTGATATATTAAAAGGTATACCAGACCCTATTATTGCTGAAAACATCAGCAGCCAGGAAATAAATGATTTCCTGGATATTATTCTTAGGGACTATGAATATATAATCGTAGACACACATACAGTTTTGAATGGCATACTGCTTGACCTTATTAAAGCATCAGACATTTTGTTAATGATCAGCGATCCAACCATAGAAAGTATTGCCAGGGTATCAAATTATTTGCAGTTACTCAGTTCCAGATTCAAGATAAAACGAAATAAATTCAAATTTATCATAAATATGAAAAATTTCCGTTCGTTTTTTAGAACCTGGGAAATAGCAAAGATAATAGATTTTCCCATAGATTCATTTATATATTTTGATAGAAAATTCAGCAAGGCCAACATCCTGTTCAATGAATCCAAGATATTAAGGACAGGTTTTTTTAAGCAAGTTTCAAAGTCGGTTAAAAACATTGACCCGGAGATAACAGATGCTGCAAGACAGGATGCTTCATAAAAATACAATAGATGATAAAACCAGGGGCAGACTGGTTAAAAGCCTAAAGGAAGACATAAAAAAGTACAGCATCCTTACTGGCAGCCCATTTTTAAGCAGGGATGATTTCAAGGACAAGATATATCTCATTCTTTCCAGAAAGATCCAGGACATGTACCCCTATCAATCCTTTAAGGTAGATGATGATCTTCTAAACCAGGGACTGGCTGAGATATTTGGGCTTGGAATCCTGGAAAAGTATCTTCAAGATGAAAAAGTAACTGATATATTTGTTCAGGATAAGGAGTTAATAATCATAAGGGAGGGGAAAAAGAAGTATCTGGGAGAAGTGTTTAAAACCATTGAAGATGTCTATCTGATAATCGATAGGGTAAAAAAGCATACCGGCAAGACTATTGACCAGAGAGTACCTTTTTTGAACACTGAATTATATGAAGGGAGCAGGTGTTCCATAGTTATTCCCCCTGCATCAGATAAAGTATACATATCAATCCGTGTTTTTAACTGCATAGATTTTGATCTTGAGGACCTGCTTGATCTAAAGATGTTTGATGAGAAACAATTTGTTGTTTTAAAAAAAATGGTGATTGAACAGAAAAATATACTGATAGCAGGTGCTATGGGATCCGGCAAGACCACTCTTCTAAATACCCTGGCAAAAATGATCCCGCCAAGTGAGTTCATAAGCATAATACAGGATGTGCCCGAAATTAGATTAAAAGAACATCCCTATGTAAGACAGTTAAGCACACGCCCTAAATCAAGAGAGGTCGACAATGAGATCACTTACGGCAGGTTATTATTCGAGACATTAAGGATGAAGGCTGACAGGATCATATTGGGAGAGGTGAGAGATTCAATGGGAGCATACCATATGCTGCAGGCATTAAATACCGGACATATGGGAAGTTTTGGCACAATACATGCTGATTCTGCTCTGGATGCTCTTTTAAGACTGGAGACCCTGGCTATGGAGTATAAGGAGAACATCGGGAATTTAGTGGTGAAAAGGATGATATCAAGGGCAATAGATACAGTTATTTATCTAGAATTGGAAAAGGATAATAATTTTAATATCTCTTACCGAAGATTAAGGGAGATTGTTTTAGTACATGATGAACTTGATAACAAAGGAGATTACAGATTAGAGATTCTATAACCATATCATTATTAGTATTACTTGGTCTGATCTATATATTTATATCAGTTGTCCTGTTTCTCATGGACAAAAGACAAAGATATATTTCAAGGATACTGAGACTGACCAAGAGCGATAACAAGAAAGATAAAGAAAATAAAGGCACATTATTTTTAAACAAGATAGAAATCTGGCTAAAGAAGAATAATATCAGAATGGAGCCCATAGAGCTTATTATCCTGGTCTCCATCATGATATCGATTATCATAATAATAGGGATGATAAATCTTTACAATCCACTAGTCCCAGTACTGCTGGCTGTATTTATCGTGTTTTTAATTTTTATACTGATAAATATTCGAAGAAAAAAAGAAAATATAAAAAAAGAGACACAGCTTGAACAATTCCTGCTGGACTTGAAAGGCAATCTGTATGGTAATCCGAATCTATTAGTATGTCTTGAAAAAACTTTAGAAGACACAGGATTCCCTCTTAAAACAGATTTTGAAATAGTAATAAATGAAACACGCAGGGGCCTATTGCTTCAAGAAGCGCTAAAAAGGATGATCGGCAGGAGCAGCAGTTATTTAATCGAGATCATTCTAACAGGATTAATTGTTGCAGATCAAAAAGGAGCTGACTTAATGGTCTTTATAGATGACCAGATCGAATATCTAAGGGAAAAGAGAAATATAGAAAACTATATAAGAATAATAAGCACCGGACCAAAATATACGGCTTATATAATTATGCTAGTGCCAATAATTGTTATCATTGCAGTTGTCCTGATAAACAGGGGTATGACTAAGATATTATTTTCAGGTCTTGGCCTGGCATGTATAAGTTATGTCCTGGTCAGCAATGCTATCGGTATTTTCCTTATAAACAGACTGGTAAATTTCCGGGATGAAGGAGGGAGATTAAACTGAACTGGTTACTGATGATGCTATCTATAATTGCCGCAGTATTTATATTTTTATGTTTCTTTAATGCCAGGGATGTAAAATCAAGATCTCTGATAAAAAGAATAGAGTATTATGCCGAGAGCTTTACCAATAAAAGAAGACCGGATAAGCAGACTCAAGTAGAATTATTCTTGGCAGAAAGAGCTCCCATAAAAATAATGGGAGTAACGATAAAAAACGCAACTGGTATTTTCGTTTTTAGGAGCATTCTTTCAATCACTGCATTGATCATCTCTATTATTCCAGGATTATTTGCAGGAAAAAACTTCTTTATAATCTCATTTATTATGGCATTGATCCTGTTTTTCCTGCCAGTAGAAATATTAAAAAGCAGGATAAAAGAAATAAGCGGGAAAATCTTGAACGAATTACCGGAATCATTGGATATATTGTCCTCGCTTATAAAAACAGGACTTAGCCTTGATCAGGCTATTGACTATTATTCAATGAATTATAAAGGCGAGATAAGCAATCTTTTTAAAATTGCAAAAACAAAAATATATGAGGGGAAAAGCCCCGGGGATTCATATTTTGAAATAGCCAAGCTTTCGTTCTGCAATGAATTCAGGACAATAATAAAAATAATAGTTCAATCAGATATTGTAGGAAACCCGATAAACAAAGTATTAAAGGATCTATCACGGAATATAAGGCAGAATCAACGGGACAGGATCAAAATAAAAGCCGAGAAACTGGAAAGCAGCCTCATGCTGGTCATATTTGTATTCATGTTTATACCCATGATGGTACTATTCCTGCTGCCAGTGATACCACAATTAAAAATGATATTTAATTAATAAGACCCAGGGAGGAAAAATGAACATCATAAGAAAAATATATTCACATATGTTTTTCAGCGAAAAGGGCGCTACCTTGATTGAAATAGCATTATATATTGCACTGGTTGTAATAGTGTGTATTGCTGTGGTAACAGCACTTGGAGGAAGGCTGCAGGCTGTTTTTCAATCAATTGTAGACAGTCTATAGATAAAGCAGGCATGGTGGCAGCTAATATACAGTCTGAAAAAGGTAATGTCCTGGTAGAGTTTGCCCTGATAATGCCTGTCCTGATATTGATACTGGCAGGTATTGTCCAGTTCGGTTTTTTGCTGAACGCAAAAATTGCCGTGAACTCAGCTTCTTATGAGGCAGCCAGGTCTGCGACTCTTTCAGATGATCCTGAAGCTGATGCGATAAGGGCTGCAGAATCTTATGCATCAGCTTCTCTTCCAGGATGGGCATTAGGTGACAGACTGGATATGCAAGTAGGATTTACCGGATACCTGCCCGGAGACGCAGTTATGGTAAATATATATTATAGCGTCCCCCTGTTCTTTTCAAAAATATTACCCGTAGCCGGAGAAGGCAGTGATTTCTTCCAGGTCAGCGGAAGCAGTGTTATGCAAATAGAGGAAAAAGAATAAATATTATAAGGTCCAAAAGATTAATTGATGAGAAAAAGAGTATTTATAAATATCTTTCTAGTTTCTAGTTTGATTATCCTTGTCTGGGCATTAATAAGGATAGGTGCAGCTGAAAAGATTATAAATATTGTTACTGAAAGGATCAACAGCGATGAGAAGATTTCTAAAGACTATCCCCAATATATTTATGAGACTTTTATAGATGGAAATGGTGATGAAGTATCAGTAAAGATGGAAAAGAAGACAGGTACTATGGACGGTGAAGAGGTTGTCTTTTATGAGGATACTATTGGGTCAGAGGTGGTTTTTTACCACTTCTATAAAGGTTTCATAGAAGAAGTGGATAGCGAAAAAATAGTTTTTGTTGTTAAAGAGGACTGCCTGAATGCTGATCCTGAAGCCTCATTCTATGAATATAGGAAAGTTGAAGAATATGAGCTGATTTTCTATTTGGATGATTATTTTGATGAAGCTATTAATGGATTAATCGAAAATACAGTTTTTATAAATACAAAGCCCCTTAATAGCTATTCAGATTTAGTTTCTTTTATTGGAAAAGATATTAGACTCCAAAACTCTAAATTTAAGGATTGGTTAACTAAAACCAACTATAGTTGTTTGGATTTATATTTAAACTAAACAGGTTAAAAAGATATGATTTCAAAGGTAAAAATAATAATTGTTTTTATAGTATTGATTTCAAGTGTTTTTATATCTAATAATTTATATGCAGAAGAATGGATAAGTGTAGATAGCACAGAAGAAGAAAAAATATGGGTAGACACTTCACACTGGGAGAATAGAAGGGTCTGGGTCCAGGATGGATATTATAGGGATGTACAAAAAAGACAATGGATCGATACAAGTCATACTGTAAACCAGGGGTACTGGAAAACGGAGCAATATGATGTCTGGGTCCAGTCATCCACTAGAACACCATATACAGCCTACCGCTGGGTAGATACTTCACACTGGGAAAGAAGGTATAGGGAGGTCACTGCCTGGGTCCCTGTGAACCTTACAATATATGTCGGTACCAGCAGTTATGGATGGGGTGTTTATTCATTTGCACAAGATCAAAAAAGAGATTGTACAATACTATATCGAGGTAATCGGTATAGAGCTCACAAATGGGTGATCGATTACAGGCCAAGTTATGGTGGCAGAGTATATGCAGTTAAGTATGTTTGCTATGCTCAGGAATCCAGGGTCAGGGAATACTATAATGTATGGGTCAGCTCAGGTTATTATCAGTCATATACAGCCTATAGGACTGCAGACACTTCACATTGGGAGACCAGGACACGCCGGGTCTGGGTAGATACTTCTTATGTAGTCAGTTCCGGCTATTGGAGGCATTATACAGAAAAAGAATGGGTGGATACCAGTCATTATGAGAACCAGACAGTATGGGTAGAAGATGGTTTTTATTCCTCACCCCTGCATGGAGAGATAACTATTGAGAAAGACCCTAAATATGTCTTTACCAGATGGCATATCAATGGTTCCGGAGAACAATGCTCAATGGATCTAAAGGTCGCCTGGACTATTGATAATACGCAATTACTTACCGGTGAGGAAGAAAAAGAAATTGTCAGGATAATCATCTATGAAGATTTGATAAGGTATAAAGACAAAGGGATAGAAAGGGTTGAAATGATCGACAGGTCGATTCAACCTTCTAAACAAGGAAGTATAGAGACTAAGACATATTTTGACTATTCGGGAACTGAGGAAAGCCTGGTACATATTTTTTTATATGCTCAGAATGGTGAATGCGCCCACATTTACTTTTATAATCCCATAAACGGCTACCGATCCATTAATCTTGGGTCAGGCGGAAGCGATAAAGATGCAAATATCTGGTTAGGCGGGAATAATTTTGGCAGGATCGAGTTCTAGATTGAAAAAGGAATGCGGAGCTGTTTATATCTTGATCATATTATTGATGCCGGTATTTCTGATGATAACAGGGATGGTGATTGATATCGGAAGGGCGTTTGTTATAAAGGAAGAGCTAAACAAAGCATGCATGATCACAGCCGAAGAAGCTTCAAAATCTATCGATATAGATATTGCGGAGGAATATGGCAGTAATACCCTTTCCGATAATTATAATGAGATAATAAGTGATTTTTTCTATCATAATTTTCCTGAAAGAGATAATTGCAGGATAAATTACCTGGATCATTCAGTATCGGGAGGTACAGGTAATCCCAGATATATAGAAGTCAGTTGTGAAGCAGAAGTACAGTGTTACTTCTTAAGGCTGGTTTCGATAGATAGTATAAAAGTGCATTCTATGGCCAATGGAAGATTGAGAAGGATAAAATAATAATATCACATTGACAAGAATGCGATGGTATTTTATGATATGTCATGACATATTAATTTATACCTGGGGGTAGAAATGTTCGCTTTGAACTATAAAACTGTAAAAGATCAAATAAATATTTTAGGATGTACCAGGAGGACTTTTGCTTTATTGACCGGTATTAGTGAAAGGCATATATACAGATTAGAAAAGCAAACAGTTAAACCTAATACCAGATCAAAAGAAGTCATAGAAAAGATGGAAAAACTTTGCAGTATATTAATAGAAATTTTTAACGGCAATGATAATAAAATTAAAGAATGGCTTAATAAGCCAAATAAATCTTTAAACCTTGCAACTCCATTGAAATATATTATGGGTTCAACTTATGAAAAAGATGGTATAGAGCAAATAATTGATCTACTGGAAGGCTTTAAACTTGGAATAACAAATTAG
>Ga0180429_10000482_pt1 | contig 35759 bp, 36 predicted proteins | sample SS_ome_FD_132428 | JGI IMG/M metagenome (GOLD analysis project Ga0180429, IMG submission 132428) | Hypersaline lake sediment archaeal communities from the Salton Sea, California, USA - SS_1_S_1 metaG | ecosystem: Environmental > Aquatic > Non-marine Saline and Alkaline > Hypersaline > Sediment ...
ATCGTTTGGGGCCTGGGCGCCCGCCTGGACCAGGTCGGTGGAGAGAATATCTTCATCGACGACGAAGATTACGAACGCCTGCAGCTGCGGGCCTTCGGGCATGCGGAAAAACGCTTCGGCGATCAGGACCAGTGGGTCATCAATGCCGGCCTGATGCTGGAGCACCAGGAGGACTTCGGTGTTTTTGCCTCACCACGCCTGGCCATCAACCACCACCTGGACGACTATCACACCGTACGCGTCGCTGCCGCGCGTGCCTATCGCATGCCGTCGCTGGCCGAACAGTTCAACGAGTCGGCCCTGTTCGCCCTGTCCCCGCCATTCGGCGCTCCGCCCTATAACTACGTTCTGAACACCAACCGCGGCTTTGACATTGACCCGGAAAGTGTCACGACCTTCGAACTCGGCTTCATGAGCACGGATTGGATCGACGGGCTCTCCATGGATGTACGCCTGTTCCACGAGGAACTTCGCCACTATATCGACGACATCAATCACCTGAACGGCTGCAACGGCTGCGACACTTCCGGCGTCCTGGGTTTCGACCCTCACGACATTCGCGTCACCGAGAATGCCGGCAAGCTGGACATACAGGGCCTGGACCTGCAGGCCAGGTTTTCGCCGAACGACCGAACGACGTTCCTGCAAACAGCCAGTTTCACCCGCGCGAGAGGCTATGCCTTCAGAACCCGTGATGATGCGGGCAACCTGATCACGGGAGATACCGATAACACGGCTGATTATGTCCCCAAGCTGACGGTCAGCGCCTTGCTGTCCCATCGCTTCAATGATGGCTGGAACGGGTCAATCGCCTATTACGCCATGTCGGACATGGACTGGCCGAACGATGGCGATGCGTTGAATGACTACAGCCGCGTTGACCTGCGCCTGGCCAAGAAGCTGCATCTTGGGGGCAACGACTCGCTGCTTGAGCTGATCGTACAAAACGCATTTGACGAGGAGTTCGAGGAGTTTCGCCATCAAAACAGATTCGAGAGACGCGCTTACCTGCGACTCAGGATGGATCTGGATTAACGTGTTTTTGGGCAAAGGAAACCGCCGACAGGTAACGTTGTGAACGCACGCCAATTGGAAAACCAGGAAGGTTTACCCAGCTACCGCTACGACATACCCGTCATGAGCAGGTCACGTCATCTCTTTGGAATGCTGCTGGCATTCGCCTGCCTGCTGACGATGCTCCCTGTGTATGCCTCGAGCATCCTGCTGATCAACTCAGCCGACGCGCCCATCTATCGCGAAGTGGAGGACGCATTCCGGGCAGAAGCGGAAAGTCTCTGTGCCAAGAACGATGAGTGCCCACGAATTGCGTCAATCCTCGCCCGGGATCTCAGCGACGAGAGCGCCCGGGACCATGACCTACTCGTCTTGATTGGCCAACAGGCCAAGGACCAGGCAAACAACCTGACAATCGACTTGCCGCAACTCCATCTCATGGTATTTCGGGAGGAATATGACAGACAAGCGCCATGCTGTGACCGTACTTCAGCGATCTACATCGAGCAGCCCTTGGAGCGGCAACTACGGTTCATCCGCTTCCTGCTGCCCAAGTTACGCCGCATCGCCGTATTGATCGGGCCAGGATCTTTCGCAGGGGAGTCAGAATTACTGTCTCTGGCAAGGGGAATGGGGCTCGAAGTCGAACTCCGCCGGGTGGCATCGCAACGTGATATCGGCCCTGTGCTTCATCAACTGCGTAACGAGGTGGACATTCTCCTCGCGCTGCCCGATCCGCGTGTTTACAACCGCGACACCGTGAGCAACATCTTGCTTTCCACCTACCGAAACAGGATCCCGGTGATCGGCTTCTCGAAGGGACTGGTGCATGCGGGCGCACTGGCGGCCATTCATTCATCGCCCGGGACCATCGGAACAGAGGCCGCCGGCAAAGCATTGCAGATACTGCGCGGCATGAGGCCCGACAGTACTTACCCGGAACAAGCCGAGTTCACGTTGAACAGGAAAGTTGCCAGATCACTGCACTTACAGATTCCCACTGATGATGCCCTCGAGGCCCGGTGGGGGAAGAAACGATGAAAATCGATTTTTCCAGCCTGCGGATAAAAGCGTTACTGCTCGGCGTGGTGCCCGCCACGGTGCTCAGCCTGCTGCTGGGGAGCTACCTGATCGGCGTGCGCCTGGGTGATTTCGAACAGGCACTTCACAGCCGCGGCCAGGCCCTGGCCAATGAACTCGCGGCCAACAGTTTTTACGGGCTTTTCAGTGGTAACAGCGCCAGCCTGGAGCAGGTCACGCGCACTTTTATGCAGCGCAAGGACATCGCCAGCATCAGTATCTACGACGACCTCGGCAATTTGGTGGTCATCCGTAGCAACGGAACAACGACGAAACACAAGGTGCATGAGCACCACTTCGAGGCAGTGGTCAGAGGTATCAACAGCGACACCCCGTTGAAGTCGGGCTCCCTGGTTGGAAATGCAGACACGAGCCTACCGCCCGGCGCACTCGGTTACGTCAGGCTGTCACTTTTTGATGACGCACTTATCGGCCTGCAACGTGAAACCATCGGCAAAGGTACATTGATGGTGGTCGGTGGCATCGCCCTGATATCGATACTCGCGCTGCTGATGAGCCAGCAGATCGTGCGCCCCATCCGCAGGCTGTCCAATGCCATCGACCAACTGCAACGCGGTGACCTGGGCGCGCGGGTCCAGCAAAAATCCGGTGGCGAGATCGGTGTGCTGGAAAACGGCTTCAATGCGATGGCTGAACGCATCGCTCGCACCCAGGAAGACCTGATTGCCGAGGTGGAGCAAACGACCAGCGACCTGCAGACCACCATGGACGCCCTGGAAATCCGCAACATCGAACTGGAAAGGGCCCGCAAGAATGCCGTCAAAACCAGTGAGGCCAAGTCAGAGTTCCTGGCGAACATGAGCCATGAGATACGCACGCCGATGAACGGGATCATCGGATTTGCGCGCCTGCTCGGCAGAACAGAACTGGCGCCGCAGCAGGCCGAACAGCTACAGGCAATCCGCGAGTCGGCGGACAACCTGCTGGCCATCATCAATGACGTGCTTGATTTCTCCAAGTTGGAATCCGGACAAATCAGCTATCACCCCCAACCTCTCAGACTGCGGGCATTGGTCAGGAGCCTGACCAGGATGTTCTCTGCCGAGGCCCACGAAAAGGGCCTGGAACTGGTCGGCATGGTTTACGACGACGTCCCCGACAATATCGTCGGGGATGCCATGCGTATCCGCCAGGTGTTGACCAATCTTGTGGGCAACGCCATCAAGTTCACGATAAAAGGCAAAATCACGCTCCGCGTTATGCTCGACGGGGAACCCGGCGAAGCGGACGAGCGGCTGCGTTTCAGCGTTCAGGATACCGGCATAGGATTGAAGCGCGACTCGCTTGAGACACTGTTCCAGGCTTTTGGCCAGGCGGACACTTCCACCCAACGCATCTATGGGGGTACCGGCCTGGGTTTGAGTATCAGCAAGCGCCTGGTCGAAGACATGCACGGCACCATTGGCGCTGATGGTGAGCCCAACAAGGGGGCGACTTTCTGGTTCACTCTGCCGCTGGTCACCGCCGGCGAACCGGAGACAATCGACTCAAGCGACGGTGATTCCAGCGGATTCAGCAGTAGCCTGGCGCAGGATAATGGCGATCCGGGAATCAGGGGTCTGAGCGTACTGGCCGCCGACGACAGTGAGATCAACCTGCGGCTTACCGAATCGATACTCACGACCCACGGAGCCCGCGTGACGATGTCGACTGACGGCGCAAAGGCACTCCAGCTGGCGAAGCAGTCGGTGTTCGATATCATCCTCATGGATGTGCACATGCCGGGCATAAGCGGACTGGAAGCCGCCAGGCAGATACGCTTCGGAGAAGGTCCGAATACCGCCACCCCCATCATTGCCGTGACCGCGGATATCATGGCTGACAATCATCGCCAGGTCTTTCGTGCCGGCATGGACGAAATTCTGATCAAACCGGTCGATGAGGACCAGCTCGTTGCCTCCATCCAAACCCATTACCACCGTGGCCGCCCCCCCCGACCAGAGCAGCAGAGGAAGGACTCTGAAAGGTCACCCAGCAGCAAGCAGCTGCCGGTGCGGGATCAGCAAAGCGCATTGAAAAACAGTGCCGGAAACCAGCAGGTAGCCGACGACATCTTCCGCATGTTGTTGGCAGAAGCGGATGAGAACCTGCGTCGCATCGAGAAACATACGAAAGCACGTGCCTGGCAGCCCCTGTGGGAAGAGGTTCATCGTTTTCGGGGCGCCGCGGCAGTTTGCGGCGCACCGGCGTTGCATGCCTTACTCGGTGACATGGAGACCGCGATAAAGAGAAAAGACCCGGAATCTATCGAGACACACTTCGATGAACTGCAGACGCAGATCGACCTGTTAAGGGCCAGCAACGACTGAAAAGGTTTTGCGCTAAAGCGAATCTTTCGCCGGACCCTGCTGAAGTGCATGTTTACAGGGCTGCGAGTTTATGGATCTCGATTGACAGACACCCCGGTCCGGCGGCATTGTTCGACTGAGCTCAGCTCTGCCCCCATCACAAGTCGGCAGCCTGGGTGGCTTGAGCAAGAACCGGAGGACCCCATGAGCGGCAATTACAGCGAGCTTGACACCATCACCCTGATCGAAGAAACGGCCCTCGACCGGCCACGCCAGGAAGTTGCGGAATCGGTCGGCCTCGCGGAACCCGCCATGAAAGTCGTCACTGACCTGTCCAAGGTTGCAGCCATGACCATCAACCCCTGTGCCTCGATGGATAATGCCAGCGAACGCATGATCGCCAGCAACGTGCGCCTGCTGTTTGTCACCGACCAGTACTACAAGGTCATGGGCCTCGTCACCAGCCGGGACCTCATGGGCGACCGTGCCATCAAATACATGCAGGAGCATGGGGGCAAACGCGAGGACATCATGGTGCGCGACATCATGACCCCGCGGCACCACATCGATGCACTCGATATCGAAGACGTGAGAAACGCACGCGTCGGCGACATCGTGGAAACCTTGCGCCGCATGGGACGCCAACACGCCCTGGTGGTTTCACGCGACGACAATGGCAGCCGGATTGCCGGCGTTATCTCCACCACCCAGGTTTCCAAGCAGACCGGCATAGAAATCTCGGTTGCGGGCGTCGCCAGTACCCTCGCCGATCTCGCCGCCAGACGCTGAGGTGGATCTGCCGCCGGATCGGCGGCACCCTTAATCCAGCACGTGGCTGACCAGCCCGTCCGCCAGCTTCGGCTCAAACCAGGTGGACTTGGGCGGCATCACCTCACCCGCATCCGCCACGGCCATGAGTGCCTCCATACTGGTTGGGAACAAAGCGAAAGCAACGGCCCAGTTGCCGCTGTCCACACGCTTCTCCAGTTCGCCCATGCCACGAATGCCGCCGACAAAATCGATGCGCTCGTCACGACGCGGATCAGATATACCCAGGATCGGCTCGATCAGGTTGTCCGCCAGCAGGCTGACATCAAGGCTGGCGACAGGGTCATCCGGAATCAGTTCCTCGCGCAGTTGCAGGCGATACCACTGGCCACCCAGGTACATGCCAAAGGTCGCTGGCGCAACCGGCTTGGCCGCCTGGGCGACCGCTTCGAAATCAAACTTTTCAGCGATACGCGCCAACAACTGCTCCGCCGATAGGCCATTGAGGTCCCTGACCACCCGGTTGTAATCGAGGATCTGCATCTGGTCGTGCGGAAAAATCACGCTGAGGAAATGATTGTAGTTTTCCTCGCCGGTATGCTCTGGATTCGCTGCCTTGCGTGCATTGCCCACGCGCGAACCGGCGGCGGAACGATGGTGGCCGTCTGCCACGTAGATCGCATCCATGGCATCGAAGGCAGCGCTCAAGGTACCTATTTTGTCCTCATCGTCGATCACCCACAGTTCGTGACGCACCCCATCGCGTGCAGTGACATCGATCGCCGGCACACCCTTCGACACTTCGGCCAGGATGCCATCGATGGTTTGATCGGCTTTGTAAACGAGGAAAACCGGCCCCGTCTGCGCATTCAGGGTGTCGACCTGGCGTACCCGGTCATCCTCCTTTACCGGGCGGGTGAATTCATGCTTCTTGATGCGGTCGTTGTCGTAGGCCTCAACAGAGGCCGTCGCGACGATGCCCGTCTGCACGTGTTCCCCCATGGTGAGCCGGTAGGCGTAGTAACAAGGCACCGAGTCGCGGGCCAGTACGCCCTCGGCAACCATGTGGTCGAGGTTCTCGCGTCCCTTGGCGTAGACCGACGCATCGTAAGGATCGGTTTCGTCCGGCAGGTCGATTTCCGGGCGTGAGATATGCAGAAAGCTCCAGGGACGTCCCTCCGCCATCTGCTTGGCCTCCGCGCGGTTCATCACGTCGTAAGGCGGCGCAACAACATCATTCTCACGGCCGGCTACCGGACGCAGCCCCCTGAAGGGTTTGATCAAAGACATGGGAACTCCTCTGGCAGCGGCTGTCCGCTGGGTACCGAATGTTCAAACTGGCCGCATTGTTCCAGAGGACCGATTACCCCACAAGCAAGGTTATCTATGGGGTCGTAAGCCCCCCTGAGAAAGCCTGTAACCAGGAATCCGGCGCCATTGGCGGGCTGGCCAAAGCGCAAAGCCCGCGTGACAAGCACCTGTACCAAACCCTTATGGCACAGAGATATCGGACTGGCTCTTACCTTGGGTGCCGAAAAGTTTCAGCGACAACTCAGGGCAACTGCACAACCAGCCGGCCACGCACCTGCCCCTTGAGGATCTGCTCGCCAAGCGCCGGCAGGTCGGCAAAGTCCACCTCGGTGGTCAGGCTTTCCAGCAGCCCAGCATCGAGATGTTGCACGATCCCCTCCCAGGCGCGCTGGCGCTTTTCGAACGACGCCATCACCGAGTCGATGCCGTACAGGGCTACCCCCCGCAGAATAAAGGGCGCAACGGAAGTGGGCAGACTCATCGATTCAGCAAGACCACAGGCAGCCACGGCGCCTCCCCGCTTCACCTGGCTGAGCACGTTGGCGAGGGTGTTGCCACCGGCAACATCCACCGCACCGGCCCAAAGCTCTTTGCCCAGCGGACGGGCCTTGTCCGCGAAATCACTGCGGGGCGCAATGTCACTCGCCCCCAGGGAGCGCAGGAACTCTTCCTGTTCCGGACGACCGGTAACCGCCACAACGCGATGACCGAGATTTGCAAGAATGGCAGTGGCGATACTGCCTACCCCACCAGCGGCACCTGTGACCAGTATGTCTCCGTCCGCGGGCTGTAAGCCATGGTCCTGTAACGCCATCACACACAGCATCGCGGTGTAGCCCGCAGTACCTACAGCCATCGCCTGGCGGGTACTCAACCCTTCGGGCAGCGGCACCAGCCAGTCTCCACTGACACGGGCCTTTCCGGCATAGCCACCATGGTGGGCCTCGCCCACACCCCAGCCATTCAGCACCACCTTGTCACCGGGCTTGTAGCGCGGGTCAGCCGAAGCTTCGACCGTACCGGCAAAGTCGATGCCGGGCACCAGTGGAAATCTGCGCACCACCGGCGAGGCGCCGGTCAGGGCCAGGCCATCCTTGTAGTTGAGGGTCGACCATTCAACGTCGACGGTGACATCCCCTTCCATCAGGTCGTCGAGACGCAATTCAGCACGCCTCAAGGACTGACCATCATCGGTTTTCTCGACCAGGTAGGCAGCAAAGGTATCGGACATATTTTCTCCAGCACTCTATAGGGATGGTTCAATCATCACGATGGAACTCGCCCTCGATGTACCCACGTGGCTGTCCATCCTTTTTGGGGGGTGTTTGCCCCGGCCGCAGAATCCCGCGACTGCGCAAGACCCAGATGATCACTGCACGTCGGATAGGTGTAATCAGCAACAGGAAGCCGACCGCGTCGGTGATAAACCCTGGCAACAGCAACGCAAAACCAACCACCAGCAGCATGGCTCCTTCCATCATTTCGATGGCCGGCGCCTCACCACGTGCCATCAATTCCTGCGCACGGAACAGCACCGAGAAGCCCTGCAAGCGTACCAGCAGGCCACCAAGCAGCGCAGTGAAAATGGACAAGGCAATCGTGGGCAATGCGCCGATCTCACTGCCGACCTCGATCAGCACATACAATTCAACCAGTGGCGCACCGACAAAAAGAATCAGGAATATCAATAGAGGGTTGAACATTATCTCTCCGCGCCCGGTCTGAAACATTAAATTGCAATGCGTAGATACATGGGGCCAAATGGCTGGCACTCAAGCTCCACCCCGATGAAAAACGAGTCCACAGCATGACAGAAACCAGCCTGATGGTGCTTACTACCTTGCCGGATCACGCCAGCGCGGAAATCCTCGCAGAACAGCTGATTTCCGAAAACCTGGCGGCCTGCGTGAATATTATGGGGGAAATAACGTCATTCTACCGTTGGAAGGGGAAGATCCAGCACGGCACCGAGTACCAGTTACTCATTAAGACCACCCGCACCCGTTATCCCGAGGTACAGGCGTGGATTGCCGACCATCATCCCTACGAATTACCTGAAATACTCGCGATCCCGGTGTGTGAAGGACACCAGGACTACCTCGATTGGGTCAACGCATGTACAAAAAAATAACGGCTTTACTCTGCCTTCTACTCGCTTTCGGCACCCTCGCATATGCAGAGGAAGACTTCCTGCGTCCAGACCAGGCTTTCGCCATCTCCGCCAACGCCGTCGGCCAGGACAAGGTCCGCGTCACCTGGCAGATCGCTGATGGCTACTACATGTACCAAAGCAAATTCCGTTTCTCAGCGGAAAATCCCGCCATCACCTTTGGTGAACCGGTTATGCCGGCAGCCATCGAGAAGAATGATCCGGTTTTTGGCCTGGTGCAGATCTACCGCAAGCAGGTCAGCGTCGATGTACCCATCGAGAAAGTGCCCCCCAACACCGACGTGATGACCTTGAAAGCGCGCTCGCAAGGTTGTGCGGACAAGGGCCTATGCTACCCGCCTCATACCCAGACCATCCTGGTGGCATTGAACCCACGCGCCGACGCCCCGATCGCGATGGATTCCACCCAGGTGGAGGAAATCGAGGTGGCCGGCAGTTCCCCGGAGGGAGGCGCACTGCCGATCCTGGAAGCGGACCCGCTGGCTGAGCTCCAAGAACTGGGTGACGAACTCGGCCTTGGCGCCATGGAAGATGACATCCTGTCGCCGGAACAGGCCTTCCAGGTGAGTGCCGAGAGCCCCGATGGCAATACCCTGAACGTTCGCTGGACCATCGCGGATGGCACCTACCTCTACCAGGACAAGCTCAAGGTCGAGGTGTTGGCTGACGGGGTCGAACTGGGCAAGTACGATATGCCCACGCCGGACATCAAGAAAGATTCGGTCAAACCGGACGGCACCTTTGGCGATGTCCCCGTCTATCACGAAGAAGTGGTACTGCAGATACCACTGCTGCGCACGAACACCGGAGCGACCGATATCGAGGTCAAGACCGGTTACCAGGGCTGCGCCGACCGCGGCATCTGCTATCCGCCGCAGAAATCCACGCTGCGGGTCTCACTGCCCGCTGCCGAGGGAGCCAGCGGTGTCGCAAGCAGCGCGCCACCGGCTACTGCAACTTCCGCCGCTGCCGTTCCCGTCAACGAACAGGACGAGTTGCTGGGCGATCTGCAGACAGCCAGTCCACTGCTTGGCCTGCTGCTGAGCCTTGGCTTTGGCGTCCTGGTGGCATTCACGGCGTGCATGTACCCGATGATCCCCATCCTCTCCTCGCTGATCATGGGTCAGGGTGAGAAAATCACCGCGTTCCGCTCGTTCGAATTATCGTTTGCCTACACCCAGGGCATCGCATTGACCTTTGGCGTCATCGGCGCATTCATCGCGCTGTTTGGCCAGGGCATCAATATCCAGTCAGCCTTGCAGACCCCCTGGGTTCTGGTGCCCTCGGCAATTCTGTTCGTGGCGCTGGCGTTATCAATGTTCGGGTTTTACCAGATCCAGATGCCCTCGAGCATCCAGTCGCGTCTGCACGAAATGAGTAACAGCCAGAAGGGCGGCTCGCTGTTCGGCGTGTTCCTGATGGGTGTTTTGTCGGCACTGATCGTCGGCCCCTGCGGCGGACCGGTGCTGCTGGCCGTTCTGGCCTTCGCCGCACAAACACAGGACATGCTGTTGGGATTCCTGTTCTTGTGGGTTTTCGGCACAGGCATGGGGCTGCCGTTGCTGATCATGGGTTCCGGCGGAGGGGCCCTGCTGCCCAAGGCCGGCACCTGGATGGACACGGTCAAGGCCACGGGCGGCGTGATCATGCTGGCACTGGCGATCAGCTTCCTGGAACGCCTCAGTCCAACCTACATCGGCTATTCCACGATCATGCTCATGTGGGGCACGCTGATGATCGTGACCGGCATCTACATGGGCGCGCTACGCAGCCTGCCGGAAGCGACCAGCGGCTGGAGCAAGCTATGGAAAGGCCTCGGCCTGGTGATACTGGTCTACGGCGTCCTGTTCCTGATTGGCGTGGCCGCCGGCGGCAAAGACACCTGGCAACCGCTCAAGGGGATTTCCATGGGTGGCGGACATGCGGCGGTCGAGCAGCAACATGCGCAATTCACACGCGTCAAAACCATCGAAGACCTCGACCGCGAGGTTGCCGCTGCCGCGGCAGCGGGCAAACCGGTCATGCTGGACTTCTACGCAGACTGGTGCACCTACTGCAAAACGATGGAAAAGGAGGTGTTCCCCCATCCCACGGTAGTCGCTGCACTGGAAGATTTCGTGTTGCTGCAGGCGGACATCACCCGCCAGGATGATAACGACATCGCTTTGAGCAAACACCTGGATATGCCGGCCCCGCCCGCCTTGTATTTCTGGAATGAAAAGGGCGAAGAGATGCGCAGCCACCGAATTCTGGGTAATGTAACAGCACAACAGTTGGCTTCACGAGCAGTACAGGTGACCCAATGAACCCCATGCGAATCCTTTACATCGCGGTAGCAGGACTGCTGATCGGCGCCGGGATCGGTGTTGGCCTGAAAATGGCCGACCAGCCAGGCGCGCAGGCAGAGGTCTCCTCCACCGCATCAGACTCCGGCCTGGCCGAGTTCGTACCTGCTTTCAGTTACCCGGACCTGGAAGGCAACATGCGCCATGGCAGTGAATGGCAGGCGAAGATCCTGGTGCTCAACTTCTGGGCTGCCTGGTGCCCGCCGTGCCGCGAGGAAACGCCGGACTTCGTGGAACTGCAGGAAAAATACATCGATGACAACGTCAAGTTTGTCGGCATCGCGATTGACGACGAGGAACCGGTGAGGGATTTTGCCGACACCTACGGTGTGAATTATCCAATCCTGCTCGGCGACATACAGGCAGTGACGCTATCGCGGCAACTCGGTAATCGTTTCGAGGGTCTGCCCTTCACAATCGTTGCCGAGCCGGGCGGACGCATAGTGCTGCGTCATCAGGGAGGCTTGCATCTCGAACAATTGGAGCCTGTCCTGCAGGACGCGATTGAAAAGAGCCGCCGCACCCACGAGCCTGCTGCGCGCATCTGAATTGCCGTGCGGCGAGTCTGCTGTTTGGCTTCGCAAGAATCTCTGGTTTCGGTCTAATTGTCGCTGGACAAACACGCCCCACTGGTCAAAAATTAAGCCAATTTGTTGGCAAATTCGCCGCATATAACGACAAATCCCCCTGTTTGGGGGCCGAGGCATCCGAATTCATGGCCAGTATCCTCGTTCTTAACGGCCCCAATCTGAACCTGCTCGGCCGCCGCGAACCGGACAAGTACGGCCGCCACACTCTCGAAGACATCGAAGACCGTCTCGAAGAACTCGCCCAAGGCCACAACATCGACTTTTACCAGTCGAACGCCGAGTTCGAGATGGTTGAACGCATTCACCAGGCTGGCGAAGAGGGCGTCGATTTCATCCTCATCAACCCGGCAGCCTTCACCCACACCAGTATCGCCCTGCGAGACGCCCTTCTCGGCGTGGAAATCCCGTTTATCGAGGTCCACCTGTCCAACATCTTCGCGCGGGAGGCCTTTCGCCACCACTCGTATCTGTCTGACATTGCAGTGGGTGTGATCAGCGGCCTCGGCGCCCAGGGCTACGAACTGGCATTGGCTGCCGCGCTATCGCGCGCGGCCTGAAAACAAACGATCAATAGGGAAACCTGATGGATATCCGCAAAGTCAAAAAACTCATCGAATTGCTGGAAGAATCGGATGTCGCTGAGATTGAGATCCACGAAGGCGAAGAATCCGTGCGTATCAGTCGCTACAGCAGCTCTGTGCCGGTGGCCATGGCTGCGCCGCCGGTCGCTGCGCCGGCACCGGCGCCGGCCGCAGCTCCGGCAGTTGCAGCAGCCGAACCCGCGGCAGCTGCAGAACCGGAAGGACACCTGATCCGCGCGCCCATGGTGGGTACCTTCTACCGTGCCCCCTCCCCGACATCGAAGCCGTTTGTCGACGAGGGCAGCAGTGTCTCGGCTGGGGAGACCCTGTGCATTATCGAGGCCATGAAGATCCTCAACCAGATCGAATCCGACACCTCCGGCAAGGTAGTGAAGATCCTCGTCGAGAACGGTCAACCGGTGGAATACGACCAACCCCTGTTCGTGATCGGCTGAGGGTGACGCAATGCTGAAAAAAGTCGTCATCGCCAACCGTGGTGAGATCGCGCTGCGCATACTGCGCGCCTGCCGCGAACTGGGCATCTCCACGGTAGCGGTACATTCCGATGCAGACCGTGAACTCAAACATGTGCGTCTCGCGGACGAATCCGTTTGCATAGGCCCGGCCTCCTCCCTGGAATCCTACCTGAACGTCCCCGCCATCATCAGTGCGGCCGAAGTTTGTGACGCAACGGCGATCCACCCCGGTTATGGATTCCTCTCAGAGAATGCCGACTTCGCAGAACGCGTCGAAAGCTCCGGCTTCACCTTTATCGGCCCGAAGCCCGATACCATCCGCCTCATGGGTGACAAAATCACCGCCATCGAGGCGATGAAGAAAGCGGGGGTACCGACCGTACCCGGCTCTGATGGCCCGCTCGACGATGATGATGAACGCACCCTCAGGCTCGCCCGCGAGATCGGCTACCCGGTGATCGTCAAGGCGGCCGGCGGCGGCGGTGGGCGCGGCATGCGTGTTGTCCACACTGAATCCAACCTGCTCAGCGCCATCTCGCTGACCAAGGCCGAAGCCGGCGCTGCCTTCGGCAACGACACGGTGTACATGGAAAAGTTTCTGGAAAACCCGCGTCACGTGGAATTCCAGGTACTGTCAGACACGCATGGCAATGCCATCCATCTAGCTGAACGCGATTGCTCCATGCAGCGCCGTCACCAAAAGGTCGTCGAGGAGGCTCCAGCGCCCGGGATCAGCGACGAATTGCGCGCAGAAGTGGGGGAACGCTGTGCCGAGGCCTGTCGCCAGATCGGCTATCGTGGGGTCGGCACCTTCGAGTTCCTGTATGAGAACGGCGAATTCTATTTCATCGAAATGAATACACGCATACAAGTCGAACACCCGGTCACCGAGATGGTCACCGGGGTGGATATTCTCAAGGAGCAGCTGCTGATCGCCGGCGGAGACCCAATCAGCTACAAACAGGAAGATATCCAGGTGCGTGGACACGCCATCGAGTGTCGTATCAACGCCGAGGATCCGGACAACTTCATGCCCAGCCCGGGCGATATCACCAAACTGCACGTAGCCGGTGGGCCTGGCGTTCGTATCGATACCCATATCTACGACGGCTATCGCGTGCCGCCTTACTACGACTCAATGATCGGTAAGTTGATCACCCATGGCGAAAACCGCGAGGTGGCGATCCGCCGCATGCAGGGAGCGCTATCCGAGATGGTGATAGACGGCATCAAAACGAACATCCCGCTGCAGCAGAAAATCATGGCTGACGCCAATTTCAATGAGGGCGGTGTCAACATCCATTACCTGGAAAAGAAACTCGGCCTGTAGCCCGGGGGACAGCAGCGAACCAAGAGGCCGTAACTTCTCCTTCCATGTCGTGGATACAAACACACCTCACGGTCGACAAATCGCAGGCACCGCTGATCGAGCTTCTGCTGGAGAATCTCGGCGCACTCTCGACCACGCTCGGTGATGCCGGTGACGAACCTATGCTCGAACCCGCTCCCGGTGAAACACCGCTTTGGAGCGCCACCCGTGTCACCGGCCTTTTCAGCGGGGATACCGACCCAGATAGCCTGCGCGCAGCCTTCAACCAGGCGCTGGCACAGGACATCAGCCGCCACCTGGTCGTGGAGCGGCTAAAGGACGAGGACTGGGAACGCAGCTGGCTAGACCAATTCAAGCCCATGCGTTTCGGACAACGCCTGTGGATTTGCCCTTCGGGGCACCGCGTCGATGAACCTGATGCTGTCGTGATCGATCTCGACCCCGGACTGGCCTTTGGTACCGGTACCCACCCCACCACCGAGCTGTGCCTGCGTTGGCTAGACAGTGCTGATCTCGCCGGCAAAACGGTCATCGACTTTGGCTGTGGCTCCGGTGTACTGGCGGTCGCGGCGCTCAAACTGGGGGCCGCCCAGGCTGTCGGAATAGACCACGACCCGCAGGCCATCATCGCCAGTCGTGAGAACGCCAAGCGTAACGGGGTGGCCGAACGCCTTGAGCTGCACCTGAACGAAGAGTTCAGCCCCGAGCCTGCCGACATTGTTCTGGCAAACATCCTGGCGAACGTGCTGGTCGAGCTGAAAGACCAGCTGGCCCCACTGGTCACACCTGCTGGCGAACTGGTGCTGTCCGGCATTCTCAAAGAACAGGCTGACACGGTCACACAAGCTTACGCCGGCAAGCTAGAATTCTTACCCAGCAAACACAAGGACGGCTGGGTATTGTTGCATGCCCGGCACCATGGAGAAGCTCGCCAGTGAAAACCCGTTGCCCGATGTGCGGCACTGTCAATGAAGTCGATGCCCAGCAGCAGGCAGCGCAGGATGTGGTGCGTTGCCAAAATTGCGGAAACGCTATCGTCGATGACACAGATATTGAACTGCAGGACATTCGGCAAAACGAGGCTTTCACACCGGACCTGGAACTGAGCCTCGAGACCGAAGAAGCGCCAGATTACGCGACGCCTTCAGAGCTGCCTTTCAGCGTGCCCGAGGACCTGCCGGAACTGGAACCCTCCGCGGACGCGGCACTGGACATCCACCGGTCACTGCAGCCCAAGCAAAGGCCACGCACACCCTGGTGGCAGACACTGCTGATGCTGCTGTTGTTGTGTGCCCTGATCCTTCAGGCCGCATGGTTCACTCGTGCCCACTGGCTGCATTTTCCGGAGGCCAAGCCACTGTGTGAATGGATCGACTGCAGCATCGCGCAAAAAACTGACGTGCAGGCCTTCCGCGTGATCGAGCGGCAACTGCAGGCAGCCAAAGACACTCCCGATGCCCTGCGCCTGCAAGTCCGTTTCCGCAACGATGCAACGTTCGCGCAGCCGTTACCCAAATTGCAGCTTTCACTGTTCGACAGCGGCGGCGTGGTCTTGGCCAGACGCTCTTTTGACGCCAGTGATTACCTGATTCCAGTGCCTGCCGCCAACACGCTTGCACAGGCGCAGGAAGTGTTCACTATCGAGCTACTATTCGAAGACCCGGGCGCGCGCGCCAGTGGATTCAAAATCGACTTCCTGTGACCATCAATGTAAGCAAAATTGACACTTGCACGCCCGTCACAACGGCGTAACATTGCCCGCCCGGCCGCAGACCGATGGATAAATCGGCGAACCCGGTCGGGAGACACCAAGGGTAGCAACACTTTTCATCGCCGCCTCAACAGGCTGACCCAGGTCACGACCCGGGCCTCCGCGAGACGCTATCCTTTTAGCAATCGACGAATGGAATGATACGGAGAGGCCACGCCCCCTATGCACCTTGGCAATCACCAATTGGCGAACAACCTGGTGCTTGCCCCCATGGCTGGGGTAACCGATCGACCATTCCGCCAACTTTGTCGTGACCATGGTGCCGGTCTGGCTGTCTCCGAGATGGTGACGTCCGATGCCAGCCTTTACGGCTCACGGAAAACAGTGCGTCGCCTCGACCATGCGGGCGAGCAGTCGCCTGTCTCCGTACAGATCGTCGGCAGCGATCCACAGAAGCTAGCAGCCGCCGCGCAGGCAAACGTGGCGCATGGCGCACAGATCATCGACCTGAACATGGGCTGTCCGAAGAAAAAGGTCTGCAAAGTTGCCGCCGGCTCCGCGCTGTTACAGGACGAGGAACTGGTCGCCAGGATTCTGGAAGCCACGGTCAATGCCGTGGATGTACCGGTGACGCTCAAAATCCGCACCGGTTGGGATACGAGAAACCGCAATGGCGTGCGCATCGCGCAGATTGCCGAACAGGCAGGCATCCAGGCCTTGGCTGTGCATGGCCGTACCCGCGCCTGCGGTTTCAGCGGCGAAGCCGAATACGACACGATCCGCGCCATCAAGAAAATGGTGAAAATCCCGGTGCTGGCAAATGGCGATATTGATTCGCCACACAAAGCTCGCCGGGTACTGGAACTGACTGGCGCAGACGCCTTGATGATCGGACGTGCCGCCCAGGGGCGTCCGTGGATATTCCGCGAGATCTCCCACTACCTCGCGACCGGCCAGGAGTTACCTGACCCGGATCCCCAGTGGATTCGAGATCTCCTTTTGGAACACCTGGATAACCTTTACGCCTTCTATGGACTTGAGCATGGCGTCAAGGTCGCGCGCAAACACATTGCCTGGTATAGCAAGACGCAGCCTGGCAGCGCCCAGTTCCGGCAACGCGTAAATCGCGCACAAACAACAACAGAACAGAGCAGGCTAATAATCGAATATTTCAACAGCCTGCCGCCCGAGGAGGATCAAGCAGCATGAGTCTTCACAGCACCGGACATGTGCACCCAACGGCAGGAGCTTCGACGGTGAGTCGGAAAAAAACTCAAAATCCCCTCAGCGAAGCGGTGAGTACATCGCTGGACTACTACTTTGACCAGCTTGACGGTACAGCCCCCAACGAGCTCTACCAGCTGGTAATAAGACAGGTCGAACAGCCGCTGTTTGAGAGCGTGATGCATCACACGGGCGGTAACCAGACGCGCGCAGCGGCCCTGCTCGGCATCAGCCGCGCCACCCTGCGCAAAAAACTCGCGATGTACAATATCGACTGATTTTTTCTTTTTAACCCTTGATGCGCAGCGCAAATGGCGCGTCTGTCGTTAGAGGTGATAGGCACTCCTTCAAATTAACTCAGCTCCACCGACAGTTGGTTTATGCGTGTTCAGGGCAAGGCGCGGCGTGCTGGCAATTGCCGTCGCCTTGGCAAACGCCACAACACCGCCATGAACACGCATAAGCCAACCCTGAGGGTAGTCCCAGCTTGTCTCACCACGAGGTTCCCCTACATGAAGGGGTTCACCGTTCCCTGCTCATGGCGCCTTGTGGAAAAACAGGCTGAAACTGCTGCCATCGCAAGTAATACCGTCAAGGAGTATTCGCATGCCCTCCATCACACGTGCTCTCATCAGCGTTTCCGACAAGACTGGCGTGGTCGAATTTGCACGAGACCTGGCTGAAGCCGGAGTCGACATCCTATCTACCGGCGGCACCGCCATGCTGTTGCGTGAAAGCGGCATAGAGGTGATGGAAGTCTCTGATTACACCGGTTTCCCCGAGATGATGAACGGCCGCGTGAAAACCCTGCACCCCAAGATTCACGGCGGCATCCTCGGGCGCCGTGGAACCGACGACAGCGTCATGGACCAACACGGTATAGGGCGTATTGATCTGGTGGCGGTCAACCTGTACCCGTTCCAGCAGGCTGTGGCAGACCCGGAGTGCAGCCTTGAAAACGCCATCGAGAACATCGATATAGGCGGCCCCACCATGATCCGGGCCGCCGCCAAGAACCATCGCGACGTTGCCATCCTGGTGGACCCGCACGACTACGGGCAGGTGATCCAGGAGATGCGCGAAAACGACAACAAGGTTTCCGACGCCACCTGCTTCAAGCTCGCCGTAAAGACCTTCGAGCACACTGCCCAGTACGATGGCGCCATCGCCAATTATCTGGGTGCGATCAATGCCGAAGGTCAAAAAGAGCCCTTCTCCAAAACCATCAACCTACAATACCGACGCAAGCAAAGCATGCGTTATGGTGAGAACCCCCATCAGAACGCGGCCTTCTACGTCGAGGAAAATATCGAAGAGTCGAGTATCGCGACCGCACACCAGCTGCAGGGCAAGGAACTCTCCTACAACAACATCGCTGATACAGACGCGGCATTGGAATGTGTCAAGCAGTTTGACGAGGCTCCGGCATGCGTCATCGTCAAGCACGCCAACCCCTGTGGTGTGGCCTTTGGCGAAAACCTGCTGCAAGCCTACGAGCGTGCCTACAGTACCGACCCCGAATCTGCCTTCGGTGGCATCATTGCCTTCAATGGCGAGCTGGATGGCTCCACTGCGCAGACGATTGTCGACCGCCAGTTCGTGGAAGTGATCATTGCCCCGACCGTCTCGGCCGAGGCTATCGAGGCTGTCAGCGCCAAGAAGAATGTACGCCTGCTTGCCTGTGGCGAGTGGGCAGCCGAGGCGCTGCACCGGCTCGACTTCAAGCGCGTCAACGGCGGCCTCCTGGTACAGGATGTCGATCTGCAGCTTCTCAACGAAACCAAGGTGGTCAGCGAGCGACAACCAACCGAGGATGAGATGCGCGACCTGCTGTTCAGCTGGCGTGTCGCCAAGTTCGTCAAATCCAATGCCATCGTATACGGCAGGGGCGGCATGACCATCGGGGTGGGCGCCGGCCAAATGAGCCGCGTCAACTCAGCGCGCATCGCTGCCATCAAGGCGGAGCATGCCGGCCTGCAGGTCAAGGGCTCGGTGATGGCTTCTGACGCCTTCTTCCCGTTCCGCGACGGCATTGATAATGCCGCCGATGCGGGCATCGCCGCCGTCATCCAGCCGGGGGGGTCCATGCGCGACGAGGAAGTGATCGCAGCTGCCAACGAGCATGGCATGGCAATGGTGTTCACAGGGATGCGCCACTTCCGACACTAAACTCGCGTGCCAGGCTCCAAACCCGACCGCTTGAGGCTACGCAAAAAACCTACATGAGGATGTATCATGAACCTGTTCCTGGTGACCTGGGAGATTGGATGAACTGGCTCAGCAGGCATCCGAATTGCGTAAAGGCCGATAAGCGGGCTTGTGACAGAGCGCGCGCCACCCCGGCGGTTGGAACAGGGGTCCTGACGAAGAACAAGGAAAACACCTGACCATGCAAAAGGAGCTGCAACTCACGATCTGGCAATTCATCCTCGCCTACAAAAAACACTCGGGCGAGCAGGTCAACTACATCGATTTCGCAACACATTCCGACTATCGCGACAACGCTCTGAAAGCTGCCCGCGATACAGGGATTCCCCAGCTGCTCAAGCTGGCCGACGCCATCGAACAAGGCCTCCTCGATGCGGACACCATCGAGATATCCGAGCACCTATCGGAGCTGAACCCCGAGGCAGAAACGGAAGAGAGCGAGTCACTCCTCCTGTCCGAGGCCCCCGCCGAAGTCTGGGAAGGCAAACAGACAATCAACGAAGCGCGCAAGTCGGCAGCAGGCGACGAAGCCCAACCACCAACCACCCGCTATGCCTACCGTCTCAGCAGCGCGCTCAAGCGCAGCGAGTTTTCGCTGTTGCATCGCCGCGCTTTGGATCGCTTTGCCCGCAAACACCGCATGACGCCTAGCGAAGTAATGGCCATCGAGAACGAAACCCGCTCCAAGCTGAGACTTGGGCCGCTGAAATGGGAGCAGGAACTGGCGAGCGTCATCAAGGACCTGCGGCAGAACCATGACTCGATCGACACGCTGAAAAAACAGATCAAAAACACTTACGTACGCGAAGGCCGCCTGGACCACGCGACCTTCCTGCGCATCTACGATACGCCGCACCAGACGGATGCGGTGCCTCCGGCGAAGAATTCGCCGCAAGCCCCTGTGCAGGGCAAGGACAGCAACACACGCCTGTTGCTCGGACTGCTTGCCGGCGCCCTGTTGCTCGGCCTGATCGCGGTGGCTACCCAGCTCTGAACCCGGGCAGACGGGACAATAGCCAGCCAGGCGGCGATGGCAGCGCCGAAAGCCCGGCCTGACCGGTCAGCTTGCGCCTTATCGCCCACTTCACCGGTGGCAGATGATCACTCGCGTGCAACACGGCCTGGCGCAGCAGGGTTGCCGGGCCGGCCCGATGATGACGATGTCGTGATGCATACGACTCCCCCGCAAAGAACAACAAGAGCCAAGTCTAGAAACGCAGCGATCGCACCGACTTGACCCTTGTCAGGATGAAGCGCATTAGCCCGGGGAAGGTTCCAGAGACGCGCCTAGAATGAGCCGATGAAGCCGGATGCCCCAACTGCCATGCGCCAGCTGATTGCACAGGTCAGGCGAACCCTGCCGTTCGAGCTGCCGGAGGCACGTGTCTGTGACGGTCCCTGCGAAGGGTGCTCATTGAAGCTTCTCGATTACCTGGAAGGCGAACTGGACCTGTGGGAGCGACGCCTGGATGAAGGCGAAAGGCCCGGGCTTGCGGAACTTTCAAAGCTCGCCCGGACCAGCCGTAAAGTGCACAAGGTCCTGCTGAAAAACAATCTGCTCTCACACTAGGCGCGCGCCCTTTTTTGCGCGTACATGAGGGTGTCGGCCTCGTTCAGGATATCGCCGATAGAGGCATGGCGCTCCGGGTCATAGTCGACCGAGCCCGCGCTGAACCCCAAGCGATATTCCAACCGGTTCTGTGCATTGAAATCATCCACCGCCGCCTGAAAACGGCGCAGCATGCGTTCTATCTCGACCGGCGAGGAGGCAGTAGCCAGTACCGCGAATTCATCGCCACTGATTCGCGCGATCAGATCAGACTCCCGACATACCCGTTTGAGCACATCGGCAAAGGCTTGCAATGCACGGTCGCCCTCGGCATGCCCGAACCTGTCATTGATCTGCTTGAAGCGGTCGAGGTCGAAAAAAAGCAGTGAGGCGCTGCGTTGCATCCGCCGACACAAGTCAAGGGTATGTTTGGCCAACACCTCGAAGCCGCGACGGTTCGACAGGCAGGTCAGTTCGTCCATGGTCGCAAGGGAGATTGCTGCCAACTCGTCTTCCGCCATGCGGGCGAGGTCTTTGAACGTCGCCAGATCGTCCGCATCCAGGGTCCTTGGCTCTCGATCGATAATGCACAGGGTACCAAGCTTGGTGCCATTGGGTGCCGCCAGCGGACAACCGGCGTAGAAGCGGATATGCGGCTCGCCGGTCACCAGGGGATTGTCAGCGAAACGTTCATCTTCCAAGGCATTTTCGATAACAAAAATCTCGTCGCCCAGGATCGCGTGCCCGCAGAAAGAAATATCCCGCGGGGTCTGACGCACTGGCAGTCCCAAGCATGACTTGAACCACTGCCGGTTCTCATCCACCAGGCTCACCAATGCAATGGGCACACCGAACATGCGCTTGGCCAGACGGGTGAGCCGATCGAAGCGTTCCTCCGGCTCACTGTCCAGCACGCGCAAGGCACGCAAGGTGCGCAGACGCGTGAACTCGTCATCCGGTGTTGCCGGGGTTTTCATTGTGGCACTCCGCAAAAGAATCCATATTCAGGCATCGGCCGGACGACACCCGACCTTAATGGACGAATACCCCCGGTTACTGTGTTTTTTGTTCAGTGTTTGCCGGGAAAACCTGGCTTTGCCCGCCCCTCCCGGTTCACCAAACCAGACTTTCCCGCCCCGCCCGACACCGACCCCATGGTGTATCGTCAATTCGCCATCGTTCCCGGGGCCGGCAGGTGCATGGGAAATGGTGAAAGCCCGCACGTCCGGGTAGGCCGCACGCGCGATACAAGCTGCAGGATAATCTGCTACGCGCCCTCGGGCGCCCGGGCTGATAAAATGCGCCACATCTTCATTACCTCCCGTGAGTTGTCTGCATGGATATTTTGATCATCGGCAGCGGTGGCCGTGAACACGCCCTGGCGTGGAAGGCCGCCCAGTCCCCCCTCGTCGAAACTGTTTACGTGGCGCCCGGCAATGCCGGTACGGCGCATGAGCCGAACATGCAGAACGTCGATGTCGACGTGGACGATATCGACGGTCTGAAACAATTCGCCATGGAGAACGACATCGGCCTGACCATCGTCGGTCCCGAAGCCCCCCTGGTTCAGGGTGTGGTCAATACATTCACTGCGGCCGGTCTGAAATGTTTCGGCCCCAGCTACCAGGCATCCCAGCTGGAGGGCTCCAAATCGTTCACCAAGGACTTTCTGGCGCGCCAGAAGATTCCTACCGCCGACTACCAGGTATTCACCGAGGTGGAACCCGCGCTGGCCTACCTGCAGGAGCAAGGCGCCCCCATCGTCATCAAAGCCGATGGCTTGGCCGCCGGCAAAGGCGTGATCGTGGCCACGGATCTCGCTACCGCCGAGGCAGCAGTACGTGACATGCTCGCCGGCAACGCCTTTGGCGAGGCGGGCAGCCGCGTGGTGATTGAGGAGTTCCTCGAAGGCGAGGAAGCCAGCTTCATCGTCATGGTCGACGGCGAAAACGTACTCCCAATGGCCACCAGTCAGGACCACAAGCGGGTTGGTGACGGCGACACCGGCCCCAATACCGGCGGCATGGGCGCCTACTCACCCGCCCCTGTTGTCACCGATACCGTGTACCAGCGCATCATGGACGAAGTCATCATGCCAACGGTCAAGGGCATGGCCGCCGAGGGACGTCCCTACACCGGTTTCCTGTACGCCGGACTGATGATTACCTCTGACGGCGCTCCGAAAGTCATCGAATACAATTGCCGTTTCGGTGACCCTGAAACGCAGCCGATCATGTTGCGCATGCGCTCTGACCTGGTCGCTCACTGCCTGGCCGCACTCGATGGCAAGCTGGATGAGGAGACAACCGAGTGGGACCCACGCGTCTCGCTGGGCGTGGTGCTCGCCGCCGGTGGTTACCCGGGTGACTATGACAAGGGCGCGGTGATCAACGGGCTGCCGGAGGCCGACAGTGAAGACCAGAAAATCTTCCATGCGGGCACCGCAGAGCAGGACGGGCAGATCGTCACGGCCGGCGGTCGCGTACTGTGTGCCACCGCATTGGGCAACAGCGTGGCCGAGGCCCAAGCGAAAGCGCACGCGCTTGCCGACCGCATCAGCTGGGACGGCATGTTCCGACGCACCGACATAGGCTATCGCGCCATCGCCCGCGAGCAGTGATCCCAGCCACATGCCGATAACACGCTGCAACGCGGCAGGATTTCAAATCCTGCTCGGTCTGGCCTTGCTGGTTGCCAGCATCGCCATGCTTTCACCCAGTGAACCCGAGCCTTTCCTGTTCCCGGGGGAAGACAAACTGTGGCACCTGCTGACTTTCGCGGTGCTGGCTTTTCTTGCCGACGCCGGTTGGCCGGACAAAGGCTTCGTACCGCTTAAGTACCTGCCCCTGTGCGCCTACGGGATCGGCATTGAAATCCTGCAGAACTACATTCCCAACCGACAATTCGGTCTCGACGACCTGGTTGCCGATGGCACCGGCCTACTGCTTTATGGGGCCCTGGGTCTCCCATTGCTGAGGCGCTGGCAAATACGCTGAAAGCGTGCGGTCAAACCGGTCCGTCTCTCGACTAGGATCATTGAAGCCATCAGGAACATATTATGTTCGGTCGTCACAAAAAAACCGAGATGCCAACACCGCAGGCCGCCCTGCCCGGGCGCAACGAGTCGATGCCGATCCGCAACCGGCACTTCGTCAATGGCCACCCGATTGCCGCACCTTTTCCCGAGGGATTGAAACTGGCCATGTTCGGCATGGGCTGTTTCTGGGGGGCAGAACGACGGTTCTGGCAGCTGGATGGCGTCTACTCAACAGCGGTCGGTTACGCAGCGGGCCTCACTCCCAACCCGACCTACGAGGAGGTCTGTAGCGGCCTGACCGGCCATAACGAAGTGGTGCTGGTTGCCTATGACCCGCACAAGATCAGCTACCTCGATCTGCTTAAAACCTTCTGGGAGGCACACGACCCGACCCAGGGCATGCGCCAGGGAAACGACATCGGCACCCAATACCGCTCCGGCATCTATGTTTACGACGATGAGCAGCTGTCGTTGGCGCAGAAAACCAGGGAAAAGTTCTCGTTGGAACTGGAGAAGCAGGGCCTCCCGGCGATCACCACCGAGCTTATCGAGGCGCCCACTTTCTACTACGCGGAAGACTACCACCAGCAGTACCTGGCCAAGAATCCGAATGGCTACTGTGGATTGGGCGGCACCGGCGTTTGCCTGCCGGAGTAACAACGTTCACTGAACCTTGTCTGGCGATTCCGACGGCAGGTTGGCGAAGAGCGCCGCGGCATCGACGGTATCGAAAACATAGTTTGCTGCACAAAATTCGCAGTTGACCTCGATACTGCCCATCTCTTCGAGCATCTGCGCCACTTCGCCTTCACCCAGCGACGCCAGCGTCTCTCCCACCCTCTCGCGGGAACAGCTGCAGCGGAAGGACACCGGCTCCGGCTCGTACAGACGCAAGTCCTCTTCGTGGAACAAGCGGCGCAATACTTCCTGGGCATCCAGATTAAGCAGTTCCTCATCCCTGATGGTATCTGCCAGCATGCACACGCGTTCCCAATGTTCATCGTCATCGTGCGTCTGCGGCAGGCGCTGCAGGAAAAGACCCGCAGCATGCCCGGCATCAGCCGCCAGCCACAGGCGCGTGGGCAATTGCTCGGACCGCACGAAATAACCTTCAACGGCCGAGGCCACGTCGCCACCATCGACCGGGACAATGCCCTGGTAACGCTCACCGGACGGGGCCTCGGCCGTCAACACCAGGCGCGCCTGTCCGAGCAGTTCATTTTCAGGGACCTCTTGTTGCGTTTTCAGCACCTCATCGAAACGCGCCATACCGCGCAACGTGCGCTGCTCGGTCGCCTGTGCCACCAGTGCCTGGATCCTGCCATCACCCTGCAGTTGCAGAATCAGAGACCCTCTGAACTTGATGGTGCCGGAGAGCAACAGGACCGAGGTCAGGGCCTTTCCCAACTGCTGCTCCACCAGTGGCGGATAATCGTGACGTTCGCGCACCGCCTGCCAGCTTGAACCGAGGCAGACGAATTCACCGCGCACGCCAAATTGTTCGAACACGAAGCGATACAGGTAATCGTCGTCAGACTTGCTCATCGATCATAACCGGCAGGGATGAAACGCAATTTTAACTGATTCAGAAACCGCGGCCTTGCCGCTAGAATTCCTCTTATGAGTTTTCGCCTGCCACAAAGCCTGCAAGCCTGGGAAACACCTCAATTCGCCGAGATTTTCTGTCATGAGGTCGAGCGGTTACCGCATGGAAGTCTCCCGCTACACCTCGCGCTAAGCATGGGCAGCCATGTGATCAACCGGCCACCCAAGCTGATGTTGCTGTCGAGCGCGGCGGACGAGACCCACCTGACCTTGAAAGCCGGGGTGTTCTTCAACACCGTGATTGCCGGCTGTAGCTGCGCGGACGACCCGACACCAGCCGATGAGAACAATGAATATTGCGAACTGTGGTTTCTCATCGACCGCTGCTCGGGAATAACGCAGGCGAGGGTCGCCTGAGAAGCGGCCCTGAAAACAGGGCCGGCCCCAGCTCAGAGGATTTCGTCAAAGAAGGCCAACATACGCGCCCATGAACGAGCATCGGCCCTGGCATCGTACTTGAGGTTATCCATGCCGCGCTTGTCGGCATCCGGGTTGGTGAAACCATGGCGCACGCCCCCGTAGGTATTCATCTCCCAGTCGGCGCCCGCTTCATCAAGCTTGTTGCGGAAATTAGTCACCACCTCCGGCGCAATGAAAGTGTCCGCCTGACCATGCAGTACCAGGATGCTTGGACCAATCTTGCCTTTCACCTCTTCAGGTGCCGCTGGCAGGGCACCATGGAAGCTGACCACGCCCTTGACCGGGAGGTTCGCATAACTCATCTGCAATACGCTGGCCCCGCCAAAGCAATAACCGATCGCCGCGGTGCGATCCGCATCCACCATGCCGCTGTCGACCAGCTGCTTGAGACCCAGGGACGCTCGTTCACGCCAGCCATCCACGTCAGCCGTGACTTCCTGCATCCAGTCACGGGCCTGGTTGCGATCCTCGGTCACCTTGCCGGTACCATACATGTCAGCGGCAAAGGCCACATAGCCGAGTTCGGCCAGCATTCTCGCGCGTTTTTTAGGGTAGTCATCCAGACCCCACCACTCGTGGATGACCAGCACGCCGGGACGCTTGCCTGACTGTGCATCATCCCAGTAAAGATAACCGGTAAACTCAGTATCGCCGTCACTGTAGGTGACCGCCTTGCTTTGCACCGCCGCTACGGCAGGCAATGCAACAAAAATGAACAAAACGACAGTCAATATCCTCAACATCTCTCACTCCGGTTTTGGGTTGGAACAGGCCGAGTATAACCACTCACAAAGCCAAAACACGCTGCCAGGCAGGATGTTTTTCGATCAGTTGCAGCGCCTCGGCCAAAAGCGTTTTTCCAGGTTCCATCCGATGCCAGGTGGAAGCGCCCGATGGGTGTGGCAAAGGCACCATGTCGACGGTATGCCCACGGTATTCGACCCGGTGCTGCTGTCCGATCACGTCAGCCAGCTTGCGGACTTCGACAAACTGCGAAATCGCCAGTTTGCCGACCGGTATTAGTAGCCTCGGCTGCAGCAGCTCAAACTCGCGCCCCAGCCAATCGCCGCAGGCTGCGACCTCCTCGGCACCCGGAACCCGGTCACCCCCCCTGGGTTTCTTGCCGGGAAAGCAGCGACAAACGGCAGCCATGTAGACACGCTCACGAAACCCCTGTTCCGCCAAACCGATATCCTCGAACCACCTGAACAGGGTCTTGCCCGCGGTCCAGGCAAAAGGGCGTTGCAATACCGGCTCCTTGTCACCGGGCGCCTGACCAACCAGCAGAATCGGTGAGGCTGCCGGTTGACCGACCACCGGCGGGCCGGTCATTTGCGGACAGCGGGTACAGCCGCGCAACCGCTCCTGATGTTCGATCAAGGCTTGAACAGATTTTTGCAAGAGACGACACTCTGTAGATACTTAAAGCCATAGGGTAAACGGAAGCAGCATGATCGAAGCCATTCTGGGTTTGGGGTTCGTCACCCTGCTCATCATCGCCATCATCTGGTGGCTGCCCATCATTTTCATTCTTACGTCAGACAAGACCAATGGCGCAGAGAAGTTTGTCTGGATCCTTCTGATCTTCTTCTTTTCCTGGTTCTCGTGGATTCTCTACGCCCTGCTCGCACCGATCGGAAAGAAACTGGACTGAGTCAACATGCACGCCATAGAAATGTCCGACATCGGCGCTCCCGATGTATTGCAACTGAGAGATAATATCCCTGAGCCGCAAATCGAGCGTGCAACCCAGGTCAAGGTCAAACTGCTCGCCGCCGGGGTGAACCCTATCGATACCAAGGTACGCTCGCGCGGTCTTTTCTACGGCGCAACTCCCCCCGCGATTCTCGGCTGCGATGGCGCGGGCGAAGTGATAGAGGCAGGCAGCCAGGTCGATCGCTTCACGGTCGGCGATGCCGTGTGGTTCTGTCATGGCGGGCTGGGGCGTGAACCGGGAAATTACGCCCGGTACACGGTCTTGGACCAGGATGACGCGGAACTCAAGCCCCGTTCGCTTGACTTTTCGCAAGCTGCAGCCGGGCCGCTGGTGCTGATCACCGCTTGGGAGGCAATGTTCGACCAGGCCGGGCTGCAGGCAGGCGAGACGATACTGGTGCATGCCGGAGCGGGGGGTGTTGGGCACGTGGCCATTCAACTCGCCAAGACCCGAGGGGCGCGCGTGATCGCCACGGTAGGAAATGAAGACAACGCCACCTTTGTAAGAGAACTTGGTGCCGACGAGGTCATCAATTATCGAGAGGAAGACCTGGCCGATGCGGTAATGGCATTGACCGCCAACAAGGGCGTTGAGGTTTGTCTGGACACGGTCGGCCCATTGGCCTTTCGCAACAGCATTCCGGCAATGAAACCCTACGGAAGACTGGTCACCCTCCTCGATCCGGGGAATGACCTGGATCTGTCTCAGGCGAGGACCATGAACCTGCGCATTGCCTTCACCCTGATGCTCACTCCGATGTTGCTGGACCTGCACGAACCGAGGCTGCATCACGGGGATATCCTGCGCGAGTGTGCTGCACTGATCGACGACGGCAAGCTGCATCTGCACGTATCCCGGGAGTATCCACTCGCCGAGGCCGCACAGGCACACAGGGATATCGAGCAAGGTCACACCCGCGGCAAACGGGTGCTTTTACCCTGGAGCTAGGGTCGAGTGTTTTCTAACTCGCGCTGGTACAAAAGGTCGTCTACCGTACCGAAAAGACGATCAGGCCCGGAAGAAATTACACGATAACCCTGGTTGTTCGGGATAAACTGGATTTCCGCACCCCAGGCATCCTGCAACAACTCCGGGGGTAACCCGAATTCCTCACGCAGCCGAAAAATCGACAACTGCGTCGGTTCGGCGTCCGGGTTCTCTACCAAAAAGGCATCTGCCTTTTGCCCCAGGGTTTGCAATACACGACGCGTGGCCACCCATTTGTTCTCTGGCGCCTGCCCCTGTGTGCTGCTGGCATCTGCGCCACGATTGAAACCATTGCCCTCTGCAAGGCCGGTGCTTGACACAGTGTTCTGTTCCGGTATGTAAAAAACCTGCTTCGGTTCGTTTATCGAATCGACCAGGCTCCAAAGCAACATGCCGATGACACCCGCAACCGCCAACCCGACCAGCACCGCGCCCGTGCTGACCCCACCGGCAGTAGCAATATCAATCTCAGCCGCATAGTTCGGGGCCATCGAATGCATACGCTGCAGAACTTTTCGGGCATGACTGCAATAAAGGAAATTGGCCAGTGCTGGCCAGACCAGGCGATTGAGTGCAATAAGCACGTACCCCAGATGAACCAGCTGACTGGATACGATGTCGTAGGCGCCCATCACGATCAACAGCACAGGCGCGAAGACTTCAGTGAAGAAAAGAATCAGGCTCCAACCCCACATCTTTCGATACAGGGACCACACGAACGGGCTGAAAAAAGCCGCCCAGTTCCAACTCAAACCAAAACGCGTGCGTGGCCCGGAAAGGTAGCGCTGGCAAGCATTGAGATAATGCTCCGCCGGAGGGCCATAGAACAGGGCCAGATAGTACTGCTCATCCGGCTGGCTCTCTTCACTGTCCAGCCAGTCATCACGCCATGGATCCCTTCCAGTGGACGAACTTGCCGCCGCAGCGGAACCAGTAACAGCAGGTTCCGCCGGTACTTTTGGCGACGGCGGCTTTTGGGCTTGAGCCTGCATGGCCGCAGCAGAGTCGCGATGATACTCGGAAAAGACAATCCCACAGGATTCGCAGCGATTCGCGACCATTTGACGATGCCCGCAGGCCGGGCAATGCATCATTCCAGCTTCGGTGAAAGACGAGGATCGGGGACTCTCTATTGGATTCTGAGCACCCGCATGAAGCCTCGCGTCTGAGGCTGATCCCCTTGCCCGCTCCACGCGGGTGAGCACACCGATACGGCCGAGCTGCTCTTGCAGTTCCAGGGCAGCTTCCGCGGACAGTAATTGGTCCAGGGGCCGCTCGGTCCCATCGAATCTTACCTGCAATCCTGCCGCGGAAGTGTCGATTAACCCGGCCAATGAATTGAGGGCCGATGATGCACTGAAACCGGGGGCCAGATGGCCGGTCAAAACAACCCGGTAGCGTTGATTATCCATTGATGAATTACTCTGATCCTGCCCAAGTCAAGCAGCTGGAAAACAGCAACACGATCACTTGGCTACTACTGAACTTGAACAGTATAGCGGCGCATCATCCGGAAAGTTCACAGGGATGCTCTGAACTTTCGGAATTTGCCGTGGATGGGGCGGCGCTGACCACCGGCCCGACTATACCTTTGGCTCGGCGGCTTTTTCTGGTAGCCAGTGTGCGTAGAATAAGCGCATGACCGACGACGCCTATGCCACCCCCCCCAAGTCCCTGTTGCGCAAGGTCGGGCGCGCCATAGCCGACTACCAGATGATCCGCGACGGAGACCTTATATTGCTTGGGGTCTCTGGAGGCAAGGATTCACTTTCATTGCTACAGGTACTGATGCACCTGCGCACTTATGCGCCGGTGAGCTTCGAGTTGGGCGTGGTCACGGTTGACCCGGAGGTTGAAGGCTTCGACCCGCAGTCCCTGACCGACTATTACGACGCGCTCGGCCTTCCCTGGTATTACCAACAGCAACCAATCATGGAAGAAGCCAAGACACGCATGGACGGAGACTCCTTCTGTGCTTACTGTGCCAGGATGAAACGCGGCATCATGTACACCACCTGCCGCGAGAACGGCTACAACGTGCTGGCCCTGGCCCAACACCTGGATGACCTGGCAGAGAGCTTTTTGATGTCCGCTTTCCACCAGGGACGTCTCGGCACGATGAAAGCGCATTACACCAACGATGCCGGGGACATCCGCATCATAAGGCCACTGGCATACGTGCGAGAAACGCAGACCGATGCCTTCGCCCGTGAAGCCGGATTGCCGATCATCCCTGACTCCTGCCCGGCCTGCTTCAGTGCCCCGACCCAGCGCGCACATTTCAAAACGCTGTTGGCGCAGGAAGAACACCACAACCCGCAGTTGTTTGCCAAGCTGCTGCACGCCATGCGCCCTCTGATGGGCGATAGGGCACCCCAAGCCGAATAGGCTTTAAATTCTCTGTTTTTAAAGTTCTTTAATGCCGGTCCGTTAAGGGGCTGTACGCGGGCAACTGTTTCCCCGTTACCACCGAAAAATGGAGTGAGCTATGAAAAAACTGTTATCCATCCTGGCGGCGGGCGCCGTTGCCCTGAGCATTGGCATGCCGGTACATGCGGATGTCTCCCCGAAGACCGTCGAGGGCGCAACCACCATCGATACCGCCAAGGCACGCGAACTGTTTGACCAGGAAGTTGCCTTTGTCGACGTCCGCAAAGACAGCGACTGGGACGCGGGCCGTGTCCCCGGCGCCATCCACATCGAGCTCAAGAAGATTTATTCAGCTGACACCCTGGGTGCTGAAGTCGCGAAGGCCGAACCGCTGGTTTTGTACTGCAACGGCGAAAGCTGCATGCGCAGTTCTGAAGCAAGCGCCAAAGCCGTCGAATGGGGCTGGAACAACGTCTATTACTATCGCGATGGCTTCCCGGCCTGGAAGGCCGCGGGCAATCCGGTCGAATAAGCAACAACAAAGTCGGGGCGGCTTTACCGCCCCATGACTGGAGCGAGCAATGACGCTGAAACTGACTTTAAAAAACCGCCTGGTGCTGATGAGCGTTACCGGCCTCCTGGTGATCTCCATATCCTTCCTGATTGGCCAGCAGTTTTCACAACGCAGCAATGATCACCAACTGGAACAAGCCAGCGTTGGCTATTCTCAGGTGCTGTGGTCTGTTGCCAGCGATTCTGCTCGCGCCCAGATGACCGCCGAGACCAAGGCGCTTACACGTAGCAGGGAAATCATCAAGGCCGTTAAAGCAGGCGACGTTAACGCTTTGTCTGAGCAAGTTGTTCCCACTTTCAATCGCCTCAAGGCAAACGGCCACATTGATGGCCTGGTCGTCAGCGACATGAATGGCCACGTCCTGACCAAGACGACAGACCAGACCCTGCCGGACGCAACCATTGATTTCATCAAGCAGGTGGCCTCAGAACAGAAGGTCCTGCATAACCTGATTCAGATCGGCACTGACGGGGCTGCACTCGGTGTGGGTTTCCCGCTGTATTCCCGCGGCAAGCCCAAAGGTGTTGCCGTTTACCACCTGGGCCTGGACAAGATTGCCGCAAGACTGGCGGAAAGTGGCGGCCTGATCGCTACTCTGGCCAGACCACAAGGCCAGACCTTTTACACGTCAGCCCCAGCAGAGGTTGCAACGTTCGATGCCATGGACATCGACCTGGCCAGCCCAGCCAACCTCATGATATCCAGTGGAGATAACACGCTCGCCACCACCATTCTGCCGTTGAAATCCGACCAGGGCACCCACCTGGCGACATTGGTTTTGCAGTCTGATGCCACAGAGCCCGCGCTCGTGCGCAAACAGGTCTTCATCGCCGAACTCGTTGCTGGTTTACTGATATTCGCAATGGTGGCCATCGCCATCCTTTGGCAAATGAACACGGCCTTCCGCCCGTTGAACAAGGCCGGCGAAGCCATCAAAGCCATCGCCGACGGTGACCTGTCACATGAGGTCAGCTGTGAGTCTAAAAACGAGATCTCGGAAATGCTGCATGGCATCGAGGAGATGCGCCAACGATTGCGCACCATTGTCGAAGCCCTTCTGAACAACACCGATGCGTTGCAGTCTGTCGCCAAGCAGGCTTCCGACACCGCAGAAAATGCCAGCTCCGGTGCCTCGCGCCAACAGATGGAAACACAGAGTGTTGCCACTGCAATGACACAGATGTCCAGCACGGTGCAGGAAGTGTCCAATAACGCCTCTCAAGCAGCAACCGCCGCCAACGATGCCAATAGCAAAACCCAGCAGGGGCAGAGCACCGTCGGCGAGGTCAAGGCCAGCATCGAGACACTTGCCAGTAATGTCCTGGCTGGTGCTGAGGCTATTCAGCAGGTACAACAGGAATCAGATGCTATCGGCCAGATACTCGAAGTCATTCGTGGTATCGCGGAACAAACCAATCTGTTGGCACTGAACGCCGCCATCGAGGCCGCGCGCGCCGGTGAGCAAGGCCGTGGCTTTGCGGTAGTCGCCGACGAAGTACGCACCCTTGCCAGCCGCACCCAGGACTCCACCAGCGAGATCCAGTCGATGATCGAGCGCCTGCAGTCCGGCACCGAGAAAGCGGTAAGCGTGATGGACGTCAGCCGTTCGCATGCCGACAGCAGCGTGCAACAGGCCCTTGAAGCGAATGGTGTTCTGGAAGAGATCAACGTTGCCGTGGAGCAGATCTCGCAGATGAACCTCCATATTGCGACCGCAGCGGAACAACAAAGCGCCGTGGCGGAAGACATCAATCGCAGCGTGATCAGTATTTCCGCGATTGCGGAGGAAACCGCCAACGGGGCAGTGAGTTCCAACGAATCAAGCAGCCAGGTAACTCACTACGCCAACGAACTGAAGGCCCTCACCTCACAGTTCAAGCTGTGACCCGGTTACGCGGTTTACCGCCAATAAAGGCCTTTATATTGGCAACCGTCTGATCAACCACGTTCTGACGCGCACCCCGCCCGGCCCAGGCCGTGTGCGGGGTCAGGATCAGGTTGGGAACATCTGCCGCGAGCAGCGGATGATCCAAGGGTGGTGGCTCCGTATCCAGCACGTCCAGGGCTGCGCCACCAATCAGCCCTGCTCGCAGCGCCTGCGCCAATGCAGCATTGTCGACGACCGCACCCCGGGACGTATTGATCAGCAGGGCGTGTGGTTTCATCAGCCGCAGCCGGCGGGAATTGATGAGGTTCTCAGTGTTCGCCGCCAACGGCACGTGCAGGCTGAGCACATCCACCTGCGGCAGCAATGCTTCCAGCTCAATCCGCCCCTCCTGTGGCTCGCCCGCAGGACGCTGTGCGATGAGGACCCGCATACCGAAGGCCCTGGCCAATCTCTCCACGCCCCGGCCGAGTTCACCGTAACCGACGATACCCAATGTCATGCCATTGAGTTCACGCACCGGGTAGTCGAGCAGGCAGAATTGCAGGCTACGGCTCCAATCACCGCGACGCACCGCGGCGTTGTATTCGAGCAGGCGCATGTGGTGAGCCAGCATCAAACCCATGACATGCTGCGCGACACTGTCGGTGGCATAGGCGGTGACATTACTGACCGCGATCCCCAAGCGCGCTGCGGCCTTCAGGTCGACGTTGTTGGTACCGGTCGCGGTAATGCATATCAGCCTGAGTCCGGGAGCAGAGCTGAGCACTTCCTCGTCCAGCACCACCTTGTTCACCACGACCACCTCGGCTTCACCAATACGTTCGCGGCGTTGTTCAGGCAAGGTCGCCGGGTACATGCGCCAATCGCCCAGAGAGGCCTCCAGTTGCCGCAGGTCCAGGTCAGACTCTGCCAGGCTGGCCAGGTCCAGAAACACGCCTTTTTGCATTTTCACCCCCACCTTGAATGGGGACAGTATTCGGAATCGAAAACCCTATGTCATCCGGCAGGCAGAAAAAAACCCGGAGATACCACTCCGGGTTCTTTGCACTCGCACCCGGGCAGGCGGGCTTGGCAATCTCCATGCACCTCGCTCAAACAACGAAGGCCATGATCATTGCAACGGCACCAAACACCAGGGCCTCCTGAAACAGCACACGCCAAGCTATGCTTGGTGGGTTACGCAGTTCCTGACTAGCACTCTGCAAAAACATAACGACTCCTTAAAAACGCTGAAACGGTCTTCCTGACGCCTACGGCAAACTGGCATTGGACCCACAGTGTGCATACAATGCTATACGAAAAGAATGACAGATTTATGAACATTGTCAATTCTTTGTATGCACATTGTGGATCCAATCATAGCCATGTCCAAAACAAAAATTCTGAACCTGAGAATCGAACCGGATCTTAAGAAGGCCGCCAAGAAGCTGGCAGATGCGGACGGTCGCTCACTGTCCAACTGGGTTACCCGGCTGATTCAACGCGAGGTGGACAGCGCGCGCAGCGGGAAGGCGAACAAAAAACGCTGAGTGGAGTATGACCGCGCCGGCTGCCGGTCAAACGCAGTTTTCAATACCGAATTTTTCGTCATTGATTTTCATCATGCAGCCTGCCGCTATTGTTGCGGGCAATTCCGATAGAATGACCCTCTGATTTGGCAATGTAGCCTGGCCTGCACCTGCACCCGTGGAACGCATCAGAGAAATCCCCTACAACTACACCTCGTTTTCTGACCGCGAGATTGTCATTCGTTACCTCGGCGAGGAAAACTGGCAGCTGATCGAACAGCTGCGTGGTACCCGTCGGACCGGCCGCTCTGCACGCATGCTGTTTGAGGTGCTGGGAGACATGTGGGTGGTGGAACGCAACCCCTACCTGCAGGATGACCTGATCAACAACGTCGAGCGGCGCACCGCCCTGATTGAGGCGTTGAACCACCGACTTCGCCAATTCGAGCAGAGACTCAATAACAACCCCGACGCAGAGCGCCTGCTGCGCGCCGCTCAGGATGCGGTAGACCGCTTTTCCAACTGCTTCGGCGAACGCGCGCAACTCCGTCACCGCGTGACCCGCGTACTGGGCAAGGTCACCCGCCGGGACAACATCGATTTCTCGGGGCTGGCGCGCGTCTCTCATGCGACCGATGCGACTGACTGGCGCGTGGAGATGCCCTTCGTGGTGATCTCACCCGACCGCGAGGAGGAGGTTGCCGATATTGTCAGGGCCTGCATTGACTGCGGCCTGACACTGATCCCACGCGGCGGAGGCACCGGCTACACGGGTTCTGCAGTGCCACTGGATGCGCATTGCGCCGTGATAAACACTGAAAAGCTGGAGATGCTTTCCGAGGTGATTCCTGCCGAGCTGCCCGACGTGGACGGCGAAGTGAACACCGTACACGTGGGGGCTGGCGTGATTACCCGCAGCGTCTCAGACCTTGCTGAACAACACGGCCTCGCCTTTGCGGTCGATCCGACCTCACAGGACTCCTCCAC
>Ga0180429_10000485_pt1 | contig 35606 bp, 30 predicted proteins | sample SS_ome_FD_132428 | JGI IMG/M metagenome (GOLD analysis project Ga0180429, IMG submission 132428) | Hypersaline lake sediment archaeal communities from the Salton Sea, California, USA - SS_1_S_1 metaG | ecosystem: Environmental > Aquatic > Non-marine Saline and Alkaline > Hypersaline > Sediment ...
CTTGGTCGCGATGGGTCCCGGCAGGGCGTTGCCGAAGGCGAAGGCGTCGAGGAAGGCCTCGCGCGTCAGCCAGCGCCGGGCCTCGACCTCGCGCTGGATGAGCGGGATGAAGGAGGGACCGCCCCCGAAACCGAAGAGACCGACCTTGCCGAACGCGATCGCCAGGGCGGCGAGGCGACCGGCGAGGGGTCCGGCATCCTGCGGATCGGGGGCGGCGGCAGCGGGGGTGGCTGCGGGCATCGGTGCGATCCTACCGATCCGGCTGCATCTGGGCGGCCTCCTCGGCGAGGACGAGCCCGCCGATGCGGGTCAGGCTGGCGTCGATCTGCCGCAGCAGGGCCAGGATCTCGAGATGCTGCATGTGCGACATGCGCGTCGCGGGCAGGCGCGCCTCCAGGCGCGCCAGGTGCGCGAGACGCAGCTCCGCGATGAGCCGTTCGTACTCGGGACGCCCGTCCACCACCTGTCGCGCCAGTCCCTTGTGGCCGACCGCCATGGCGGTGAAGGCGTTGCGCATGCGCGCGAGGAGCGCGTCGCAAGCGTCGGCGAGCTCGCGCCGGCCCGCGCGGCTGAACGTGACGCCCGCGTCGCGCAGCCGATCCTCGCGCCGTTCGACGCGGCGGAGGAGGCGGCCCACGGTCTCGAGTTCGGTCACCCAGGTGAACAGCCACTCCGACGTGGGGTCCGCGCCGTGTCGCTCGCGCAGGTCCGCGAGGTAGCGGATCACGGCCCGCGCGAGGCGGTCGGTGCGCGTCTCGCGGGCCCGGATGGCGGCGCCGTCCCACTGCCCGCGGCGGACCTCACGGGCCGTCAGCTCGGTCATGACCAGGACCTCGTCGCTGATCCTGACGACCTCACGTCGGGCCAGGCCGAGGGCCCAGCGCGGCTCGGTCAGGACGTCGGGATCGAGGTATCGCGGCCCCGCCTCCTCGCGGGGCGCGGGCATGATGCGTTCCGCGACGCGGGCCGTCAGGCCGGCGAGGAGCGTGCCGGGGACGGCGACGAAGATGTTGAACACGGTGTGACCGTTGGCGACCTGGCGCACGCCGTCGCCCCCCAGCGCCTGCAGCAGGACCGCGAACGGCTGCGCGACGAACGCCACGAAGAACGCCGCGACCAGCTTGACGATGGTGTGCATCACGGCCACGCGGATGGCGCCCATGCCGAGCTCGCGGGCGGCGACGATCGAGATGACCGTCGCTCCCGCGTTGCCGCCGGCGACGAACGCGATCGCCGCCGGCAGGCTGCTACCGCCCGCGGCGACGAGGCCCAGAGCGAGGGCGGTGGTGGCGTTGCTGCTGGTCAGGAAGGTGCCGATGACGAAACCCACGGTGGTCATGGCCAGGGGCGAGGCGCCCAGCGTCGTCAGGACGAGGACGAAGGCCTCGCTGTCGAGCATGGCGGCCATCGAGTCCGCGATCAGCGACAGGCCGAGGAACAAGAGGCCCGCGCCCAGAAGCAGTTCACCGCCGGTGCGGGCGCGAGGCCAGCGCGCGAGGAAGAAGCCGACGCCGATCATCGGCAGCGCGTAGGCGGAAATGCGGAACGCGGCGAGCTGGATCGCCAGCGTCGCGCCGATCTGCGCCCCGTAGGAGTACGCGATGCCCTCGCGCACGGCCATGACCCCGCCGGCGACGAAGCCGAGGGCGCTGATGGCCGTGGCCGTCCCGCTCTGGCTGAACGCACCCATGCCGGTGCCCGTCGCCAGCGCCCGCCACGGCGAGCGCGTCGCGCTCTCGAGCGCACGCCGCGTGCCCGCCACCGCGAGCTCGTCGAGGCTCGTGACGATCCGCCGCAGGCCCAGCAGGAAGACCGCCAACCCGCCGATCGTCAAGAGCAGCATGGCCGCCCTTTCAGGGTCATGACCCATGGTCGCACCCGGGGCGCCTCGATGTGTCCCAGTCATCCCGTGGGGTGCGGGACCCCAGTCGCGCGCGGCGTCCTGTACCATGCTGAGGTCATGCGCACAGACCGTGCCCCCACTTCCTGCCGCAGCCGGCGTATGGGTCCCGTCTCTTGATCGCCGAGCGCTTGCTCACGCGGCGCCTGCGGGGTCTGCGTTCGCAGCAACTGGTCCTCGAACCTCATCGCCCCGGTGACTTGCCGCGCCCCCGCCGTGACGGTGGCTACATGCTGTACGCGCACGTGCCGTTCTGCGAGGTGCTCTGCCCGTACTGCTCGTTCAACCGTTTCCCGCACCGTGAGGACAAGGCCACGGCGTACTTCGCGTCGCTGCGCGAGGAGATGCGCATGGTCGCCGACCTCGGCTACCGCTTCTCCTCGATGTACATCGGCGGCGGTACGCCGACGGTGATGGTCGACGAGCTCGTCAAGACGATCCGCCTGGCGCGCGAGCTGTTCGACATCGAGGAGGTCTCGACCGAGACCAACCCCAACCACCTGACCGATGCCGTGCTCGGCCCGCTCGAGGGCGAGGTGCAGCGCCTGTCGGTCGGTGTCCAGAGCCTCGACGACGACCTCCTGCGGCAGATGCGCCGCTACGACAAGTACGGCTCGGCGGCGCAGATCCTGCGCGGGCTGGAGGCGGCACGAGGGCGGCTGCCGACGTTCAACGTCGACATGATCTTCAACCTTCCGTCGCTCACGGAAAAGGTCCTGCAGCGCGACCTCGAGACGCTGATCGCGAGCGGCGCCGATCAGGTGACCTACTACCCGCTCATGGTCTCGCCGGCGGTCGAACGCCCACTGGAGAAGGCGCTCGGGCGTGTCGATTACGCCCGCGAGGAACGCCAGTACCGGTTGATCTCTCGGACACTCGCCCCCAGGTACCGCCCGACGTCTGCCTGGGCCTTCTCGCGTAGCGACGCGACCATGATCGACGAGTACATCGTCGACCACGACGAGTACGTGGGCATCGGGAGCGGCTCGTTCAGCTACCTCGGCGGGGAGATCTACGCCAACACGTTCTCCTTGCGCCACTACGCGGACGCGATCGACCGCGGGCACCCGAGCGTCGACGCCCGGATGCGTCTGCACCGGCGCGACCAGCTGCGCTACCGGCTGATGATGGACCTCTTCGGCTTGCGGCTCGACAAGCGCGCCTTCGAGGAGAAGAACGGCATGAGCGTCGAGCGCGCGCTGCCGGTCGAAGTCCTCTTCCTCAAGGCGGCAGGCGCCTTCGCCCGTGACGACGCCGAGGCGATCGAGCTCACCGAGACCGGGCGTTACCTGTTGGTCGTGATGATGCGCGAGTTCTTCATCGGCGTCAACGGCATCCGCGATCTCGCGCGCGCCAGCCTCCCGGAGGCGGAGCGGGCGCTGTTCGCGGACGAGCCGGCCTGCGGGCGGCCCATGCGCATGCCACAGCCGGTGTTGGCCGGCGACTGAGCACGCCCCATGAAGCCCTGAGCTGAGTCCGGCGTGCCCGGGCGCCTCGATCGTCACCTGGCTCGAGGCTCCGGACCGCGTGCCTGACGGAAGGCCGATGGACGTTTGTTCCTGGCGGCGCCCCCGGTGCGGTGGTCGAATGGCGCGAAGTCGCACCGTTCGGTGGCCCATCACCGACGGGCGTTCCCTTGCCGGGGGGCGCGAATCGGAGTTCACTCCGACGTGCAAGAGGGGGCAGAGAGGTTTCCCATGCCCGAGGATCTCCAGGCCCTGATCGACCGCCTGCAGCGCGACGCCGTCGAGGAAGGTCAGCGCCGCGCGCAAGCCATCGTCGCGGAGGCCGAGGCCAAGGCCGATGCCCTCGTGCGCGAAGCCGAGAGCCAGGGGGCGCGTCTCCTGGAGCGCGCCGAACGTGACGCGGAGGCGTACACCGAACGCAGCGCCCACGCGCTGGAGCAAGCGGGCCGCGACCTGCTGATCGCGGTGAGCCACGCCGTGGAGCGGCTGCTCTCCGGGCTCGTGCACGAGTCGCTCAAGGAGGACCTCGAGCCCGACTTGCTCGCGGAGATGCTCGCCAAGATGAGTGAGGCGTACGTCGCCCGCGGCGGGCGCGAGCGGCGGATGGACGTCCTGTTGAACGAGGACGACCTCGAGGCGCTCGTGAGCCTCTACGCGCATCGCTACCGCGATCGCTTGATCGACGGCGTCGAGCTGAAGCTCGACAACGACATCGTCAAGGGCTTCCGCGTGGTCATGGTCGAGGACCACGTCGAGCACGACTTCACGATCGACTCGATCGCCGAGGCCCTGACCCACCACCTGCGACCCCATCTGGCGCGCATCCTGCCGCGGGTGGCGCCGAAGGCCCTGGAACTCCTGGACACCACGCCGGTGGAGCCCGGCTGATGGTCGCCTACCTCTTGGCGAGCCTACCGACACCCCGTCTCGGCGACGTGCCCGACGTCCACATCGAGACCATCCTGGAGCGCTGCGCCGGTTTCGTGGGCGAGGACCGGGCCCGTGACCTCGCGTGGGTCCTGGGGATCCGCCCTGCGCATGGGCGCAGCGACGCGGCCGACGACGCCCACCGCGACGGCCCGCCGTCGGGGGAGCCTCGACCGCCGCTGAGCGATCCGGCGACGCTGGCCTGGGCCCAGTTCTCGGACCTGGTCGACGACGCCGTCGTGCTCGAGCGCTGCGCGCGGGCCAAGATCGATCCGCAGCCCTACCTCCGCCGGCCCGCCGGCTTCCGCGTCGACGTCAGCGAGGGCGTCGCGGCCGCCTTCGATCTGCCTCACCCCGGTGCCCGCGAGCGCCGTCTCGACGAGGTGCGCTGGCGGTTGGCCGACGAGCTGCGGGTCGGCGATCCGGATGGCTTCGGGGCGCTCGTCGCCCGCGCGGTCCAGCTGCGCCTCGCCTGGCGGCGGGCCGACTGGAACGAGGACGGTGGCTGGCGCGTCCTGGAGACCGCGCAGCGCCGCATCGAGGAGCGCCATGGCTAACGTCGGACGCATCGTCGCGGTGAGCGGTCCCCTGGTGACCGCCGCCTTCGACCGGCCCGTGGTCCAGAACGAGGTCGGCTACGCCGAGGTCGACGGCCTGCGGCTGAAGGCCGAGCTCATCCGCGTCCGTGGCGACACCGCGGACCTGCAAGTCTTCGAGGACACCACCGGGCTGTTCGTCGGTGGCCGCCTCGAGTTCACCGGCGAGATGCTCTCCGCCGAACTCGGCCCCGGGCTGCTCGGACTCGTGGTCGACGGCCTCCAGAACCCGCTGGTGGAACTCGCGGAGGCGAGTGGCTACTTCCTCGCGCGCGGCCAGTACCTGGCGCCGATCGACCGCGAGCGCCGTTGGGCCTTCACGCCGAGCGTCGGGACCGGCGCGTCGGTGCGAGCCGGCGACGCGCTGGGCAGCGTTCCCGAGGGCGTGATCGACCACCGCATCATGGTGCCGTTCGGCTGGCACGGCTGGTGGACCGTGCGCGAGGTCGCCGAGGCCGGCGATCTGGGGGTCGACGACGTCGTCGCGACCCTCGAGGACGAGGCCGGCCGCACGCGGTCGGTGACGATGGTGCAGCGCTGGCCGGTCAAGGTGCCGATTCAGGCGTACCGCGAGCGCCTCCGGCCCGACCGACCGCTCGTCACCAAGATCCGCATCGTCGACACCCTGTTCCCGGTCGCGCGCGGGGGCACCTATTGCATCCCGGGTCCCTTCGGGGCTGGGAAGACCGTGCTCCAGCAACTGACCAGCCGCCACGCCGAGGTCGACGTCGTGATCGTCGCGGCCTGCGGCGAGCGGGCCGGTGAGGTCGTCGAGACCCTGCGCGAGTTCCCCGAGATCGTCGACCCACGCACCGGGCGGAGCCTGATGGAGCGCACGGTCATCGTGTGCAACACCAGCTCGATGCCGGTCGCGGCGCGCGAAGCCAGCGTGTACACGGCGGTCACCGTGGCCGAGTACTACCGCCAAATGGGCCTCCACGTGCTGCTTCTGGCGGACTCCACCAGCCGCTGGGCGCAGGCGCTCCGCGAGGTGTCCGGGCGGCTCGAGGAGATTCCTGGCGAGGAGGCCTTCCCGGCCTACCTGGAGTCGGTCGTCGCCGCCTTCTACGAACGCGGTGGCCTCGTATCGCTGCGCGACGGCTCGACCGGTTCGGTCACGATCGGCGGCACCGTCAGCCCGGCCGGCGGCAACTTCGAGGAGCCGGTCACACAGGCGACGCTCAAGGTCGTAGGTGCGTTCCACGGCCTGTCCCGGGCGCGGTCGGACGCTCGGCGTTACCCCGCGATCGATCCGCTCGAGAGCTGGAGCCACTACGCGGGGGTCGTCGACGCCGACGACATCGCCCTGGCCCGCACGGTGCTGCAGGAGGGCAACGAGGTCGCTCAGATGATGAAGGTCGTCGGCGAGGAGGGCACCGGCCTCGACGACTTCGTCAGCTTCCTCAAGGCCGAGTACCTCGACGGCGCCTACCTGCAGCAGGACGCCTTCGACGACGTCGATGGCGCCAGCAGCGCCGATCGGCAGGCACTCGTCTTCGGCGAGATCGCCCGCGTGCTGCGGGCCACGCTCCGCCTCGACGGCAAGGACGCCGCACGGCGCTGGTTCCAGACGCTCACGCAAGCGACGAAGGACTGGAACCGGGCGGCATGGGGCGAGGCGGCCTTCGACGAGGGTCGCGCCCGCGTGCGCGAACTGCTCGAGGAGGTGCGCGGCGATGCATAAGGCGTACACGCGGCTCGAACGCATCGCCGGTAGCGTGGTGGCCGTCGAAGCGCGCGACGCCACCAACCGCGAGTTGGCCCAGGTCAGCTGGCCGGGGGGGACATCGCTGGCCCAGGTCATCCGACTCGAAGGGGAGCGCGCCTTCCTCCAGGTCTTCGCCGGCGGCCGCGGCCTGCCGACCGACGCCCGGGTCCGCTTCCTCGGTCGACCCATGCGGGTGCCGGCGTCCGACGCTCTGCTCGGCCGCGTCTTCGACGGCGCCGGCCGGCCGCGCGACCGCGGCCCCGACATCGAGGAGGAGGGCGTCGACATCGCCGGTCCGTCGGTCAACCCCGCGAAGCGCATCATTCCGCGGACGATGGTGCGGACGGGCATCCCGATGATCGACGTGTTCAACACGCTGGTCGAGAGCCAGAAGCTGCCGATCTTCTCGGTCCCGGGCGAGCCCTACCACGAGCTCCTCGCCCGCATCGCCCTCCAGGCCGAGGTCGACCGCATCGTCCTGGGCGGGATGGGCCTCAAGCACGACGACTACCTCTACTTCCGGGACACGCTCGAGGAGGCCGGCGCGCTGGCGCGCACGGTCGCCTTCATCCACACGGCGGCCGACCCCACGGTCGAGTGCCTGCTGGTGCCGGACATGGTCCTGGCGGTCGCGGAGCGCTTCGCGCTGCGGGGCGAACGGGTGCTCGTGCTGCTCTCCGACATGACCAACTTCGCCGACGCGCTCAAGGAGGTGGCCATCACGATGGAGCAGATCCCGTCGAACCGCGGCTACCCGGGCGACCTCTACAGCCAGTTGGCGGCGCGCTACGAGAAGGCGGTCGACTTCGACGACGCCGGCTCCATCACGATCCTGGCCGTGACGACGATGCCCGGTGACGACGTCACGCACCCGGTTCCCGACAACACCGGCTACATCACCGAGGGGCAGTTCTACCTACGGGGCGGGCGCATCGAGCCCTTCGGCAGCCTCAGCCGCCTCAAGCAGCTGGTCAACGGGACCACCCGCGACGACCACCGCGCGCTGATGAACACGATGATCCAGCTCTACGCCGCCTACCGCGAGACGCTCGAGAAGCGCGCGATGGGCTTCCGCATGAGCGAGTGGGACGAGCAGTTGCTCCGCTACGGGGTCGGTTTCGAGGAGCGGTTGATGGACCTCGAGGTCGATCTCCCGCTCGAGTCCGCGCTGGACGTCGGTTGGGCGCTGCTGGCCGAGTGCTTCGAGCCCGAACAGACCGGTCTGGCCACGGCGCTGATCGAGCGTCACTGGCCCGCGCGATGAGCCGCGTACGCGCCAGCAAGCATGAGCTCAAGCGGCAGCGCGACGCGCTGGCCCGCTTCCAGCGCTACCTGCCGACGCTGCGACTGAAGCAGCAGCAGCTGCAGCTCGAGTTGCGTCGCGCCGAGGTCGCCATCCACGAGGTCGGCGAGGAGGAGACGGAACTGCTGCGTGGCTTGGGCGCCTGGATCGACCTCTGGACGGAGCCGCAGCCGCTCCACACCTTCGTCACACTGGCCGAAGTGCACGAAGGCGAAACCAGCGTCGCGGGGGTGACCCTGCCGACCGTCGAAGGCTTCCGCTGGCAGCGGCGCATGCCGCCACCCGACCGAACGCCGCCGTGGGTCGACGAGGCGGTGGACATGCTCGAGCGCCTCACGGAGCTGCGCTGGCGCCGGCAGGTCCTGGCCGAACAGCGGAGCCGTCTCGCCGACGAGTTGCGCCTGACGAGTCAGCGCGTCAACTTGTTCGAGAAGGTGAAGATCCCCGAGGCGGAAGAGGCGCTGCGCGTCATCCGCATCGCCCTGGGCGACCAGCAGGCGGCCGAGGTCGTGCGCGCCAAGATCGCGAAGGCGAAGAGCCTCGAGCGGGAGCGGACGGCGTGATCGTCCCCATGCGCCAGGTGGCGATCGTCACCGCCAGGTCCGACCAGGCATCGGCGCTCGCCGCACTGCAGGAGGCGGGGGTCGTGCACGTGGCCGCGGAGGCGTCCGGCGGCAGCGACGCCCTCGCCGTCGCGCGGGCCCGCCTCGAGCGGGCGCAGCACGCCGTGGACGTCCTGGCGCACCTGGAGGTCGACGACGGGACGGCGGCAGCGGGTGACGCCGGCGACCGCGCCCAGGACCCGCAGCGCGTCGCAGGCAGGCATCGCCCCGAGGAGCTCGTCAGCGAGGTCGAGCGGTTGGCCGAGCGCCTCGCCGACCTCGAGCACACCCGGGCCGAGCTCGAGGCGGAGCGGCATCGCCTGGCGCCGTTCGGAGCCTTCGATCCGGCGTCGCTGCGCCGCCTCCGGGCCGAGGGGCTGGCGGTCCGGCTCGCGCGCGCGCCGCTGCGCCGGTGGCCGGGGCCGGTGGACGACGCGGTGTGGGTCGATCTCGGTCACGATCGGCGGCGCCAGTCGCTGGCGCTCGTCGGGCCGGCCGAGGTCGTCGCCGCGGCGGAGGTCCCGGACGAAGTCATCGCTCCGGACGAGCCCCCCGAGCGGTTGGCCCACGAGATCGCCGACGTCGAGATCGAGGCGAGCCAGGCGCGCGAGCGACTCGCGCGGCTCACCCGGTCGCGGCCGGTCCTCGAGGCGTGGCGTCTGCGGACCGAGGACGAGGTGCGCTTCGAGGAGGCCCGTGCGTCCATGGAGACCGTCGGCACCGTCGCCGTCCTGCGTGGGTTCGTCCCGGCGGACGAGGTCGACCGGGTCGCGAAGCTCGCGGCCGAGCGTAGCTGGGGACTGTGGGTCTCCGAGGTGGAGGACCCGGCCGCCGCCCCGACCTTGATCCGCAACCCACGCTGGGTGCGCCCCATCGAGCCGCTCTTCTCGTTCCTCGGCGTCGTGCCCGGCTACGGGCAGGTCGACATCAGCGCCTCCTTCCTCGTCTTCTTCGGGCTCTTCTTCGCGATCATCGTGGGCGACGCCGGCTACGGCCTCCTGTTCCTCGTCCTCAGCGAGGTCGCGCGCCGGCGGTGGCCGACCGCGCCCGACCGGGTGATCACGCTGCTGCGCGCGCTGTCGATCGCGACGATCGCGTGGGGCCTGGCCTCGGGCAACTTCTTCGGTGTCGCCGCACTCCCCTCGGCCCTCGAGGCGCTGCGGCTCGACTGGCTGACGGAGGAGCGGAACGTGATGACGCTGGCCTTCACGATCGGCGTCGTGCACCTCACGCTGGCGCACGCCTGGAACGTCGTGCGCTTCCTCAACTCGACCCGCGCGCTCGTCGAGCTGGGCTGGATCGCCACCACCTGGACGATGTATTTCCTGGCGCGACAGCTGGTGCTCGGCGATCCCTTCCCGCCGCTGGCTTGGGTGTCACTCGGCGTGGGTGTCGTGCTCATCGCCGCCTTCATCACGCCGTGGGACAAGCTGCGCAGCGAGTGGTTCACCCACGCCATGCTGCCGCTGAACCTGGTGAGCAACTTCGTCGACGTCGTGTCCTACGTCAGGCTGTTCGCGGTCGGAGCGGCGACCTACGCCGTCGCGGAGTCGTTCAATGCGCTGGCGGCATCGATCGAACTGGGAGGCGTGCTCGGCGCCCTCGTGAGCGCCTTGGTGCTGCTCTTCGGGCACACGCTGAACGTCTTGCTGGCCGCGATGGGCGTCCTGGTGCACGGGGTGCGCCTCAACACGCTCGAGTTCGCCAGCCATTTGAGCCTGTCCTGGACCGGGCATCCGTACCGGCCGTTCGCTCGTTCGGCCCCCCTGGACACGGAAGGAGAACCCGCATGGACCCCGAGATGATGCTCTCGCTAGGGCAGGCAGGTGCGGCCGCGGTGCTCGGCATCGCCGCCGTGGGCTCGGCCCTCGGCACCGCCGCCGCAGGCCTCGCCGCCGTCGGCGTGTGGAAGCGCTGTTACGCGCAGGAGAAGCCGGTCCCGTTCATCCTCGTTACCTTCATCGGCGCGCCGCTGTCGCAGACGATTTACGGCATGATCCTGATGAACACGATCGTGCGCGTCGCCAGCGAGCGTATGGCGGCCGGCGACCTCGTCGGCTTCCCGGCGATGATGGCGGCCGGCCTCTTCGGCGGCCTTGGCATGGCGGCCTCGGCGTACGGTCAGGGGCGCGTCGGGGCGGCGGCGGCCGATGCGCTGGGCGACACGGGCAAGGGATTGGGCAACTACCTCATGGCGATCGGCATCGTCGAGACCGTCGCGCTGTTCGTGCTGGTGTTCATCCAGGCGACCCTCTAGGGGCCGCAGTCCGCCGACTCGGCCTAGCGGCCCGAGCCTGCCGACTCGGCCTAGCGGCCTGAGCCTGCCGACTCGGCCTAGCGGCCGAGTCGGTTGCGCATCGTGACGCCGAGGGCGACGTCCACGACCGCGACGAGCATGACCAGTCCGGCCATGAGGGTGTTGCCGAGGACGAGGAGGATGAGCAGCGAGGCGACGCCCAGGAACGCCCCCGTGACGATGATCAGGCTCGAGGTTCGGGGCATGGGGCCCAACCTAGCACCGCGACGCCGACCGCGCTAGCGCGCCACCGCGGTCGGCTCGTCGGCGGCGACCCCACCGCGGCCCCGTGCGGGGGCGTCCGTGCAGCGCTTCAGGTGCGACCGCGCCCACTCGGCGATGGCGTCGATGACGCCCTGGAGCGCCACCCCACCGTCGGTCAGCGCGTAGCGCGTTCGGGGCGGCATCGTCGACTCCACGGTCTTGCTCACGACGCCCTCGCGCTCGAGCCGCTCGAGGCGCGCAGCGAGGGTGGTGGTGTTGACCCCGCCGACGGCGCGAGAGAGCTCGTTGAACCCGCGGGGCCCGTCCAGCAGCGCCCGAACGATGTGCAGCACCCACTTCTCCTGGAGGAGGTCGATGCTCTCGTGCACGGGGCAGAAGGCGTGGTCCTCGGCCGGCATGCCGCAGGGTACCACACGCGGCGCTACGTATCGTAGACTACACCATAATCTCAAGCACCCCAGGATATGGTGTTGTTCCGGCGCGCGACCGCGCCCACCCCGAGGAGACCACCATGACCACCTGGACCATCGATCCCGTCCACACACAGATCGAGTTCTCCGTCCGACACATGGGCCTGTCCACCGTGCGCGGCCGATTCAGGAGCTTCGGCGGTACCGTGACGGCCGACGAGAGCGGCGCGCCCGCCGCCGTCGCCGTCGACATCGAGTCCGCCTCGATCGACACGAGCGCAGCGGACCGCGACGCCCACCTCCGCAGCCCCGACTTCTTCGACGCGGCCGCCCACCCCACCCTCACCTTCCGCAGCACCGGCGTGCGGGCCATCGGCGGCAACCGCTTCGAGGTCGTCGGCGACCTGACGATGCACGGCGTTACGCGTCCGATCACGCTCGAGGCCGACATCGGCGAGCCGGTCCGGGATCCCTGGGGACGGCAGCGGCGGGCCGCGGTCGTAGCAGGGAAGCTGAACCGCAAGGACTTCGGCCTGACCTGGAACCAGATCCTCGAGGCGGGCGCCCTGCTGGTCGGCGAGGAGGTCCGGCTCACCTTCGACGTGCAGGTGACCTCCAGCGAGGCGGCGGTGGAGACGGTCTCCGCCTGAGGGTCGACCGCCCGTCACGGCGCGCCGCGGATGCTCGAACGGTCCGCGGCGTACCATGGGGTGAGAACCTCGACCCGGCGGCCCCGCGGGCATCGGCGCACCGCCCTCGGCCGCCCACGACGATCGACGGGAGGATTCCGTGGCAGGAACCGAGCGACTCCGCTGGGGTGTGCTGAGCACCGCCCGCATCGGCCGTAAGGCCGTGGCCCCCGCCATCGTGCGATCGTCGAACGGCACGCTGCTCGCGATCGCATCGCGCGACGCCGAGCGGGCCGCCGAGATGGCGGCCGACCTCCGTCAGGACCTCGATCCCACCGCCGGCGCGGACCTCGGGTCGCTCCGCACCTGCGGTTCGTACCAGGCGCTCATCGACGATCCCGAGATCGACGCGGTCTACGTGCCCCTGCCCAATGCCCAGCACGCGGCATGGACGATTCGGGCCGCCGCGGCGGGCAAGCACGTCCTGTGCGAGAAGCCGCTCGCGATGACGGCGGCCGAGTGTCGCGCCATGCACGATGCGGCCGGCGCCCACGGGGTCGTCCTCATGGAGGCGTTCATGTACCGCTTCCATCCGCGCATCGAGCGACTGGTCGCCGCCGTGCGTGACGGAGAACTCGGCCAACTCCGCTTCGTCCAGGCCAGCTTCACCTTCACGGTCGCCGATCCGGCCAACATCCGCCTCAACCTCGAGTTGGGCGGCGGGGCGCTCATGGACGTGGGCTGCTATGCCGTGAACGCCGCCCGCACGCTGATGGGCGTGGAGCCGGGCGAGGCCCAGGCACGGGCCCGTTGGAGCAAGAGCGGGGTCGACGAGCAGCTCATGGGGACGCTCCGTTTCGAGGGAGGCAGGGTCGCCCAGATCGCCTGCTCGCTCGCCGCGGCCCGCAGCGAGGATCTCCTGGTGGTCGGCGAGAAGGGGGTTGCTCGCGTTCGGCACGCGTTCGTCCCCACCGGCCAGACCGTGGCGCTCGAGTTCCAGCGGCCGCCTGCGCCGCCCGAGGTCATCGCCTTCGAGCCGGTCGACTCCTACCAGCGGATGGTCGAGCACTTCGCCGCCGCCGCCCTACAGGGCGTGCCGCCCCGTTACGACGCCCTGGAGGCGACCGCGAACCTAGCGGCGATCGAGGCGCTCTACGCGTCCGCCCGCGACGGCGGCACGGCCGCCGACGTGACGCCCGCCTGATCGGACCGCGCGGCGATCGCGCCGCTGCTGCATCGGGGGCGCCGGGCGCGAAGGCGGCGGGATCCTGCAGCCGCGGGCGTCCTCACGCCGTTTCCAGCAGTCGATCACGCAGGTGGTGGCGGAGCAGCTTGCCCATCGCGTTGCGCGGCAACGCCGCGACGAACGCGACGGTGCGTGGGGCCTTGAAGCTGGCGAGCGCCCGTTGGCAGTGGGCGATCACGCCCTGCGCGTCGATCGCCGGCCCCTCCGGCGCGACGACGATCGCCGCCGCGACGCGTTCCCCGAAGTCCGGGTCGGGCAACCCCACCACGGCCACCTCGCGCACGCCGGGCAGGCGGGCGATGGCCTCCTCGACCTCGCGCGGGTACACGTTGAGGCCGCCGCTGATGATCAGCTCCCTGGCTCGGCCGACGAGGGTGAGGTTGCCGTCCGCATCCCACACGCCGAGGTCGCCGGTGCGGAACCAGCCGTCTGCCGTGAATGCGGCCGCGGTCGCGTCGGCGTCGTTCCAGTAACCGCGCGTCACGGAGGGCCCACGGACTTGGACCTCCCCGGCGTCGGGTGCCGCGCCGTCCCCGTCGTGCGCGGCCCCTGGCGTCGCGGCCGCCAGGCGCAACTCGACGCCGTCGAAGGGGACACCCACGGTCCCGGCCTTCCGGGGCCCGTCGTAGGGGTTGCCGGTCAGCATCACCGTCTCCGTCATGCCGTAGCGTTCCAAGATGCGGTGGCCGAACACGCGCTCGACGCGCTCGAGCGTGTCGGCCGCGAGCGGTGCCGAGCCGGAGACCAGGAGGCGCAGGTTGGGGAGGTGCCGCTCGGCGCCTCCCCAGGCGCGATCGCCCGCCTCGGTGAGCAGCCTGCCGTACATCGTGGGCACGCCGAAGAAGAGCGTCGCCGCCCCGGTCTCGAGCGCGTCCAGCACGGCCGCCGCGTCGAAACGCCGGTGCAGTTCGACGGCCGCGCCGTGCGCGAGCGTGCCATGGAACCCGACGCCCAAGCCGTGGATGTGGAACAGGGGCAGGGTCAGGAGCAGGCGGTCGTCGGCCGTCCAGCGCCACGCGCGGCCGACGGCGCGTGCGTTCGCGAGCAGGTTGCCGTGCGTGAGCTTCGCACCCTTGCTCCTACCGGTGGTGCCGGAGGTGTAGGCGATCAGCGCCAGGGCGTCGTGCCGTGCGGCGATGGCGGGTGGCCGCGAGGAATCGTCGGACGTGGCCAGGGCGGACCAGATCCGGCGATCCTCGGCGGGCGCGCCGGTGAGCGATACGACGGCGTCGAGCGACGGCGCGGTCGCTCTCACCGCCGCGACCACGTCGGCGCCCTCGTCATCCGTCACCAACAGCCGTACCCCGGCGTCGCGCAGCATGTGCCCCAGCTCGGCCTCCCGGTAGCGGGTGTTGGCCGGTACGACGGCGGCGCCGCACCACAGCGAGGCGAGGTAGGCGACGAGGTAGCTCGGGGTGTTGCCGAGGTAGAGCGCCACGCGGTCTCCCGGACGCAGGCCCCAGGCGTGGAGGGCGGCCGCGGTCGCGCCGACGTGCGCCGCGAACGCGGCGTAGCTGTAGGCGTCGCCCTCGAAGGCCAGGAGGGGGCGCCCGGGGTGCCGTGCGGCGCCGTCGGCCAGGACGTGGGGGAGCGAGTCCGCGGTCACGGGCGGGCGGCGGGCGCGCTCAACCGCGCTCGAGCAGCGCGTCCAGCACGGTCTGGGTTCGGAGCGCGCTGACGCCCGTGCTCGGGGAGCCGGCGCCGCGACCGAGCAGCTCCTCGACGATCGCGCGGATCAGTGGCTCCTGGACGTGCGCCGGATGGGCGATCGCGTGCTCGACGCAGGCGCCGTGCTCGTCACAGACGCGAACGGGAGCGTCCGCGAAGAGCGGTACGGACACCGATCCGGCGGAACCGGCGATGGTAATGCGGTCGGCCCGCGTCGGGCCCGCGAAGCCCCACGCCGCGCTGCCCAGCACGCCGCTCTCGAACCGCAGCGTCGCGACGATCTCGTCGGTGACGTCGGTCCAGGGGAGTCGACGAGCCGTGAACGAGCGCGCCTCGACGATCGGGCCGAGCCAGTGGTCGAGCAGATCGAGGCCGTGGCTGCCGAGGTCCATCAGCAGGCCGTCCCCCCCGATGTCGGACCGCCAGCGCCAGCCAGGCTCGTCCGGATCGCTCGGTGGTGGCTGGTGGAGTTCGCACTGCACCATCGTCGGCTCGCCGATGCTGCCGTCGTGCAGGCGCGCTCGAACGAACTCGAAGCGGGGGAGGGCCCGACGGTAGTAGGCGACGAAGAGCGGGACGCCCGCGGCCTCGCACGCCCGCACCGCCGCCTCGCCCTCGCTGCGGTCGAGGGCCAGCGGCTTCTCGACGTAGACGGGCTTGCCAGCGGCGGCGGCCTGCAGTGCGTAGGCGGCGTGGCTCGAAGGCGGTGTCGCCACGTACACGGCATCGACGTCGTCGGACTCGATGACCTCGGCCGCGTCGGTCGTCCAGCGGGGTACCTGGTGCCGGGCGGCGTAGTCGCGCGCCTTCTCGGAATCGCGGCGCATGACGACGCTGACCGAGCTGCCCGGGATGCGGCTGAACGCCGGGCCCGACTTCACCTCGGTGACGTCGCCGCAGCCGACGAAGCCCCAACGGACGTGACCGCGCTGGCGGATGCGTTCCAGGCTCGTCATGCGCCGAGCGTAGCACCGACGCCGCGCGGCACCCTCCGCCCGAGCGGTACCATCGCGCTCGAACATGAGTGACCCCGCCCCCCAGATGCTCAACGACGCCCAACGGGCGGCCGCCGAACGGCTCGACGGTCCGCTGCTCGTCGTGGCCGGGGCGGGCACGGGCAAGACGCGCGTCATCGAGGAGCGCACTGCGCGACTCCTGGAGCGCGGCGTCGCGCCCGAACGCGTCCTGCTCATGACCTTCACCCGCAAGGCCGCGGCGGAGATGCTCGAGCGCGCAGCGCTCCGTCATCCGCTCGCGCGGCGGGTCGACGGCGGCACCTTCCACCACGTCGCCTTCCGCATCGTCGCCCGCAACTTCCGGGCGCTCGGGCTCCGCGGGCCACCCACGATCATCGACACCGACGACGCCGCCAACGCCGTGGCCGCCGTGGTCCAGCGACTCGGGCTGAAGCGCGATCGCCGCCGACGGCTCCCGCGCAAGGGCGCGCTGCAGGCGGCGTTCAGCCGCGCGACCAACCTACGCGCCCCGCTCTCGGACGTCGTCGCCCGCGACCTGCCCGATTTCGCCGACGAGGTCGAGACGCTGCAGCGCGTGCGCCGCGCGTGGGCCGCCTACAAGCTCGAGCGAGGCTACGTCGACTACGACGACGTCCTCGTCATGGCGGTCAAGCTGCTCGGGTCGCCCGACGTGCGCGAGCGCGTCGCCGCCGCCTGGAGCTTCGTGCTCGTCGACGAGTACCAGGACGTCAACGCCTGGCAGGCGGACATCGCGACCGCGCTCGCCGCCCCGCACGGCAACCTCATGGTCGTCGGCGACCCGAAGCAGAGCATCTACGGCTTCCGGGGCGCGCGGCACGAGAAGATCGTCGGTTTCGCCGACGACGTGCCCGGCGCCGCCGTGGTGCACCTGACCGACAACTACCGCAGCACCCAGGCGATCCTCGACGTCGCCAACGCCGTCATGACGCAGATGGAGAGCCGCATCGATCGAGCCCTGCGGGCCGCCGCCCGGCCCGCAGGCGAGCGCCCGCGCCTGAGGGTGGTCGAGGACGAGCGCGCGGTCGCCGACCTGGTGGCGGACACCCTCCAGGAGCGGCTCGGCGACCCGGGCGCCCTCGGCGGGCACGCCGTCCTCGTACGCAACGCCTACCTCAGCGTGCCGCTGCAGGGCGAGCTGCTGCGCCGCAAGATCCCCTTCGCCGTCTTCGGCGGCCTGCGCTTCACCGAGGCCGCCCATGTCAAGGATCTGCTGGCCGGGCTGCGCGTCCTCCACAACGGCTTCGACGAACTCGCCTGGCTGCGGCTCCTGCAGCTGCTCGACGGCGTGGGGGAGGCGACGGCCGCCCGCCTCTTCACCGATTTCTCCGACCCCGACGCGCTGGCGGCGACCGGCGACGGCGGCCCGCTCGCGCGCGCCCGCCGGCGCGCCGACCAAGCCGCGAGTGGCAAGGCACGGGCGGCGCTGCAGGAGCTCCTCGGCGCGTTCGACCGCGCGGAGCGGGCCGCGTCCGTGGCCGAGAGCTACGATCACCTCCTCGCCTGGTACCTGCCGGTGCTGGCCCGCCGCCACCCCAACGAGCCCTACCGGCAGCAGGACCTGGCCTTCTTCCGCGTCGTGGTCGAGCGCTACACCGACCTCGGCACGCTGCTCGCCGACCTCGCCCTCGATCCGGAGACCACCCGCCAGGCGGTCAACGCCGGCGCCCCCGCCGCCGCGGAGGGCCTGAGGCCCGTCACGATCTCGACGATGCACTCCGCGAAGGGCCTGGAGTGGGACCACGTCGTGCTCGTGGGGGTCGACGACCGCACGCTGCCCAGCCCGTGGGCCGTGCGCCGCGCGGCCCGCGACGGCGACGACGGCGAGCTCGAGGAAGAGAAGCGTCTGCTGTACGTCGCCGTGACGCGGGCGCGCGAGCGTCTCGACGTCGTCCACGCGCTCTTCGGTCGCCAGGGGCTCCAGCGCCTGTCGCGCTTCCTCGAGGACTCCGGGGTGCAGGCGACGCTGGACGTCACGTCGTCACCGCGGGCCAGCTTCGCCGACGAGGGAGTCCCGACCCTCGACCGCGCCGGCCTGCTGGCGGCGCTCGCGGGCGACGAGGACGACTGACCGGCGTGCGGAGGCGCCTGCGGGACGGTCGTCCCGGCCGCCTTACGCGGGCTTGACGCGCGCTTCACCGGCGGTCGACCGGCGCCGCCTATCCTGGCGCATGTCCAGGTTCCTCTCGCTCGCCCGCATCGTCCACCTCGCCATCCTCGCCCTCGTGCTCGGCGCCGTCGCCCACGCCCAGGTGCCCGCCGCGACGCCGGCAGCGCTCCAGGGGGTCGACGCGTACGCCGCCATGGACCTGGCCAACGCCTGGAAGGGCCAACCCGTCACCAGCTACGTGACGCCGCGCGCGGTCCACTTCGCCTTCCCGGACGGCCAGGAGGTCGAGGTCGCCCTGCCCGACGACGTGATGCTCGTGTCGGTGGCCCCCTTCCTGGTGAACACCCACCCCTGCCTCACCCACACCATGTCCGGCTGCCAGGGCGAACTCGTCGCCGCGCCGTTCCACGTGCGGGCCGTGCTGGCCGACGGCACCGTGATCATCGACGAGGTCCGACCGACGATGGCGAACGGCTTCGTCGACCTGTGGCTGCCCCGCGGCCACGCGGTCGAGCTGAGCTTCGAGCTCGACGGCTACCGCACCGTCGGCGTCGTGACCACGCACGACGACAGCCCCACCTGCATCACGACGCTGCAGCTGTCCCGCTCGGGCGGTTGACGAGGGGCGGCCCGCGCCGCCGCGGCGCTCGGGCTAGGCCCGGAAGCCCGCGAGCAGCCGAAGCAGCGCGAACGCATCGGCGAACGTGCTCGCGTGCCCGAACGACACCCGCACCGCGCCGCTCCCCTTGTCGCTGAGGCAGCCGCGGAACGTGTCGATCGTCATGCGGTCGTGGGCGCTGAAGCAGCTGGCGAGTTCGTCGCCCGAGATGCCCAGGGCCGCCTCGCCGGCCCCGGGGTTGCAGAAACAGCCGGTTCGCAACGAGATCCGTTCCCCGTTCGCCCGCCGCTCCACCTCGCGGTGGTCGATGAGGGCGCCGTCCGCGCCATGCAGGTTGAGCGCGATGGCGCCGCCGCGCTCGTCCGTGTCGAGTGGCCCGTACACCTGCACGAGCGGCCGGCCGTTGCCGTGCCGCAGCGCCACCAGCTGGCCGAGCGTCCAGCCCGTCAACGCCATGACGCGGGCGTCGATCGCCGCCTGGCGGCCACCCGCCAGGCGCCTCAGCCCCGCCTCCACGGCGGGCAGCGCGAGGTAGTTGAGGGTGCCGTCCTCGAAGGCCTCGGCGCCCTCGTGCAGGTCGTGGCGCGGCTCGCCCACCGAGGCGTAGGCGATGGTGCCGCCGGCGAACCACGGCCGTCGCAACCAGCCGAGGGCATCGCGGCGCGCCAGCAGGGCACCGACGCCGGTGGGGTAGCCGAACATCTTGTAGAACGACAGCGTGACGAAGTCGGGGCGCACCGTGCGGAGGTCGAGGGCGTGCGTCGGCGCGAACGCCGCGGCGTCGAGCAGCACGTCCCAGCCCCGCTCCCTGGCGCGCTCGACCCAGGCGAGCGGATGGAGAACGCCCGAGAAGTTCGACTGCGCCGGATACGCGAACAGGCGCCGAGCGCCGCCGTGGGGGGCGTCGAGCGCACGCCCCAGAGCGACGTCGTCGATGCGCATGTCAGGCGGACGCACCGGCGCGTACGCCACCTCGGCGCCGCGCGCGCGGGCGAACTCGCGGATGCCGTTCACGGAGTTGTGGTTGTCGTAGGTCAGCAGGAACGCGCCACCGGGCGTGAAGGGGTACGACTCGGCCACCAGCTTGAGCGCGCCGCTGGCGTTCGGGGAGAAGACCGCGACGTACTCGTCGTGATCGGCGCCGAAGTGGGCGAGCACCGCGAGGCGCGCCGACTCGGCGCGCTCGGTCATCGCGGCGGAGGTGGGGTTGGTCGAGTGCGGGTTGCCGAACACCCGGCCCGTGAGCAGCTCGGCGTGCTCGCGCACGTGCGATTCGGCGTAGATGCCGCCGCCCGTGTAGTCGAGGTAGACGTCGCCGTTGCGGTCGAGGCGGGCGAAGTCGTGCGCGCGTTCGGCATCGAGCTCGGCGGATGCGTAGCTCGGGTGGTCGCGTACGAAGGCGGCGAACGCCTCGGCGTAGCTGGGGTCCTCCCTCACGGGGATGGCGTTCGGCATCGGGTCCTCCCGTACGTCGCGGCATCGTACCGCCCAGGCCCGGTCGGGTGCAGCGGCGCTGCTCGTGGTCGGCGGGCGCGGCGCGCTGGACGCGGGATGCCGGCGGGCCACGCCTAGCCCATGGGCTCGACCCCACGGGGCAGCCGCGACGACGCGGCGGCCGCCGCGCCCGCCGCGAGCACCAGCAACGCGAACAGCACACGGAAGGCACCCTCGCCCGCGGCGCTGCCCAGGATTGCCGCCATCCCTGCCGCGCCCAGGATGCTGCCCACGTAGCGCATGGTGGAGAAGAGACCGGCGGCCTGGCCGGCTTCGTCGACGCCCGCGGCCTCCATCGCGGCCGCTTGCACCGGTGCGCCCGCAAGGCCGATCCCCGTTCCGACGACCATCAACGGCACGAGGTACGCGGGCCACGCCCAGGAGGTCGACACGAGCACGAGCGGCGCCGCCCCGAGCATGGCGATCAGCGTCCCCGCCAGTGCGGGCGCGCGGCGGCCCGTGCGATCGGCGAGCCAGCCACCCACCGGTCCGAAGACCAACATGAGCAACGACATCCCCGAAAGGAGCAGCCCCACGTCGCGCGCGCCCCAACCGACGAGCTGAGCCAGGAACACGGGGACGGCGAGCAAGATCGTGTACATCGTCAGGTTCGAGAACAGGATCGATCCACCGGCCGCCAGGAACCCGGGTCGCCCCAGGAGTCGTAGGTCGACGACGGGCGCCGCCACGCGCGCCACGTGGCGGCGCAGCCCCCAAGCCGCGGCCGCGGCGACGAGCGCCAAGGCCACGACCGCCGGCCACGGCACGCCGGGCACGCGCCAGAGGGTGGCCGCGAGCGCGAAACCCACGAGCGCCGTCAGCAGCAGGCCGCTGCCGACGAGGTCGAAGCGGCCGGCCCGGGTTGCCTGGCGGCCGTCGCCGACGCGCGCGGCCAGCACCATCGCCGGGACGAGCACCAGCAGGTTCAGGGCGAAGATCCACCGCCACCCGTACGCGCCGGTGACCAGGCCGCCGAGCGGAGGGCCGATGGCGGCCGCCACCCCGATCCCGGCGCCGATGAGCCCGAACGCACGGCCGCGGATGGCCGTCGGGACGAGCGTTCGGACCAACGCCGTCGCGTTGGGGATCGCGCTCGCGCCCGTCACCGCCTGGGCGGTGCGGGCGGCGACCAGGACCTCGACGGACGGGGCGACGGCGGCGACGAGGCTCGCGACCCCGAAGCCGGCGAGGCCCAGCAGCAGGAGCCGGCGACGCCCGAAGCGGTCGCCGAGCGAGCCGCCGAGCGGCTGGATCGCGGCCATCGCCACCAGGTACGACACGACGATCCAGCTCCCCCAGGTTAGGGACGCGCCGAGATCGGCCAGCACCTCGGGGAGGGCGACCACGATCATCGTCGAGTTGAGCGGCGCGAGCACGCCGGCGAAGATCGCTGCGGCGATCACCGCCCCGGACGTCACCGGCGTCGTCTCGGGCATCAAGCGTCGTTCACGATGCGGACGTGGCCGCGGTTGCCGTCGACCTCGAGCAGCATGCCGTCGCGGATGCGGCGGGTGCCGACGCGCGTGCCGACCACGGCCGGCAGGCCGTACTCGCGGGCGATGACGGCGGTGTGGCTCAGGACGCCGCCGGCGTCGGTCACCAGGCCCGCGGCGATGCCGAACAGGGGCGTCCAAGGTTGCGAGGTGGTGGTCGCGACGAGGATCTCGCCCGGGTTCAGCTGCCCGGCGTCGCGCAGGTCGCGGAGCACCCTGGCGCGCCCACGCGCGAGGCCGCGTGCGCCGGGGGTCCCGGTGACGACGTCGGGTTCGCGGGTCTCGGGCGGCGGTCTGCCGGCGTAGGTGTCGCCGGTGGTGGCCGCCGAACTCGGCGGCGTGCCCAGCTTCTCGGGCGGATCGACGTCCGCGAACTCGCGTAGCTGCCGCTGCCGTTCGGCGATCAGCGCACGACGATCGGACGGGGGAGAGGCCGCCCAAGTCGCGCGCAGCTCGTCCCAGGTGAGGTGGACCACGTCCTCGGGGGCGACGATGGCGGCGGCATCCGCGAGTCGCCGGCCGACCTCGAGCGCGACGCGTCGGACGGCGGCGGTGGTGCCGTAGTCGAGGAGGAAGTTGTGGTCTTCCGAGACCAAGAAGGCGGAGCGGCCCGCCGCCAGGCGCTGCTCGAACGCCGCGCGTACCGGCGCGGGGTAGCCGCGCAGGCGCTCGCGCGTGGCCGCGACGCGCCGCTCGCCCTCCGCCGCCACCTCCGCGTGGCGCGCACGGGCGTCGTGGTCGGGACGTCGCAGCGCGTCCTGGAGCATGGCGATCACGGGTGTCGGGTCCTCGGTCAGGCTGGGTGCGCTCAGCGCCAGGTAGAGGGTGCGGCGCCCGTACTCGTCCAGGTACGCAGCGAGGGCCTCGCGCACGGTGGCGGCGTCGTCGCGCCGGACGAGCGCCTCGAGGACCTCGCCGGCCGGTAGGGCGACGACCGCCTCGCGCAGCCCGGGAACCGCCTCGACCGCGTCCCGCACGGCCCACAGGGCCTCACCGGCGCGGGTGGTCAGCGTCGCCCGCCCCTGCAGCAGGCCGGCGGCGTCGAGCTCGCTCGCGTCTTCGAAGAGCTCGCGGTGGAGTGCCACGAAGTCGTCGCGGGCCCGGCCGGCCGGGAGAACGATTTCGAAATGCAGCTGCCAGACGCGCGCCAAGCGCTCGTACGTCGCGTCGAGGTGGGTCAGGAGCGCCGCGTCGCCGGCGCCCTGCAGGTCGAAGCCGTCCCAGAAGGCCAGGTGGGCCTCGATTTCGGGCCGCCAGCGCCAGATCCAGACGTTCTCCAGCCCCGCGTCGGCTTCGGCGTGCGCGGCCTCTCCGCGGGCGCTCAGGGCGGCACGCTCCTCCTCCGACATCGCGAGCGTCCGTCGCGATCCATAGAAGCGCGTCCAGAAGCGCCGGGCGTCGAAGGCGGCGGGGAAGCCGTAGATCCGGGCCCCGTGCGTGAGGCCCACCTCGTACACCAAGTGCGCGAGCTCGTGGTCGAACAGGGTCATCTGCCCGGGGAAGTGCACGCGGTCGCGCTCCCAGTGGCGCTCGGCGTCGTCCGGTTCGCTCCACGGAGCGTCCAACCCGCCGAGCGGATCGTCGGGTGCCGCGAGCGAGCCCGGCGTCGGGTCCGGCAGTGCGGTCACGGGGCGGCACTGCAGGAGGTGGAGTTCGCCGTTGGCGAGGGCGAACTCGACGTCGACGGGCCATCCCTGGTGCGTCTCGAGGTCGCGCGCCAGCTTGGCTACGGCGGCGAGTTCGGCATCGCTCAGTGCGGGCCGTTCGCGCAGGAACTTCGGTACGGCCAGTTCGACGGTGCAGTCGCCGGCGAGGACGGTCATCTTGGCCTTCTCGCTGGGGCGGGTCTCGACGACCTGAAGGTCCGCCTTGTCGAGGGTCCAGCCGTCGGGCGTGACGTGCCCGGCGACCAGGCTCTCTCCCAGGCCCCAGGTGGCGTTGACGATCATCCGGTCTCGTCGACCCGAGACCGGATCGGCGCTGAACGCCACGCCCGACGCGTCCGCGACGACGAGGTTCTGGACGAGCACCGCGAGCGCCAGGCCGTCCTCCGGGAGCCCGTGGTCGCGCCGGTAGGCGAGGGCGGCGTCGCTACGGAGCGAGGCCCAGGTGCGCGCGATCGCTTCGAGCACGGCGTCGAGCCCGACGACCCCGAGGATCGTCTCGTGCTGGCCGGCGAAGGAGGCGGCCGGGCCGTCCTCGTCGAGCGCCGAGGAGCGGACGGCGACCGGTGGCGGCGGCGAGGCATCGCCCACGAGTCGTGCGTAGGCGTCGACGATGGCGCGGCTGAGGTCCGGATCGATGCCGCCCTGGCTCTCGGCACGCCGGTAGGCCTCGGCGGTCAGGCAGAAGCCGGGCGGCACCGGGTGGGCCGCCGCGAGCGCGCTGAGGTGGGCCGCCTTCGGGCCGACGAGCGCCGGGTCCGCGGCGCGGGGATCGCCGAGGGCGAGGACGAATGGGGTCAACTGCGTCGCACGACGTGGGTCATCGCCGCCTCCTGGTCATGCCCTTGGGGTCGAGGGCGGCAGTATAGCGGATGCCTGCTTGACAAGGCCATGACACCCGAGCGAGGCGGTGCGGGGTCGGCGCCGTAGGCGTCGGCTGTGCCGCCACGCTGGAAGGGCCACGCCGCAGACCGGACCCGCGGCCGCGTTCGCGCGCAGGCGCGCACGGCCTCGGCGTGCGGCTTGAGCGAGCCGTCGGGTCGAAGGAGCCCGAGGAAGCGCTCGTGGTGGGCCTCGTCGCACGGGGGGCGGTCCCATGCCGTCGCGGCGCAGTCGGCGAAGCGCCACAGCATCGCGCCTCTGGCGCCGACCTCGACGAGAGGCGGGAGGACCGCGTCGGCATAGGCCGCGAGGTCGTCCACGGAGGCCATGACCTGCGTGCCTTCGGGGCCACCGATGCGCCAGCGCATGACGTGCGCGGGCTCGCCGGGCGCCGCGGCCGCGGGTAGCATGGACGTGGCCCGCGCCGGGCCCGAGGAGGCAGCATGAGCAAACCGGCACCGTACCTGCGCCTGCACCGCGAGCACCCCGAGCTGGCGGAGGCGTACGAGCGCTTCGCGTCCGCCGCCCACGAGGCCGGTCCGCTCTCCGAGCGCGAACGCCGGCTCGTGAAGCTGGCCCTGGCGCTGGCCGCCGGGTCCGAGGGCGCGACCCACAGCCACACGCGCCAGGCGCTCGAGGCCGGCATTGGCGTCGAGGACGTGCGCCACGTGGCCTTCCTGGCCGCCACCACGCTCGGCTTCCCGGCGATGATGAAAGGTCTTTCGTGGATCGAGGACGTGACGGTCGAGGGTTGAGTCAGCGCCGTCGGCACGAGATCACGAGCGATCTGCTCGTGATCGTGTGAACTAGTTGGAGGACCGCAGGCGGGCTGGCGCCGTTGGCCCACCGCGCCGCTGCGACCGCCGCCGGCGGACGGGCCGCACCGCGAGTGCCAGCAGAGCCAGCGTGCCCGACGCCAGCAGCGCCCACGGCCAGGTCACCCAGCGCAGCAGCCAACCGGTCCATCGCGCGAGCAGGCTCGCGAGCTCGTCGGGGTGCTTGACCACGGCCTTGCCGAGCGTGATCAGCAGCGGCTGCCGCGCGAGCAGGGCTCGCCCGCCGCGCTCGGCGGCCAGCCGCAGCCCCATGGGGCCGCGGGCGAGCGCCGCACGGTAGAGCGCGTCGTCGTCGGCCAGCCGCAGGGCCTGCTTGCCACCCCAGCGCAGCGCCAGCAGCGGCGTCGGTGCCCGCTCGACGAAGCGGGCGAGGGACGCGAGATCGGCGGCATCGTCCGCGTACGCCAGCGCCTGCGTGCCGCGCGCGACGCCGAGCTTGCTCGAGATGCGGGCTGCGTCCGTCGAGAGATCGGCCAGCGCACCCCAGGCGCCCCGGCGCAGCAGCGCGAGGATCCGATCGGCGAGGCCGCGCGTGAGGCTGCCGGCTCGGCGCGCCGTCTTGAGGAGCGCGTTGCCGACGCCCACGTGGGGCGCGAAGGTCAGCACGATCCCTGCACTCGACAGCCCGATCAGCAGGGGATCGGTCGTCTCGCCGCGGCCCCAGGCGATCCCCTGGCGCGACAGATCCCGCACGTCGCCGAAGACCAGCAGGTCGCTCGCTACCGCGCAGGCGATACCGGCGGCGTCCTCGCCGACCCCGGTCCACACGCCGGCCGCGCAGCGTTCGAGGGTGGCCACGGGTGCGTTCCAGCGTGCCTCCGCCTCCTCCAGCACGGCGGTACAGCCGCCCGCCTCGGCGAGCTCCAGCGCTTCGAGCAGGCGGTCGTCGGCCAGCGCCGCCTCGGCCTCGGCACAGGCGGGGTAGAGGGGGAGCTCCTCGAGGTAGGGGCCGCTCAGCTCGAGCCATGCCTTGCCCACCAGCGTCGCGGCCGCGGTCGCGAGCAGGACCCCGGCGAGCAGGTGGCGAAGCGGGCGGCGGAGCATCGACCTCATCATCGCAGCCGAGCGCGGTGGCGACCGGCTGCGCGGGCGACCCGCGGGCGGGGCAGCCCGGCGCGCTGCCGGCCCGCCGCGGTAACCTTGGCACGCGCCGGCCGGAGCGGGGCGCACGGAGGTGGCGGAACATGGGCGAAGCGCCCGGCGTCGGCGCGGTCCTCTTCGACATGGACGGCGTGTTGCTCGACAGCGAGCGGCCCAGCCTGGCGCTGCTGCAGGCCCGACTGCGCGCGCACGGTGTCGAGGTCGGAGACCGCGAGCTGCGGACGGTATGCGGTCGGCCGCGGGCTTACCTGCGAAGCCTCCTCGCGTCGCGCCTGCACGCCGTCGGGGTGGAGATCGACACCTTCGTCAGCGACTACGACGCGCGCAAGGAGACGGCGCTGCAGGCGGGCGAGATCCGCCCCTTTCCCGCGGCCGTGCCGCTCCTGCAGGGTCTCCGCAAGCGCGGATGGCGCCTGGCCCTGGCGACGTCGACCGAACGCCCGCGGATGTCGGCACGATTGGCGAACACGGGCATCCTCGAGCTCTTCGACGTGGCGGTGACCGGCGACGAGGTCGTGCACGGCAAGCCCGCGCCGGACATCTTTCTAGTCGCCGCCGAACGGGTCGGCACGAGGCCCGAGCACTGCTGGGTCGTGGAGGACTCGGTCGCCGGCGTCGAAGCCGGCCGAGCCGGCGGGATGCGGGTGGCCGCGGTCGCCGGGACGTTCGGCGCCGAGGCGCTCGGGGCCGCCGATCGCGTCTTCGGCGACCTCGCGGAGCTCGCCGCGGCGGTCGACGTTTGGTGCGAGCGCGCGGCACCATAGACCCCCTGGATGCGATCGTGGCGACGCAGCCTGCGGTCCACGGCTGCCGCGGGAACGGAGCCAGGATCGCAGACGGTCAGGCGCCCGTCGCGTACCGTCACCGCATGACGACCCCGGCCGCCGCCCCGACGCCCGCGCTCACCTATGCCCGCGCGCGTCTGTTCCTGGGGGCCTCGGCCGTGGGCACGGTCACCGTTCTCTCCGCGGCCGCCCTGCTGCTGGACGTGCCCGGCCGGCTGTGGCCGACGGCGCCCGGGCCATGGGTGGCGGACGCGGCGTGGATCGCTCTGGCGGTGGTCCTGCAGGCCGTCGTCATGGCGCCGTTCGACCTGTTCGCCGGGTTCCTCGTCCCGCGGGAGTACGGGCGAACGACCGAGCGTCTCGCCGGATACCTGCGGCGCTGGTGGCACGGCGCGCTGCTGCACGGCCTCGCCCTCACGCTCGCCGGTACCGTTCTCATGCTCGCCGCGCGCGGGGGCGGCGCCTTGGGGACCTGGACCGCCTACCTGGTCCTGCTGCTGGCGTTGCTCGCGGGGCAGCCGTGGATCGCGGCCGCAGTAGGGAAGGCCCGGCTCCGGCGCACCGACGGGCGCGAGCCGTGGACCGGCCTCGGTCCTCGCACGTGGGTGATCGAGACGCCGCATGCCCACGTCACCGGCGGCGCGTACGGCGCGTCACGCGCGACCGCGTGGGTGTGGGCCGACCGCTGGTCGTCGGCGCTGGGGCGTTCGGCCTTGGACGCCCAGGTCCAGAGGCGGTCTTGGATCGCGCGCTCGGGCGCACGGGGCCGCGGCGTGTGGCTCGCGCTCCTCTGGAACGCCCTGCCCGTGGCGTTGGCCCTGGCGGCCTGGGGGCCGCCGGTCGCGGCCGCCGACGTCCTGCGGCTGGCGCTCCTCGCGACGCTGGGCTCCTTCGTCGGGGTGCTGCTGCTGCCGACCCCATCGCGTTGGGCCGTTCACCACGCCGACCTCGCCGCGGTCGCATCCGGCACCGACCCGCTGCGGCTGGCGACCGCGCTCGAGGCCCTCGATCGCGATCAGGACGACGAACCGGCCCGGTCCGAGGCCGTCGAGGCGATCTTCCATCCCATCCCCTCGCTGGCCCATCGCCTGGCCGTGCTGAACGGCACACGTGCGCCCGGCCCAGTGGCCGGCGCGGCGTGGCACGCGGCCCGCGTGGCGCTCTACCTGTCGTGGGCGTCCGGGGGGCTCCTCGGTCGCGCCGTCCACTGCAACCTCGGCCGCCCGGAGGCCTGGGTCTTCTTGCCGTCCGACTGAACCGCGGCGGGCCGTTGCTGCGTCGGCGGCCTCGACGGGGCTAAGCTAGGGTCATGCTTCAGTTCTATGGCAATCAGCCGCCCGCGCCGCTGAACTCGTTGCGCGTCGGGGGCACCTGCCCGCACTGCGGGCAGCGGTCGAGCTTCACCCGCATGCAGGACCTCATCGAGAACGTCGCCCGCTCGGCCAAGTTGCGCGAGATCATGGTGGTGTACCACTGCGACGCCTGCCTCGCGCCAGTGCCGGTCTCCTACGACGTCGTCGACTGGGATCCCGCGCGGGTCGATCGGCCCCGCATGGCGCTGCCGGTCGTCGAGGGCTACGACTTCGAACACGTGCCCGAGCCGGTCGCGCGGGCGATCAAGGAGGCGCTCGACTGCCTGTCGGTGCAGGCGTTCCACGGTTTCGGCGCCATGGCGCGCCGGGCGCTGCGGGCGGTCGAGGAGGACCTCGCGCCGGACGGCCAGGAGCGGGTCGAGCGGAGCCTCGAGGAGATCCTCGAACTCACCGGCCTCGACGACGACTGGAAGGAGAAGGCGCGCCGAGCGCTGCGCCCCGCGCCGGGCGTGGCCGAGCCCGACCTCGACGCTCGTGGGGCCAAGGTGCTGTTGTCGCTGCTGCGCGACCTGACGTACCAGATCTACACGCGGCCGGGGCGGGTGCGCTGGGCGGCGGAGTGAGCGAGCGGCTGCTGGTGATGCACCACCAGGAGTCCGACGTGCCGCGGGCCCCGGCGTCTTGACGCGTGGACGGCGTGGGTCTCGGACATGCTGGAAGGACATGGAGGCTCGCGCTTCGATGAGGTGTGATAAGACAACTTATCAAACCCATGATGGCACGACCGTGTGACCGTGCCGCCCGGCCCGCCCATTCACCCCGACGTGCCGTGACCTCCCAAGATGTCACTGCTGTAGACGTTGATGCGATCGATGACGTCGTGAACGTCCCGCTCTTCCATGCCGCGCCCTTCGAGGGTGGCGAGCAGGTGCTCCGTGAAGCGCTGCAGGTGGCGGCGCTCGATGCCGCGGCCGCGGTGGGCATACGCGAGCGGGCGTCCGAAGTAGGTGACCGGCCCCCCGAGCGCGACCGAGAAGAACTCGCGCTGCATCGCCCGCAGCTTGTCGAGATCCGTCTTGGCGAAGAACGGGCCGAGCTCGGGGTCGGCGACGACGCGCTCGTAGAAGGCGTCGACGAGTTCCGCGACGACCTCGGCGCCACCGATGCGCGCGTACAGCGAGGGCTGCGGGTAGGTCATGGCGTGCTCCTGTTCCGCGCCGCTGCCGGCGCTGACGCCTCCGCTGGCGCTGGCGGCTCCGCCGCAACGCGCGCCGCCCGAGGCGAACGGATTCCCCGACAGCATCGCCGCTGAGGGGTCGCTGGCGCAAGGTGCGGGAGGCCGAGGCCGGTTCGGAGGCCGTTCCGAACCCTGGCTCGACGGTCCTCGTGACGACAGCGCCCCTCCTGTAACGCCGTTATGGGGGGCGGTTGCCGTCTCGGCGGCGTCACGACACGGCGGCGCCGGTGCCGCCGCGCAGGCTGGCTTCCTCGCGGCGAATCGAGAAGACCCGGCTCACGCCGTCGTCGGAGGTCACGCCCCAGAGCGTGTCGGCCACCTCGAAGGTGGCCTTCTGATGGGTGATCAGGACGAACTGGGTGCCGCGCGACGACAGCGCCTCGATGAAGCCGCAGAAGCGCCGGATGTTCGCCTCGTCCAGCGGGGCGTCGACCTCGTCCAGGACGGCGATCGGCAGGTTGCCGATCTCGCCCGCCATGAGCGCGAAGAGGAAGCCCATCGCCCCCATCGTGCGTTCCCCGACCGACAGCAGGTTCAGCGACTCGGTCCGCTTGCCCGGGGGCTGCAGCCGGATGCGCACGCCGACCGGGCGCTCCCCCTCGCGTTCGATGTCGATCGAACCGAGCGCGGTCGGGCCGAACAACTGCCGGACGTGCTCGGCGAAGCCCTCTTGGAGGCCCTTCAGGGCGGTGTTCAATCTCCCGGTGGTCTCGGCATCGATGGTGGCGAGCGTGCTCGCCAGCTCCGCGACGGCCGCCGCGGCCTGTGCCCCCTCGTCCTCGAGCTCACTCAGGCGCTCGGACTGGGCCGCGTGGTCGATCGCCGCCCGCTGGTTGACCGGCCCGAGGGCCTCGAGTGCCGCCTCCACCTCGCGCCAACGCGCTCGCGCCACCCGCTCGCTCAGGGGCAGCGGCTCGACGCCCGTCGGCAGGGCCGCGCGCTCGTCCAGCGCCAACTCGAGCGCGGCCTCCCGGCGGGCGAGCGCCAGCCTCGCCGTCTCCAGCTCGTCGCCGGCGCGCGCCTGCCCCTCCGTCTGCTGCCGCAGGCTCGCCTCCACCCGCTGCTGCGTCTCGTCGGCACGCTCGAAGGCCTGCCGACGTGCGTCGAGGTCCCGTGGCAGCGCCGCCTCGGCGGCTTGCCGACGCGCCTGGGCGGCGGTCTCCTCCGCGCTCCAGCGCGCGACCTCTTCCCCGTGGGTCGCCGACTCGGTGCGCAGCCGCCCCGCTCGCTCGAGTGCCTGCTGGTGGGCGATCCGGGCGGCCTCGTAGGCGAGCAGCCGCTCGCCGCCGACCTCCGCCTCCCGGCGCGCCTCGGCTGCCCCGGCGAGCGTCGCCTCCGCGACCGAGCGGGCCTCCGCGACGGTGGCGCGCGCCTCGACCTCGGCGGTGGCCCATGCCGCCACGTCGCCGTCGTCCTCCGTCCTCTCGGGCGCCGCCAGCTCGTCGCGGGCGGAGCGCCAGCGGGCCTCTCGAGCGTCGATGACCGCGAGGCGCTCGGCCCGCCGCTCGCGCAGGGTCTCGGCCGCCCGCCAGGCGGCGTCGGTCTCCTCCGCCCGGAGGCGCAAGGCGCCGGCACGGGATTGGGCGTCGCGGACGCGCTCCTGGGCCGCGGTCCGCTGCGCCAGCGCGGCGGCCACGCGCTCCTCCGCGTCCGCGGCGTCGCCCTCCGCGCGCTCCAGGTCGCGTCCGAGACCGAGGACGGTGGCGCCCCCGGTGCGCCGACCGCCGGAGATCGCGCCACCCGATTCGAGAACGTCGCCCTCGAGCGTCACCAGACGTGGCCGGTCGGCGTGCTGGCGCGCGATCGCGGTCGCCCCAGCGAGGTCCGCGACGAGCCAGGTGTTCGACAGCAGCTGGGCGACCACGTCCCGGAACTCCGGGGCCACGTCGACGACGTCGGCCGCCCGGCCCAGCAGCCCGTGGATGCCGCGATCGCCGTCGGCGTCGGCGCGGGGCGGGCGCAGCAGCTCGAGCGGCAGCAGCGTCACCCAGCCCCCGGCGGCGCGGACGGCCGCCAGCACCCTCGCGGCCGTGTCGGCCGTGTCGACGACCACGTACTCGGCGCGGCGCCCGAGGGCGCCCGCGATCGCGGCCCGATGATCGGGCGCTACCCGGAGCAGGTCGGCGACGCTGCCGTGGACGCCGGCAATCCCGGAGGTCAGCGCGACCCTAGGCCCCTGCGCGTAGCCGCGCCTGGCCTCGTACGCCGCCCGCGCCTGCTGCGCGCCTCGCCTCGCAGCCACCACCTCGCCGTGCGCGGTGGCGTGGTGCTCGTGCGCCGACTGCAGGTCGCGCCGCGCGCCATCGAGTTCCGCCTCGGTGTCCACGACCGCGTTCCGCGCCGCCTCCCGCGCTGCGGCCAGGGCGGAGACGTCGGGGCCGGGCCCCTCGGAGCCCAGGATCTCGCGCTCCCGGGAGAGCGAGGCATGCTCCTCGTCGAGCGCCGCCGAGCGCGCGCGGTAGGCCGACCACGCGGCCCGCAGCGTCGCCTCGCGGCCCCTCGCCGCCTCCAGGCCACCGCGGACCCGCTCCAGCTCGGCGTCGGCGGCGGCGCGCAGCTCGAGTGCCTCGGCCACGCCGGCCTCGGCGTCGTCCACGCGCCGCTGCAGGGCCGGCAGGTCGACCGCGGGGTCCTTCGGCTCGGGCGTCGCCGCCAGCGACGCGGCCTCGCGCCCCGCGCTCTCCTGCGCGCGCAGCGCCGCCGCGCGGCCCTCGGCCGCCCGCTGGACACCGGCCCGCGCGAGCGCCAGGACACCCTGTGCCCGCTCGGCGGCCGCCAGCGAGTCGCGGTACGCCCGCTCGGCCTCGGTCCGGCGGTCACGGGCCTCCTCGACCGCGGCACGCGCCTCGGCGAGGTGCTCGCGGCCCTCGAGGATGCGCTGCTCGGCGGCACCGACCTCCTGGCGGAGCCCGCCGACCTCGGCCTCCAGCGAGGCGACGCGGGCGTGGCCGGCGGTGATGCGCAGCGCCAGCGCCTCGCGGGTCAACTCCGTGTGGCGGGTCGCGACCTGGGCCTCGTGCCGCAGGTGTTCGATCCGTTCGCGAAGCTCGACGAGCACGTCCTCGAGACGCGTCAGGTGCGCCTGCGCCGCGTCGAGCCGCGATTGGGTCTGCTCGCGACGGCTCGCCAGCCGGGCGACGCCGGCCGCCTCCGCGACGTAGCGCAGCAGCGTCGTCGGATCGGCCATGAGGACGCCGGCGACCTCGCCCTGCCCGATCATCGCGACCCCGGCGGTCCCCAGGCCGGAGCCCGCCAGCGCCTCGTCGACGTCGAGGAAACGTGCCACCCGTCCGTCGAGACGCAGGCGGCTGGCGCCGGAGCGATCGAGATCGCGGCGCACCTTGATGCTGCGTCGACCGTCGCTGAGCTCGACCTCGACCTCCGCGAAGCCGACGCCGCGCTTGCCGGCGGCCCCGTGGAAGATGAGGTCGGTCCTCGTCTCGGCTCGAAACTCCCGGGCCCGGCCGCCGCCGGTGACCCACTTCAGCGCGTCGAGCAGGTTCGACTTGCCCGATCCGTTGGGTCCGACGACGGCCGTGACGCCGGGCGAGAACTCGATGGCCGTCCGGTTACCGAACGACTTGAAGCCCTGCAGTGTCAGCGTGGTCAGCCGCACGTGGCCCCCCGCGGTCGGGCGGCGCTCAACGCGTGCCCAGGGCGGCGGCGAGCGTCCTGAGGGTCGTGGCCGACGCCAGAATGCCCTGCAGATAGTGGCGCACCTCGAACTTCTCGTTGGGGGCGTGGAGTCGGTCGTCCTCGAGACCCATGTCGAGCAGGACGGGGACCGCCCCGAGCACCCGCTGGAGATCCGCCACGACCGGGATCGACCCGCCGCTGCGTGCGTACACCACGGGCCGGCCCCAGACGGCCTCCAGCGCAGCGGCAGTCGCTGCGACCGCCGGATGCTCGAGCGGCGTGAGGGCAGGTTCTCCCCGGCTCTCCACGACGACGTCGACCGCGGCACCCTCGGGCGCCGACCGGCGCAGGTGCGCCTCGAGGAGCCGCGCGATGCGGTCCGGATCCTGGTTCGCGACGAGCCGGCAGCTCAGTTTCGCGACGCCCTCGGCCGGAATGACCGTCTTGCTCCCCTCGCCGACGAAGCCGCCGCCGAGACCGTGCACGTCGAGCGTGGGGCGGGCCCACAGTCGCTCGAGGAGCCCGAAGCCCGCCTCGCCGGGCGTGGCCGTGACGCCGGCGTCCGCCACGAAGGCGTCGCGGTCGAAGGGGACCGCACCGAGGCGCTCGCGCTCGACATCGTCCAGCTCGACGACGTCGTCGTAGAAGCCCGGCACCGCGACGCGACCCTGGGCGTCCTTCAGCCCCGCGAGCATCGTCGCCAACGCGCCCAGCGCGTTCGGGACGGCGCCGCCGTAGGCGCCGGAGTGCAGGTCGCGGCCCGCCGTGCGGACGCGCACGGTCAGGTAGACGGCGCCGCGGAGCCCGTAGGTGATCGTCGGCGTCTCGGGCGCGACCATGGCGCCGTCCGACACCAGGGCCACGTCGGCCATCAGCGCCTCCCGGTGCTCGTGGAGGAACGGAGCGAGGTTCGGGCTCCCGACCTCCTCCTCGCCCTCGATGACGAAGCGGACGTTGAGCGGCAGCCCGCCGTCGAGGTCGCGCAGCGCCTCGACCGCCTTGACGTGGGCGAAGAACTGGCCCTTGTCGTCGGACGCGCCGCGCCCGAAGATCCGTCCGGCGACGACGGTCGGCTCGAACGGCGGCGTGGCCCAGGCCTCGAGCGGGTCGGCGGGTTGGACGTCGTAGTGCCCGTAGACGACGATCGTCGGCGCACCCGCGATCGGCGCGGACGTCGCCGTGACCACCGGGTGACCCGCCGTCGGATGCACCCGCGCCGTGAGGCCGGCGCGACGGAGCGCGTCCGCCACGAAATCGGCAGCGCGCGCCACGTCCGCGGCCCGCCGCGGTTCGGTCGAGACGGATGGGATGCGAAGCAGTTCGAGCAACTCCGCGATCACGCGTTCGCGGTTCGCCTCGAGGTACGCGGCGACGTCGGCCGACCGGCCTGCCGCGAACGCGGAAGGGTGCTCCGAGCGCTGGGGGGCGAGCGACATGGGCGCGAGCGTACCACGGCGCAGCGCGCGTCCCCGACGCGAACTAGGAGGCGATCAGAGGTCGTCCCGCAGGTGTTCGAGGCCGCGGCGCAGCGCCTCGTCGTCCTCCCCGTCAACCGTCGGCTCACCCGCGGACCGGGCCTCGTCCTCGGCCGCCGGCGCGGGTAGGGCGCGAGCGCCCTTGAGCTCGAGCTGCAGCCGTTCCTGCAGGGTGCCGATGCGGTCCTCGATGCGCTGCTGCAGCACGTCGAGCTTCTGCCGCAGGCGGATGATCTCCTCCACGCCGGCGAGGTTGACCCCGAGTTCCTGGGTCAAGCGGCGGATCTCCCGCAGCTGTTCGATGTTGCGCTGCGAGTAGAGCCGGGTCTTCCCCGCGCTCCGCGAGGGCTCGATCAGGCCCTTGCGCTCGTAGAGCCGCAGCGTCTGGGGATGCATGTCGACGAGTTCGGCGGCGACACTGATCACGTACAGCGGCTTGTCCTTGTCCAGGGTGGGATCGGCGGCGTCCGCCTCGCCGCGCCGGCGCTCGTCGTTGTCGCTCATGCCTTCCTCCCGGCCGTGGCGAGCCGGCGCCAAGCCGCCGCCGTCTCGCTCCACAGCCCCGCGACGCCCTCGGCGAGCGTCCGCGCCATGCCGCGCCACACGTCCTCGTGCAAGGTCAGATGCAGATCGCCACCACCCAGGCCGCCGCCTGCCACCCTCAACCGTTGGCCGTCACGGGCGCCGGCAGCGACGCGCACGGGCATCCCGGCGACGTGGAGGATCGTGCCACGCGCCGCCTCCAGCGGCGTGACGAAGGCCTCGGCGACGAGGTCGCGGCCCTCCCGTCGAACCCCCGCGGGGAGCGCCACGTCAATCTCGACGAAGGCGTCGCCGGGCGGCCGCCCGGGTCCACCCATGCGCTGGAGTCGGAGCCGCTGCGCCGGGCGCACGCCGGCCGGCACGCGAACGTCGACGTCGAGCCCACGGCGCAGGACCGCGGTACCGCCGCAGGTGGCGCACGGAGCGCCCTGGACGCGGCAGTCGGGA